>JGI24708J26588_10000216_pt1 | contig 45998 bp, 50 predicted proteins | sample BioPla1DNA2_FD_26588 | JGI IMG/M metagenome (IMG submission 26588) | reverse complement strand
GGATAGTAATTCCATACTCATCTTACAGGTGAATCCTCGTTTCTACAAATCCCGGGGGCATTACATATTGTCTTATCTCAGCCTAAATCAGCTTTATCTTGTGCGCCTTTTCCGATTTGTCTTTGCTTTGCTCAGTCAATATAGCGCCGCTATGTTTCCTTCGCAAAGCTTCGCCAAATCAAGAAATTCGCTACAATCTATGCGCTGCTTTAAACTGAGATAAGTATAATTATCAACAATTTCAATCAAAAAAGGTCGTGCGTGCACGCCTTTTTTATGATAAAAATCCCCCCCCCGCAGTATGGCGGGGGGGGATTTATGAGAGGTGTTGTAGTATTAGTCCATTATGCTCTTAAGGTATGCGTAGTATTCCGCGTAGTTTGAAGAATTTGGCCAGTACCTTGCAAGCGGCTTCTGGTATGTGTAGTGGTCTCTGAATGTAACTACATTGCGTACAAACAGCAACACTTTGGTATCGCCGGCAAGGTCGTTTTCTATGCTTATGGGCTCACCAAACGCAAAGCCTTCGCCAAGTTCATCCGGATTAACTGTTGTAAGGCTGGCAAGGTCGGGCAGCAGGTTAAGGTACTCGCTCTCTATGCGGGCGGTGTCATACTGCTCACCGGGCATACTGTAGGTAATTGTTACTTCATCGCCTTCTACATTTACATTTACCTTGCCTATTATGTATTTGCCGCCGCCAATTAGAGGTATGCTGTATTCGCCTTCACGGCTTAAATCCAGCGGAGTAAACCTGTACCACTTTTCTGTAAGCTCCGGGCGCAGCTCTCTAAACGCAAAACCGTGTGTAGATGTGGTGTTGCTTGGGTATCATACATATTTTACTTTTTCAACCTTTTGTACTTCGTATTTCTTTTCTGATACCAGTCTGCCTGCTAAATCGTAAGTCCTTTCAATAATAAGGTTGCCTGCGGTGTCGTAGACATTTTCGTGGCAAATTTTATTTTCATAATCATAATCAACAACAACTTTATTGGCATCTTTATCAAAATACCAATACTCAGTATTCCTTCCTTCTTCATCAAAGAATCTTTCATTTATTATTTTCCCGTTGGCATCCTTTGCTACTCCATGCCCTTCACCCGCTTTTTCATCATATGTTTCGGTATAGGTTTCAAGAACATTGCCGTCTTCATCCCTTACCTCATAGCCATCATCAGTCCATATTGTAGTTCTAATTTCTACTGTTCCGTCAGGATATGTTCTTTTTTCTATATCATATTCGCCCAATTCATCAGAGTAAATATATTGGTATTTTATTCCGTCACGCATTTCCCAAGTAATAATTTCTCCGCTTTCGCCATACGTCGTGGCTCCAACCAGATTACCGTTTTCATCATATGTTTCGGTGTTTTGCTGTATGTAGCTGGAGCCATCATCGAAAGTAACCACAAATTCGCTTACGGGTTTAGTTGTCTTTTTAGTACCGTCAGCAGCAGTTTCTACCATTTCTACTAAAAGGTTGTTTTTATCGCGAATAACGAATGTAGTATTTCCATTAGCATAAGTTTCCAACACTTCATGTCCGCCGCCTTCAAGTTGCTTGTAATAACCAACCACATTTCCGGCATTGTCAACAGTGGTATTGTTGCCTTTGCCATCATATGTTGTGGTTTGAGAGTAACCGAAAGGAGATTCTTCTGTACGGGATATAATATTGTGACCACCATCATAACATGTAGTTATAAAATAACCGCTATGTTCTTCTGTATAGGAATTAGTTTTTGAAACTGTATTCCCTTCTTTATCATATGTCCACACATCGCTATCACCGTTTGGGTAATATTCGCCATATGAAACTTTTTTGCCTTTATCATATTTAGTTTCTTCCCTATGTCCATCCGCATAAAAATTGGTAACCGAAATGGGCATACCACCACCCACACCATATATGTATTCAAATCCAAAGCCGTCTCTATTAAGGTACCAATAGATAACGCTTCCATCTTCAAGCTTCTTACCTTCGCCCACCACATCACCGTTGCTATTTATCGTTTTACCGTACCCATCAGCATCGAATGTACCTGTTTCATAGTAGCCGTCAGGGTAATACGCCGTATACTTTATTATCGCATCATCTTTGTATTCTTCAACATAGTTGTAGCCAATTCTGGTTTCGGTTTCCGTGTATGTTCTAGTATATGTGCCGGAAACTTCGCTACCTTCATATACAAATACATAGTTGAAATCGCCATAATCTTCAGTTACTACAAGTTTTCCGTCTACTACTTCTTCAGTACAGGTGTATGCCATAGCAACACTGGTTATGCCTAAAAGCATGGTAAGTACAAGCGCTAGGCTAAGCAGTCTATTTCTTGATCTTATCATAGGGTATAATCCTCCTTATACTTTATCTTGCTACGTTATATACGCGCTTTTATTAATTTGCAAGTATTTAAAATAAAAAAGCGGGTTTTTTAGCTGTGCGCGTAAGTTTGCGTTGTAATTTCCCTATTCCACCTCCTTTGCTTGTGTAAACATTTTGTATATGTTATAATTCCGCTGTGCCCGAATTATTTTTGAGAAAGAGGGTTTTAGCCAAGAGTGGGACTGTACGGAGCAAGGAGCATGCTTTTGCATACCCTTTTTCCGGCGGACATTGCCCGCTTTTTATTTGGAGAAAAACATGAAAAGAAAAGAAAAGCCTAAAGAAAAGCTGAATAGCATAGCCAAAACGCTTGCGGATACCATGGGGTATGAGCTTGTAGAAGCCGCTTTTGAAAAGGAACATGCGGGCGTATACCTGCGTATATACCTAGATAAACCCGGCGGTATCACCCTTGATGATTGCGAGCGCTACCATATGGCGGTTGCAAGCAAGGTAGAGGAGTTTAACTACGATTATTTGGAGGTTTGCTCCCCTGGCGTTGATAGACCCATAAAAACCGTTAGGGATGCCCAAAGCGCCATAGGCAAAACGGTGGAAGTTAAGCTATACAAGTCTTTGGACGGCAAAAAGGCATTTCAGGCTACTTTAATTAAGCTGGACGATGAAGGTTATCACATAAACTTATCGGGGGAGGAAATCACTATCCCCGCCGGCAATATGGCGCTATGCCGCAGATATTTTACTGAGGAAGAATTGAATAAAGCACTGGAACAGGATACAAATCAAACGGAGGAAATATAATATGAAAGGCAAAAAAATAGACATAATAGACGCGATTTCCGCCCTAGCGCGCGAAAAGGATATCGACGAAGCTATACTTATCAACACCATTGAGGACGCTCTTAAAGCCGCGTACCGCAGGAACAACCAAGTGCAGAGCACCCAAAACCTTACTGTACGCCTAACAAGGAAAGAGGGCGTGCAGGTTTTTGCCCGCAAGGTAGTAGTTGATGAGGTTGAAGACCCTGAAACACAGATAACCCTTGAAGAAGCGCACGCAATAAGGAGCGATTATCATCTTGACGATATAGTAGAGATAGATGTAACGCCTGAAGATTTTGGCAGGGTTGCGGCGCAAACCGCGAAGCAGATGTTAGTGCAGCGCATAAGGGAAGCTGAGCGCGGCAAAATATACGATGAATATATAGAAAAAGAGCAGGAAATACTAACCGCCATTATACAGAGGGTAGAGCCTAAAGCCGTTTTTGTGGAGCTTGGCAGAACCGAGGGCATAATGGAAAGCAGCGAATTTATGCCCGGCGAAGTATACAGAGAGGGCGACCATATAAAGGTATATGTGCTTAAGGTGCACGGCGCAAGGCTGGATGGCAGCCGTAACCCTCAGGTATATGTTTCAAGGGTGCATCCAGGGCTTGTAAAGCGGCTTTTTGAAATGGAAGTACCGGAGATTGCGAAAGGAATAGTGCAGATAAGGTCGCTTGCAAGGGAAGCCGGCAGCCGCACCAAAATTGCTGTATATTCCACAGACCCGCTTATAGACCCAGTTGGCGCCTGCGTAGGCCCACGAGGGATGAGGGTAGAAAAGGTAGTAAACGAACTTAAGAATGAAAAGATAGATATTATCAAATGGTCTTCCGACCCTGCGGAATTTGTGGCGAACGCCCTAAACCCCGCCCATGTAATGAGCGTATTTATTTCAGAAGAAGAAAAAATATGCCGAGTAGTGGTGCCGGACCAGCAGCTATCCCTTGCCATAGGCAAGGAAGGGCAGAACGCCCGCCTTGCGGCTAAGCTTACAGGCTGGAAGATTGATATTAAATCCGAAACGCAAATTCAGGAGCTGTTTGAGGAGCAGGGCATAGACCCCGGCATGGTATTTGATGAAGAACCGCAGGACTGGGAAGACTATGCTGAGCAGGAATATTACGATGAGCCCGCCGAATTTATGGATTTTAGCGGCGGTATGGAAGGCGATTATTGATGGCGAAAAAAATTCCCATGCGTATGTGCGTAGCCTGCCGGGAGATGACTCCAAAAAGAGAGTTAATACGCGTTGTGCGTTCGCCCGAGGGTGAAATAAGCATTGACGATAGGGGCAAGAAAAACGGCAGAGGAGCCTATGTGTGCAACAAGATAGAGTGCATAGAAAACGCCATAAAGCGAAAGCAGCTTGAAAGGGCGCTTGATGCTAACGTGCCGGACGAAATAAAGCAGGCTCTTATTGAAAACGCTGCAGGAGGTACGGGTGGAAAGTAAAATTTCCGGCTTATTGGGTCTGGCGCTAAGGCAGGGCGCTATAAGCCTAGGGCTTTCAAAAGCGGTAGAGCTTATAAGGAGCAACAAGGCATCCATTGCGTTTATAGATAGCAGCGCGTCAAAAAATGCGGAAAAGCGCATGATAAACAGCTGCAATTACTACAATGTTCCGCTTTACATAGTTAGTGAAAACATGCTAGAAAAGGCGACGGGAAAGGCGGACTTAAAGGTGCTCGCATTGCCTAAGGGCAATCTGAGCGATGAAATAAAAAAACACACCGGAGGGCTTAAAACATTTTCTCCGGTAAGCGATACGGGGGTAAGAAACAATGGCTAAGATGAATATGAACGAAGCTACCAAAGAGCTGAACCAGCGTTCGGGGGTGGTACTTGCGGAAACTGAGCGTATAAAACGCAACGCAAGTATACTTCTGCAAGCGCTTAAACAGCAGGAGAGCATGTTTATAAGAAAAGAAGAGGAAGAACGCGCCAGAATTAAAAACCTTGAACATCAGGAGCTTATACGCAACCAGACTAAAGCTTGGACTATGCTTGATGAAGAAGAGCAGGCTTTAGTGTCTGAGATTTCCGCTGCTGCGCAGCAGACGCAAGCTATAAAAGAAGAAGCTCCTGTAGAGGAAAAGAAGGCTCCGGCTGAGGAAGCGGCTGTTCCTATTGTAGAAGCCCCCGCAGAACCCGTTTTAACTAAGGAAGAGCCAGTTAAGCCTGCCGCGGAAAAACCGCCTGTACAGCCAAAGCCAAGGGCAGAAGCGCAAATGCCTGAAAGCAAGCCGCAGGCAAGACCCGCCCAAAGGCAGGTTCAGCCAAGACAAGAGCCAAGGCAGGCTCAAACAAGGCAAGAGCCAAGACAGGCTAAGCCAAGCGCTGAGCAAAGGCAGCAAAGAGCTGCACGACCGCAGCAGGAAAAACCCGCTCCCGCACAAAGGCGTGCGCAGCCTTACCAGCAGACTCAAGCTAAGGATAGGGAGGAAACAACCGGAAGACCTTCAAGGCAAGGCGAGCGCGGTTATTCCCGTAGCAGAAAGCTGCAGATTCAGGAAGATATACTCATGCCTACCATAGAAAAGGATAAGGTAAGCAATTACGACCCCAACAAGAAATCCTACAGCCGCAGCAGGCGCGATCCTGAGCGCGTAAGCAAGAGCAAACGCCAGAGCATGTTAAATAAGAGCGGCAAATACAGCGGCTTTGATGATGAAAGGGTGCGCGGCGGCAGGAAGAGCAGAGTTAAAAAGCCCTCCGCGCAGCAGCTTATGGCGCCAATAAAGATAGAAAAAGCATATATGACAGCAGAAACCATAACCGTAAAAGATTTAACCGAGCGCATAGGCAAGCCCTCAGGCGAAATACTTAAAAAACTGCTATTACTTGGTCTTGTCGCGAATATAAACAGCGAGCTTGATTTTGACACCGCATCGCTAGTGTGCTCCGAATTTGGCATAGAGCTTGACATGAAGCTTGAAAAATCCGCGGAGGAAGTGCTGCTTACCGAAACGCAGGAAGAGGATAGCGAGGAAGATCTCGTAAAAAGGCCGCCTGTTATTACCATCATGGGCCATGTAGACCACGGTAAGACATCCCTGCTAGACTATATTAGAAAATCCAGAGTTACATCTACCGAAGCCGGCGGAATTACCCAGCACATAGGCGCGTACACAGTAGATGTAGATGGCGAAAAAATTACCTTCCTAGACACCCCGGGACACGAGGCCTTTACCGCAATGCGCGCAAGGGGCGCGCAGTCTACCGATATTGCTGTGCTTGTAGTAGCCGCCGATGACGGAGTTATGCCCCAGACGGTTGAAGCCATAAACCACGCAAAGGCGGCGGAGGTGCCGATTATTATCGCCATAAACAAGATGGATAAGGACACTGCCAACCCCGAGCGCATAAAGCAGGATTTAACTGCATACGAGCTTGTCCCCGAGGAATGGGGCGGCGATACTATTATGGTGCCTCTAAGTGCGCTTACAGGCGAAGGTGTTGACCATCTGCTTGAAATGATACTCCTGCAGGCGGAGATGTTGCAGCTTAAGGCAAACCCCGACAGGCTTGCGCGCGGTATAATAGTTGAAGCAAAACTAGACAGAACCCGCGGTCCGCTTGCTACCGTGCTGCTGCAAAACGGCACTCTTCGCGTTGGGGACTATGTTGTTGCCGGTCATGCGTCAGGCAGGGTAAGGGCGCTGAATAACGATAGGGGCGAAAGGGTGGAAAGCGCAGGACCCTCTATGCCTGTTGAAATCGCGGGTTTTTCCGAAGTACCTGATGCGGGCGATGAACTTTATGCCGTAGAAGACGAAAGGCTCACCCGCCAAGTTGCAGCGGAGCGCCGCGAGAAGATGCGCTCAGAGCGTTTGCAGGCATCTTCAAAGGTATCGCTTGATAACCTGTTTGCAACAATATCCGAGGGCAATATGGAAACCCTTAACCTTATAATAAAAGCGGATGTTCAGGGCTCAACAGAAGCTGTCAGGCAGGCGCTTGAAAAGCTGTCAACAGATGAAGTGCAGATTAAAATACTTCACAGCGGCGTTGGCGCAATAAGCACGGACGATGTAAACTTAGCCTCCGCATTTAATGCAGTAATAATAGGCTTTAACGTGCGCCCGGATAATAACGCTAGGGAAACCGCGGAAGCTGAAGAAGTAGACATCAGGCTGTACCGCGTAATCTATCAGGCGATAGAAGATGTGGAGCGCGCCATGAAAGGTATGCTTGAACCTGAGCTTAGAGAAAAACTGCTAGGTCACGCTCAGGTGCGTAATACCTTTAAGGTAACGGGCGCTGGCACCATAGCCGGCTGCTATATAACGGACGGCAAGTTGCAACGCAATGCTTCTGTTCGTTTGCTGCGCGATAATGTTGTAATTTACGAAGGCAGGCTTTCATCGCTGCGCCGCTATAAGGATGATGTGCGCGAAGTAAACGAAGGCTATGAATGCGGTGTAGGTCTTGAAAACTATAACGATATTAAAAACGATGATGTAATAGAATGTTTCATATTAGCAGAGGTAGAAGATAAGAACTAATGGCAAACTATAGAGTAAATAAAATTTCAGAAGAAACAAGAAAAATTATAGACGAAATTATACGCGAGGATATGCGCGACCCCCGCATTAGAGGTACTTTCGCCATAACCCGCGCGGATGTAACGCGAGATTTGCGCCATGCAAAGGTGTATGTAAGCGTACTTGAGGAAGAATTTGAAAAACCCTTTATTCAGGCTCTTGAAAAAGCCGCGGGCTTTATAAGGAATGAACTTGGCAGAAGGCTTCAGCTGCGCTATACCCCAGAACTTCATTTCGTGCTGGATAAAAACATAGAGTACGGTATATATATGAACCACAGAATAGATGAAGTATTAAAGGCGCAGGAGGAAAGCCGTGAAGACGACGACAACAATATCTAACATCGCCGAGGCGCTTTTAGAAGCCTCAAACATTGCAATATTAACCCATATACAGCCGGATGGCGATGCTCTAGGTTCATCGCTTGCGCTTATGCTAATGCTAAGGCGCATGGGTAAAAACGCAAGGGTATTCTGCCAAGACGCGGTGCCGGCTTCGCTTAAATTTCTCCCCCGCTGGGAAGAAGTAAGTATACCAGATGAAGCCAGCCTTGAAGCTGATATAGTAATAGCTCTTGATGCTTCGGACGAAGGGCGGCTTGGTAGCTGCTTTGATATGATTAAAACCGCTAAAAAAAGCATACAGATAGACCACCATGCAACTAACAGCTTATTTGCCGATTATAATCTGGTGGATAGCTCTGTCGCTGCCACCGGTATGCTTGTATTTAGATTAGCTAAAGAGCTTGGCGCAAGTATTGATAAGGATATCGCTACTTACCTATATACAGCAATAAGCAGCGATACGGGTAATTTCTGCTTCCCTTCAGTAACTGACGAAACCTTTGACCAGATGGCGGAGCTTATGCGCGCGGGGCTTGATATATCAACAAATGCGCAGAAACTACACCTGCTTAAAGGCTTAGGAAACATACGCATGACGGGCTCTGCGCTAAGTTCGCTTAAAATAAAAGCCGCGGGAAGGCTATCTTCAATGTGCCTTTTAAAAGAGGATTTTGTAAAAAACGACGCTAGAATTGAAGAAGCTGACGGCATAGTAAACCTTGGTCTATATATACATGGGGTTGAAGCTGCCTACCTCGCCACTGAAACAGCATGCGGCATAAAGTTCAACCTGCGCTGCCTCAAACCCTATGATGTTTCTATCGTTGCCCAGCAGTTTGGCGGCGGCGGGCATATGTTGGCGGCAGGCTGTACAATAAAAAGCAGTATGGATAAGGCGCTTGAAAGCATGGATAAAGCTATGGAGGAAATGCTAAAAGCGTGAATGGAGTTATAAACCTGTTTAAGCCGCCCGGCATTACTAGCGCCGGGGCGGTGTCTTTCGTTAAAAGAAGGATTAAAGCGAAGGTAGGTCATGCAGGTACGCTTGACCCTGAAGCCGCTGGTGTGCTGCCTTTGCTTATAGGCAGGGGTACAAGGCTTTTTAACTATATAGCAGACCTAAACAAGGTATATCTTGCGGAAATAGTATTTGGCGCAGCTACTGATACTCAGGACGCGCAGGGACAGGTTGTTTCTACAAGCAGAAACATCCCAAGCATAGATGAGCTGAATAAGGCGCTGCCTAATTTTACAGGCGAAATACAGCAGATACCGCCTATGTATTCAGCGCTTAAAAAAGACGGCAAACGCCTTTACGATTTAGCTAGGGCAGGGCAAAGCGTTGAAAGGAAGCCAAGGCAGGTAGTGGTAGATTCTATAGACATTGTTTCTCAAAGCAGTGAAAATTCTTATTTAATGCGTATTTCATGTGGGAAAGGTACATATATTAGAACCCTATGCCACGATTTGGGAGAATATTTAGGTTCCGCAGCGCATATGAACATACTTATAAGGGAATCTGTCGGGCATATGCATATGGACGAAGCTTATACCATGCAGGAAATAGAAAGCGGAAACTTTAAACTTTTACCGGCAGATAGCCTATTGTGTCATATGCCAAAGCTTGTGTTTGATAAAATATATTCAAAAAAACTATTAAATGGAGTTGCTATACCGCTTGCGGATATTGATGAAATTATCAATAATAATGAAAACTATCGCGTATATATAGAAGATAGTTTTATAGGCATAGGCTATGTAGAAGGCGAAATTCTGCGTTCAAGGCTGGTTTATGCCGCGATTTCTTGACATGCTCAATCTCACGGGGTATTATTTAGTTTAGAGGGGAGGCGTTTTATTGAAAGCTGAAGTTGAACAGGTAAATGCAAGCAAAGCCATAAGAGAACAGGCTTATGAAACCCTTAAGCACGCCATAATAATGGGGGAGATACCGGTAGGTACCCGCATAATAGAAACTCAGTACTCAAAAAAGCTCCATATTAGCAGGACGCCGCTTAGGGAAGCCTTAAGGCGCCTTGAGCAGGACGGTCTTGTGGAATATAAAGAGAGAAAGGGCGTTACGGTTTCCGCTTTTACCTTGGAAGATATAGAAGAAATCTTTATGATTCGCAACGCTCTTATGATGCTTATCGTCCCTTCAATAGTGAAAAATGTAAACGATGAGCATATTGAAAAGCTGAGGGAAATATTATCCAGAATGGATGTAAGCCAAAATAATAAGGATGTAAAAGCCCTTGCCGTGCAAAATAGGGAATTTCACAGGACGCTTGAACATATCTCTGATAAAAAGCGCATACTTCGGGCTATAGATAGCCAGGAGGATTATATCATCCGCTTTTCAGAGGTTACTATCGCAAGCATAGTAAGGCGTTCAAACGCGCATGAGGAACATCATAAAATGGTGAATCTGCTTGTTGAAAAGGATGTTGATGGGCTATCTAAGCTTATAGAACAACACCTTGAGGAAAGCAAGGAAACCTGCCTTGAGGCAGTGAAGTATAAGAAACAGAGCAAGGAGTAACTATGAACGATTTAAGCCATAAAGTACTGGACATATTATTAAAGGACTGCCGCACGCCGCTTGAGGATATATCCGTAATGCTGGGGGAAGACAGCGTTAAAATTGCCGAAGCTATAGACAAGCTCCAAAAAGACGGCGTAATACTAAAATACGCGCCTGTAATTAACTGGGATAAGACTGACAGGCAGTTTGTAGAAGCTATAATAGAGGTAAAGGTAACCCCTCAAAAGGAAGAGGGCTTTGATTCTATCGCCAAACAAATATACCAGTATGAGGAAGTGCGCAGCGTATTCCTTGTAAGCGGAATGTATGATTTGCTTATATTAGCTGAAGCGCCAACGCTAAAGGAACTTGCGCTTTTTGTTAGCGAAAAGCTCAGCGTTATAGATTTTGTAACCGCAACATCTACATCGTTTGTACTTAAACGCTATAAGCAGGACGGCGTTATATTCGAAATACCCACTCGGGATAAAAGGCTGCTTGTATCTCCATGAGCGAGCGTTTTATAAACCCTAATATATTGCATCTCCCACAAAGCGGAATACGCAAGTTCTTTAATGTCGCTCAGGAGATACCAAATGTAATATCCCTTGGTATTGGGGAGCCGGATTTTGTAACCCCCTATCCTATAAGAAGGCGGGCTATAGATAGTCTTCTGGATGGCGAAACCCAGTACACTGAGAATGCGGGCTTATTTCCCTTAAGGGAAGAGATTGCCTATTACCTTAAAACAAGGTTCGGCCTTGAATATAACCCTAAAACCGAAGTGGTTGTAACGGTTGGCGCAAGCGAAGCTATAGACATAGTACTTCGGGCTACGCTTTCCCCAGGCGATGAAGTAATACTTCAAGACCCGGGCTATGTAAGCTACGCCCCCTGTGTAATGATGACGGGCGCTGTACCTGTGCCCGTAATAACGCGCAGCGACAATGAATTTCAGCTCACCGCAGCTGATATAGAAGGAAAAATAACCGACAAAACCCGCGCTATACTGCTTTCATATCCAAATAACCCCACTGGAAGTATACTAAGCCTTGAATGTATGCAGGATATAGCTGAGCTTGCTATAAAGCATGATTTGCTTATAATAAGCGATGAAATATATAATGAGCTTGTATATGACGGCAATACCCAGCCCTCATTTGCGGGGCTTGATGGCATGTGGGATAGGTGCGTTACAATTAACGGCTTTAGCAAGGCATTCGCTATGACGGGGCAGAGGGTAGGCTACCTTTGCGCGCCAAAAGGTATAGCAGAGCAGGCTCTTAAAATACATCAATATACTATTCTTTGCGCCTGCAGAACATCGCAGGCTGCCGCAATAGCCGCGCTTAAATACGGCAGAGAAACCGAATATAAAGATGTAATTATGATGCGGGAAAGTTACGATAGACGCCGCAGGCTAATGCACAGCGCTCTGGTAAATATGGGGCTTAGCTGCATAGAGCCAAAGGGCGCTTTTTACGCCTTTCCAAGCGTAGAGTCAACTGGGCTTTCAAGCGAAGAATTTTGCGAGCGCCTTCTAAAAGAGGAGGCTGTGGTATGCGTGCCCGGCAGCGCCTTTGGTCCGGGTGGAGAGAGGCATATACGCTGCTGCTACGCAACCGATATAGATAAAATGAAGGAAGCCTTCTTAAGGATGAACCGCTTTATACAAAGGCTCAAGGAGGAATAGCATTGTATAGAAAGCTGATAGTTTTATTAGCTGTGCTCTTTATTGTTATGCCTTATTCCATTGCAGAGGAAGAGGTATCCATATTTGAAACCCTGCAAGTTGAACCTACACCCGAAATAATATCTATTGAAAATGTTAATACAGAAGAAGTCATCGCCGAAGAAGAAACGCCATCTCCCGAAGCAACACAAGCTGAAATACTTCCCGACGGCAGCATATCAATAATAGTTACCGCTGTTGGGGATACAACAATAGGCGGCGATATACGCAAAAGCGGCAAGAGCATTTTCGATAGAGAGTTTGAAAAACAGGGCGGCGACCCTAATTTTATAGTAAAGAATACCAAGGATATTTTCGCAAAAGACCATCTAACTATAGCGAACTTTGAGGGCACTCTAACCACTGCAGGTATACCCTCAAACAAGAAGGGGAACAGCTTTTTATTCTCCGCCCCGCCCGAATATGTAAGCATACTAAAAGAAGGCAGTATAGAGGCGGTCGCCTTTGAAAACAACCATGTTATGGACCACGGCGAAGAGGGCTATAAAGAAACCACCGAAGCCTTTGATAGAGCAGGCATAGTATGGAGCGCGGAAGATAAAATAGGCATATATGAGACCAACGGCGTAAAAATAGCCATGCTTGCCTATCAGACATTTAACGGCAGGTATCCCGATTTGTTTAACAAAGTACCCCGCCAGGTTGAAGAGGCAAAGCTTGACAATGATATTGTTATTGTTAGCTTCCACTGGGGAGATGAGCTGGATTATGTACCAAACTCAAACCAGCAGAAACTGGGCAGGCTTACAATAGATGCAGGCGCGGACTTGGTTTTGGGGCATCATAGCCACCGTATAAACCCCATAGAAAAATATAAGGGCAGATATATAGCCTATTCACTAGGTAATTTTAGCTTCGCCGGCAACAATAAGCCAAGCGATATGTGCACATTCTTTCTGCAGGTGCGCTTTAGCGTAAAAAACGGGCAGGCTACTACAAATGCCTTTAGGATAATACCCGCTCGCATATCATCAAAGGCGGATTATAATGACTTTATCCCCACGCCATTTACTGAGCAGCGCCATATAGATAATGTGCTCAGCGTGCTTAAGAAAAACGGCAAAAAACTTGAATATGCGGTGGAAGATTACCCGCTTGATTGGGAGTAGATATGCGCGTTAAGCTAAGCCTATGTTCAACTAGACAGAGAGCAAACACCCTGCTTAACTGCGCTCAACAATCCCTAACTGAGCTTGCGATAGCATTTGGGCATAGTTTCCTTGTAAAGCTTATAGATTATGATGAATTAATCTCTAATTTTTCAAGAGAAGACGGCATATATATATTAGCTGCCGAAGAAACGCATAAGGAGGAAACTGCAAAAAAACTTAATTTTTTTGCGGAGAAACTAAGCTTTTCAGGGCTTGCTAATGTGTCGCTACTAAAATCCAATATGCTGGCTAAAGGCAGCGTACTATCGCCTATAGATAGCTCTAATTCTTCACTAGCTTCTTTTAGGGGATATTTGCAAGCTAAAAAAACGGATGAAAAGGCGCTTATTAGGGCGGATGAAAGAATGCTGCCCGTAATAGAAAAGCTAATGTTCTACCCTGATAATATGGGGGATTTAATTTGCGATTATAATGCCGGGTCCATATTAAGGCATATAGCAACTCTTATATCAGGCACTCAGCTTGTTTCATTCAGCATACTGCGCGGCAATGAGGGAAGCCTATACTATGTGCCGCTTTCCGATAAAAACCTAAAGGAAAGTTCAATAAACCCCTACGGACTTTATTTTGCCATATCAAATGCGCTTATGGATAAATACAGGCTGGAAAAAGAGGCGCTGTGTTTACAAACCGCAACCGCCAATGTGCTTAAAGCCGGTTGGCGTACGGAGGATTGCCTTATGGCTCCTATGAGCGAAAGCCTTATATCTACGCGCGAGCTTTGCTCCCTCATAGACGAGCAGATTATGCTTGCGGGCGAGCTCATGCAGGACTAGCTTTGCGAATTTTATTTGACAAAGCGTATATAATTTGATACAGTATTCAAGCGACAAGCAGAAGCTGCCCGCTTCTCACCCTACGAATATCGTTTTGNCGGGTATATGCAGTGTTTTTAATGTGGCGGGTAGTTATGCCCGCCAATTTTAATGCTCAGGAGGTGCATTTTTTATCAGCAACGAACTAATGGTGAATAGGCAGATACGCGCTAAAGAGGTGCGTGTAATAGGTGCCGACGGCGAACAGCTGGGGATTATGCCGATTGATGACGCTTTACGTGTAGCGGAAAATGCTGCCCTAGACTTAGCCTGCGTTGCCCCTAATGCCAAACCACCGGTGTGTAGGCTTATAGACTACGACAAACATCGTTTCGAACAGGCAAAAAGAGAGAAAGAAAGGCGCAGAAACCAGCGTATTATAACCGTAAAAGAGGTGCAGCTGTCCGCAACAATTGAAGAAAATGACATACAAGTTAAAGCTAGGCGGGCGGTCAGGTTCCTAACTGCGGGGGATAAGGTAAAAGTTACTATACGCTTTAGAGGTCGCCAGATAACCCACCCGGAAATAGGTCTTGAGGTTATGCGCGATTTTGCCGAAAGGCTTAAAGATGTTGGAATAGTCGAAAAGAAACCAAGTACGGAGGGTCGCCACATGATAATGATTATGGCGCCAATATCGCCGGAGGATAAGCCCACAAAGTCCGAGTAATAGTTGATAAATGCCCTTAAAGCTATCTTTTATAAGGAGGGGAGTTTTATGCCCAAAATGAAGTCAAACCGCGGTGCAGTTAAACGCTTCCGTGTAACCAAGAGTGGCAAGGTTAAGCACAGGAAGATGAACCGCAACCATATTCTTACCAAGAAGAATACTAAACGCCAGCGTCAACTGCGTGCAGGCGGTATGGTAGCTAACAAAAAAGAAGCGCGCACTATACGCACATTAATTCAACAATAATTTAAGTTTTCTGGTAAGGAGGAATTTATTATGGCTCGAATAAAGAGAGCAGTAAATGCGAAGAAAAAACGTCGCAAGATATTAAAGCTTGCAAAAGGATATTATGGCGCCAGGTCTAGGAGTTACCGCATTGCAAATGAACAGGTGTTAAGGTCTCTGCGCTATTCATACGCAGGTCGTAAAAACCGCAAGAGGGATTTCCGCCGTCTGTGGATAACCCGCATAAACGCCGCCGCAAGGAGCAACGGTGTAAGCTATTCAAGGTTCATAAGCGGTCTTAAAAAGCAGGGCATAGAGGTAAACCGCAAGATGCTAGCCGACATGGCGGTAAACGATGCCCAAGGTTTTTCAAAGCTGGTGGAACTATCTTTACAATAAATATTTTTAAAGCCCGGTTAAGCCGGGTTTTTTTGTTTTAATACTACCGCTTTGCTATAATAGCACGGTATGGAGGAATTTTATGAAAATCAGCTATGAAATGGTAAGGGATAATCCCGATGTTAAAAAATACATACAAAAGGCGGATGAAATGCTTATAGCCCTTGGCTATACGGAGCATAGTTTCCCTCATGTAACTAGGACTGCCAAAATCGCCTCATGGATACTTGAGCAGACAGGGCATTCAAGCCGCGATGCGGAGCTTGCCGCTATCGCCGGTTATCTTCACGATATAGGCAATGTAATCAATAGAGATAGGCATGAGCTAACAGGCGCGCTTATGGCGTATTCTATCCTTGATAAAATGGGAGCAGATGCGGACGATATCGCCGTAATAGTAGGCGCAATAGGCAACCATGATGAAGGAAACGCCTTCCCTGTGAGCGATATTGCAGCCGCCGTAATACTTGCCGACAAAACCGATGTTAGGGAAAGCCGCGTTCGCAACAAGGACAATATAACATTTGATATACACGATAGGGTAAACTATGCCGTAAAAGCTTCCGATATACGCATAGATATGGATAATAAAGAAATAAATTTACAGCTTACTATTGATACCAGCATAAGCTCTATATCGGATTATTTTGAGATATTTTTAGATAGGATGCTCCTGTGCCGCAGAGCCGCGGAAAGGCTTAACTTGCGCTTCTGCCTTACAATGAATGGACAGGGCATGATGTGATTGAGAGGGTAATATTTGTCAGATAATTTCAAAGATCTTTTCGTAAGCCGCGAGGTGCTAAAAGCCCTTGATAATATGGGTATAAGCGTACCAACCACTATACAAAAGGAAACCATCCCTCTTATGATGGATGGAAACGACATAATTGGAATAGCGCCAACGGGCACGGGCAAAACCATAGCCTTTGGCGTACCCATGCTAGAATATATAGATATGAATAAGCCTAAATTGCAGGAATTGGTGCTTGCTCCCACAAGGGAGCTTGCAATGCAGATATATGAGGAGCTGCGCCAGCTTGCAAAATATATAAAGGGTATGCGTATAGCGCTTATATATGGCGGGCAGCCTATTTCAAGACAGGTACCTAGGCTTAAGAAAAACCCGCTTATACTTGTTGCTACCCCGGGGCGGCTGCTGGATATGATGTCAAGGGGGCATGTAAGCCTAAACGATGTCCACACCCTAGTTATAGACGAAGCTGATGAAATGGCTAAAATGGGCTTTATAGATGACTTAACCAAGATAATAGACGCAACCCCAAGCAATAGGCAGATGGTGATGTTCTCAGCTACCACAAACCATGAGGTTATGACGCTATCTTGGAAATATCAGTATAAACCAGTTGAAATATATGTTGAGCCCGAAGATGAGGATAAACCGCAAATAGACCAGTATGTAATATACGCTCAGCACAACAGAAAGACGGATTATTTACTGTATCTTTTAGATTCCAATGCCTATCAAAGGGCTATGATATTTGTAAATACCAAGTTTATGGCACAAAGGCTTTGTAGTGAGCTTACAAAAAAAGGCTACAATGCCGAAGCGCTGCATGGCAATATAAAACAGAGCCGCAGAACTAGGATTATGAATGGCTATAAATCAGGGAAATTTCCTCTGCTTGTATGTTCGGATGTCGCCGCCCGTGGCATAGATGTTTACGATGTAGACGCCGTATTTAACTACGATTTGCCAAGCGAAAACGAATACTATCTCCACCGCATAGGCAGGACAGGTAGAGCCGGTAAAACAGGCGTTTCTTTTACCCTGCTTACATTCCAAGAGAGTGTGCGCATGGATGAAATAATAAAATATCTAGGTACAGAGCCTGAAAAACTGCATTTTGATGGCTATAATGTGCTTCTAAGGGAGGATAATACCCCCTTCTTTGAGCATATATAGCCTAAAGTAGATTACACATTAAATGCAAAAAGGCCGCCGCGTGGCAGCCTTTTAATATATGTACAATTACATGTCCATGTCGCCTAGTACTCTTAAAGTAACTTCAAGGTCTATATATTCACTGTCTCCAATGGTGTTAAGCCTTGCAACATCGTCGGTATCCTTTGTGCGGAACACCTTTAGTTTTACGGTGCTGCCTTCTTTTATTTCGGCAAGCGTTTGGGATAGCTGCTCAGTGTTGTTGATTATCTTTCCATCAAGCTCAACTATTATATCGCCCTTCTTTATGCCGGCATCGCTTGCGGGGGAATCTTCCTCAACTTTAATTACATACGCGCCGTTTGGCAGAGTGCCGTCAAGCTTCTGGTTCATAGCGGCAGATAGAGTTGTTATAGTAACGCCAAGCTTTGGCGGGGGAGTTTTCTCAGTTGAAGCTACTACCTGAGAAGAATCATAATTTTCAAGTACATTCTTAAGCATAGGCTTTGCAACGTTTATAGGTATGCACATTCCAATATTGTCTATGCTCGCGCGGGATTGGGAGAAGCCGAAGAATCCGCTAAAGGGGTCATCAGCGCTCACAAGCTTTTGAGAGGGTATGCCCTGAAGCTGTCCTAAGGTGTTAAACATACCGCCGCCTGAGTTACCCTCGTTTATTGCGGCATCTACCTGTATCATCTGGTTTTTAACGGTTGCGCGCCTTCCGTATATGTCGCTCACTTGGTCTTGCACTTCCCTGCCAAGGGCGGATACAAAGCCTACTGTAACAGTTCTTTCAAACTGCTCCCCTAGCGGGTTGCCTATTACTATTGCATATTCGCCTATCTGAAGGGAGTCGGAATCTCCAAGCGGCACTGCCGGAAGCTTTATGCCAGGGGCATGTAGAACCGCAATGTCTATAGTGGCATCGCTTGCGACTACCTGCGCTTCGTATTCTTCACCCTCAAATGAAACGGTTACCCTTGTGGAATCCTTTATTACATGGTTGTTAGTTAGCACATGGCCGTATTCTGTGACAACTACGCCGGAACCTGTGCCTGCAAGCCTTTCACTGGATTGGCGCGGCACATTGAAATATCCGTAGCCATAGCCGTAATAATCGCTCCTTTGCGATTTGTAGTTGTTTACGCCTACTACGCTCTTTTTTGCTTCATTCGCCACTTCTATTATGGGGCTTGTTACTTTTTCGCTATCCGTTTCTACATCTATTATTGCGGAAATTTGCTCATCCGTAAGCTTGTTCTCTTTTGCTGAGGCGTTTATACCTAAGCCCAGCGTAAGTACCAAAGCTAGCGCTGTAAGCAGAACTGTAATTTTCTTAAACTTATTCTTCATATGCTCAAATCCTTTCATATATGCTTGTGCTCCTCCTGAGCACAATTTTATTATAGCATGTATTTTTTGCTGAATATTGAATAAATTATGAACAGATAAAATTAATATTCCTATTATGTGAGTGTTTGACGCTAATATATTATTGTGCTAGTCTATGTAGGCTAATTTGCACCCGTAGCGCAGCTGGATAGCGTATCAGACTCCGACTCTGAAGGTCGTGGGTTCAAGCCCCACCGGGTGTACCATGTAAAACCCCTTGATTTTTATAATATTTCAAGGGGGTGTTTTTTGCTTTATAATATTTATTTGCTAGAGTGGTGCCGGTTTTGGTGCCAGCATCCTTTATTCTGCCTTCTTTCGGGCGTTATTTGGGTGAACAATGGATAATATTGGGAGAAAAATTGACAAAATATCAAATTTCAAATAGTATTCATGTATAGGATAAGATGAACTTTGATAAGCAAAAAAATCTCTCAAAATAATGAAAGGAGAGTCGCGAACTTGAAAAAGAAGGAGATTATAGGATAACGAAAGTGAAGTAAAAACATAGACAAAAAGCGTAAAAGCTTGTAGAAGCTGAAAAAGACCAGATTGGCATTGATAACGAAAGACTTATCTTTTATTAATTATTTAGGAGGGTAGTGAAATGACTAACGAATTTATAAGGACAAAAATAGTATGTACTATAGGTCCTGCATCTGAGGATAAGGAAACACTTGGCAAAATGGTAGACCTAGGCATGAATGTATGCAGACTCAACTTTTCGCATGGAACACATGAAGAACACAAGAAGAGAATCGATACAATTAAAGAATTGAGAAGCCAAAAAGGCGTGCCTTTAGCTATACTTGTAGATACAAGAGGTCCGGAAATCAGGACAGGAGTTTTTGAAGAAAAAGACATAATGCTTGAGGTGGGTCAAAACTTTACCATAACCATGGACGATATTGTAGGGAATAAGGAAAGATGCACCGTAACTTACAAGGAGCTTGTAAATGATATATCTATCGGGGACAGAATATTGATAGATGATGGTCTTATAGAGCTGTTAGTCAAAGGACTTACCGAAAAAGATATAAAGTGTGAAGTTATCAATGCAGGGTATATTAATAACAGGAAAGGTCTTAATATCCCTGGTGTAAAGGTCAATTTACCTGCTATAACAGCTAAGGACGAAAGCGATATATTATTCAGTATAGAAAATGAAATAGACTATATAGCAGCATCATTTGTAAGAAAAGCCGAGGACGTAATTAAAATCAAAGAAATACTTGAAAAAAACGGCGGCAATAAAATAAAAATAATAGCAAAAATTGAAAACCAAGAAGGTTTAGACAATATTAATGAAATCCTCGATGTTACCGACGGCATAATGATAGCTAGGGGAGACCTAGGTGTGGAAGTGCCTACGGAACATATGCCTATGATACAAAAAGAACTCATTATTGCTTGCAACAAAATTTCAAAGCCTGTAATCGTAGCTACGCAGATGCTGGACTCCATGATGAGAAACCCCAGACCCACAAGAGCGGAAGTGACAGACGTTGCAAACGCGATATTGGACGGCACGGATGCCATTATGCTTTCAGGAGAGACAGCTGCTGGAAAGTATCCTGTACAATCGGTAGAAACTATGAGCAGAATCGCATATGCCACAGAGAGTACAATAGATTATGATGATAATATTCATAATAAAAAATACGATAAACAGTTAACAATAACAAACGCGATTTCTCACGCTACTTGTATTACTGCATCAGATTTGAAAGCGAAGGCGATTATTACAGCAACAGCAGGCGGATATACTGCACGCATGGTATCATCTTACAGACCTAAATCTCCTATAATTGCGTCAACTAATGATGAAAGAACCTATATGCAGATGGGTCTTCTATGGGGAGTAATACCTATTAGAGGTCCCGAACTAACTGGTACCGAAGAATTGCTGCGAAGCGCTGTAGATGAAGCGATATTGCATGGACATATCCATGAAGGTGACTTGGTAGTATTAACAGCGGGAGTTCCTGTGGGAAAAGCCGGCAACACAAACTTAGTAAGAGTTCACATAGCCATGAAGATTATTGTCCAAGGTATAGGGGTGGGGAACAGCAAAGTTTCCGGTAAAGCGCAAATAGTAGATTCCACAACATCGCCTCAAATGTTCCAGAAAGGCAATATACTCATAGCTTCAACTACAGTTAAAGATATAATGAAAATGGTGGTGAAAGCTTCCGCTATCGTTATTGAATCGGACGAAATAACATCAAACGCCGCAATCGCCGGATTGAATTTAGGTATTCCTGTAATTGTGGGTGCTAAAGATGCCACGAAGCTTATAAAAGACGGAGAAATCTTGACTGTTGATGCGGAGTTCGGCAGGGTATATTCCGGCGAAATAAGCATGTTATAAACTTTAGTGAATTAATAGTTTGCAGCTATTATATATGAGGTATAACTTTACACAGATTATTTTAAACCTGTAAAGTGTAAAAAAACCTGTAAAGTGTAAAAAGCCACAAAAAACATAACCCCTTTGAAAACAAAACATTTTCAAGGGGTTTTTGGCAGGTGCGGAAGGCTCGTTCAAATTGGCTGTCAAATATTTATGATACTCCTATATCGAACCTGAAATAGATATCTGCAACCCCTGTTCACTTTGTTGGAAGGTTGCCTGTCTGTTCCTCCTGCGCGGTATCGCGGCAGATTTTTGCAAACAGCTGCATGACTGGTGAAATCATTTTATCCTTATGATAGACCAGAGAAAAATGACGACTTCCCGGAAAGTCCACCAAACATAGCCCTATCAAATCCGGCGGGATAAGCCTACGGGAAATAACCGTCAGCCCAAATCCTGCGCGCACAGCGCCCAGCAGGGCGCTTACATCTCCGCATTCCCATAGAATCTGCGGCTTGATATGCGCCATATCAAGCGCCATTTCTAGCTTTTCCCTAGTGCCGCTGCCCGCTTCCCGCATAAGCAAAGGCTGCCCCTCAAGCGTTCTAAGGTGCAGCGGTCTGCATTTTGCAAGGGGGTGCTCGCGGGGACAGCACAGCAGCAGATCATCCGCAAAGATAGGTTGTTCTACCAGCTCCTGCGCGTGTACCCGTCCTTCCACCAGCGCCATATCTAAATCGCCTGACAGCAACAGGCGCTCAATGTGCGCTGTATTTGCCACCTGCACCACGGGTTGTGGACCAGGCATCTTTTTTAAAAGCTCAACCAGTACGCTTGCAGCCACCGTCATGGTGGCGCCCAAGCGCAGCTGCTGTGCAGCGCCTGATACTTTCATCTGCCGGTTCATTTCAGAGTAGAGGTTAAGTATGCGCTCAGCATATGCTAGCAGGCGCTCCCCCTGCGGGGTTATGTACAATCGCCTGCTCAAGCGTTCAAACAGCAGCTGCCCAAGCTCCCTTTCTAGCTCTGCCACCGCCCCACTGACAGAAGGCGCGCTGATGTATAGCTCACGCGCCGCCTGTTGCATGTTGCCAAGCTTGGCAACTTTGACAAATATCTCCAGCATACGAAGCGTCATATGTATTCCTCCGTGTTAGGTTATTATCTAACATTATAGGCATAATATTCGTAATTTTCAAATCATTATATATAGCATATAATATGCAATAGAAAACCAAGGAAGGAGAGTATCGAATGTCTCGCCGGAACTACCCGCATTTTGCCGTACTGATGGTAGCATGTATGCTATTTATCTGCCTTTTTCCCGCAGTGTCTATGGCACAGCAAGAGATAGACGACAGGGGCGTTCCTCTGCCCGATAGGCAGCCGAAGCGTGTAGCGGCGCTATCCGGAAGTTTAGCGGATATGTGGCTGCTGGCAGGCGGAAGCTTGGTTGCTGCTACTCAGGATGCCTGGGATGAAGGGCGCCTAACGCTGGATGATAATGTGGTATGTGTGGGCGGTGTAAAACAGCCCAGCGCAGAGCTGCTGCTGCGCACAAATGTGGATTTTGTGCTGCTGTCCGCCTCGCTGCCAAGCCATATTGCGCTTGCGGAGCAGCTTACGCAGGCAGGCATTGCCACCGCCTGCTTTGATGTTAATACGCTGGAGGATTATGTGCGGGTTATGCAGGCATTGACCGGTATAACACAGCAGCCAGAGCGCTTTGAAACATATGCGCTTAAGGTTAAAAAGCAGGCGCAGGATGTAATCGACTCTGTACAGGGAAAACCCGCTCCGCGTGTGTTGCTGCTGCGCGCCTTTAGCAGCGGTATAAGGGTAAAAAATAGCATGAACAACCTGACAGGTGCAATGCTTAAGGATTTGGGATGTATAAACCTTGCCGACAGCGATAATGGGCTAATGGAGCAGCTTTCTCTGGAAATGATTGTGCGTGCTGACCCTGATTTTATTTTCATTACCACCATGGGAGATGACGATAAAGCCTTGCAGCAATTGGCGGACACCCTAACAAGCAGCCCGGTGTGGCAAAGCCTGCGTGCTGTTAAGCAAAACCGCTGCCATGTGTTGCCTAAAGCCTTGTTCCACTACAAACCCAATGCCCGCTGGGGCGAAAGCTACCAGCAGCTAGCGCAATTGCTCTATGGCGAAGAATAAGCGCAAGCTTCACCCTGCCGTTTTGTTGGGTTTTGTATGTTTGCTTGTGTTTGTGATTAGCCTAGTGCTGGGTGCTACACCGTTGCGCCTTAGGCAGGCGCTTGAGAACCCTTACAGTATAGATGGACTAATTCTGTTGCATATTCGTGTGCCTCGGGTGCTTACCACTTTGCTATGCGGAGCAGCTTTTGGCACTGTAGGCGCTCTGCTGCAATGTGTGCTGCACAACCCGCTTGCTTCCCCCAATGTGCTGGGAGTCAACGCTGGCGCAGGTTTTGGCGCAACGCTTTTGATGGCGATTATACCCCATGCTGGTATGGCAATGGTAAGCTTTGCTGCCTTTGCAGGCGCTGTTGTTGCCTGTTTGATGGTGCTACAAATATCACGCATAGCAAAATCATCTAGGCTAGCACTGGTGTTGACCGGCGTGGCGCTGACTGCGTTTTTCCGTGCTGGTAGCGATGCGCTGATTACGCTGTTTCCAAACAGTCTGACCGGTTCCAGCCATTTTAGTATAGGGGGTGCTGCAAATGCTACGCTGCAGAGTCTGATTCCACTTGGGATTATCGTGCCCGTATGCGTATGTGCCGCCTGTCTTATGTACCCGCAGCTAGATTTGCTTGCGCTTGGCGATGATGTGGCGCACAGCCTAGGGCTTAACCCGCAGCGTATACGCACGCTTGCCCTGCTTCTTGCCTGTGCGCTTGCGGCAAGCGGAGTTGCCGCCATGGGCTTGATTGGCTTTGTGGGCCTTATGGCACCACATCTTGTGCGGCTGTGGGTGGGCAGTGAAAACCGTCTGCTTTTGCCTTTGTCTGCGCTGCTTGGTGCAAGTATGCTCATGTTATGTGACCTTGCGGCGCGCAGCCTGTTTTCTCCGTTCGAGCTGCCTGTGGGCGTGCTGCTAAACTTTCTGGGCGCTCCGTTTTTCCTGTTTGTGCTTATACGCAGGAGGCAATATGCTTGAACTGCTTAAAGTAAATGCTGGATACTCGAATAATCCGGTTCTACACAGTATCAGCTGCCGCTTTAAACCCGGCAAAGTTACCGCGCTTTTAGGGCGCAACGGTTGCGGAAAAAGCACTCTGCTTCGCACTGCTGTAGGTCTAATTACTCCTTCAAGTGGGCAGGTGCTGCTTAATGATAAACCGCTTGAAGATTGTAGCGCCACCTGCCGCGCGCAGCAGATAGCCTTCCTGCCACAAAGCCGAAACATGCCTCAAATAACTGCACTAAGGCTGGTGCAGCATGGGCGTTATCCCCATATGACAGGCTATCCTCGCAGGCTTAGCAGCCATGACGAAAACATTGCCCTACACAGCCTGCGGTCAGTAGGCGCGCAAGACCTAGCGCAATACATGTTGCATACGCTTTCAGGCGGGGAGCGACAGAAGGTATACCTTGCCATGGCGTTATGCCAGCAGGCGCAAACACTTTTGCTTGACGAACCTACCACATATCTGGACGCCTGCCATCAGTTTGAGCTGTGGGAGCTTTGTAGGCGTATAGCGCAGGAGGGACGCGCAGTAGTAGTGGTAACACACGATGTTGCACAGGCGCTCACATGGGCAGATTACCTGCTGGTGCTTAAAGATGGTCACCTAGCTGCTGAAGGAAGCGCGGAACAGGTGCTGCAAAACGGGTTGCTTGAAAGCATTTTTTCTATATCAATCGTACGGGCTGGGCAAAGCACCTATGCCGCTGCGCCCTTATTTAACGAAACAACGAAAGGAGTATTAACACATGACAATTGAGAACACATGCACACTGTCCCCTGAGGATATCCGCCGTGTGAAGGGTATGGGCTTTTTGCATGCCCGCGGCACCAACTGCTTTAACGCCCGCATTATCACCCGAAACGGCTATCTGAACAATAAGGAAATGCAGGCAGTTACAGATGCTGCCAGGCGCTATGGCAACGGAGAAATAGCTATGACTACTCGCCTTACATTAGAGATACAGGGCGTACCCTATGAAAATGTAGAAGCGCTGCAGCAGGACATGGCAAAGGAAGGTCTTATAGTGGGCGGTACAGGCAACAAGGTGCGCCCGGTGGTATGCTGCAAGGGCAGTACTTGTCAATATGGTTTGATTAACACAAGAGAGCTGGCGCTTAAAATTCATGATTTGTTTTTCCTAGGCTACAACACGGTTGCGCTGCCACACAAGTTCAAAATCGCGGTTGGCGGCTGCCCCAACAACTGTGTAAAGCCGGAGCTTAACGATGTGGGTATCGTAGGTCAGCGTCTGGCTAAGGTAGACAATACTCTGTGTCGGGGTTGCAAGGTATGCGTTGTGGAAAAAAACTGCCCAATTCACTCCGCCACATGTGTACAAAGCACGCTGTCGCTAGGGGAGGAGTGTAACCACTGTGGTCGCTGTATAGGTCGTTGCCCCTTTGGTGTGGTAACGGAAGTTTCTTCTGGTTGCAGGGTTTATCTGGGCGGAAGATGGGGCAAGAAAACCGCTGTTGGCAAGCCGATGGACAAGATATTTACACAGGAAGAAGAAGTGCTTCAGGTAGTGGAAAAAGCCATTTTGCTATTCCGCGAGCAAGGTATAAAGGGCGAGCGCTTTGCCGATACCATTGCCCGTCTGGGCTTTTCACAGGTGCAGTCCCAACTTATGGCTGATGACCTGCTTGAGCGCAAAGAAGCAATATTGAAAGAAGCATAAGCAGCACACATACAATAATACCCGTCTGACTCAGTTGATTTGTACCCTCTTTACTGGAAAACCATTAAAGGGGGTATTGTAATAAAATACAGTTATTACTTTAAAGCTATGTGCAGAAATTAACCTTGAGGCATACTATACAAAAGTTGCCTTATGCGGTAAAATTGCCATCTGTAGAGGGGTAGCAAAAGTGCGAATGTAACAAAAAAAACGAAAAGGTTTGTGGTATAAGGAAGTACTAGGGGCATAGAAATAAATAAAGGAGCTAACATGCTGGATAGCAAAGGTTTTGACTTATGGGCGGATAATTATGATATAAGTGTTGAAATATCAGACGACGATGGCGCATATCCTTTTGCCGGATATAAGAAAGTACTAAACTATATATTCGGGGAAATTATGGCGGGTAGCGGAAAAACACTGCTTGATATAGGTTTTGGTACGGGTATATTAACTAAAAGGCTCTACGATAAAGGTTTTGCTATCTACGGGCAGGATTTTTCGGGAGAAATGCTTAACATAGCAAAAGACAAAATGCCTGAAGCAAAGCTTTTTCAAGGGGATTTTACTTTGGGGCTTGTAAGCGAACTAAAACAAAGACAATATGATGCAATAATCGCCACATATTCTCTGCACCATATAGTAGATGAGGAAAAACCTGCTTTTATAAAGGAACTTATGCAACTGCTAAATGAGCATGGCAAAATATACATTGGAGATGTTGCATTCTCTACTCGCAAAGAAATGGAAAAATGCAAGGAAACATATCAAGAAGAATGGGACGATGAAGAGCATTATTTTGTTGTAGAGGAATTAAAGGGAAATTTTCCAAGCCTTAGCTTTATTCCTTTCTCTCACTGCGCGGGAGTTATAGTGCTTGAGCATGGTTAATATAGAAAAAGGAAAAGAAAAACAATGCGAATAGAAAAAGACGATATAGTTATAAGAAGTGCAAAAGCAAGCGATGCCGAAATAATAAAAGCTTGGTGGAATGATGGCAGCGTTATGGAACATGCCGGCTTTCCGCTGGGTTTAGGTACAACAACCAAAGAGGTACTTGATAGAATAGCTGTAAATAAAGAGAGTATAGGTAAGCTTTGCATAATAGAAATAGACGGAAAAGCTGTGGGGGAACTTAACTATAAAATAAAAGAGGATATAGCATACCCCGGTTGGAAAATATGCGAAAAAGATTATCAAAACAAGGGCTATGGCACTAGAATAATACTTATGCTGCTAGAGTTTATATTTACAGATGAAGAGCTAAACTCTTCTGGCGCGATAAACTGTATTCGCTGGGATACCATGCTTGAAAACGCCCGCGCGCAGCATGTATATGAAAACAAGATAGGCGCTGTAAAAACAGCAGTTGTTAAAAACGCATGGAAAGACCAATTGAGTGTATGGAGAACCGCTGTAAACTACGAAATTACAAGAGAAGCGTTCTATAAACTGCATAGCGATTTATAGAAATAATAATAAGGAGACGATACTGTAACATAACCTGAGTTATAAACAAATTTTTGCTTACCTTTTGTATTCAACTTTTCTTTTTAGTGGTTTTTTCTTATAATACCACCATGTGTTTTTTACTAGAAGGAGATAAGCTTTAATGGAAATAAATTATGATAAAAGCGTGTTTAAAACAGGCATGAAAGACGGCATACCAATAGCGCTAGGCTATTTTGCCGTTGCTTTAGCTTTAGGCATTGTCGCAAGAAACGCGGGAGTTACAGCATTACAAGGTTTTTTTTCAAGCCTTATTACTATATCCGCTTCCGGAGAATATGCGGGTTTTGCTATGATGGCTGAGAAAGCACCGTATATAGAACTTGCCGTAATGACATTTATTATAAACGCTAGGTATATACTTATGAGCCTTACGCTTAGCCAAAAATTTCATGAAAGTACTTCTCTTCTTCACAGAGCTATTATAGGTTTTTTTGTAACGGATGAACTTTTTGCGATCACCGCAGCAAGAAAAGGGTATATCAATCCCTACTATACTTATGGCGCGGCGTTTGTAGCGGCACCTGCGTGGGCGCTGGGTACAGGCGTTGGAATAGTGATGGGCAATATATTGCCATCTAAAGTAGTAAGTGCCTTAAGCGTGGCGCTTTTTGGAATGTTTTTGGCTCTTACGGTACCTGCTGCTAAAAACAACAAAGTCATTTTTTCTGTGATTATAATAAGCTATATAGCAAGTTTTGTATTTCCTATGATACCTGCGTTTTCCGGCATTTCAGACGGTATGAAAGCTATTATACTTACCATTATTATCGCAAGTGTTTACGCTGTTTTATTCCCAAGAGAAGAAGGAGAAGCATAGATGAGCATTAATATGAAATATATACTTATAATGTTTGCTGTAACACAAGCTACGAGGATTATACCGATTTTGCTTGTCAGAAAAAAGATAAACAACAAATATATAATTTCGTTTTTTTATTATGTACCTTATGTTACTTTATCTATAATGATTTTTCCTGCAATAATAAATGCTCCCGAACATAGCGAGGCAGGTGTTGTGGCTTTTATAGTTGGGCTTATAGCATCATGGTATAAAGACAATATGATTCTTGTTTCAATTTTGTGCTGTGTTGCGGTTTTCATTACGGAATTTATAATAGGCGTAATATGATTTATACCTACATTTCCGGATTTTTATATAAGCACATTGAAAAACTATGCTAAGTGTTTTAATTAGAAGGAAAAAACTATGATAGAATACAAACTGTATAGCGAAGTTAAAGGAAAGTATGAAATTGCGGACGGTTTTTTTGAAGGCTGGTTAAATCCGCCTAGTAAAGTTGTACACAAAATATTATGGAAAACAGCTATAAAACTGTGGTTGCTGTTAATACGGAAAAGCGCCTTATTGTAGGTTTCATAAACATAATAAGCGATGGGGTAATGGCAGCTTATATCCCTCTGCTTGAAGTTATATCCAGCTACAGAAAGCGCGGTGTAGGTAAGGAACTTGTAAAAAGAGCGATGGAAGAAACAAAGCACCTATATATGATTGATTTAAGTTGTGATGATAATATGGTGGCTTTCTATGAGAGATTTGGCATGAGTAGAGCGAATGCTATGATAATAAGAAACTATGATAGACAGTGTGGCGAGTAAAAAGCCACTTTATACTTGCCAATGTAGAATAACTGTGTTATACTCACGTTAATTAAGATGTATATGTGGAAGGAAAATGTATTATGGAAAGGGCGCAGAATACAGGCGCATTTAATTTATTCATAAAAACTTTTGAAGGGAAACTTCCCTATATTTTGGATGAACCTATGAGCAGGCACACTACATTCAAGGTGGGTGGTACTGCAAAGCTTTTTGTTAATTGCGATAATGCAAAGCAGGCTATAGCCGCTCTTACATTTGCGAACATGTGCGATATTCCCGTGCTTATTATTGGTAACGGCTCAAATATATTGGTATCTGATAGCGGTTTTAACGGAATAGTTATAAAACTTGCGGGCAATGATTTAATATGCGAAGGGGAAAAAATAACATGCAGCGCTGCTGTAAAGCTCCCCTATCTGTCTAGGCAAGCGTATAAATTTGGGCTTTCAGGGCTTGAATTTGCTGAAGGCATACCCGGCAGCGTAGGCGGCGCTGTATATATGAACGCGGGCGCGTTTGGCGGAAGCGTGGGAGATGTGCTATATAGCGCTCTATGCTATGATAGCTCTTCTAAAATTAGCAACAATGAAAAGGACATAAAAAAAACACTTGCATATATAGAAAATGCGGAACTGTCCGACCTATGCAAAACGCTTACAAATGAGGAGCTTAACTTTTCATATAGGAATAGCAGGGTTAAGGAAGAGGGGCTATGTGTAATAGAGGCAAGCTTTATTTTAAAGCCTGCAAGCCCCAAAAATATAGAGCGAAATATGAAGGATTATTCAAACCGCAGGCGCAGTACCCAGCCTGTTGATATGCCAAGCGCGGGTTCATTCTTTAAGCGCCCTAAGGATAATTTCGCAGGTGCGCTTATAGAAAATGCGGGTCTTAAGGGTTACAGCGTAGGCGGCGCAAAGGTTAGCGAAAAACACGCGGGTTTTATAGTAAACACAGGAAATGCTACTGCTAACGATGTATACACACTAGCCAATAAAGTATCGGACAAAGTGTACGAGCTTTTTGATATAAGGCTTGAGCCCGAAGTAGAATTAGTAGGCTTTTAATGAGCTTTAATTCGGAAGTAAAAGAGGAGTTAGTGTCCTTAAGGCTAGGAGAGAGCTGCTGCGCGCTTGCGGAAATAAGCGCACTTAGCCTTTGCCTTGCGTCTTTCTCTATAAGAGGCAGGGGAGAGGTGCTTCTAAATTACACCAGCCTAAGCCCTACTGTGGCAAAGCGACCACTGCGGATATTGCGCTTTTTCGGGTATAAGAATATTGGCATGTCAACTAGGCGGGATAATCGCTTTGGAGGGAGGCGCTTTACAGTGCTTACGCTCTCCGGAAACGATGCCCGCGCAATGATGCAGCGAGTAGGCGTTTTAAGGTTTGAAAAAGGAGAGTTTAAGTTCAGGAATATCCCCCAAAGAACGGTGCGCCGTATATGCTGCCAGAGGGCGTATATTAGGGGTATGTTTCTAGGCGTTGGAAATATATCCCCGCCCGAAAAAGCCTACCACGCAGAGTTTGCACTTCCTGATAAAAAGCGGGCGGAGTTTCTGCAGAGGACATTGCACCTTCAAAATATGGAATTTTCCATATACAAAAGGCGTGGCAGCTATATTGTGTATTCCAAGAACTCGGGGGAGATAGCTTCACTGCTTGCTACTATGGGGGCGGTAAGGGCGCTACTGCATTTTGAAGATATACGCATGTTGTCGCAGGTTAAGACAGAAGTGCAACGCTCTGTAAACTGTGACCAAGCGAACCTTTCTAGGCAGATAGCTACCGCTCAAAAGCAGCTTGAACATATAGACTATATTTCAAAGTTGGTGGGTTTAACTGCACTGCCTGAAAGCTTGCAACAGCTTGCAAGGCTTAGGATAAGCTACCCGGATTATTCTTTAAAGCAGCTTGGGAGTATACTAGAGCCCGCTAAGAGCAAGGCAAGCGTATCCAGAATGTTTAAGCAAATTGAAGAATTTGCTAATAATATAAGTGAACATAAACCAACTACATCAAGGGAGGTGAAAACATGAGAGAAACACCCATTTCAATAATACCGCTGTTGCCCTTTAACAGACAACAAGCCCTTCGTATAGTAAGCAAGGCTGATAAATTCAGGTCGCAGTGCTTGATAAAGTCTAAAGATGGCGTAATAAACGCAAAAAGCGTGCTAGGTCTTATGAGTTTAAGGCCGGGGGAACATCGTCTAAGCTGTAACGGGGCTGATGAAGAACAAGCGCATGAAACCTTGCTAGAACTACTATCCGATATGATAAGCGAAAAATAGTTTTGTGCACTGTAGTTGTACTCATCTTTACAATATCCTCGAAACTGATTATACTTACTTGTATAATCAGAGGAGGAAAGAATGGGAACACAGTATAATGCAAATGCAATAGAGAAAAAATGGCAGGATATTTGGGATAAGGAAAGGGTATTTGAAGCGAAGGACGATTATACTTTGCCTAAATACTACTGTTTGATAGAGTTTCCCTATCCTTCAGGCTCAGGGCTGCATGTAGGGCACCCAAGGAGCAATACTGCCATGGATATTATCTCCAGAAAGCGCAGGATGGAGGGCTTTAATGTGCTGTTTCCTATCGGCTGGGACGCTTTTGGTCTACCGACGGAAAACTACGCAATAGCGAACCAAGTTCCGCCGCAGGAGATAACCAAAGAAAATATAGATGCTTTCAGGCGTCAGCTTAAGCTGATAGGTTTTAGTTTTGATTATTCAAGGGAGTTTAGCACTACCGATCCTTCCTACTATAAGTGGACTCAGTGGATTTTTTTAAAGCTCTATGAAAACGGGCTTGCATACAAGGCTGAAATGCCTATCAACTGGTGTACAAGCTGTAAATGCGGTCTTGCAAATGAAGAGGTCGTAAACGGCGTTTGTGAGCGCTGCGGCAGCGAAGTAATACACAGGGTAAAAAACCAGTGGATGCTTCGTATAACCAAGTACGCGGAAAAACTGCTTGCAGGGCTTGACGATGTGGACTTTATCCCGCAGGTAAAGCATCAGCAGCGCAACTGGATAGGCAGGAGCGAGGGCGCGGAAGTTTCTTTTAAGATAGACGGTACTGATAAGGAGCTTAGCGTATATACCACAAGACCGGATACGCTTTTTGGCGCAACATATATGGTGTTGGCTCCTGAACATAGCTATATAGATGAATTATCAAGCAAAATAGAAAACTATGATGAAATAATAGCATATAGGGAAGAATCTGCCAGAAAGAGCGAATTTGAGCGTACTGAGCTTGCCAAGGACAAAACAGGCGTCCAAATTAAAGGGCTGTACGCTATTAATCCCTGTACTAATAAGCGTATACCCATTTGGGTGTCCGACTATGTGCTTATTTCCTATGGCACGGGCGCTGTTATGGCGGTTCCCGCTCATGATGATAGGGACTGGGAATTTGCTAAGAAATTTAATCTCCCAATAGTAGAGGTTGTAAAGGGCGGCAATGTTGAAGAAGCTGCCTACACGCCTGAAATTGGTGAACTTGTAAACAGTGGCTTTATAAACGGTATGCAGGTTGTAGTTGCAAAGAATGCCATAATAGATTGGCTAGAAAAAGAAGGCATAGGCGTACGCAAGGTAAACTATAAGCTAAGGGACTGGGTGTTCAGCCGCCAGCGCTACTGGGGCGAGCCTATACCCATTGTGCACTGCCCTGTTTGTGGCATGGTGCCTCTTGATGAAAAAGACCTTCCTCTTTTATTGCCCGAGCTTGAAAACTATGAGCCTACCGATACAGGTGAGAGTCCCCTTTCAAGGCTTGAAAGCTGGGTAAAAACCAAGTGCCCCAAATGCGGTTGGGATGCGGAGCGCGAAACAGATACCATGCCGCAGTGGGCGGGTTCCAGCTGGTATTTCCTGCGCTACTGTGACCCCCATAACGATGAGGAGTTTGCTTCTAAAGAAGCGCTTGATTACTGGATGCCCGTTGATTGGTACAACGGCGGCATGGAGCACACCACGCTGCACCTATTGTACAGCAGGTTCTGGCATCTGTTCCTTCACGATTTAGGCTTGGTTTCAGCACCGGAGCCCTATAATAAGCGTACAAGCCACGGAATGATACTCGGTGAAAACGGCGAAAAGATGAGCAAGTCCCGCGGCAATGTAATAAACCCTGACGACCTTGTTGAGGAAATAGGCGCTGACGCTTTCCGCCTTTATGAGATGTTCATGGGCGCGTTTGACCAAGCCATACCTTGGAGTATGAATGGCGCTAGGGGTTGCAGGCGTTTCCTTGAAAGGGTTTGGCGCCTTCAGGATATGCTTACAGAAGAAGAAAACATAAGGAAGAATATGCTCTACCATGCCCACAGCATGATTAAAAAAGTAAGCGAAGACTATGAAGCAATGAAGTTCAACACCGCCATAGCCGCCATGATGACATATGTAAACGAGGTCTATTCGGTTGGCAGTATTAGCCGTGGGGAGCTTAAGGCGCTTCTGCTTGTACTAAGCCCCGTTGCCCCGCATATTAGCGAGGAAACATGGCAGCTTCAGGGCTTTGGAGAGCCTATATACAAACAAGAGTGGCCAAGTTATGATGAAAAATACCTTGTGCTTCCCGAAGTTGAAATAGCTCTTCAAATAAACGGCAAGCTGCGCTCACGCCTTATGGTTCCAAGCGACTTAAGCCGTGATGATGCGGATAAACTTGTAGCAGAAAATGAAACCGTACAGGGTTTAATAGCGGGTAAAAAGCTTGTAAAAACAATATTCGTACCCGGACGGCTGCTTAACCTAGTGGTTAAGGATGTTTAAATCTTTGTTTTAAGGGTATATATATATTGTTCCTATATTAAATGAAAGGTTGGATGATAAATGGCAACAGTAGAAGTAACGAAAGCTAATTTTCAAAGTGAAGTAATAAATTCAGATAAACCCGTATTGGTAGATTTTTGGGCTGGCTGGTGCGGTCCCTGCCGTATGATAGCGCCTGTATTAGATGAAATTGCAAAGGAGAACCCCGATATTAAGGTTGCAAAAGTAAATGTAGATGAGCAGCAGGAGCTTGCGGCGCAGTTCGGTATTATGAGTATACCTACTATTATCGCTTTTAAGGATGGCGAACAGATGGGTAAATCCGTAGGCGTGCGCTCTAAGCAGGATCTCGTTAAATTAGTTAAGTAAACAGAGGATAATCAAACAAAACAGTAAACAAAAGCGGTTTTAGTTGAGTACTAGAACCGCTTTTTGTAGTATGGCGGGCATGTGGTGTAAGATCAAAAAACAAAAACTCCTGAGTTTTACAGTTGCTGGAACAAAAAACAGCTATAAACCCTTTGTTTTCAACGCTTTACAGACTTTCAAGTTGTTTTAGGGTGTATATCTGCGCATTTTGGCAAAACACACGTCTAAGCCTTTAAATTCAAGCGTTTTTTGTTAGATATACAAAACAGCTAAAAATAATTTTGTTAAACCGCAATAAGTCAGTAATTTCAACGGTTTTAGGGACTTATTCCTGTGTTAAAGTGTAAAACTCAGGAAAAACAAAAACTTGAATAAGCCTTGACAATTAAGATTAATATTGGTATTATCCTATCCGGTTAGGAAAGCCTAACAAAATCAGCAAATATTTAAAAATTCAAGAAAAGAGGTTATTGTATGAAAAAAAACAAGTCTTTGCTGCTGTTGCTTATTCTAATTGCTTCACTGCTATTGGTCGCTCAAAGTGTATATAGCGATGAAGGTAAAGCGGAAGCTGTTACCTTGAATGTCATGGGCGAAGAGATTACCTACGAAAAGATTCCTGAAAAAGTTGTTGTCGTTGGCTATGAAAATGTAGAGAACATGGCGCTTCTTGGTTTAGAGGACAAAGTTGTAGGCTTCACGCCTTGTATGTATTTACCTGAACATGTCTATCCCGAACTTTTGAAGAAAATGGATAATTTAAAGGTCTTACCTGAAGTTGTAAGGGGCGTACCGGGAATGGAAACAGTGTTAGCTGAAGGCGCAGATATGGTTTACGGTCAATCTTATCACTTTGCAGAAGCCTCCTCAACAAAAGTTGCAACATTAAAAGATTTGCTCCAAAACAATATCTATCCCTACGCAACCGTAGGTTCCTATGGAGATAGTCCCGATCTTGATGTGGTGTATAAAGAGCTGGAGAATTTAGGGAAAATTTTCCGGGTAGAGGAACGGGCAGCGCAAGAAATTGAAAAGCTTAAAAGCAAGCAAGAATCTGTGGAAGAAAAGCTAAAAGGATTTGAGCCCAAGACTGCCTTTGTTTTCGACTTTCAAGATAAGACCGGCATTATGACTCCCGGTGGAACAGGTTTTCAAAACAATCTTCTAAAACGAGCAGGGCTTAAAAATGTGTTTGATAACTTCCAATCGGATTTTGATGTTGCAACTCATGAACAAATTTTACTGGCTAACCCCGAATATATCGTATTTATTGAATACTTTACTGCTGGCGAAGCAGACGAAAAAATTGAGTACATCGAAAGTATCCCCGAACTTCAGGGAGTGGAAGCTATTAAGAACAAAAATTATATCATTCTTACCGGAATAGAGTATTTTCCAAGTCTTCATAACTTTGACGCAATAGAAAAGATGGCTCGTGAAGCTCATAAAGATATTTTTGAAAAATAGACTTTTAGGGAGTAGTTATGAATAGACCTCAATCCACATCTTCTTCCAAAATACTGATTTGGTCATTGATAGTCTATGTGCTTCTTGCTATAGTCGTGGTGATTGCCGGGTCTATTTTGGGGGGCGTTAAAATCGACTTTGCTCGAGGAGTACAGCTTCTTGTCGATACTATCTTCAGAGGAGCTGATCCTATGGCTCAGGGCAATGATGCAGTTATAATGATTAATATGCGTATGCCTAGGATGATCTTGGCTTTAGCGGTCGGTGGCGGCTTAGCCGTCGCCGGCTGTGCCATGCAAGCCATTACTCAAAATGTTCTTGCAGACCCTTATATTCTGGGCTTATCAAGTGGCGCCTCCGCTATGGTAGCCTTCTGCTTTCTGATTTTTGGCAGCCTCTTAACCAACCCCTTAGTGGTTCCTTTGTTTGCCTTTTTGGGAGCTATGCTGGCTATGGTTTTAGTATATTCACTGGGCATGGGGGGCAATGTTTCAGGCAACAGTACCAACAGGTTAATTCTTACCGGTATGGCTGTAGCGTTGATTTTAAATGCCCTTGGTCAATTTATCATCACTCTATTACCTAATGCCTTGGAGAAGAACAGTGCTGCCATGTGGATGTGGGGCTCTCTTTCCAGCGCAAGGTGGAGCAATTTGGCTCTCCCTGTGTTGAGCTCAATCATCGTTACTCTTTTGTATACCGTGATTTCAGACAGGTTTAATCTTATTTCTCTAGGAGAAAGTACAGCGGTTACTCTAGGCATGAACACCAGCCTTATGCGTGGCTTTGTTATGGTTACGGTTTCTATTCTTACCGGAGTACTTATTTCTTCTTCCGGCGCCATCGGCTTTGTCGGTTATATTATCCCTCATACCGTAAGAATGCTATTTGGTGCTGACCATAAAAAACTATTTCCACTAGCCTTTTTTGTGGGAGGGCTGTTTTTAGCCTGCATTGAAGTGCTTTCTAGAGTGTTGTTGGCACCGAAAGAAGTTCCCATCGGCATCTTTTGCGCATTTTTTGGCGGACCGTTTTTTGTATATCTTATCTTTCGCCAAAACAAGACCGGGCGACTATAAGCCGTTTTTTAAATGCAAAGGAAGAAGGGAAGGAAAAGATGGAAGAGTATGTAAAGGTATCGAATTTAAGTTATGCCATAAGTAGTAAAGAGATTTTAAATAATGTCAGTATTCAGGCTAAAAAAGGTCAGTTTGTTGGTATTGTCGGTCCAAATGGTTCCGGCAAAACCACCCTTCTAAGACATATTTATCGTGTACTTCCTGTTGAAGAAAATCAAATTTATATTGATGGGCGGGACATTTCCGGCTTGAGTTTAAGGGACAGTGCTAAGCTTGTAACGGTGATGCGTCAAGAAATGGATTTTGCCTTTGATTACAAGGTTCTTGAAATTGTTATGCTTGGGCGCTCTCCCCATAAAAAGGTCTATCAATCCAAAAATCAGGAAGATTTCAAGATTGTGCTTGATGCTTTGAACTATGTAGGCATGGCGGACTATAAAGATGAGTTTTTTTCGAATTTATCCGGCGGGGAAAAGCAAAGGGTCTTAATGGCTCGCTCCTTAGCTCAAAGAGCTGAGATTTTTATTCTTGATGAGCCAACCAATCACCTAGATGTCTATTATCAGTGGCATCTTATGAGCCTGATTAAGGACTTAAAGAAGACGGTAATTTCAGTTTTTCATGATTTTAATCTTACCTTGGAATTTTGCGATTATGTCTATGTACTTAATGAAGGCTCAGTGGTCGCACAGGGAGAACCCGAGAAAGTTTTGAGTGTTGGAATGTTTGAAGAAATCTTTCGTGTTTCTGCAGAAAATAGTAAAACAACAGCGGGACATTCCCGAGTTATGATAAATCAAGCTTTATAAAGTTGGAGATGAAGTGTGTTAATTAATAGAGCATTATTATTTTTGGCAAGAGGAAGCAAACGCTATATCCTTAGAGTTTCCTTTGTTGTTGCCTTAACTGCATTTTTAAATTTAATTCAGTTTTATACGCTATCCAAAATAGTTAGCGGCTTAGTACAAGAATTAAGCCTTGATTTGCCTTTGTTGCTGCTGTTTTTGGCTATGGCATTTCTACAGATACTTCTTAAGCCATTAGTGTTAAGCTGGACTGCCAACTGCGAAGCTCATGTAAAAAGAAATCTTAGGGAAAGGATGCTTGAAAAAATAAAAACCCTAGGGCTCACATATACAGATGATGCCCGCAGCGGAGCGCTTTATACCTTACTCTTAGACCGTGTAGAAGCCTTAGGTCCGTATTATTCTACATATATTCCGGCGCTTTTTACGGTTTTGAGTGTATCTGTGGGAACGATTATCTATATTTACTTTATAAACGCAACCACTGCTTATATTATGTTGGCGGGACTGCTCGGCGTAATAATCTTGCCTTTATTTACCTATAAATACCTTTGGTCTACAGGAAAAGAGGTTTGGGCGGAGTATGATGCCTTTGGCTCAGATTTCTTGGATCTCATTCAAGGAATGCAAACATTAAAAAATCTCCCTGCTTGTAAAGTGGAAAAAGAGAAGATTCAAGCCAAGGCGAAGCTTATTCATAAAAAGACGATGGACAATATGAAAGTTACCACCATTGAGAATTTTCTTTTTGAGCTCTTTTCCGGTACGGGCTCCGTGCTCTCTATAGCTTATGCAGCCTATTGCGGTTTAAAAGGTGAAATAGGGTTTTCAGAACTTGTCCTTATTCTCTTTATTGTTCGCTCTTGTTTTGGTCCTGTACAGGTGCTGATGAATGCCTGGCACCTAGGATTTAACGGCTTAAGTGCTTCTGGCAAAATTACAGACTTTTTAAAAACTGAAGAAAGGCAGATGAGAAGTTATTTTGACCCTCCTGCAGAAAAATCTACAGGACTTCAGGTAGAAGGCGTAAGCTTTTCCTACAGCACCGGAGCAAGGGTGCTTAAGGATGTATCGGTGGAATTGGAAGACGGCAAGATTACAGCCTTTGTAGGTGAGTCCGGAAGTGGTAAATCTACACTAAGTTCACTTATTGCAGGACTTTATCCTTATCGAGAAGGGAAAATATATTGGGGTAGCGATGTGCTGTCAAAAGAAAGCTGTGAAAATTGGCAGAGTAAACTTGCGGCAGTATGGCAAGAGCCATATCTGTTTAATCTTAGTTTTAAAGATAACCTACTGATTGCAAAGGAAGACGCAAGCGAAGAAGAATTACATGAAGTCATAGAAAAATCCGAACTTAAAGATGTGGTGGATAAATTACCCCAAGGCATAAATACTTTAGTGGGTGAACACGGTGCAAGATTCTCCGGGGGAGAACGACAGCGTTTAGCCATTGCAAGGTGTTTTCTTAGGGATGCTGAGTTGATTCTCTTTGACGAGGCGACATCGAGTTTGGATGAAAAAAACCAAAAATCTATTCAGGCTGCCATGGAACGCTTAGCAGAGAATAAAACCCTATGTATAATTGCTCATCGTATTTCTACTATAGTAAATGCACACAAAATATATCTTTTGGAAGACGGTTGCATTATGGCTTCCGGTAACCATCAAGAACTTATTAAAAACAGCCCCGAATATGTTGAATTACTTGCTCGCCAAGCAAGCCTTGTATCCTTTGATGAAGTCGGAGGCGAAATATGAAACGATTTGAAATTATATCCTCATTATTTAAGTATCTTCATTCTTTGCGCTGGTACATGGTGCTTAATGTTGTGATTTGTTTTGTGTACGAGCTGATACCCATGGCTTCTCTCTTTCTGATTTCCTATGTTATAGGGGGCATTATTAGGGGAGCAGTTATGAACTATCAAGGTTTTTTGTTAGCTTTGATAATTCTTACATTTCTGCAGGCGAGCTTTGGCTATATAAATATGTGGACAGAACACGATATCGCCTATCGGATTTTGTACAAACTGCGTCAAGACATCTATGCTCGATTAGAAAGAGCACAGCCTATCTTTGGCAAGGGAATGAGTTCTGCAGAGATTGTTTCCATTGTGTCTAATGACATGAATCTATTAGAGTGGTTTTATGCCCATACCATCAACATCTTCATCGTCACCGTGGTTATCTCTCTTATGATACTTTCCTTTTACTTTCATCTTCATCCGCTGCTTGCTCTAAACGCCTTGCTATGGATTGTGGGCTATCTCCTTAGTGCTGTAATCTTTAAAAAGAGATCGGAAGAAGATGGGCATGAAGTGCGTAAGAATTACGGAATCCTTGCTCGCTTTGGAGTAGATTTAGTACAAGGGCTTAAAGACTTGTTGACCTTTAATGCTTGGCGCAGATATTTGCAGAGGTTTGGTATTGCTGTTGATAACTATGATGAAGCCAAGAAAAAAGATGCCCTAAGAAGGGCTCGGGAATATATGTACACCTTGTGTATTGTGACTCTCTTGACTTTATGCACATTGATTATAGCCAGTCATTTAAAGATAAGCAGTGAGTTTAGCCTTGCTTGGCTGCCCACTCTTATTAGTCTTAATGCTTGTATTGTGAAGTTGCTTAATAAATTTATGAGTATGTCCTCTCAATTCTCGTCTATTTTTGCTGCAAGTGAACGGGTAATCAATCTACTTAATGTTCCCATATCTGTAGAAGATAAGGGCGGATTGGTATTTGAAGGTCCTATTGAAACTGTTGTTTTTGAAGATGTCTATTATACCTATCCGGGCACCTCCGAGCCGCAAATTAAGGGACTTAGCTTTAGCTTAAAAAAAGGTGAGCAGGTTGCTCTGGTTGGAGAGTCAGGCTCAGGAAAAACAACGATTATAAGGCTTATACAACGCTATGCAGACCCTCAAAAAGGACGGATTCTAGTTAATGGCAGAGATATCAGAGAATATACGCTGGAGTCTTGGAGAAATGCACTGTCTGTAGTTTCACAGCACACCTATTTATTTAAAAGGAGCGTTGAAGACAACATTGCAATGGGACGACCGGGCGCATCAAAAGAGGAGATCCGGCAAGCTGCAAAGATTGCTCAGGCACATGAGTTTATTGAAGACTTCCCCAAGGGATATGATACAGAAGTTGGGGAAAGGGCATTAAAAATTTCCGGTGGACAAAGGCAGCGGCTTTCCATTGCCCGTGCCATACTAAAGGACAGCTCTTTTATTATCTTTGATGAAGCCCAGTCCTCTTTGGATTCTGCCAATGAAGAGCGCTTAAATATGGCGATGAATGATTTTTTGGGAAATAGGGTTTTTCTCTCAATTGCACACCGTATATCTTCTATCCAAAATAGCCATCGTATCCTCTTTATGGACAAGGGATGTCTTGTTGCCAGCGGAACCTTTGAGGAATTGTCAGAGCAGAATTCTCTCTTTAGAGAAAAGATTTTGGGGGAAGGACAAGGCTAGTGTTAGTGTATAACCTATAGAAAAATCAAATGCCCTACTACAAGGGCGTTTGACTTTTCTAGTATTATGGGTATGTAATCAGTCTGTGTAGCAATTCCATATGGGGTATAGTTGCCGACGAACCCTACAACAAATCTAAAGGTTTGTATAGTGAGATATATGTAAGAGGGGAGAAAAACTCTCCCCTAATCGATTGCTTATTATGTTAAAAAAGAAAGCTATTTCCAAAGACCGTCGGGGTAGATATTTGCCGCTGTCATTTTGCGTATGGCTTCTTCCACATAGGGCTGGTCGGAGGCGTTTGTAACACCGTACCATTTGTCGGAAGAGGGAAGCACCTTAACGCTTACCTTGTTTTCCTTAAGCAATGCGCCTACTATGTTTGGCAGCAGGTACTCTGCTTTAAGTGGGTTTGTAGCCATAGCTTCCTTGTAGAAGTGGCTGAAACCATTTACCAAGTGGTCTAAATAATCCTCAGTAAAGCCCCACATATTCATGGATACTGTAGTGTCGGCAGGAAGCGCATAGTATGTCTTACTATCCAGTGTGTAAAGCGGACCATCTACAGAAGTTATAATATGTAGCCTTTCAACCACGCTGTTTAGGTAGCCTTCATCGGACACATCGCAAACGCCCCTTGATACGTAGCCGTATTCGGATAGCGTATTGCCAAGCTCAAAGCCTACCATACTGTATTCGCCCGCCTTAGGCTGCTTTATAAGGTAATTGTACATTTTCTCGTACGCGCTTTTGCCGTATAAATCGTCGCCATTTATAACACAGAAGGGTGCGTCAATCGCGTCCCTTGCGCACAGCACCGCATGGCCTGTACCCCAAGGCTTAACCCTGTCTTTGGGTGGCTTTAAGCCATCGGGCAGCATATCCAGCTCTTGGCATACATAGGTAACTTCCATGCGATTTTCAACATTTTTGCCTATAAAATCGTGGAAATCGTCCTTGATTTTGTTATTAACTATGAAAACAACGCGTTTAAAGCCCGCGCGCATAGCATCGTATAGTGAATAGTCTATTATCCCTTCGCCATGTGCGCCAAAGGGGGTCATCTGCTTAAGACCGCCAAAACGGCTGCCTATCCCTGCCGCGAGTACGGTTAAAATCGGTTCTTTCATTGATGTCACTCCTTCTCGGTTGAAAAATATCTATGCTTACAGTATACTTTATAAAACGCTTTTTGAAAAGTTGGAGGAATGGAAAGCTTATGCATGTAGTGCTTTATATGCCGGAGATACCACAGAATACGGGCAATATCGTCCGCACATGCGTAGCTACGGGAACAACTCTCCACCTAATTGAACCGTTGGGTTTTTCACTTGAGGATAGATACCTTAAAAGAGCAGGGCTTGATTATTGGGGCGACTTAAAGCTCAATACTTATCACAGCCTTTCAGATTTTTACAGTGCAAATAAAGGCGGCGTTTTCCGCTACCTAAGCACTAAGGCTAAGAAAAATTATTACTCTGTAACTTACGGTAAGGACGATTATTTTATATTCGGCCCTGAAACCAAGGGTCTGCCGGAAAACCTGCTTAAAGCTAATATAGATAACAGCTTTCGCATACCCATGATTGAAGGCACGAGGTCATTAAACCTATCAAACTCTGTTGCAATAGTAGTATACGAGGCGCTGCGCCAGCAGGGTTTTGATAATATGCTATGCACAGGCAAGTTTAGCGAAAATGCTGAGGAAATATTGAGCCATGTATCATAATAAGGGGTGAACATTATGTGGCATAAAGACGATATACATCAAGAGCTATACGATATGGAGGAGGAAATGGAAAGGCGGGAGGACCAGATGCGCTTTGCTGCCGGTATGTCTGACTTTTTTTCCATAATACTAGGGGTAATATTAATACTTATACTAATTTTGCTGCTTATTAGCCTTGGCAACTGGCTAAGGCATGATATACGCACAACAGTGCTGAGTTTAGATATTGGTTAGTATTTATGATAAATAGCCTTAATAGCTCTATGCTAACTGCCTTACAGCATTTATCAGACGGTAGAAAAATAGTGTTCGGAGAGGGCAATCAAAACGCGATGCTTATGTTTATAGGCGAAGCGCCCGGCGGCGATGAAGAGAGGCTCGGTAGACCCTTTGTAGGCAAGGCGGGCAAAAACCTAGATATAATACTTGAAAAGCTTGAAATCAACAGGGAAGATGTATATATAAGCAATGTAGTAAAAGTGCGCCCCACAAGGATAAGTTTAAGGGGCACTGTAAGCAACCGAGCGCCAAACGAAGACGAGATTACTATTTTTACCCCTTGGCTTAATGATGAAATAAAGCTAATATCGCCTAAAATTATTGCTACGCTTGGAAATACCCCGCTTCAGGCTCTGTTTGGCAGCGAATATAAGATAGGTTACTATCACTCGATAATGCTTGATTATAACGAAAAAACAAAGGTTTTTCCCTTATATCACCCCGCGTCGCTTATATATAAGCCGGATCTTAAGCCCGTGTATGAGCAGGATATACTAAAGCTAAAGCGAATACTGGGCAATTTGTGACCCGCTTTGTAATTAAACGCCATAATTTTCATAGCTCAGCTGTTTAAAATATGATACAATTAATTTGTGGAAAGGAGAGGATATATTGGACTTTATTATAGAAAACCTACCGATAATAATATCCCTAGTGGTGGCGACGGTACTTCTTATAATAGAAATGTATATGCCTGGTGTTGGCATACCGGGCATAGCAGGCGTAGTGTTTATGTTTATAGGTGTGTATCTTGCGTGGAAGGAGCATGGCGCGCTTGCAGGTCTTGCGGTGCTGCTTATTGCAATTGCGCTTGTGGCGCTTGCGGTAACGCTGTCCATAAGGTCTACAAACAAGGGGCGGCTATCAAAATCCTCTTTAATACTTAAGAGTTCATCAAAAAAAGAGGAAGGCTACATAGCAACAGAAGACAGGCAAGACCTTCTAGGCAAGGAAGGCACGAGCCTTAGCATGTTGCGCCCAAGCGGCATAGCTCTGTTTGGCGATGAGCGCCTTAATGTAGTAAGCCAAGGGGAATTTATACCAAAGGGCGCAAGGCTGCAAATTGTGCAGGTTGATGGACCTCGTTTGGTAGTAGTAAATCTGGATAATCAGGAGGAAAAAAATGTCTGAAATTTTACTTGGAGTTGTAGTATTTGCATTACTTCTGCTAATTGTAGTGTTTTTCCGCTACGTGCCTATAGGGCTTTGGGTTAGAGCAAGAGCTTCGGGCGTGCCTATGACCATTGGTTCTCTAATAGGTATGCGGCTTAGGCGCATTTCACCGCATAGGCTTGTGGATTCTTTTATAACCGCAAGCAAGGCGGGGCTTAATTTAACTATAGACCAGCTTGAAAAACACTTTTTGGCTGGCGGTAATATAGAGCGCGTTATAAAGGCGCAGATATCCGCCCAACAGGCAGGTATACCGCTTCAGTTTGAGCAGGCCTGCGCTATAGACCTTGCGGGTAGAGATGTTCTAGAAGCCGTTCAGATGAGCGTAAACCCCAAGATTATAGAAACACCGCCTGTATCCGCTATGGCTATAGATGGTATAGAGCTAAGGGCAAAGGCTAGGGTTACGGTGCGTACCAACATAGCGCAGCTGGTTGGCGGCGCGGGCGAAGAAACCATTATCGCCCGTGTAGGTGAGGGTATAGTTACAACTATAGGTTCATCTAAAAGCCATAAAGAAGTGCTTGAAAACCCGGACAGGATAAGCCAGACTGTTTTAAACAAAGGTCTTGACGCGGGTACCGCATTTGAAATACTCTCTATAGATATTGCCGATGTAGATGTAGGGCGCAATATAGGCGCGCAATTGCAGATGGATCAAGCTGAGGCGGATAGGCGCATAGCGCAGGCAAAGGCAGAGGAAAGGCGCGCTATGGCGGTTGCAAGAGAGCAGGAGATGAGGGCTGAAGTACAGGAAATGCGCGCTAAGGTAGTAGCCGCTGAAGCCGAAGTACCCCTTGCAATGGCAGATGCGCTAAGAACCGGCAAGCTTGGCGTTATGGATTACTATCGTCTTAAAAATGTATCCGCTGATACTTCAATGAGGGAAGCCATATCAAAATCCGCTGAAATTGAAGGGGATAATGCAAATAAGGAAGACCCTTCCAAGTAATAGGGTAACAATATGGGCGATCTTCTTTTTATACTGGTTTTATATTTTATAGGTAGATACATAAAATCCGTAACTAAAATCTTAAAAGAACAAAAAGGCGGTACAGCGGCAAAGGGAAAGTCTAGCCCTGTAAATATGCCAAAGGCAAGACCAAATAAGGCACAAAAGCACTCAAGGAAAGATAGAAAAGCGGAACCTGCCAATATGGCTACGGCAGCTAAACCTGCAAAAGTAGCCAGAGTTTCCGAACCTATGAGGGCAAGTAGAACTGTTGAGCCTACAAAGGCGACAGCAAATGTGCAGGAGGACTATTTCTCGTTTGTAAGCGAAGAAGACAACTATACTAAACCCGTTAGAAAAACTGTGGACAAAAAACCGCAGGTTGCAAGTACTAGCAAAGCTGCTAAACTATTTTCTCCTAAAGGATTAGCAGGAGCGGTGGTTATGAGCGAAATACTTGATAAACCCCTTGCGCTTAGGGAAGAGTATAAATAAGCTTATATTATTCTCAACTTAATTTAGCTCTAATATCCAATCCCGACCTGTGATGCTTTTAACGGTATCGCAGGTCAGTTTGTTTATTGTTTTACTCAATCGGTCTATA
>JGI24708J26588_10000210_pt1 | contig 46590 bp, 35 predicted proteins | sample BioPla1DNA2_FD_26588 | JGI IMG/M metagenome (IMG submission 26588) | reverse complement strand
TCCATCAGATGTGTTACCTCATACTGACGAAATTCCAGTCTTGCATTTCTAAGTCCGACATCACAATAGTAGTATTTGCTTGGAGTCGAAATATATTTTTTCCCTTTAACATCGTAGCGACTCGCCTTTGAAATCAGGAAAGCGTCGATAAGACAATCGATATAAGTTGCAATGGTCTTGTTTGATACGCCCTTATATCCATTGCTGACAAACGTGTTAGCCAATTTATTCGGATTAGTATTTGAACCGACGGAGGAGGCTAGAATATTCACAAGAATATCCATGATGTTGTCGCCGCGCAAGTTGTTGCGGCTGATGATGTCATCCAAATATACTTTCTTAAATAAATTTTTGAGAAAATTCTCCTTTTGCTCCGGTCTGCGTTGTTCAACGATTTGCGGCATTCCTCCATAAAGACTGTATTCTCTCCATGCTTCTGTTTTCGTCCCGTTGAAAACAGAGTAGAATTCCGAGAACGAAAGCGGATAAATCCTAACCTCGTCCCCGCGACCGCGAAATTCTGTCAATATATCGCTCGACAAAAATCGTGAATTGCTTCCTGTGACATAGATGTCCGCATTCTTAATGCGGTTCAAACCATTCAGCAGTTTTTCAAATCCTTCGACTAGCTGAATTTCATCCAATACAATGTAATAGGTACTTTCATCGGTGATTTTGCTCCTGACATACTCGCCAAGCAGCTTTCGATCTAACAATTCCTCATTCTGCTCATCGTCGAGTCCGACCATGATGATATGGTCTTCGGAAACACCGGAATTTATCAGCCAATCACGATAAATGTTAAACAACAGATAAGATTTTCCGCACCGTCTTATTCCCGTAATGACCTTAATCATTCCGTTTTCTTTTCGGTCGATCAGTCGCTGAAGATATATATTTCGCTCTATCATCATTTACTATCCCCCTCAATTATTTGACCTTTTTAGTAATAGCATTATATCACAAACAAGGATTAACTGGTGATTCAATGTATCCCGTCTCTCGGCGTCGCCGCAATCCGGCATTTGTAAGAGAAAAAACTGAGTAATCAGAAAGAGAGTATTATATCTTAGCAGATGTTAATGCATTTTATCTCAATTTTATGACCATTTTAGTTATAGATTTTATGTTACTGTGATCTCTTATTCGCAAAAACAATTACTTTTTGACCAGAGAAAAAAGTGGACGACATTAAATCAATGTCTGTCCACTTAACTTTGGAGGCGCCAACCAGATTTGAACTGGTGAATAAAGGTTTTGCAGACCTCTGCCTTACCACTTGGCTATGGCGCCTTATAGAACAACCGGCAACGGTTCTGTTGCCGGTTGTGTTTGGAGCGGGATACGAGATTCGAACTCGCGACTTTCACCTTGGCAAGGTGACACTCTACCACTGAGTTAATCCCGCATTCTAGTACCAGGCAAACTTTGTTGGTGAATGCCAGGTAATACTAACAAAGATAATTATTAATGTCAATTAATTTGCCCAACATTGTAGCTGTGTGTGGAGCTGTGGGCATTGTAGCTGTGTAGGTGGCTGTAGCCGGCGAAGGGGGGTGTATTAAAAGTGGACCCTCACACTAGTTGAAATTGTGGCCAACTTTCGGTGCCGGTACAAAGAGACCGCTCCTCTGTAAGTTGAAACCAGTTGTAAAAACAGAAAAGAGGTAGCTGTTTATGTGGCTATGAACAAAAAAAGAGGGCGTCTAAACGCCCCCTTCGGTCAATAGATTTGATTGTTGTTCCCGCTTCCGAATATATGTATGTCGTCCCTGGTTTTAGTATTCGTAACGGGGTGCTGTGGCAGTTCAACCAGTTAAGAGCAGCCAAGGTGCGCAGCGGCAAAATCTCTAGTATTGGTAATGGGGCACAGTAGTGGTCCAACCGTAGGGGTCAGCATTCTGTTGGCGCTGGATAGCGGTCAGTTCGTCGTAGAACATCTGGGCGATGGGGCCGATCTCGTAGTTGTTGATAGTGATCTTGCGATCGCCCCAGGCGAGTTCACCCACGGGGGTGATGACGGCTGCTGTGCCTGTGCCGAAAGCTTCAGTTAAGAGGCCTTGGGCATGGGCCTCATAGAGCTCGGTCACGGGAATGCGGCGCTCTTCGACGGTAAGGCCTTTGGCTCGAGCCATTTGCAGGATCGAGTCGCGGGTGATTCCGGGCAATATGGTATCGCCCAGATCGGCTGTGACCAGTTTGCCGTCAATCACGAACATGATATTCATGGCACCGACTTCTTCGACATATTTCTGCTCTTTGCCGTCTAGCCAGAGTATCTGGCTATAGCCTTCGGCCGAGGCTTCCACAGCAGCTTTGAAGCTGGCTGCGTAGTTGCCGCCGGTTTTGGCTCCTCCCATACCGCCTCTGACTGATCGGGCATAGCGGGTTTCAATGCGGATGCCTACCGGCTCCAGACCTTCGGAGAAGTAGGCGCCCGACGGGGAGCAGATTATGAAGTAAATATACCGTGAGGCAGCATGGGCGCCGAGGTTTGCGCCATCGGCAATCATAGTGGGGCGAAGATAGAGAGAAGTGCCTGCGCTCTGCGGGACCCAATTGCGATCAAGATCCAGAAGGCGGCAGAGTGCTTCGTATTGGAATTCGACATCAAGTTCCGGCATGCAGGTTCTGACTGCACTTTGATTGAGACGTCGGGCATTGTCCTTGAAACGGAAGAGGCCGATTTCGCCATTATCCAGGGCATAGGCCTTTGAGCCCTCAAAGACCTCTTGGCCATAGTGAAGCACGGGAGAGGCCGGATTCAGCGATAATTTCTGATAGGGGATTATACGCGGATCGAACCAACCGCGTCCGGCTTCGTATTCTACGATAAACATATGGTCGGTAAAGATTTGGCCGAACCCCAGCTGGCTGTCATCTGTAGGTATGGCTTTGGGAGTTGTTGTTTTAGTGACGGAAATTTTCATAACGAATCCTTTCTTTTTTTACTGCGGATCATGTTTAGACGCAAGCCGCTCCGCGTTGCAGTGCCTGCCGGTTGATTTCGACCAGATGGGCTTTTTTGCCGGTGAAGACATTGCGTAGCATATTAACGACTGTGTCAAATTTTAAGACTCCGGTGGCTTCAATGTAGGAGCCGAGCATGACCATATTGGCGACACGCATATTGCCCAGTTCAGCTGCAATATCCAGAGTAGGCACATAGATGGCCTTGACATCTGTGCGAGCCAATTTGCGCTTAATGATGGAATTATTGACGAATATATAGCCGCCGGATTTTACAGCCGGCTCAAATTTGTCCAGTGAGGGCAAATTCATAGCGATCAATTCGCTGGGTTGAAGGACGATAGGGGAGATGATCTCGGAGTCGGCAATCACAACGCTGCAATTTGCCGTGCCGCCGCGCATCTCAGGTCCGTAGGAGGGCAACCAGCTGACATTGAGTCCCTCGGACAAGGCTGCTTCTGCCATTGTAGTGCCCATGGACATAACCCCCTGGCCACCAAAACCTGCAATCAGAATTTCATTATAGGCCATTATTTTGCCTCCTCTGCTGTAATATCGCGGAAAACTCCCAGCGGGAAGGCCGGAACCATATTATTATTGAGCCATTCCAGTGCTTCAACCGGGGTGAGTCCCCAATTCGTGGGACAGGTAGAGAGTACTTCGATCATGGTAAAACCCTTGCCTGCGATCTGCAGCTGAAAAGCTTTCTTGATGGCTCTTTTGGCCTTAATGATATTGGCCGGGGTAGTGACCGTGACGCGCTCAATATAAGCCGCTCCGTCGATGGTTGCGAGCATTTCCGACATTCTGATCGGCGAGCCGTAGTGTTCCCGATCACGTCCTAAAGGAGCGGTCGTCGCACGCTGGCCAACCAGAGTAGTCGGCGCCATCTGGCCGCCGGTCATGCCGTAGATAGCATTGTTGATGAAGATGGTTGTGAATTTTTCACCGCGCATCGCGGCATGGACAATTTCTGCCGTGCCGATAGCAGCTAAATCGCCGTCGCCCTGGTAAGTAAAGACGATGTGCTCCGGCAGCACCCGCTTGATGCCTGTGGCAACAGCCGGGGCCCGCCCGTGTGCGGCTTCGTGCATATCACAGTTAAAATATTTGTAGGCAAAGACCGAACAACCTACGGGGGCAACACCAATCGTATTGCCCAGCACATCCAGCTCTTCCAGTGTTTCAGCCACCAGTTTATGAACTATACCGTGTGTGCAGCCGGGGCAGTAATGTAATTCAACATCGGTCAAACCTTTAGATTTCTGATAAACAATAGCCATGATCTACCTCCCCAATGCCGATTTGGCCGCAGCAACCACTTCCTGCGGTGTGGGCACTCTGCCCCCGGCCTGTCCGACAAAGGAGACAGGCTTGCAGCCCCGGACGGCTATCCGCACATCATCGATCATCTGGCCGGTATTCATTTCTACTGTCACGACGGCCTTGACGCTATCTTGTGCCGCTGCTTGATACAAGGCGTCATAAGGATAGGGCCAGATTGTGATCGGCCGGAAAACGCCGGCTTTAATACCTTCTTCCTCTAAAAGCCGGGCAGCCGCTCTGGCGAGTCGTGCCGGTGTGCCGAAGGCGACAAAAATAAGTTCAGCGTCTTCGGTCTCGGAAGTCTCATACCGCTGTTCATCGGCCATTATGCGCTGATACTTAGCATCCAGGCGCATATTGTGATCATTACTTTCATTGGGATCGATAAATAGGGAATGGATTGCCTTAGGTTCATGTATCCCTTTGGTTCCGGTGGTGGCCCAGGGTTTTGCGGGCAAATCTTCCGGATTAACGGGCGGTTTTTTCCATTCTACCGGCTCCATCATCTGCCCGATCATGCCATCCATGATCATCATGACGGGCATACGGTACTTATCAGCCAGCTCGAATGAATCTTGCATCAGATCGACGACTTCCTGGATATTGGCCGGGGCGAAGACAATCACGCGATAGTCACCGTGTCCTCCGCCGCGCGTCGCTTGGAAATAGTCGCCTTGTGAGGGCTGAATTGTTCCCAGGCCGGGTCCGCCGCGCATTACATTGACAATGACGGCAGGCAATTCCGCGCTGCAGATATAGGAGATGCCCTCTTGCTTGAGGCTGATACCGGGTGACGAAGAAGAAGTCATCACTCTGGCTCCGGCGCCTGAAGCGCCGTAGACCATATTGATGGCTGCCACTTCGGATTCGGATTGGAGGAAGATGCCGCCGACTTTCGGCATATGTAGTGACATATACTCGGGGATCTCGCTCTGAGGTGTGATCGGATAGCCGAAATAACAGCGACAACCCGCTCGAATTGCAGCTTCCGCTATGGCCTCATTGCCTTTCCATAATTCTTTTGCCATGACTGGTCCTCCTAGTTTCGTTCCACGGTGATGATAGAATCAGGACAGATACGGGCGCAATTAGCGCAGCCGATGCAGCGATCCATTTCTGTCACCGTGGCGGGGTGATAGCCCTTGATATTTGTGGTGCTCTCATCAAGGAAAATAATTTTTGCCGGGCATACCGAAACACAAAGGCTACAGCCTTTGCACCGTTCCTGCCTAAATGTTACTTTTCCAGAAGCCATGCGAAATGCCCTCCTTCTTCATTACTTAATTCCCATGGTTTGATCATATATAAGTCAATAGGGAAGAGCGTACCGGCCAGACGTCCGGACAGCTCCGTCACAAATTTCCTTTCAACAGTAGTATAAATCAGGGGCAAATTAAACTCTGTAGCGACTAAGGCTGCAAAAGCATCTCCCTGCAGTATAACATCGGCACTTGTCTCGCGTCCAAGATGAGTATTGTTGACCAGACCGGTTACTTTCTGACCGCTTATGGCTTCCGTCGCTTGCAGATAATGCCGGATCTGTGCCACAGTTGCATTCTCCGGACGGCGCTGATTGATCACAAACCAGAAATCAAAGTCCACCTGTTCCAGCTGTGGGCGATAGTAGCCGAGAACGTGAGCTCCGACAGGGTCTCCGCCCAGATCAAGCAGGCTCTGTTGCTCGGTATTGACAAAAACTGACATGATTTCCGGAGGTAGAGCCGGGATATCCATTGTGCCCTGATGGGATGTGACATAGACTTTGACACCGGCAGATTCCAGTTCGCGGCGCCGTTCATAGGAGCGGAAATAGGGATTAATGATGTCCAGATCTACCAAGGCGGTCTGTTTCTTGCTGCCGGCCATCGTGATAGCCAAATTGACGGCGAATTCAGTTTTGCCGGTTCCATAATGTCCTGAAATTATTGTGATTTGTTTCTCAGGCAATATCAAGGTCTATCTCCAATTTAAGTGTGTATTCTTATAAAAGCTGCAGTCAATGATTGCGGCTAATTACTCTGCCATTTTTTCATAATTTCGGATCGGTTCGCGACCGGCCAACGCTTCTTCCACAGCTTCGGCCAGCGCTGTCAGTTCATCTTCACCCGGATAGACATACACCGGGGCAATGAAATTGACGCGCTCTTCGATCCAATTAGTGACATAGCGATCATAAGCGATCCCGCCGGTCAGCAAAATAGCATCAACCTTGCCTTTCAATACTGTGGCGGCACTGCCGATTTCCTTGGCGATCTGATAGGCCATGCTCTCAAAAATAAGGCGTGCTTGCTCATCGCCGGCTTCAATCCGGCTGTCAATTTCGCGGGCATCATTAGTTCCGAGATAAGCGAAGAGACCGCCATGGCCGACAAAGGTATTTTTGAGATCGGTTTTAGTGTACTGACCAGAATAACAGATATCGATGACAGAAATGACGGGCAGGCTGCCGGTTCTTTCAGGGCTCATGGGACCCTCGCCGTTCAGAGCATTATTGACATCAATGACATGGCCTTTCTCATGTGCTCCGATCGAAACGCCGCCACCCATATGAGCCACAATCAGATTCAGATCATGGTAATCGGCATGCCTTTCCCTGGCATAGCGGCGAGCAACTGCTTTCTGATTGAGGGCATGGAAGATGGATTTGCGAGTACAGCCGGGCCAGCCGGTGATGCGCGCTAATGGCTGCAATTCATCGATGATGACCGGATCGGCAATATAGGACTTGAGCCCGTGCTTTCTTGCTATTCCCTCTGCCAGCAAGGCGCCCAGATTGCAAGAATGCCAGCTGTATCTGCTGTGGTAGAGATCATAGATCATATCGTCATTGATCTCATAGACACCACCCTCCAGCGGATGAAGCAGACCGCCCCGGCCCACGATGGCATCCATTGTGGCCGGATCAACGCCCTCTTCTTGCAAGGCTTCATTTACCAATTGAGCCCGAATCGGCAGCTGACTCGGTACATCTCTCAATTTTTCCATTTCTCTGTCGTGGCGGATGGTTCTAGCCATTTCCTGTTTACCGTCAATGAAGACGCCTAATTTGGTTGAAGTAGAACCGGGATTGATAGTTAAAAGTCTGGCCATGATTATTGCTCCCCCTCTATAGCCATTTGCTTTGTGCCGGCAGACAGATAAAGTGCCAGGATGATCGAATTTAGCTTGGTCGCCTCATTGTCACTGCGTGAGGTGAGGATCACGGGCGCACCGGCGCCCAGGACCAGACCGGCAGCGGATGACTGACAAAGAAAGGCCAGCATTTTATAACAGATATTACCGGCCTCAATATTCGGCATCAGCAGAATATCCGCCTTGCCGGCTACGGGATCGGTGATTTTTTTGATTTTAGCTGCTTCTGGGAACAGAGAATTGTCTAAAGCCAGAGGTCCGCCGACCAGGCAATTCCTGATGTCGCCCTCGCGGTTGAGGCGAACTAGCTCTGCCGCATCTAAGGTGGCGGGCATGTCGGGGTTCACTTTTTCTACCGCACAGACACAGGCCACTTTCGGCTCCTCCAGTCCGAGCAGGCGGGCAGCGGCAACGGCATTATTCAGTATGCCTCGCTTTTTCTCCAGATCGGGGGAAATAGTCATTGCGGCATCGGTAACTATCAGAAAGCGGCCGAGTTGCTCAACAAAAAATAAACCTATATGTGACAGCAGGCTGCCGGCTCTGATCCCGCTTTCTTTATTCAATATGGCTCTGAGAATAATTGAAGTGCTGACCAGTCCTTTCATCACAGCATCGGCCTTTTTTTCACGTATCAGGCGTATGGCCGTGTGACAGGCTTCTACCTCATCAGGGGCAGCAATAATCTCATATTTATCGTGTGCAATGTCTAATTGCTGCAGTAGGTCCGTAATGGCTTGAGGCTCGCCGATCAGAAGCGGCTCAGCCAGCCCCAATTGGGCAGCCTGATCAATCGACAGCAAAACATCCTTGTCCTGTGCATTGGCTACTGCGATGCGCTTTCGGCCGCCGGCCTGTATTTGCTCACTCATAGTAGTAAAGGTCGGAATCATCAAGTACTCCTTTTACTGTTTTTGGGGGTAGTTTTGGGGCACAACCAGCGGGAGGACGGCGGGCACTACCTCGATTGTTGCCGGCAGTATGCCTCTGCGTTCGCCGTCCATATCAAGCACGGTATCTCTGTCCTTAAGTTCAGTAATCTTTACTTTAGTTGATTGCTTGTAGTAGAAGTTGCGGTGTTTGACATGAGTGTTATTCAAGGTGCGGAGAAAGAGAGTGGCCACAGAGAAAATGGCGAACGGTCCCTTGGCACGGATGGCGATGATATCCAGGAGACCGTCTTCAGGATCGGAGTCGGGTGCGATGGTGCGGAAGCCTCCTACACTGCGGGTATTACAGACCATGAACAGATACATCGGACCTTCAATCTTTTCGTCGTCAGTCTCAATGCTCAGACGCAACGGTCTGAGGAGACGGAGAGGCAGATCAACGACAGCATTGAGAACATAAGCCAGACGACCCAGTATAGTTTTGCTGAGCCTGGTTGTGCGGTAAGCGACATCGGTTAGCAGACCACCGGCGCAAACATTAAAGAAATAGTCGTTCTCGCAGCGGCCGAGGTCGATCAAGCGGATCTGAGGTTCCAACAGCATTTGCCGGATTTCTTCCACTTCGGTCGGCAGTTCCATTGCTACGGCAAAATCGTTCACTGTACCGGCAGCGACAATGGCCAGGGGTGTTTGGTGACCGCCCTTGACCAGGCCGTTGATGACTTCGTGTATGGTGCCGTCTCCGCCTACGGCAACAATCATGTCATAGACACCGCCGCTGTATTTGGCCAGATCAAAAGCGTGATCCTGACGATTTGTGACGCGGATGTCTATTTTGCTGTAGCGACTCTGGGTAGATAGATGTTCCAGCATGTCGCGGATGTTCTTTTGAAAGGCTTCCCGGCCGGCCGCAGGATTGATGATGGCTAAAAGCCGCATATCCATACCTCAATTTCGTTTCAGGTAAATCACAATTATAGACAGAATTATATCATAATTATCTTGAGCTGAAATTGAGCGGAAATTGGTCTGATTCGTGAAAGGTCGGACTAATTGCTGTATAATAGTGCAGCATAGTGCGGCGGCAGCTCTAAACTTCGGCAGCTCTGAGCTTCCGCACTCTGGTTTAGCTAGTTAGAACAGTAGAGGGAGATGGTTCCTGAATATGGCAGAAACAATCCAAGACTGGACACGCAGTTGCCGCTGCGCAGAAGTTACCCGGGATATGATCGGCAGCAGGCTTACCCTGATGGGCTGGTGTCACAAACAACGGGATCTCGGCGGCCTGATTTTCATTACTTTGCGGGATCGCAGCGGAGAAGTGCAGCTAGTGCTGGATGATGACAGTCCGGAGGAGATGCGGACCAAAGCTATCTCGGTCAGAAGTGAATATGTGCTGGCGGCGCAGGGAGTATTGCGAGAACGTAGCGCGATTAATCCCAAGATGAAAACAGGTGATCTGGAGCTATGGGTTGAGGAACTGAGAATCTTGTCTACCGCTAAGACGCCTCCCTTTTATATTGAGGACGATGCCGGCACCAATGAGGCTCTGCGCCTTAAGTACCGCTATCTCGATCTGCGCCGGGCCCCTATGCAGAAGAATCTGCAGCTTAGACACCGGGTTACTATGCTGGTGCGCGAGTTTTTTGATCGCGAAGGCTTTCTTGAGATTGAGACACCGATGCTGATCAAAAGTACTCCCGAGGGTGCCCGCGATTATCTGGTACCGTCTCGGATCTTTAACGGCCAGTTCTTTGCTTTGCCGCAATCGCCCCAGCTATTCAAGCAGTTGTTGATGCTGGGTGGCTATGACCGCTATCTGCAGATTGCTCGCTGTTTCCGCGATGAGGATTTGCGGGCGGATCGCCAGCCGGAATTTACTCAGATTGACCTGGAAATGGCCTTCGTTAGCCGTGAGGATGTGCTGGCTGTCAATGAGAAGTTCTTGGCCACGCTGTTTGCTGAACTGAAAGGGATTGATCTGGAGCTGCCTCTGCCGCGCCTGACTTGGCAGGAGGCCATGGCCAGATTCGGCTCCGATAAACCGGATCTGCGCTTTGGCATGGAGATTTGTGATCTGTCTGATCTGGTTCGTGACAGCGAGTTTGCGGTTTTTACTACCGCTTTGGCAGCCGGAGGCGCCGTGCGCGCCATTACCGTTCCCGGCGGCTCTGTTCTCTCGCGCAAACAGATTGACAGCCTGGGTGAGTATGTCAAGACTTATCGCGCTAAGGGGTTGGCCTGGTTAGTGCCGGCTCCGGAAGCGCGCGGCTCATTTCTGAAATTTTTGGCACCGGAGCAGATTTCCGCTATTGCCGATCGCTGTAAGGCCGGTCCGGAGGATCTGATCCTGATTATTGCCGACAGTAAGACGGAGATCGTGCTGACCGCCCTGGGGGAATTGCGTCTGGAAGCTGCCCGCCGGCTGGATCTAATCCCGCAAGGACAATGGCAGCTGCTGTGGGTGACAGAGTTCCCGCTTTTTGAATATGATGAGACAGAGCAGCGACTGGTGGCCAAGCATCATCCTTTTACTGCGCCGCTGGCTGCAGATATGGATTTGCTGGAGACGGGGCCGGAGCAAGTGCGGGCTGAGGCTTACGATATTGTTCTTAACGGCGTCGAGCTGGGCGGCGGCAGTATCAGAATTCACGATCAGGAGCTCCAGAGACGTATGTTTGAGCTCTTGGGCCTGAGTCCGGAGGTGGTCGACGAGCGGTTCGGCTTCCTGCTGGAGGCTTTCCAGTACGGGGTGCCGCCCCATGGCGGGATTGCCTATGGCCTTGACCGGCTGCTGATGCTGCTGGCTGAGGAGAGCAGTATCAGAGAGGTGATTGCCTTTCCTAAAGTGCAAAATTCCTCCTGTCCGCTGACCGGGGCACCCGGCATAGTAGATGAGCTGCAGCTGGCGGAGCTGGGGCTGACTCTTAGTCAGACAGAGCAGCCGATAGCCGCAGACGATATGGCAGGGGAGTTGGACTGAGATACCGGATTGGGGCGGCGGACTGAGNACTTAGGGCTGATGTGGCAGACTTAGGACTTAAATGACAGACTGAGGACTGAGGGCTAAGAACTGGGATGCCGGACTGAATACTGAGTACCGGGATTGATAGCAGGAAGGCCGACGGAAGTGAGATTAGATAAAGATTTGGATAAAGATAAATTAGATAAAGAGAAATATTACCTTTATTATGATGAGATTGATCCGGAGATTTCTAATTATGTCGCCGCTACAGAAACGGCAGATACCGATGTGCCTCCGCCTGATCCGGAAGTCGGAGTCAGCAACCGAGCCAGCCGAGAAATTAAAGCAGCTGTAGAGGCTGCCCCGGAGCCTGAGCCGGCGACTGAAACTGCCTGCCGGGACACGGAGGCTGCTGACAAAGATGGTCGGCTCTCTTATAGGCGTGTTGTCCTAGACTACCGGGAACCTGAGCCGACGACTGAAACTGACTGCCGGGACTACCGGGAAACCGAGACTACTGACAAAGCTGGTCGGCCCTCTTATAGGCGTGTTGTCCTAGACTACCGGGAACCTGAGCCGGTCGCTGAGACTGCTGACGAAGACGACCAAGAGCCTAATCCACAAGACAAAGACCAAGAAAAACGCAAAAACTTTTTCTCTTGGGTGCGTTTTATTGTTATCTGGCTAGTGATCGGAGTATTGATATCTCAGTTTGTACTGCAGCGCAATACCGTATTCGGTGATTCGATGGTTCCTAATCTGTACAATGGGGATGAACTCTTAGTGGAAAAAATTTCCCGCTATTTTGGCGGTATTTCCAGAGGCGACATTATTACCTGCCGTTCACAGTTGCTCGGGGGCAAAGGTGAGACTTATATTGTCAAGAGGGTGATCGGTCTGCCCGGTGAAGCAGTTGAAATTAAGGACGGGCAGGTTCATATTGACGGCAATGTCCTGGAGGAAGACTATCTGCCGGCAGGTCTCAGGACTGATGCTATTAGGGAGGAATTTCAGTCGGTGATCCTGGCTGAGGATGAGTACTATCTTATGGGCGATAATCGGCCGCAAAGCCAGGACAGCAGATATTTCGGTCCGGTCAAAAAGAAAGATATCAGCGGCGAGGTTCTGATCAGATTCTATCCTTTCAACCGCTTTGGCAGGCCGCGATAGGCACAGTTACGGGTACAGGCACAGGATAACCGCGATAGGCACGGTAACGGGCACAGACACAAGATACGGACAGAGAATAAAGCCATATGATCAGGCACAAATGATCAGGTATCATATGCATATTTTGGGATATATTCATAGGGATAAATTTAGGAGTACTTTTTAGATGACAAATAAACAGCAAAATGTGAGAAATTTTTGCATTATTGCTCATATCGATCACGGCAAGTCNACTTTGTCNGACCGCNTGATCGAGCATACGGGTGTCCTGACCAGGCGGGAGATGCAAAGCCAGGTTCTGGACAATATGGATCTGGAGCGGGAGCGCGGCATTACGATTAAGGCGCAGGCCGTGCGCATGAGTTACCGGGCACCGGACGGTGAAAATTATATTTTAAATTTGATTGACACGCCCGGTCATGTCGATTTCAACTATGAGGTTTCTCGTTCGCTGGCCGCCTGTGACGGCGCTATTTTGGTTGTGGACGCGGCACAGGGCATTGAGGCCCAGACATTGGCCAATGCCTATCTGGCGATCGATGCCGATCTGGAAATCCTGCCTGTGATCAATAAAATTGATCTGCCGGCGGCCAGACCGGATGAGATCAAACATGAGATTGAGGATGTGATCGGCCTCGATGCGTCAACAGTNCCTCTGATCTCCGCCAAGGAAGATATCGGTATTGAAGAAGTGCTGCGGCAAGTTGTTGAAAAACTGCCGGCTCCTGAGGGGGATAAGGACGCTCCTTTACAAGCTTTGATCTTTGACTCCCAATACGATACTTACAGGGGCGTGATCGTGCATGTCAATATCCGCCAGGGTCAAGTCAAAACCGGTGATGAAATCCTGATGATGAATACAGGGAAGAGCTTTATAGTGACTGAAGTCGGTTATTTCCATCCGGGTTCGTTCATGGAGTCCGACAAACTGATAGCAGGGGATGTCGGCTATATTATTGCCAGCATCAAGAATGTCCGCGACACAGCTGTAGGCGATACCGTAACGCTGAAACAAGCCCCGGCGGCCAATCCGCTGCCGGGCTATAAGCCTGTCCAGCAGATGGTGTTCTGCGGCATGTATCCGGTCGACGGCGCTGACTATCCCGCACTCCGCGATGCCCTGGAGAAGGTACAGCTCAATGACGCTGCTCTGTCCTTTGAACCCGAGACATCGATAGCTCTGGGTTTTGGTTTCCGTTGTGGCTTCCTGGGCCTTTTGCATTATGAGATCATTCAGGAGCGCCTGGAGCGCGAGTTCAATCTCGACCTGATCACAACGGCGCCTTCCGTGGAATACCATCTGCGGCTCAAAGACGGCAGAACGGTCAAGTTAGACAATCCGACCAATATGCCCGAACCGGATAAAATTGAAGCGATCGAGGAGCCGATTGTGCATGCCTCGATCATGACGCCGAAAGAATATATCGGCAATATCATGAGCTTGTGCCAGGAGCGCCGCGGACTCTATCTGAACACGGAATATCTCGATGCCAATCGAGCCAATCTGCATTATGAAATGCCTCTGAACGAGATCATCTACGATTTCTTTGATGCTCTGAAGTCGCGCTCGCGCGGCTATGCTTCGCTGGATTATGAGCTGAAAGGCTATGAGCCGTCCGATCTGGTTAAGCTGGATATCCTGATCAATAACGAACCGGTCGATGCGCTGACTTTCATTGTGCATCGCGACCATGCCTATGCGCGCGGCCGCCATATGACGGAGAAGCTGCAACAGAATATCCCTCGACATCAGTTTGAAGTGCCGATTCAAGCTGCCATCGGCGGCAAGATTATTGCCCGCGAAACTGTACGTGCCTATCGCAAGGACGTGACTGCCAAATGCTATGGCGGCGATATCAGCCGCAAGAAAAAATTGCTGGAGAGGCAAAAAGAGGGCAAGAAGCGTATGCGGCATATAGGTTCGGTCGAAGTTCCGCAGGAAGCGTTTATGAGTGTGCTGAAACTGGACGAGTAGCAGCCGAAACTGATTGAGACCGACTGCTGTATTGCAATCCACCGGTACAATGCTTTTTTGTCAGCGGTTATTGTCTGCGTCTTTAGTAACGAATCAGTCCTCCGGACCGCTGTAACTCCCTCTATTGTTGTTTTTGTCTGGCAGTTTCAGTAACATATGACCTGTATCTGCGTATTTTTTGCAGATACCATACCCTTAACCTAAAATAAGCTGAGAATTTACCGAGTGCCGGATCATTAGACTGTGATCCGGCATTACTGATAAAAGAAACGAGGTACACATTTTATGGCGCCTTCGCATCATAAGTATTGGAAATTGTTTGCCGTACTGCTGGTAGTGGCAACGGTGATATTGTCGACCGCCTGTACCGGTAAAAAATCTGCGGAAGCAACGAAGACGGAAGCGACCGGTCCCGTGCCTATGGACAGTGAGACAGAGCTTGAGGAGACTGCGGCACCTGAAGTGACTGAGACTGAGGCAGAGACGACCGAGGTCGAAACCACTGCGGCAGAGACGACTGCCGCTGCAACTGCTGTGACGGAATCCGAGGATGCGGCAACGACGACCGGGGCAGAGGAGCCGGAGGTTTATTGGGTTTTTGAATCGACCAGTCTGGAAAATGAGAAGATCACCCATACTAAATTGGCTGACTATAAGGTGACGCTGGTAAATGTGTGGGCGACTTATTGTCCGCCTTGCCTGGAAGAGATGCCGTATTTGGCTCAGGCGGCCAGGGAATATGCAGACAAAGAGGTCGGTTTTATGGGTATTGTCAGTGATATCAGCGAGAATGAGCCCGACCAGGCTCTGTTGGACATTGCCAATCAAATGATCAGCGATGCCGGGATCGAATTCACTAATATATTGGCCAGTGATTCGATTATCCATTCAATTCTGGCCGGAGTGCAAGCGGTGCCGACAACTTTCTTCATGGACAGTAAAGGCAATCTGATCGGCAAGGTCATTGTCGGTTCTATGACGCTGGAGCAGATGCGTGAGCATATCGAACTGGCGCTGGCCGAGGTTGCCCAACCCTAACTCATAACTCTGAAAAGGCTGTTGTAATTGTACAAAATATGGCAAAACAGATTAATTCCTGATCAAAACTTGTGGAGACTTGCACTTGACAGCTAAATATCGCAATATATAATTATTCATTATCTTGAATTAAAATAGATATCGAAGATGCTATCTGCTTGTCCGGAGCGCCGGAGACAGGTAGCTCGGGATATTTTATTCTAAGGTAGATTAATGAAAATTAGGGTGGATCACTAATTATTATGCTGGATCGCTAATTATATGAAGTATAGAACAGGGAGAAGTAAAGAGTTATGTTTATACAAGTGTGGGCTTCGATGGTGATCGATTTTTCGCGGATGACGCGGTGGATTCCCACTTTCTTAGAGGGTGTGGGTGTGACGATTGTGTTGTCCTTAGTTACGGTGACGATCGGCTCAATTTTAGGTCTGTTTATTACCTTGCTGCGCCGCTCCCATTTATTACCGGTTTCCGCCTTGGCCAAGTTTTACATTTTATTTATTAGAGGTACGCCCCTGCTGGTCCAGCTCTATGTCTGGCTCTATGCCCTGCCTCTGATAGGAATTGTTATTCCGCCGCTGCCGGTCTCAAGCCCGGTCTTCGGCACACGCGAATTCAGCACGGCGGTGATTGCGCTGGGTATTAATTCCAGTGCCTATGTAGCGGAGATTTTGCGGGGCGGTCTGGATGCTATCGACAAGGGACAGACCGAGGCAGCGCGCTCGCTGGGACTGTCAAGCAGGCAGAATATGCAATATGTCGTGATTCCACAGGCAATACGCATTATCTTGCCGGGTCTGGGCAATGAGTTTATCCAGATGATTAAAGAGAGTTCCATTGTTTCAACCGTGGGCATCTTTGATGTGATGTATACCAGCAATATTGTCAAGGCGGGTACTTATCTGGTCTTTGAACCTTTGGTGATTATCTCCCTGATTTACCTGATTTTGACCTCAGTGCTGACCTTCTTGCAGCGTCAGCTGGAAAGGAAGTTAAATGTCGATCTTAAGAGTAATTAATGTTTCCAAGAGTTTTGGCAAACTGCAAGTGCTGAAAGAGATCAACATGGAGATCAAAGCCGGTGAAGTGGTAGCAATCATCGGACCATCCGGGTCAGGAAAGTCGACTTTGCTGCGCTGTTTAAATTCACTGGAGGTACCGGACTCCGGTACGGTCTATTTCCACGACACCGAAGTCAATGCTAAGACGCAGAAAGAGGCGGACCTCAATACCGTTAGGGAAAAGATCGGCATGGTATTCCAGCATTTTAATCTCTTCCCACATCTCTCGGTACTGGAGAATATTACGTTGGCACCGCGTCTGGCTCTGGGAATGGCGCCCAAGGAGGCAGAAGAGCAAGCCATTAAATTGCTGAATCGGGTAGGTCTGTCCGATAAGGTCAACTCCTATCCGAACAAGTTGTCCGGCGGACAAAAACAAAGAGTTGCCATTGCCCGAGCTCTGGCTATGGGACCGGAGGTAATGTTATTCGACGAACCGACTTCCGCTCTCGATCCGGAGATGATTAAAGAGGTTTTGATGGTAATAGCCGATCTGGCCCATAGCGGCCTCACCACTGTATTGGTGACACATGAGATGGGCTTTGCCAGAGAAATAGCGAGCAGAATTATCTTTCTCGATGAGGGACGGATTCTGGAAGATGCACCACCGCAGGAGTTCTTCAATAATACGCAGAGTGAGCGGGCGAAGATTTTCCTGAGCAAAGTGATGTAAAAAATCAAAACACTGATTAAGAATAATTTGAAGCAATCAGTGCGGAAAAGGAGAAAAAATGAAAACACAGCTTAAACAAGCACTAATTCTGATCAGTTTGATTCTGATCCTTGGTCTACTGGCAGTCGCCTGCAGCAAAGGCGAAACAGCGAGTACTACTGCTGCTGCCGCAGAGGAAACTGAGGGCGAAGCTGCTGCAGAGGAAACCCCTGCGGATGAACCCGAAGCAGATGCAGCGGACGCTACCGAAGAGCCTGAAGGTGAAGACACCGCAGAGCCGTCAGCAAATGACAAACTGGCTGAGATCAAGAAGAGAGGCGCCATCATAATGGGTACTTCACCTGATTTCCCACCCAATGAATTTTATATCCTGGATGAGAATAATAAAAAGCAGATAGTCGGCAGCGATATTTCACTCGGTCAGGCGATTGCCGACAAAATCGGCGTCAAACTGGAGATTAAAGCTACAGATTTCAGCGGAGTGCTGGCCAATATTCAGGCCGGTCAGGTGGATATGGGCATTTCCGGCTTTGCNGCGACTGAAAANCGCAAAGAATCCATGCAGTTTTCGGTCGGCTATCAGAGATCAACCTCAGAAAGCTATCANGGNATCCTGACTACTAAAGCCAANGCTGAGAAATATCCTGATCTTGAATCATTTAAGGCTGCAGAGCTAACCCTCGGTGCCCAGGCCGGTTCTATCCAATATGAAATGGCAGCCAAGCTGACCCCGGAAAAGAATATTAAGCAGCTAGGCACCATGGATGCTTTGGCTCTGGCTCTGAATGCAGGCGATATTGATGCGGTGATTGTATCCACTGAATCTGCGGAACCAATGCTCGAAACCTTCCCCGATCTGGTCATTCTGCCGCAAGACGGTTTTGATCTGGATCCGGAGAAGATGTACTCCACCAATGTTATCGGCTTCCCTCTGGGCGAAGAATATGCGTCGCTGATTGATATCTGCAATCAGGTGATCGAGGAAGCTCGCGAGGCAGGTCTGCTCGACAAATGGGTCGAAGATGCCAAAGCGTTGCGTGATAAAGCTCTGGAATAATAGTTTCTCACAACAGATTATGTATGGGCAAAAATTAGAAAGGATTTAGTAGAAGATGCAAACTCAAGCGCAAAGTCGTGAACAGATTAAGCAGGCGGTTAAAGATAATGCGGCGGGAGTCCGCGCTATCGTGCAAGCACTCTATGATAAGCCGGAAATCGGCGGTGAAGAATATTATGCCCATGAGATAATGACCGCATGGCTGGAGGAGAACGGCTTTACGGTCACACGCAATCTGGTGATGCCGACCGGCTATCTGGCCGCATATGGCGAGCCGAACAGTGGACTTGTGATTGCCTTCCCGGCTGAATATGATGCTCTGCCGGAGGTCGGCCATGGCTGTGCCCATAATTTATTTGGCGGCATCAGCATGTTGGCTGCCAAGGCCATGCAATCTATAGTAGATGCCCTGGGGGGGCAGGTTTTAGTGATCGGAACCCCGGCGGAAGAGAATTTCGGCGGCAAAATCAAAATGGTGGAAGGCGGAGTCTTTGATCATGTCAATGCCGCTTTGATGATCCACGGCAGTAATAAAAACGGACTGGGCGGTGCCTCTTTGGCACTGAACCCGGTCCGCTTCGAATTCCACGGCAAAAATGCCCACGGTTGTAAAGCTTACGAAGGCGCTTCAGCTCTGGATGCTGCTGTTTTAGCCTTTACAGCGATCAATTTCCAACGCCAGTTCCTTAAGGAAAACTGCTATATCCATGGTGTGATCTCTCAGGGTGGAACTGCAGCCAATGTCATACCGGCCTATGCCTCGCTGGACTACTATTTCCGGGCGCCGAAAATGGCAACGGCTTTGGCTATGACGGAGGACGCCGCAAAACGCGCGGAAGCAGCAGCAGCAGCATGCAGCTGCACCGTAGAGCAGAGCATTTATGAATGCCCCTATGGCGAGACCTTGATAAATGAAAAGTTGGCTGAATTGCTAGCGGCTGAATATGCAGAGCTTGGTTTAACCGAGGTAGAACCGCTGGTATTGGTGCCGCACGGCTCTACGGATGTTGGTGCGGTTTCCTTTGTCTGTCCGACGATCCAAGGCTATATCAAGATTGCCGGTGAAGAAGTTGTCGGTCACAGCAAGGAGATGGCAGAGGCGACAGTCTCTCCCGCCGGTCATCAGGCTTTAGAAGACGGTGCCGCGGCACTGGCTCTGGTAGCCGCCAAACTAATACATGAACCTGCGGTGATGATGGCTTGCCAAGTGGAGTTTGAGCAGAAGAAAGCCCGGGCAGCCCAAGCCTAGATTTCTACTCCGGGAACAGACAAGAGAGAAATTCTGCGGCGCTGATATGGCCCAGATATAAATTGAGAGGCAGCGTGGCCAAGATAGCGGCGACGCTGTCTTTTTCGTAGAGCAGTCCGGTCAGAGCCTGTTCCAGAGCGGAGATAGGAACCAGGCCTAAGAAATCGCCACTGACCTTAAGATCCTGAATTCTGCCCTTGGCGATGTCGAGATTGACTTCGACTTTGCCACCCGAAAAACGTTTGGCGCAGTTCAGAGTCCCCGGCGGCTCCTTGCCCTGATTCCAGTCCGAGCTGGCATATTTGGCAGCTGCCAACTGCCGGATCTCTGTTAATTGGTCTTTGCTCAAGGTGACTTTGGTCATGGGCGGCAGAGCGGACAGAAGCTGTTGCCGGAATTCGTTCAGTGAGGTCTCCCAGCCCAGATGGTCTTTGATATTGACGACACGGCTTCGTACTGATTTAACACCTTTGGATATCAGCTTAGTCGGATCTGCTCGCAGGACTGTGCCCAGCACTGTCAGATCAGAGGAAAAGAGCAAAGTGCCGTGATGCAGCAGTCTGTTCCGACGCAGGGCTTGTGCGGTGCCGGATATTTTATGTCCGTCCAGGACTATGTCGTTTCGGCCCTGGACTTGGGCCGGGATGCCAATTTTATGCAGAGCGGACAGTAGGGGAGCGGCTACTGCTGCCAAATCCAAGGCTGCAAGATCGGGTGCCGGTGTGATGAAAGAGTAGTTGAGATTGCCCAGATCGTGGTAGACGGCACCGCCCCCGGTTGAGCGCCGAACTACCTCGATGCCCAGACGCCGGACTGCCTCTGCATCGACTTCGTTTTGCCAGTTTTGATAGCGGCCGATGATCACAGCATTGGCATTCTGCCAGAGCAGCATAATCTTGTCGTACTGTGTCAATTCTTGCAGGCAGTATTCCTCGAAGGCCAGATTGTAGGCAGGATCATGGGATTTGGTTTCTAAATAATAATACATGTCTACCTTTCATAAAAATGAGTGGTGTCATTCGGGAAGCTGATCACCACTCAAAATGGTGCGGACAACAGGAGTCGAACCTGCATGCTTTCGCACTGGAACCTAAATCCAGCGTGTCTGCCAATTCCACCATGTCCGCGCGTCAGTTATTATAGCCTCAGAGCCGATTCTGATGCAAGGTAGAAGTAACAAAAGCAAAGGAAGTTCCTTCTTGATGCTTCTTTTTATAAGAAATTATTGCTTTTTACTACTTTAATTGTAGCAAAGGTTTCCAATTTCAGCTTTGCTTTGTTATTCTGTTAGCATTAAATCGATTGCCGAGGAATTGAGATGAAGAGAGTCTGCGAAATCTTAGGTAGCACTTCGCTATTTAGGGGTCTGACACATGAACTGTATCATGACTATTGCGAAGGCACACATATTCGTACAGTCTACAAAGGTGAAGTGATCGTCAATGAAGGTGATCTTTGCACTGGTGTATATATCGTTATATCAGGTTATATTGCCAGGCAGAAATACTCCAGCTCCGGCGAGTTTACTACTTTGGATCTGATCGGTCCGAGTGGGACTTTCGGGGAACAGCATATTTTCGGTTCCAGTAAATATTATGAAGTAACTCTGGAAGCAGTGACAACGAGCAAAGTAATTCTGGTTTCGCGGGAAAGTCTGCTCAATATGATTTCGCGCAGCCCCAAGCTGTTGCACAATTATCTGCTGGTTTTGTCAGACAGGATCAGGCTTCAGGAAAGAAGAATTGATTTGCTGTCGCAGAAAAGCCTCCGGCAGAAGATTTCGGCTTATCTTCTGCATCTGTTGCATGACAGTCTGGAGAAAGAGGGTGAAACTTTTGATTCGGCGACTCAAGTTGTTTCTACCCAGGCAGTCGAGCTGCCGGTTTCCAAGGAAGTTGTGGCCAGACTGCTGGCNATGCCGCGTCCTTCGTTTTCGCGNGAATTGATTAGCATGGAGAGGGACGGTCTGATTCGGGTCAGCGGCAGGGTAATCTGGCTGATCGATATTGCCGGTCTGGCCACAGGTCAGACGGGAGATAATCTTTAAGTCGGCCTTTATTAATATTCGTTAATATAATATCTGATTATTGTCCGGAAGGTAGGGTGTAATTATGTCATTCAAAAGCGATATTGAAATTGCGCAGGCGGCGGATCTGCGCCCTATAAGTGAAATAGCGGCTAAGATCGGATTATCGTCTGGAAATTTGATTCCTTACGGTCATTATAAGGCGAAAGTCGATCTGAACAGTCTGCGGGACAGAGAGAAAACTGAACGAGGCAAATTAATTCTTACTACGGCAATTACACCTACTCCGGCCGGTGAAGGCAAAACAACAGTTACGATCGGCCTTGCTGATGCGCTCAGCCGCTTGGGCCAAAAGAGTATCTCGGTGACCCGGGAGCCTTCAATGGGACCTGTATTCGGCATCAAAGGTGGAGCTGCCGGAGGCGGTTATGCTCAGGTGATTCCGATGGAGGATCTGAATCTGCATTTTACCGGTGATATGCATGCGATCGGTGCAGCTAATAATTTGCTGGCTGCTATGCTGGACAATCATATAACCCAGGGCAACAGCCTCAGGATTGATCCGCGCCGCATCACTTGGAAGCGCGTCGTCGATATGAATGATCGACAGCTCAGATTTATCGTCGATGGCTTAAACGGAACTGCGAACGGAGTTCCTCGTGAAGACGGCTTTGAGATTACGGTTGCTTCCGAGGTGATGGCGATACTTTGTCTGGCAGATTCACTGGTAGATCTGAAAGAGCGTCTGGCACAAATTGTTGTGGCTTATACTTACGATGACGAACCGGTCACTGCTGCCGATCTAAAAGCAGAGGGAGCTATGGCCGCCTTGCTGAAGGAAGCTCTGAATCCGAATCTGGTTCAAACGCTGGAAGGCACACCGGCACTGGTACATGGCGGGCCGTTTGCCAATATTGCCCATGGCTGCAATAGCGTCCTGGCCACCAAATTAGCTCTTGACTATGCTGATTATGTAGTAACGGAAGCCGGATTCGGCGCTGATCTGGGGGCCGAGAAATTTCTCAATATCAAATGCCGTTCGGCGGGTTTGCAACCGGATGCGGTAGTTCTGGTCGGTACAATCAGGGCCTTGAAGATGCATGGCGGGGTAGATAAAGAGCAGTTAAATGCGGAAAATCTGGCAGCGCTGGAGGCCGGGATGCCCAATCTGCTCCGACATATAGACAATATTAAAAATGTTTTTAAGCTGCCGGTTGTGGTGGCGATTAATCGTTTTGCCGCCGATACTGAGCGCGAAATAGAACTGGTGCGTTCCGGATGTGCCGAGCTGGGTGTCGGGGTGGCTCTCTGTGAGGTCTGGGCTCAAGGCGGTGCAGGTGGGATAGAATTGGCTAAGAAAGTCATGCGATTGACGGCGGAAACGAAATCCGATTTTTCCTTTACTTATGATCTGGATTTGCCGCTTGAGACGAAGCTGGAAACAATTGCCAGGCGAATTTACCGTGCCGATGGTGTCGAACTGACGCCCAAGGCAAAAAAACAACTCCGGCAGCTCAAGGCTTTGGGTTTTGATCGACTACCGGTTTGTATGGCGAAGACGCAGTACTCTTTCTCGGACGATCCCCAATTGTTGGGGGCACCGGAGAACTTTGTGATTACGGTTCGTAATTTGAAAGTCTCAGCCGGTGCCGGCTTTATAGTTGCGTTGACCGGAGAGGTTATGACAATGCCTGGACTGCCTCGAATTCCGGCGGCGGAGAAAATAGATATAACTCCTGAGGGCAAAATCAGCGGGTTATTTTGATTTAATGCGAAACGGGCTGGAAAAACAAAAAATATATTGTATAATGCTTTAATGCAGTTCAGACTGCTTAGAATTATGTAGAAGGGATTATGCGGCTTAGCTAGGGTTTTGTGATGATTTGTATTAAAAAATATATGTCGGAGCTGAAACAGTTCCTTGATTGCACGGTAGGAGTTTTGAACTATGACGGCATTGTTATCGATAGTACGGATGATGAAATGCTGGATACAAAAGATGAGAATATCAGTGCCGTGCTACTAGCCGGGGATCAGATTGTAAAAATCGGGACCAAATCATATAAACTTATCGAGGCCAAAGGTTATGATCCTCTGGTTATTTTTATTGCCGGTACGGACAAAGCGGCTGAAAATTATCTGCAGCTGATCTCTCGCTGCCTGGCTGCTTCGATCAGGGAAGAGAATGATTATCATTTGAAAGAAGTATTTTTGAAAAATGTTCTGCTGGAAAATGAACTTCCCGGCGATATCGCACTCAAAGCGAAAGAGCTTGATATTCCATATGCTATTCCCAGATTAGTCATGCTGGTCAAGGGCCAGTCTGTAGACAGTCTGACCCTGATAAAGACGCTGAATGAAATCTTCCCGGTGGATAAATCGGATTATGTCCTGCCCCTGGATGAGAATACTATTGCTATTCTTCTGGATGCTTCTGAAAATCATGATCTTGATACTTATGAAGAAATGGCCCGTGGAATTCTGGCCCAACTGGTCACAGATCATCTGATTAGCGCCAGAATCGGTATCGGTCTGATTGCGGATACTCTGAAAGAGGCTGCCAGATCCTATCGTGAAGCGGTGCTGTCGCTGACGGTTGGCAATATCTTTGAACCTGCTTCCTATCTGATGCGTTATGACAGGCTGGGATTGGGACGTTTGATTTACCAGCTGCCTCCCACTCTGTGTGAAATGTTCCTGCAGGAGGTCTTCAAGCCCGGCGCCTATGAAGCTCTGGATCGCGAGACTCTGACAACTATCAGTAAATTCTTTGAGAATAGTCTTAATGGCAGTGAGACTTCCAGACAACTTTTTGTCCACCGCAATACCTTAGTCTATAGATTGGATAAGGTGCAGAAGATTACCGGACTTGATCTAAGGAATTTTGACGATGCAGTTCTGTTTAAGATTGCTGCCATGGTAAAAAGGTATCTGGAGCGCAAAGAAAGCTCGAGATATTATGAGCAAGATTCCTGGTGGTAAATACGATAAATTATGGATGATAACAAAATTATTGAGCTGATCGACGTAGTCAAGGTCTACAAGAACGGTGTTTCTGCCCTTGACCGGGTCAGCTTCACTGTTCGACCCGGTGAGTTCGTCTTTGTGGTCGGAGAAAGTGGTGCCGGGAAATCCACTTTAATAAAACTTCTGACCTGCGAGGAAAGGGCTAATTCAGGGCAAGTGCTATTAGACGGCTATAATCTGGCTGATCTGTCGCGGCGGCTGGTTCCTTTTCTGCGTCGCAAGATCGGTATGATCTTTCAGGATTTTCGTCTGATCGAGGGCAAAACAGTATATGAAAATGTCGCTTTTGCCATGGAGATAATCGGCGCCTCGCGGGCCGAAATAAAAAGGCGTGTACCGCTGGCTTTGACTCAGGTCGGTTTACGTCACAAGTCAGAAATGTATCCCAATGAACTCTCCGGCGGTGAAGCCCAGCGACTGGGAATTGCCAGGGCTATCGTCAACAATCCTACTTTAATTTTGGCCGATGAGCCGACCGGAAATTTAGATCCGGTAAACGGTGAAGCGATCATGGCCTTGTTGGAATGTATCAATCAAGAGGGTACGACTGTGATTGCTTGTACCCATGATAAGCAACTGGTTGACCGGATGGACAAAAGAGTGCTGGAATTTTTAGACGGAAAGCTGATCCGGGACGAGGTACACTCGACTTATGACAAGCGGCTTAAAAGTCTTTCCGGCTTAAAAAAGCAAGAAAACGGATCGACACCCCGAAGATTGCCGCAGGAACAAGAACATAATCAGGACTTGGAAGAGCAGCTGGCTAAGCGCGGACTGGATCATCTCCGTGTTCCGCAAGTGGAGGCTATGCAAAAGCTAATAATGGATTCGCATAAACGTCGGGCATCACGCAGACGTAATCGTGAGGATGAATCTGCAGTTGATGCGGATAAGCTGGAATAATTGAATGAAGAGAAACGAGATTCGCTATTCAGTTAAACAGGGTTTTGTCAATTTACTGCGGCACCCTTTATTGTTGTTCTCGTCTGTTACAACTTTGACTTTGATGTTGTTTTTGCTCAGCACTTTTGTCGCTGTTTCACTCAATGCCAGCCATCTGGCGAAAATCTTGGGTCAACAGCCGCCGATAGAAATCATGATGGAGCCCGGTATCGATCAGGAAGCCATTGATGATCTTACTCTGCTGCTGAGTGATCATGCCAATGTAATTGAAATTAGGGCCTATTCCGCAGAGGAGAATTTTGAAACCTTCAAAGAAAATATCGGTAAAGAAGAGATCTTCAATGAAGACAGCTATGTGGATAATTTCCCCTCTACCTTTAATGTCAGATTGGATGACCCGTCGCTGGCGGAAGAATTCAAAGAGCAGATAATGGCGGAGAGGGGAGTTTTTACCGTTAGTCTGGAGCATGAGTTGATGAGCTTTCTGGATCGAACCCAGAAAACACTTAATACCGTCGGCGTTGTAGTTTTTCTGGTGCTGGCGCTGGTATCTTCTCTGGTAGTTGCCAATATGGTGCGGGTGGCGGCACTGTCACGAGCTACGGAAATTAATATTATGAAATATGTCGGAGCAACGGATGGTTATGTCCGAATTCCCTTCCTGATAGAGGGTGCCATGGCAGGTCTGCTGGGCGCCTTGTTCGGTACTCTGATTTCCGGTATTGTCTATAATCAGCTGCAAAATGTAGTCGCCGGATCGGCGACTACAGGTTCTTTGTCCTCGCAGCTTCAACTGTTACCAACTTCTCGGATTGTCGGCATTATGCTAATATTAAATATTGCTACAGGTGTTATCTTGTCCATGACTGCCAGCTTTTTAGCTCTGAGGCGGCATGTGAAAGTATAGGTGGTTCTGCGCAATGAAAGTAAGAAAGAAGACTGGAAGCAATTTGCTGGCAGGGCTGATTTCAGCCGTTCTTTGTCTGGCTTTGATTTGTGCGCCGGGCTTGACTTTAAATGCCGGTTCAGCCAAGACATCGCGGCAGCTGACCGAAGCTCGCAAGAAGGCGGAGCAGATTAGGAAGCAGTTGGCGGATGCTCAGGCTGATCTCAAGAAGCTGGAAGCTGATGCTGCCAAAAAGTCGAGTGATTATGCCTGGTTGGTCGATCGTACCAAGGAGCAACAGGAAGCATATCTGGAGGCTATGGCCAGAAAAAACAATGCTATGATCATTATGGAGCAAACAACCAGCGATTATGAGGCGGCGGTACAGGAATTTGAGGAGCAGAAGCAAGCTTATGGCGAGCGTCTGGCTCTAATGTATCAGTTGCCTGATCAATCGATTTTTGAAGCATTGATCTCTTCTGCCAATTTGCAATCTTATTTTACTACCAATCGATTGATACGGATTATCAGTGACACGGACGAATTGATGCTGGCTCGCTTGCAGGAAGCCGAAGCGTATGCGTCTGAAATGAAGGAAGCTGCAGAAGCCAGTTATGAAGATATGCAAAAACTGGTTGCGGATGCAGATAAATTGCTGGCAGAGATTAAGAATAATCGCGACCTTTCCGCAGCCGAGCTGAAGCAGGCCAAGACGGCTTTAAGCGCAGCTGAAGAAGAGTCATTAGCCTGGGCGGCTGAGATGAAGAGCATAGAGGATGACGTAGCATCGCTGCAGAAAAAATATAAGAAGGAGCTGGCTGCGGAAGAGGCTAAGCGCAAGGCGGAAGAAGAAGCCAAGCGCAAAGCTGCCGAGGAGGCCAGACGCAAGGCGGCTCAAGAAGCTGAGCAGAAGAAAAAAGCCGAGGAGAAGAAGGAAGCTGAGGCGAAAAAGAAACAAGAACGGCCGGCTAAGAACAAATCAGGTTGGACCTGGCCGGTGCCGTCCAGTAGAAATATTACTTCGCGTTATGGCTATCGGACTTATTACCTCAAGGGCAAGAAAATGAGTGGATTTCATTACGGCCTGGATATCGCAGCTCCTACGGGCACTAAAATTGTGGCCATCAAGGGCGGTGTGGTTTTGGCCTGTTCTCGTAATAAAATTTCCGGCAAATATGTTAGTGTTGATCATGGCGATGGCTATGTGTCCAGTTATCGCCATTTGAGCAGATATGCTGTTAAGCCGGGACAGAGCGTGTCGGCTGGGCAAGTCGTCGGTTATATGGGTTCAACAGGCCGCTCTACCGGGCCTCATCTGCATCTGGACATTAAAGTTAATGGCAAATTCGTAAATCCTTTGAAATATGTTAGCCCGTAGTTATAGTTGGGAGAAGTTTAAATGATGATGCAAAATAAGAGCCCCCATCCTATGCCACAGGAAGAGGGGCAATCTGAACAGCAATTTTTACCTCATGTCCATCGGAATAATATGCACAGCTCTCCTCCGCAACAGCAGCCGCCACAAGAGGCAAAATGCTTCTGGAAAGTGCTGCTGGCGGTATTGTTGACGGCTGTTGTTTCGATTACTTTTACACTGGGTGGTTCCTATTTGTTTTTCAGTCAACAGGCTGCCGCACGTCAGACGAAGTCTGATCTGGGGATAGTGGCGACTAAAGGTTCGGAGACGCCCACCAGTGGGTCCGAAGCAGCAGACGAAACGAAGGCGCCTTCGTCACAGGAGGCTGATACTGCTACGGTTGGTATAACCTTTGAGCAAACGCCTGAGAATACGGAGGAACTGGAGAAGCTGGCCAAGATCTGGGAGCTGTTGCAGGATTTTTATTATCAGGATTATACGGATGCTGAGATGATAGCCTTGATGAGTGAGGGTTTGGTCAAGAATATGGGCAGCCGCTATACTTTCTATCTGTCGCCGGAGGAACGGGAGCATGATAAAGAGGGTATGTCCGGTGAATACAGCGGTATCGGAGCTATTGTCCAGATGAATGAAGAAGGCAATTATGTAATTACACGTCTGGTTGACGATGCGCCGGCGATGGAAGCAGGTTTGTTGCCTGGTGATGTATTTGTCGCTATCGATGATAAGCCGGTGAAGGATTTCAAGGGTGTCGAGTCGCTGGCCAGTGCGGTCAGAGGGGAGGAGGGTACCCCGGTTAAGATTGAGATCTATCGCGAGACGACGGATGAGAATCTGACTTTTGATGTGGTAAGGAAGCATATTACGACGGCTAATCTGTCGTATAAGATGCTGGATAATAAGGTCGGTTATATCTATGTGACAGAGTTTTCGGGCCATGTGGCGGATAATTTTGAGAAAGCGCTGCGGGATCTGCTCCAGCAGGGTATGACCGGTCTGGTGATTGACTTTCGCTATAATGGTGGCGGTCTGGCGGATGAATGTATCAAGATGTTGGATTATCTGCTGGATGAGGCTACGGTGTCTGTGATCAAGGGCCGCATGCACGGCGAGCCGCTGGAAGAGACCTGGGATACGAAGGATGGGATGCTGGTGCCGAAGGAGCTGCCGATAGCGCTGATCTTGAATGAGTATTCGGCCAGTGCCAGTGAACTGTTCAGCGGTGCTCTGCAGGATTTGGGCCGGGCGGTGATTGTTGGTGTTCAGTCGTTCGGTAAGGGCGTGGGCACTCGCACCTGGGACCTGGATGACGGCTCGGCGGTTCAGATTACAAACTTTGAGTATTATTTGCCCAAAGGGGAGAATATCCAAGATAAGGGGATCATGCCCGACTATATTGTCGAGCTGCCGGAGGAGGCCAGGAATAAACAGATTTCGCAATTGACGCCGCAGGAAGATACGCAGCTGCTGAAAGCTATTGAGCTGGTGAAAACAAAATAGATTGACAACAGATGGCAAAGGCGCAATAGAGCAATCATGGATTGTGAAGACAAAATTGATTGTGGATTTGGTAGTAGATTGGCCGTTATCATTGCTTAAGATTGTACGTGCACAGACTTGCCAGTTGCTATATTCATGGTACAATGGCAAAGCACGGATTGAGTGTAACTGTTATAGATTATTTTGAGGGCGATTAGCTCAGCTGGGAGAGCGCTGCGTTCGCATCGCAGAGGTCGAGAGTTCGAATCTCTTATCGTCCACCACGAGAGAACAGCCGTCGATACAAAAGGATTGTATTGGCGGCTGTATTCCTATCTGTAGCGATCGAACATTTAGAAGCTGACGGATTGAATCTTTGATTTTGTTTCAGATATCAGGCAGTCAACGATATGAGCAAATCTATATCGGCTGACTACTTAGTCTTTAGTTTCAGTTGCAGTAATGTGCCGTCTTGGGCATCAATTTTTACCTCGTGCCTATTGGCACCGACCTCATCTGTAATTTCCACTTTCCACAGGGTGCGCTCTCTTTTCCTGTCCAGTTCCCATTGTATAGGGGTAGATACAGGGACGGCATTTAAGGCAATATCGTTAATCGTGCTAAGTGATAGCATATTTTCCAGGTTTAGTTCTTTTGCGTCTCGCCTTATCGGATCTTGGTGTTTTGGCTTAAGAGTTTTGACAGTATTTTTAATATTGTCTCCTGTTTGCGCATTGAGTTTGAGTGAATGACGATTTATGCCGTCATTTCCTACAAAGGAATATTTGTAAAATGGTCCTTTGTGAGCTAATTGTAATTTTATCAGAACATCGTCCGGATAATGCTCAAAAAATTTCTCAATGGCGTCGCTGATGGAAATAATACCTAGTTTCATCTCTAAAGTATTTGTCATTACACTCATCCTTTCTTTTAAATAAATAATTTACACTAATATTATTATACACTATGTTTTCCAAACATTAGTTTTGAACCATAATGTTACGGTTCCGGTTGATGTGACTTCAATCACAGACTTATGGCCTGTCAGAGTTTTATATTTGATTCAGAACAAATATAAGAGATGAAGGAGAATTTGGCTGCTGACAGGCAAAGATAATAACTTAAGCAACCGCAAATCCGGCAGCTAAGATGATAGCCAAAGTGACAACTAAGATGCCAACCAAGACGATAACTGAAAAGACAACAAAGATAACAGACAAGATAACTGCTAAGGCTGCGACAGAGACGGCAGCGAATACCAAGACCAAAGCTTGGGACACTTTCGTATCAGGGAAATGGCAGGAGACGATTGATGTCCGTGATTTTATACAGAAGAATTACAGGCCTTATGATGGCGATGACAGCTTTCTGATGCCGGCGACGGAGCGGACGCTCAAGCTATGGCAACAGTCGGATGCCTTGATGCAGCAGCAGGTGAGGGAGTGCAGCGTTGATGTGGCTACCGATCGCTTCAGCGGCATTGATGCCTTTGAGGCAGGATATCTGGATCGTGAGAATGAGCTGATAGTGGGTTTTCAGACGGATAAGCCCTTAAGGCGAATAATGAATCCCTATGGCGGTTTTCGGATGGTGGAGAATGCTTTGAAGGCCTATGATCTGACCATTGATCCGCAACTGGCCAGATCATTCAAGGAATACCGCAAGACACATAATCAAGGCGTATTTGACGCCTATACCAAGCAAATGCGCTTGGCGCGTTCAGCCGGACTGATAACCGGCCTGCCGGATGCTTATGGCCGTGGCCGCATCATCGGGGATTATCGCCGAGTGGCTCTATATGGCGTGGATCGACTGCTCGAGGTCAAACAAGAGGAGCTGGCAGCTGAAGTAGGGCCGGCTAACGAGGAGCGGATCCGGTTACGGGAAGAGCTGACCGAACAGATGCGGGCTCTGGAGGCAATGAAAAGAATGGCAGCTCGCTATGGCTTTGATATCAGCCGCCCGGCGGAGACTGCCCAAGAAGCGGTGCAATGGCTCTATTTTGGCTATCTGGCAGCTATTAAGGAGAACAACGGTGCCGCCATGTCACTGGGGCGCAATACCACATTTCTGGATATTTATCTTCAACGTGATCTGGATCACGATCTGCTTACTGAAGAGGAGGCCCAGGAGCTGATTGATCAGTTGGTGATCAAGCTACGCATGGTGCGCCATCTGCGGACACCTGAATATGATGAGCTGTTTGTCGGCGATCCCACCTGGGTTACCGAATCCCTGGGCGGCATGGGCGAAGACGGTCGGACCCTGGTGACTCCTACTACCTATCGTTTTTTGCACACGCTTACTAATCTAAGCCCATCACCCGAGCCGAATATGACGGTGCTGTGGTCTGAGGAGCTGCCGTGGGATTTTAAGGAATACTGTGCCAGATTGAGTCTGGAGACCGGTTCTCTGCAGTATGAAAATGATGATCTGATGCGGGAAATCTACGGCGATGACTATGCTATTGCCTGCTGTGTTTCGGCGATGCGCGTGGGCAAGGAGATGCAGTTCTTCGGTGCCAGGGCTAATCTGGCCAAGGCCTTGCTATACGCTATCAATGGAGGTCGAGATGAGCTGGTGCGAGATAAGAAGACGGGTCGGCCTTTGCAAGTACTAACCGGGATTAAGCCGCTCACGAGTGATCTCCTGGACTATGATCAGGTAGCTGACAATTTCCGCCAGGTCATGGCGCAGCTGGCGGAACTGTATGTGGATACAATGAATACTATCCACTATATGCATGATAAATATGCTTATGAAGCCGGGCAGATGGCGCTGCATGATGCGCATGTCCACCGCTATATGGCATTTGGCATTGCGGGGCTGTCTATTGTCGCTGACTCTCTGAGTGCTTTGCGCTATGCCGAGGTTAAAGCTATCCGTAATGATGAAGGCATTGCTACTGATTTTGTGATCACGGGGGAATTTCCCAAATTCGGCAATGATGACGATAGGGTTGATAATTTAGCAGTAGAGGTAGTGCGTTTCTTTTCTGATGAACTGAAGAAGCATGAAGCTTATCGCGGGGCGGAACATACACTCTCTATCCTGACGATTACCTCCAATGTCGTCTACGGCAAGAAAACCGGTGCTACTCCGGACGGACGCAAATGCGGCGAGCCCTTTGCGCCGGGGGCCAATCCGATGCATGGACGCGATGTGTCCGGTGCGATTGCTTCCCTTAATTCAGTTGCCAAGCTGCCTTACTGCCATGTCTGCCAGGATGGTATTTCCAATACACTGACCGTTGTTCCGGGCAGTCTGGGCAAAAATGATGAGAGCCGCAAACATAATCTGGCCGGCATTCTCGATGGTTATTTCCGGCAGGATGCTTTCCATCTCAATGTCAATGTCTTGGAACGCCAATTGCTGCAGGAGGCGATGGAGAATCCTGAGAAATACCCGAACTTGACGATCAGAGTTTCCGGTTATGCCGTGCGTTTTAACCAGCTCTCCAGGGAGCAGCAGCTGGAAGTGATTCAACGCACTTTCCACCAGAGAGTCTGAGATGACGACGGGCAACATCCATTCGATTGAGACAATGGGCCTGATGGACGGACCTGGTGTACGTACTGTGTTCTTCCTTCAGGGCTGCCCCTTGCGTTGTGCCTACTGCCATAATCCAGATACCTTGCCTCTTATTTCTGATACCGCTCAAGAGATGACGCCCGAGGAGATTTTGGCTGTAGCCAAGCGGCAGCAAAATTATTTCGGCGAAGAAGGCGGTGTCACATTTACCGGTGGAGAACCGCTGCAGCAAAGCCCTTTCCTGATCCGATGCCTGCGTCTGCTTAAGCAGGAGGGCATCCATACTGCGGTTGATACTTCTGGCATCGGGCCTCCACGTTACTGGCCGGAGATACTGAAATTGACAGATACTCTGCTGCTGGATGTCAAGGCTTTCGATGCTGAGAGCTTTCGCGATCTGACCGGTGGCAGTTTCGAGACTTTTTGCCGTTTCATGGCAGCTATCCAGTCACATCACTTCGCAGGCAATATCTGGGTGCGCCATGTGATGGTGCCCGGTTACACGGACAATGAAACGGATATGGAGCGGCTGGTGGATCTGATTTTGCCCCTGGGCTTTCTGATTGACCGCATTGAAATCTTGCCCTATCATACAATGGGTAGCGAAAAATACCAGCAACTAGGCCTGAACTATCGCTTAGACGGATTGCCGCCTATGGACGAGGCCCGAGCCAAAGACTTCGAGAGATTGGCCAATCGTCTGTTCATTCAAAAACTACCTCATGCCCCGCATGCACATGCTCTCTATCGCGCCGCTGCTCTGACCGCTCAGCCGTCAGCAACACCCGCGAATTCTGATAATAAGGAGGTAACCCCTACTATGCCTTCAGAAGCGCCACTTAGCTTCCGTGCTGATAGTATTGATACTTCAGTTTATCTCAGGGAGGGAATTGATCTGCGTCAGTTGCCCTTATTGCGCCATCTCAGTGTCAGCCAGTTTCATGAATTGGCGAATAGTGTCGAGGTGCGTCGAGTCAAAAAGGGTGACTTCATCTTCCGTAGCGGCGATCCCTGCAGTGTGCTGTATATTGTCTGCGAAGGTCAGTTCAAAATTCTCACCCATACACCGGACGGTCGCGAACAAATCATGTATATCTATAGTCCGGGTGATTTTGTCGGAGGTTTTAATCTGCTTAAAAGTCATAAATATCTTTACTTCGGGCAAGCACTGGAAGACAGTATTATCTGCACGATGAATAAGGAATTTTTTGACAAAGCTTGCCTGGAAAATCCGTATATTCTGAGGCAGATCCTGGAAAAGGCGTATGACCGCCTCCGCTGGGCTGAAGAGCTGATAACCCGCTTATCATCCTCCAATGCCAGCATGAAAGTGGCTGAACTGCTTACTCAGCTTGCCGATCGCCGCGGGGTTGAGACAGCTGACGGGATCCGCATCAATTTGACTTTGACCAGGGAAGAGATGGGCAATTTTGCCGGCATGACCCGTGAGACTATCACCCGCAAACTAGGTGAATTCAAGGACTTGGGCTATATTGACTTTACCAGCAATCGCATTATCTATATCAAGGACAGACAGGCTCTGAAAGACTATTTCCTAGGCTGCTGAGCCTGAAAATCCATCCTTTGTCAGGCGGAAAATACAATATGTCGTCATGTCGTCAGCTCGTAACGAAGGCTGCCGGGGCAGTCCGCCGCCACTATCATGGCGCTGTGGCCCCATATAGTGCGTCTTCGTCGCAATAGATTGGAAATTCGCTATCTCCTGAACAGAACATACAAGATCTTGTCCTTAACTATGCTGAGTTGGGTGAATTTGCTGTCCGCTGGATAGATGCGAGCATAACAGAGTGCCTATTATAGTGTAAAATATCTGCAGACGAGGATTATGATGGCTAGGAAAAAGACAAATTATTTTTGCACGGAGTGCGGCTGGGAGAGCAGCGGTTGGCTTGGCAAATGTCCGGGTTGCAATTCTTGGAATTCTTTTGTAGAAGTGGAAAAAGTGACGGGCAAAAGCCGGAAACCGGATCAGCCTTCACGGGGCAATTGGGCTGCGACGGAGCGGGGACGAACCGCCGGTCAGAATAAGCTGATGTCACTGGCGGAAGTAGCTGCCGGTGAAAATATTCGTGTGCCGACTGGTATTACTGAGCTGGACCGGGTTTTGGGCGGCGGTCTGGTCAAGGGTTCAATGGTTTTGCTCGGCGGTGAGCCTGGGATCGGGAAATCAACTCTGGTCTTACAGATTATAGGTTCTTTGCCAGCCGGATCTTCTCTCTATGTCAGTGGTGAAGAGTCTTCGGCTCAGGTCAGAATGAGGGCTGATCGCCTCGGTATTGATAGCAGCGGCATCGGATTTTTGCCGGTGACCGATTTTGCCGGTATACTCGAGGCTGTCACCGCATCCGAGCCGGAATTTCTGGTGATCGATTCGATTCAGACAGCTTATGTGGATGAGATTGTTGCGGCTCCGGGCAGTGTGACTCAGGTCAGGGAAGTAGCTGCAGGCCTGCTGCGCCTGGCTAAGAGCCGGGGAATTACGGTAATTCTGATCGGGCATGTGACCAAGGAGGGAAATATTGCCGGCCCCAGGATTTTGGAGCATATGGTCGATACCGTGCTCTATTTTGAGGGCGAGAAATTGCAGGATTATCGGATGCTCAGGGCCGTAAAAAACCGTTTCGGCGCTACGGATGAATTGGGCTTTTTTACTATGGGCGATCAGGGGCTGTCAAGTTTGGAGAAAGCGTCAGAGATGCTTCTATCCGGTCGCCCTCTGGGTGTTAGCGGTTCGGTCGTGACTTCGACGATCGAGGGTACCAGACCTTTGCTGTTGGAAATTCAGGCTTTGATTGTTCCGAGTTCTTTTGCCGCTCCTTTGCGCATGGCACAGGGGCTGGATCGGATGAGACTGTCCATGCTGCTGGCTGTATTGGACAAAAAAACCAATCTGGGTTTGAGCGGTATGGATGCCTATCTCAATGTCACAGGCGGCCTGCGGATTACAGAGACAGCTTCCGATCTCGCGGTCCTATCTGCGGCCGTCTCCAGTATTAAGGATTTGCGGACTTATTATGATGCTATTATTCTGGGCGAGGTAGGCCTGACCGGAGAAGTCAGGGGTATATCACAGATTGAAAGACGTCTCAGTGAGGCGGAACGGACCGGTTGGACTCGTTTTGTGCTGCCGGCCGCCAATAAGACTCAGTTGGATAAAACTAAGTTTGGCAACAGGCTTGAGCTTTATTATGTCAGTCAGATCAATGAAGCTTTTGATCTTTTATTTCCCTGAGGTGAGAGGCAGTATGAGCGATATGAAGCAGCAGGAACAGAGCAAGAAAAAGACCTTTGCCATTATCCTGGCTGCCGGTAGAGGTAGCCGGATGGCGGCAGATATCAATAAGATGCTGTTGCCGCTCGGTGACAGGACCATACTGGAGCATTCCTGTCTTGCTTTTGAGCGATTGCCCGAAATTGAGGGGTATCTGGTCTGCGCGGCGGAGCCGGAAATTGCAACTGTGACCAGGCTGCTGGCACCTGAGATCTACTCAAAACTGCTGACAGTAATTGCCGGCGGCAGAAGCCGTTCTGATTCGGTGCGGGCGGGTCTGGAGTGGTTGCGTGATTCAGATATTGCAAGGGATGCACCGGTTCTAATTCATGACGGTGCCAGGCCTCTGGTGACTTCAGAGGTGATAAGACGCTGTCTGCGGGCGCTGGCGCAGGAGATTTGTGCGGTGGCCGCTGCTATTCCTGTGACGGATACTATCCGCCAGATTGATGATCAGGGCTGGGTCAGACTATCGCCGGATCGTTCATATCTGCGAGCGATGCAAACACCGCAAGGAGCCAGCCTCGAGCTTTTGCTGGCAGCCTTTTCTGCCCCGCAGAATCTGAATCATTTTGCTGTCGATGATGCAGGTATCTTACTGGAGGTTGGTTGCCCTTTGCGTCTGGTCGCCGGTGACCCGGACAATCTCAAGATCACAACCCCGACGGATTTAATGTTAGCCGAGCTCTTATGGGCTGAGCGACAGACTGAGGCTGATTTTTGAACAAATGGGTACTTTATAATACGGGAATATTGCATTAAGTTAACATTATTACCTAGAGGTTAAGATTTATCTATTGTTTAATTGAAGCATTTTTTGTATTTGTGTATACTCTATAAAAAGTAGTAATACGCTGTAATCAACTGTTTAGCAGTGAATTGTATTCGGTGAACGGATGAGAGCGGATAAAGGGAGGATATTATGGCTAAAGCATCGAGAGCCGTACAAACTCGTCTGGCAATTACGGTGAATGCCCGCTATTACCCCACGGATGGAGTGTCAGATGGATTTTATATTGATGGCAGAATACCGGGGGTAAGAGAGACCAGAGCCGCAGATCTGACAGTTGATCGTGAAGACAGAAGTTTCCTTCTGTCTGTTTTTGGCAGACCCGAAGCTGATTCTGCCGATGACACCTGGGTTCATCCCTTCCAGAGTGTAGGTGAGCAGATTAAAAGCGGTGCTTCCGATATTGACACGGAAATCAATAATTTAGCGGAGCTAGCAGTAGAGGTTACAGGCAGAAGTACTTTGAAATCTGAAGACCAGCGTCAGCCCTTTTTCTCGGGATTGGTTGTGATGGACGGTGAGGTTGCTGCCGTGACTATTGGAGATGGCTGTGCTTATCTCTATCGCAATGATGTAGTTTATCCGCTGACTCGTGACGATTTTGCTTTGGAAGCGATCGACTACAATGGGAATGCCATTGATTCGCTTGATGATTATATTGCCGGGAGCGCCGGGACGATCCGCTATTCTAATATTGCGCAACTAGAAATGAATGACTGCGTTATCCTCTGTAATCTGCCGATTATGGAGGCTATTGGCCAGAAGGAAATGTTGCGGCTTCTTTATGAAGCAGAGGATCAAAGTGATGCTGCCGGTATGATCATGACCCAAGCTTCATCTAAGCTACCCGGTGAGCCCTTGCAGATTGCTATCGGTTTTGTCGAATCGGTCGTTGCCGAAGAACGTACAGGAAGACTGAACCTAGGTCGTTTTGCTACCGGTGCAATTCCGGCACAAAAGCCGGTTCAGGAAGCCAGAGATCAAGACTTGGCCAGAACCCAGCGTTTCCACAGCTCATCAATGTCTAATTTGCTGGATGAGCAAGATCGTATGTTCAAGGCGAAGACGGCCGGAGAGTCAGAGTCGTCTCCTACTGAACCCGTAGAGCCCGCCACCCCGGCGGAGCCAGCTGATGTTAGCGGTTTCCAGAGACCTCAGACAGAGGAAGCTCCTGTCGATCTTTTCTCCGATGGCTTGAAACCACAGACTGAAAGCGCACCCGTTCCTCAAAAGGAGGATGAGAATATGGCAAATGACGATTATGACCGCCTAGATGCCGGCCGTGGCAGTTATCCGAAATCAATCGAAGATCTCTACGGCGAGGCAGAAGACAATTATCAACCGGATGACGATTATCAGGACTTTACCGATGCTGATCAGATCGAATATAAGAGCGCACCCGGAAGCAGTAGAGTCAGACGGAAGGGATTCAGATCAGACGCCCAACCGACGGATAGAAGCCGTTCAGCGTACAGCAGGTCCGCTGCGGATGGCCTCGATCCCTATGCTCCGTCTTCCAGGGAAAGCGAAAGACTGAGAGGCGGATTTTCCAGCCGGACTCAGAAATCCAGATCGACTGCCTACGGTGATTATGATGACTATGATGGTGATTATGGCGATGATCCCTATGGAGATTATGGCAACAGCTACGCCCAAAAAGAGAAGACCAAGCGTATTGTTTTCTATATTGTTTTCGGCGTTCTGATCTTAGTTTGCATTTTTGCCTTAGTCAAGTTGCTCAATAAGGGCGATGCTGAAGAAACTAAGCCCGCAGCGCTGGAGAGTGTGGAAACAGATGAAGCTGAGGAACCGGCTGACAGCAATATTACCTTGCCGGAGGGTGAAGTGACGGATCCGTCCACGACTGATGATGTGGAAGAGACTGAGGCAACAGACCCTGAGCCGACAGATACAGAAGCGACAGAAGAGATGCAATATGTTGAACATGTAGTAGTCAAGGGCGATACTCTATGGGGCCTGGCCAAGAAATACTTCCCCAATGCCAATCGTACTAAGGCTATTGATGCTATCATGGCTGCTAATGGCTGGACCGATGCGGAGAATAAATCCAATCTGCAGATTGGGAAAAAGATTAAGATTCCGACCAAGCTGGAATATAATATGGACTAGTGCAGTGTATTTACATTAATATTTAATATCTCAAAGAGCTGTTCCGGACAATCCGAACAGCTCTTTTTAGTGGGAGGGAGGATTCAATCTGATTAAATAAAGATCTGAATCTGTAAAGACGACTGTCCCCAAAGAACTAAGGAAAAATTCATTGGCAACGGCAATGTCTCTGTGTCCGGAGTAGAGCTCCCGTTCGAGAGGTCCGATCACAATGTATTCAACTTGATACCGGAGCAATAGCTCTTTGACTTTGTCTTGATCAGGATCATTATATATCTGCTCCGTTTCACCGACTCTGGGTCCGACCAGCATGCCCCAGGCATCCGGAGTTTCAGGTGTTTGTCGCCACAGCCATTCATGTGTTGGCCAACCAATGATCGTAGGTAGTCCTGTAAAGGCCGAGACCAGATTAAAGTCGGAATAACTAACGGAAACGGCTTCGACAAGTACCGGTTGTTGACTGACATTCTCATTTAGCCAGTCGATTAAATTAAAATAGGATTGTAGTTCAGCTGCGTTATCGCCGCTGATTTGGGCTGAATTCTTGCTGCGCAGGGGAATAGTGCCGTCCAAAGACTGATAATTTCTAATCCGGAATTCTCCTAACCATTGTTCAGTAGCGGCGACGGGATACCACAGTGGAACCAGCATGGCAATTGCCAACATCATGGCCAGAACGCGTGCTGCCGCACTCTGCCACCAGTTGGCAATTAATCTGGCCAGACCTGCTCCCCAGGTAATCATTAGCAGTACAAAAGCCTGATAGGTAAACTTGAACATTGTATTGGATCGCTGGAAACTGGCACCATAGATATCTTTGACATAAACCAATTCCGGTATCAGCAACAAAACAATGGCTGCAGACAGCAATGCAGCCAGCAGTCTGCGATCATCAGTCAAAATAGACATCTGTCCGGAACTTAATACTGATTCAGCTTCAGAGCTATCCGAATCTGTGTCTTGGCGACTGCGCCAGCGGCTAATCAGCATTTCACCAAGCCACCAGATCAGGCAGGCGCCCAGCATTACACCCCAAACGACCAGAAATTGATAAAGCGAAGTTCGGCGGTCGGTAAGCAAAATGGTTTTGCTAAGAGCTGAAAAATTCAGATTGAAGGGCAGGGCGATTGCATGAGCTAAGACGAATAATAAAGATGTCTTGGCGGCAGCAAGGCTTAAGCGGTCAGCAGCCGGTATCAGCAGGAAATGATTAATGGCAGCAGCCGGCACATATAGTACCAAGGCCAATAATGGCGACTGGATCAATAGATAGGGGAGTAGAAGCAATCCTATCTGCAGAAGAAAGACCGGCAAGGCGCGAAGACTTAAGAGAGGCAGACCGGAGTCTCGGGTTACCAGCCAGCTCAACCAGGCGATCAGAGCAAAATAAATGACGAAATCCCAATAATTGGTAATCATAAAGGCCGCTAAAATTGCGCTTAACAGCCAGATTCGCGCATCCAGCAGGGAGTTTTTCAGTTCCGCCCAGGCCAGAGCAGTGCGTAGGCTTCTGCTGTCTGTTTGCTTTTCTACCGCCAAGGCAGAGATCAGCTTATTCTGCCACAGCTCGGCTCTCCCCTTGAGCCAGCCGTCCTGCCATAAGGCAGTCAGAATGAGTAACAGACCGATAACACAGGCGAGATTGAGCACATGGGCATGCAGATCCGCGACCAGAAAAGAATAATAGGGAAATTCATGAATCGTGAAGTCCTCCAGAGGTGGATTATGGCCGATAAAGCGTGTCGAATCGGAAAACCAGAAACTGTCGATAGTTCCGGTCAGAGCCGGATTAATTCCGGACAGCACTTGTAAAAGAGGATGGAGCGGCGACTTGGGATCATAGAGGATGGCATGTCCATTGCCGCCAAAACAGACCAACACGGCAACCAAGCCTCCCGCCAGCCAGGGGATAAATTTTTTGCGTTCTCGGCAACTGCGGGCCAATAGATTAAAGCCGACTGCAAAGCTCAGAGTGCCTGTCAGAGCCAGAGTCGAAGCCAGAGCCAAATTGTAGGAGATCTGAGGTTTGATTCCGCTCAGCTTCATCATGATGCTGGTCAGGATATGCCCCCCATAATAATAATTGATTGTGCCACCGGCAAACCACATATCTAAAGCGGGCAGGGTATCACTGCGCCAGAGACTGTTGATAAAACCGATATTCATCATTTTTTCCAAACTGTCCAGTTCAGGTTTCAGGCCGCGGGCAAAGGTCCATAAGAGCAAAAGTAGTGCAAAGATAAGTTCTTCGGCAATGATCAGCTGCGGCTGGAGATCAGCTCTGACACTCCGGTAGAATCTCTGTCTCAGTTGCGGCAGACCCCAGCAGATGACGGCAGCCGCCAGAAGGAGAGCAAAGAGGGAAAAGCGGGTAAAGGGGAGAAAGCCCGGCGTGCAGAACCAGGTCACAGTTAGCATAATCAATAAAGGACCGAGGATTTTCGCCAGGGCATAACCGGCATCCCGGCCGGGAGCAAAAAAAGCAGCCAGCGGCCAGAAAATCCAGCCGCAAAGTGTCCAGACCAGCCACCAGATTATATAGTAGGGGAGATCACCGCCCAAGATTAAACCTGCCAGCAGGGGGACAGGCAACAGCAGTAGAGCAGGCAGCCAATCTTTGCTTCTGACTAGGGACAAATTAGTCATCATCGGCTCCGATCACGGCGGCAGCAAGTTCTTCTGCCAGACGTACCGCATAATTCAGGCCGCGGTCTTCCGGATAGATCTGAGCCATACCGGCGAGCCAAAGACCGGGCAGCGGCGTTTTCATATCCGGCATTTTGCGGCTGTAATGGCGCTCAATTACAGGCTGGGCATATCTGGTCCGGATCAACTTGGCCGTCAGAACTTTATTGCCTGCCGTCCCGGGGAAAGCAGAGACGGCTGCAGTCAAGAACTGATCTCTGATGGTTGAATCCGACATATGCCAGAGCTCATCCTCTACGTCCAAATAACGGGAGAAATATACCGGATGGCCGCATTCGGGCAGCGAGCTGATCTTGTCTTGTTCAACAACAACCACGAAAGGCAGCTCGTCACAGATTGTTGTCCAATACCATGGTGAGAACTGCTGTTCATAGCAGACAATTAGACATAAATTAGCCTTGTGCTTGCTGGCGACCAGCCTGGCTTTGTAATCGTCATCAGGTAGGATGTCGTTGGCAAGAGCCAGAAATGGTTCTGCTGCGGTGGCACATATGACCTGGGCAAAGAAATGTTCATAGTTTTTCCCTGCAACTTTTATGCCATAGCGCCCTTGATTCGGTTCAGTGCTGACAAAGATTGCAGTGACTTGGCTGTTTAGATTGACCACGCCCTGCTCTGCAACAATGCCCGCTTTGAGACGGTCGGCGACTAATTGGAAACCACCTGTGATATAGCCGAGTTTTTCTTGGCCTCTTTCGCGTGATCCGCCTCTCAGCTTGAACTTATTCCAAATCCAGACCGCGGATATTTCTGTGGCATCTCTGCCGAATTTTGAGCTGAGCAGTGGTGACCACAAGGTTTGCCAGGACTCCCTGCCACAGTTTTTTATGATCCATTCGGATGCCAGTTCACCCTCTAGAGCTGACCAGTCTTTAAGGCGCTCAGCTCTCAAGACGGAGAGCCCTGTGCGCAACCGCTGCAGAAAAGGCAGGGGTCTGAAGCGGAGGAGATCAAGAGCCGAAGCAAAAGAATATAATCGCTGTCCGGACAAGAGTGCATTATTGGCTGTAGTCCAGAGCAAATTCTCGGTCAGGCCCAGCTCTTGCAATAGTTCGAGCAAATAATGATCGCTGGTAAATAGGTGATGGTAGATATCATCAAGATAGCCTGAGGGCATCTTTTCACCGGCAATCATGCCGCCGGGACGAGAATCTGCCTCGAAGAGATGTACCTCATAGCCACAGCGGCTCAATCTATAAGCGGCAGTCAGTCCGGTCAGACCTCCGCCAATAATCGCAATCCTCGATTTTTTCGTCATTTCCCACCTATGTTTATATCTTGACTATATGATACTGCTTCAGATAGTATTCCGCATCCGGCAAATTGTCTGTTGCCCAGGCAATTCTGTCAGTTATTGTCATTGGCTTTCCATCCTCAGTAACGACAACAGTCGCCCCTTTGATCAATTTAGTTTTGAGTTGGCGGGCATGACTGAATTCTGAATCTTTGTTCCATAAATAGGGGACAGGCAAGAAACCAGCGACGAAGGCCTTATATAATCCATCCGCTGAATAGAGATCGGGGATGGCCTGTTCAAGTCCCCGGATCAAAGCTGCGGCATCCGCAGTTAATGACTGTTCCCTTTTGATAACATCCGTATGTTGGCTCATATCATCGATCAGTCCTTGTCGCCTAGCCTCTCGATAATGTTTTAGCGCATGTAAAGTGATCCGGATACTGTCATTGATAATTTCGGGCGTAGCCAGATGCAAGGCCTCCGAATAACTGACAACGTGGATTATCTGGGGACTAAGTGCATTATGTGGTTCAATATCATCCATCAGGCAGGTCACCGCAGCTAATTGAATTTTGGCTTCTTCCGGATCAGGTCGGAAATAATCCAATCCGGCCCTGGGTTGCAAGATGATCCTAAATTGATTGTCTTCTAAGGATTTGACTAACTTCAGCAAAGTCCGCGATTTGGCCAGATCCTGTACACCCCAAGTGCTGCGAGGTGTATTCAGCATATTTTGTAAAATAAAAGTCTTGCAACCGAGCAATTTAGCTAGCTTAGCTGCCAGATACCCCGCTGTGATATAGGTAATATCGTCGGCACCACGGAAAGAAAAATGGTGTGATACATTGGCTTCAAGAGGCTTACCACTGTTTGCAATCCAGCGGATGGTCTTAATATGCTCAGACAGATTGGTATAGAGATCATATGGACCTCTGCCGTCAAGCTGATTGAACCACCAAAGAGAAAGGGCATGCCAGCAGATATTGATGGTTTCTTCATAAAGCTTGGCCAAATAAGGAATCCGCTTGGTACCGGCATAAGTTCGCATCAGCATCGGTCGGGCAGCTTGATAGATCAATGCCAGATCGGATGCGGAATTGACAGGTACTCCGCCGCCATTAGCCAGTCCTGCCCAGTTTTCGCCGAAATGAGATTGACTGAGCTGGGATGTGCCCAAAGACAGAATATCCAGAAGCCCTGCCGTAGCCAGTTGTTCAGCCCAGGCAGCGCATAGATGCACAGCTTCCTGCTGATTTTGTCCCGAAATGTAAGGTCCGGCATGTGCCCGAAGCAGTGGTCTGGCTGCCGCAGCAGAAGTTCTGACGGCTGCCAGTCGTTTGAGAACAGTGTCCCGGCGTGTACCGTATTCCGGATATTCCCACGTGACATTACTTTGTTCTTTGCTATATTCTCCGCGCTCGATCAGACTCTGACCAAATTGTAGGAGAGTCTCATCGTATTGACTGGTGTCCAGCAGATATTGCGGGATCAATTCAGGCGGCACTTTCATTAAGGCTAGAGTCTCTCGCACTGACTCGCCGCCTTGAAAGCAGACCAGGGGTCCGTTGATTTCTTTGGCAATTGCGGCACAAGTTTCCGGCAGCCCGGCAAAAAAAATCAGATCGATCGAGCCGCCCTGGAAGTCCAGCAGCCTCCATCTTTTAATTTCTTCGTACAGATAACCCAGCAAGCGTACGCCATCAGCTTGATCCAGGCGATAACTAATGCCCAGACGTGTAATCTGATTCTCTAGGATCCAGTCAATAATGATTTCGCGAGCCGAGGCATCACGGTAATCTGCCAGGGCTGCTTGAATATTAGAATCTGCAATTACAACAGGGAAACCGCATTCCGCCAGATGCTCGGCAGCCGACTGCAGCCCCAGTGTGTGGGCATCATTAGCAGGCTTGATCAGGCCATAAATATTATTAAACTCGGAGGTTCTCATCATTGTTTCACGGATGGGCAGGCTATCAGGCCTAATAAGGCTGCTCAGTCCTCAGTAAAGTCGCGTAGATATCTTGAATATTGATCTCTTTCAGATGTCTGCCGGTAGCTCGAAGATCAAGACGCAGCAATTTAGAGGCCAAATCAATTATCAACGAGGTATATTCGGTACCAATATCCAGAAGTTGGGCTAAAGTTTCGAGCGGTACCAGGCCATAAGAAACATCTTCCAGAATATAGCGGTGATTGAGCGTATTGGGGGCATCAATATCGTCATAGACATCAGTGCGCCTGATTACTTCATACAGATTTTCGCCTTTGATATATTGGGTATGGTATGTGCGGTGAAACCATTCTTTGGCGCTGTCAATTACGAAGCCAAGGGCTTCGGCTACCTGTAGCCGCTCGTGATCGATTTCTTCGATATAGGCGGCGATATGGGGCGTAATGCTGTCCCGGTAATACTTAAAGGTAAAATCCGGATTTTCTATCCAGCCACTATTGAGTAGAACCGGCGCGCAGTGTAGGATCATACCGATATTGCCGATGGAAGTCTGGATCATGGAAGCGGCAGGCAAAAAATATGGCCGAATGCATGCGGGCAAATAATTTACGATCTCCCGATTACTCATTCCCCCTATCCCCGCCACATATACGCTATCTTTAAGGGCTAGGACTTTCACCTTGTCCTGCGACTGTTTGCGACAGGTGTGAATTACAGTCTGTGTCTCAGCGATTGTCGGATTGAGAGGATTATCCTGCAGATGGAAATAATGATTAAACTCGATAGCTCCGCAAGTGCGACCGGGACTTAGAATGATCGGACATTCTTTACGTAGTGTTCGCCCGATCATAATTGCCAGCTCCCGATGTGCGGTGGCGGGAGTAGCGATCAGGATCAAATCAGGTTGGTGCAGTGCCTCTGCAAGTTGATCAGTAACAGCGGACAGCTTGGCCCGGCCGCTTATTTTCCCAATAGCCTGAATAATACCTGTTTTTTGTAAGATACTGATGTTTTCAATATTCCGGTTCCACAAGGTGACCTCATGACCATTTAAGGCTAGATGAGCGGCCATTGCCGTCCCCGAGTTACCGGCGCCAATCACTGTAATTTTCATGATTTGCCTCAAATTCTAATTGCAATGCAATCTCAACAATAGGTGAGTTATTCCTGGCCAAGCTTCTCTTAAAAGTTGAGCTGTTAAATGCAATATTAGGTGGCAATATTAAATGCAACGCGCTGCAGTAAATGATTTTGTTTTCTCAGGCAGCCTAAGCTGCCTGAGAAAATACATAATCATTCACTTGTAGCTACAACCGGCTTAGAAATTTCGTATCATCCGAATTACATGTTCCAATATAACGGCTCATAAGATTATATAACGCATGTGTCTTAATTCTAGCCGGTACGTAGATAGACACCGTTACTATCAAAGTAGTACCATTTGCCATCATCTAAAACCCAACCGGTTTGCATCACTCCGGAACTGCGGTTTAAAGAAGTACTACTTATCTCTATTATATATTATATATAAAATATTATTTCGGATAAAAGTATTTCAAATATTATTTACGACTGTAACCGGCTTAGAAATTTTGTATCATCCAAATTACATGTTCCAATATAACGGCTCATAAGATTATATAACGCATATGTCCCAATTCTAACCGGTACGTATATAAACACCGTTGCTATCAAAGTAGTACCATTTGCCATCATCTAAAACCCAACCGGTTTGCATCACTCCGGAA
>JGI24708J26588_10000208_pt1 | contig 46669 bp, 46 predicted proteins | sample BioPla1DNA2_FD_26588 | JGI IMG/M metagenome (IMG submission 26588) | reverse complement strand
CACATGCGCAGTTATATCATGAATTATAATTATTCATGATATAAGAACCTCATAAATGAGCCTATTATACGCCTCCGGCGGAACTTAGGCGCGTGCAATCTAATTAATTTTTTAGTATTAAAAGTATTTAGAAAGGTGGTATTTAAATGGTATATGTAATGTTAGCAGATGGTTTTGAAGAAATTGAAGCATTATCAGTAGTTGATGTATTAAGAAGAGCAAATATCGATGTTTGTACCGTATCAATTTCTGATTCAAAAACAGTAACAGGTGCACACAAAATCAGTGTAGTTTCAGACATACTTATTTCTGATGCTGACCTTAATAATGCAGATATGGTTGTGCTTCCCGGCGGTATGCCAGGAACGACGAATCTCGACAATAATGATATATTGCAGGAAGGGCTTTCATTTAGAGTAAAAAACACTAAATGGATTGCAGCAATTTGTGCTGCACCGATGATACTTGGTAAAAAGGGATACTTAAAAGGGCTAGAAGCTGTGTGTTTTCCAGGTTTTGAAAAGGATTTGATTGGTGCCACTATTAAAAATGAAAATGTAGTAATATCTGAAAATTTTATAACATCCAAAGGGCCGGGAACAGCACTAGATTTTGCCCTTGCAATCGTATCGGTGCTTAAAGATAAAGACATCGCTAAAGAAATAAAATCCAGTATGCAAATATCAAATTAGAGCTTGGGTTATGTTCTTGCAAATTTAATTGACGCTGTTATCATTATGAAGTAATATAAAGTAAAGCTATTTTAAAGAAGGATAAAATTAATGAATCACAAAGAGATTATAAGCAAGATAGAGCAAAATCCAATTATTGCAGGAGTAAGGAATGAAGAGTTACTACAGCAAGCCATCTCCTCCCCTGTATCAACTATCTTCTTACTACATGCAAATATTTTTAATATTAAATCCATGGTTGATAGGGTAAAAGAGTCAGGAAAATGTGCCATGATTCATTTGGATTTTCTCGAGGGCATAGGTAGAGATAACTGTGCTGTGGATTATATTTGCGACGTTATCAAGCCCGACGGAATAATTAGCACAAAAAATAGCAACATAAGATATGCAAACGACAAAGGAATGTTTACAATCCAGAGGTTTTTTTTGATTGATAGTATGGCATATGAGACATCGATTAGAACAGCAAATTCAATAAAACCAAATATGGTTGAAATTTTACCTGGTATTATTCCTAAAATACTTGAACGTATTAGTCATCAATTACCCATCCCTATTATCGCAGGTGGTCTGGTTACAACCAAAGAAGACGTAATTGAAGTATTAAATTCCGGAGCACTAGCAGCTTCTACAGGTCGGGTTGAACTTTGGGATTTATAGTTTTATTGAGCTAATTTATGATGAAGGTTAACAAATATATATAACTTGGAGAATTGGAGTCACATAATTAGATTTAGAGTTTTCTACATCTTTTTGCGTGACTCTTTATTTATTGCTATAACAACAGAGGTTTCATTACAAGAGGTAATTGGTCATTTGCTACAATACATATTGTTGAATGATTTACTTACCAAACTGGAGTTTCTGTTAATATCATATTAAAATACTTAGGAGGATTTACTAGTGGCAAAAGAAAACAATCTCAAGAAGAGTAAGCTATTCGTATTAGACATGGACGGAACCTTTTATCTAGGTGACAAAATAATTGACGGGTCATTGGATTTTATTGAAAAGCTGGAATCCACCGGGAAACAGTATCTATTCTTTACGAATAATTCATCAAAAACATCGGATTTTTATGTTAAAAAGCTTGAGTCAATGGGGCTTAAAATTAGGGATGATCAAATAATGACCTCTGGTGATGTTACAATAAACTATCTTAAGAAATATTACCAAGACAAAACAATATATTTAGTGGCTACCGATATCGTAGAAAAGAGTTTTCGTGAAAGTGGAATAAAACTCGGAAGTGAAAATGCCGACGCTGTTGTAATTTCCTTTGATACAAGCCTCACTTACGAAAAGCTATCAATAGCCTGTACCCTCATTAGAAATGGTAGTGATTTTATAGCAACCCATCCTGATTTCAATTGTCCCACCGAGGATGGATTTATTCCTGATTGTGGAGCAATGTGTGCATTAATTACTGCATCAACAGACAAAAAACCTAAATATCTTGGAAAACCAAATAGAGAAACCGTTGATAGTATTTTGGATCGAACAGGTTTAGAGCTTGATGATATCGTGTTTGTAGGCGACAGACTATATACCGATATTGCAACGGCATATAACCACGGGGCAACGAGCTTGTTGGTTCTGTCAGGCGAAACTAAACTAGAAGATGTAGAAAACTCAGATGTAAAACCTGATTTTATATTTGAAAATCTTAAAGAGGTCGCCAAAGAGTTGTAAAGAAAGCAAAAAGCTAAAATACTCCGCGACATATATCTTAGAGCATTTTAAATAAAGTTATCAGTACAGTATGAGTATTTTAGATTGATCTTTAATTATACAAGGCGGTGAAAATCACCGCCTTCATAGTATAAACTATTCAATAGCTGAAGACATTTATACGCATCAGCGAGCCAATATTATATTTCAATATCGATTCTTAATATAAGCAAGTATAATCCATTCATTAATATATTTTTTGAACACTAAGAACAAAGATACGGGGATAATTGAAATAAGTAAATCCATTCCCATTAAACTTACCAGATCAACTCCTCCAGCATTCATTCCTTGTGACAGCATCCTGCTTAGCAAAATTGGTGGCATTTTTTCACGCTGTGATATAAAAACCAGCGGAACCAGTTCTGAGTTCCACATTTTGATAAACTGTATTACTCCAAGTGTAAATGCTACTTTCCAAGTAAAAGTCTCATTGGTTAATTGCTGTGAGCTTTCATCTGCAATTCCAGTACTGGATTTATGGTAGTAAAGTATTACAGCCAGCACAAGACTATTTGTAATAGNAATAATATAGTAAGGTACAAAAGATAGCATGGTATTAATAAGGCCCATATCTCTTATGAATAAATACTGGTGGATTCCCATTCCATCTGCAATAAATAAAAACACCAATATTATACTGGCAACCACTCCAAAACCTCTATTCGCCAAGATGCTTTTTGCCATTAGAACAGAAATCGGCACAGTTATAAGAGCAATCAAACCATATACTAATATGTACATAGCAAAAGACGATAAAAGACTTCCCTGTAATAGCATTGTGTTACTGAAAAGNCCTATAAGACCATCTACTACAAGCGGCTTGAACACAAAGAAAGCAATAAATAGTATATATAAAAGCGGAATAATGACTCCTACAGGATTAGTCCTTTGTTCATCTAGTAAAGTAGTATTGTCATTGATGGCTTTTGATGAAGATTGTGTTGTGATAACGGAAAGCAGCAAATATGAAACGAATCCGATTATTAGCTGTAAAACAAGCTGAATAAGCCAAATACTCATTGCTTCTCCGCTGTTCATCTGCATAAAGCCCAATCTATAAATTGAATAATCTAATGTATCTCCTGTTGCGTAAACGAGAGGATTTATTATATTGTTTATAATATCCATGTCGGTACTTAAAATAAACGTTAACTGAGCCATTATAAATGCAACTGCTGGCATAATCTTTCTAAAGCCGTTATTCTCAATAATCCTTTTTTTCATCTGTAATGTCTTCAAAATAAACAAGGTAGGAAGTCCAACATTTTTAATTGTTAATAAAAGTGCATATATGTATGGAAATAATTGTTCTCTTGTTAGTGCTAATGTACCTTTAAACCAAACAAAAGATATATGCACAAAAACATTAGCGGGTATAAATAATGGTATTAATATCAATGTGAGAAAAACATTTTGCAGTAGTTTGCTCACACGTAATAAAGAAATAGCTAATAAAATGCCAACTGCTAAAACAAGTACTAAATAGATAACATTTAACCTAACTGTATTAAATAATATATTAGGAAAATGAAAAGAGGTCAGTACCTTTTTAATATTGGAAAAGCCTACATATGGACTATCCACAACTCCCATTGGTAAACTATAATTTTTAAAAGTAATCAAAATGCCATTAATTATGGGTAGTCCTTTTAGAATTAATGCAAACAAAAGTACAAAACTCCCACCAACTACCAGCAAACTGTTTTTGGTTGACTTTTGCATACCCTCTCCTCCAATAAAGAATTTATTTGACAAAGGACTCGTAGGTCACAAAGTAAATCTTTGAAACTTCGCGTAAATTTTTCCTAACTATATTATATCAAAGAAATTCTTCCAATTTTGTTACATATGTATTAAGTATAAGAAGGATCCATAAGTATAATTTAATTCTGTCATCATGTCTCTTAACAGCATTTTCGCAGTATTCACTCTTATTTAGAGTGCCTCTGAATTCTAACGAAGCCGTAACCTTCTGCTTTTATTTTTGAATCTGTTGTGTTTGTATATCGTTTGAATGGGCATAATATGTGATGAAAGTATTTGAAACCACCGTTATACTGGTGGTTGAAGATAAATTAATAACTTATTTGATTATATTAGATCATTACGAGGAGGGTTATTATGCAAAAAATAGCAGTACAGCGAGGCTTAACACCTTTTCAAGAATATCTTGAGGAACAAGGTTATGAAGTGGAAACTGTGGACTTTGATGCCTTTTCTAGAGCGCAAAATGAAGACTACGATGCCATTGTATTAACTGGAATGAATAATAACTTCTTGGGTATGGAGGACACAGCCACAGATGCCCCTGTCATAGATGCAACAGGTATGACACCTGAAGAAGTTTGTGAGCAGATAGAACAGGCATTCTTATAAAGTTCACCGGATAATACCTAACAGAAAATTTTTCTTTTATAGAAAAATTTTCTTACATAAATACACACGTATTCCCTCGTGGTATCGGATTTTACTACAGCTATATTTTGTTCGCTTAAGAAAAAATATGTGGTAAAAGTTCACTGCAATAAATCAGTTTTTAAAGGCTTTCTACCTTCTGTTCCAACAACTATCTTATCTTTTAGTTTCAAAAATGTTGCATCTCCAATCCCTTTTACATTCTTAATTTCTTCTATACTTTTAAATGCCCCTTTTTGCTCTCTAAACTCTATTATAGCATTGGCTTTCACTTCTCCGATACCATGGAGCTGTATTAGCATCTCTTTATCAGCTGTATTTATATTTATTGGCATATTTGTTGTTCCTTTTATAAGTGCTTCACTTGAAATATCTTGTGAAGCGTCTGATGAAATTACATCTGTTTGCTTTGAAGTTTCGTTATTTGTTTTATCACCCGTTTGCTTTGGCTCATAACTCTTCTCATCAGCTCTAAAAACCTCAACCCGATTATCTCTTAAATACCAACCCCATAATACAAGTATCATGATAAGTATCAAAAAGCAAATCACTAAATATTCTTTTTTAATAGTTATTTCAATATCAAAGAACTTAAACTTCATTCCTTCGCACCCTATAACATTTCTTATTGGTTATGCCTTTAAATGTTTATATAACCTCTTATGAATCATATATGTGATTTTCAGGCCGTGCTAAAAGAACCTATATTATGTGAATTTGAATGTAGTATTCTGAAAAGAAATGTAGTTAATAAGCGATACTAAATAATCTACGCTTGTCGCCTTCTGGTAAGTAATTCATGCAAGACTCATAGAGTTGTTTTTCCCTATGCTTGAGTATAAGCAAGGATAAGTGCATAAACGAAACCTCTTGAACTATTATTCCCTATACTTGCGTGTTAGAAAGGTTAATAAGTACTTCGAAAAAGAGCTCATTGGGTTTTTGATACTTCTTCAATAATATCAACAATCATTTCTATTGCATTTTGCATCTTGTTACCCTGCATTGCCTTTGTGTATGTATGCCTGTTTTTGTATGTATTGTTTACCGAGTCTATTAGGGAGTTTTTACTTAGATTTTCTTCAAGTAACACATCACTATAGCCACTTTTCTTGAAGGAATTTGCATTTAAAATCTGATCTCCCCTGCTTGCAGCTTTTGATAAAGGTATAAGGAGGGCTGGCTTATTAAGGGCAAGAATTTCAAATAACACTGTTGCCCCTGCTCTTGATATCAATAAATCCGCACAAGCAAAAATGTCAGCCAATTCTTCATTTACGTATTCAAACTGCTTATATCCCTTAGTTTTGTTAAGCTCGGGAACTATATTACCTTTACCACATATATGTACTATCTGATAAGTCTGCAGTAGTTCATTTAACGCTGAACGAACAGCGTTGTTTATATTCTCTGAACCCTGGCTGCCCCCAATAACCATAAGAACAGGCCTGATGCTAGTAAAGCCACAAAGCTTGTAGCCTTTCATACGATCCCCCAAAACAATTCCTTGCCTTACAGGAAGTCCAGTTAAGTATGAATTATTAGAAGTCAGGTGCTCCTTTGTCTCAGGGAAAGAGTAGCAGATCCTTTTAGCAAAAGGTATTGACAATTTATTGGTAAGCCCAGGTGTAATATCCGATTCATGAATAACAACGGGAATCCTAAGTACCCAAGCTGCCCAGACCACAGGGCACGATACGAAACCACCCTTACTGAAAACAACAGAAGGTTTTATTTTCCTTAGTACTGAAAGAGCTTGCCCAAAACCTGCAACAATTCTAAACATATCAGTGACATTTTTCACATCAAGGTATCTTCTGAGTTTTCCTGCAGATATTCCATAATATGGAATGCCTTCTTTTTCAATTAGTTGTTTTTCTATTCCGTTTTTTGACCCAATATAATATATTGTGTATCCTTTATCCTTAAGCATTGGTAACAGTGCTATATTTGGAGTCACATGACCTGATGTACCCCCACCTGTCAATACTATTACTTTCATTTTATATCTCCCCTATTAATGCCTACTTAGTGTCAATGGATTTGCCAATTTGTTTTCTCTTTTTATTTCATATTAACTTCTCATACGCCAGTCTCTTACTACCATCTTGTAAATATATAATGCCACAGTACTGGAAACCACTTTTTTTAATAAATCTTTGCATTGACAGGTTCTCTTCATGGGTATCAACTCTTATGCTGTGTATACCCTTTTCCAGACACATACTTTCGATGTTTTTTAGCATGATAGATGCAAAACCTTGTCCTTTATATTCCGAACTAATTGCAATTCTATGTACAACCGCATAATCATTGTTGGACAACCAATTACCCTCAATATAATCGTAGGTTTTCTCACCATCAAAAGAAACTGCTACAGAGCCAATTATATTTTCATTATAAACTAGAACATAACCAATTTTATTCTCTATGTCATTTTTAATTATTTCAGGATTTGGATAATTGTTCTGCCACTGATCTATTCCTTCCTGCTTTAGATATTCCTGAGCCTGTTTTATGATTATCATAATCTTATTAATGTCGCTAAAAACTGCCCCTCGAAACTCCACTGCTATTCTCCTTTTCCCATGTAGTACATTTATCCGTGACTTTTAGGTGCATTATAATGATAGAATAAGCTCATTTTTCTCATAATCAATCTTTGAAATTCTTGAGTTTACTTCTCTCTTCCTATTTTCAAGCTTTGTAATTATTCTGTCAATATTTCCATAAACACTCCTTATTTGATCTATATTTCCCCTTATTTTATCTCGAACGTTTAAATCAGTGAAAATATTATCAAACCAATAATCAATTGCACGAGTCGTGGAATCTATATTTGTTAGTCCAGGTGCGTCATTTATGTTTATATCCGAAAGCTCTTTCTTTAAAACTTTTAGCTGCGAAGATAAGCGATTGAAATCAGCTTCAGCTTGATCTATATGATCGTATTTTGCCATATGACTAATAATTCCACCCTTGGTCCATGCATCGTAAGTTGCCCAGTTTTCTGCACTGCCAAGATGACTCAACGCATTCTTGGCTATGTTTTTGGCCCTATTTGCAGCACGTATGGCTTCATCGGTTTCAATAAGCTGCTTTTGTAAGAAATCATGCTCGTGCTCAAGCTCTAAATATTTCCCAGAAAGCTCGGGGTTCATCTTATCAAGTAACATTTGCTCACGCCGTTTAATCTCATTCTCATAAGCTCTCTCTTTGTCTTTTAGTGCGATAATTCTCGTCTCCATCTCATGCAGTTCTACTTTTAGCTCCTGCACCTCTTGACAAGCCTTGTCATACTCTAGTTTAGCAGTTATAATTTCCTGTTCTTCTTTTTCAAGCCTACGCTCATATTTCCCAATAACCTTCAGCAAAAAAGTTGAAAAGGAACTTTCCTTGAGCTGCTCAACATCAAGACATTCTTCTTTGTACTTCTCAAGCAAAGAATTTACTTCACGTTCTGAATCCCGAATACGAATACGCTGCTTATCAGCCCTTTCACAAAGAAGGGGTAGAATTGCAATCTCGTTTTTTATATCCTTTAAGGTGTTACTATCCATTTTATTACCACGTCCCTTTACTCTATGTGTTGAGTATATTACTGAATTTCATCGATATTCTGCTTATTTGCTAACTTTTTTTAATTCTATGTGGTGCATTTAATATCCATTCTATTTTACAGTAATAATTATACAAATGCAAAATAGAACGTCACCATCAAAAGCACCCACTATTTGCGGATGATTATATAGTTTGTGAATAAGCTAAAGTGGTTAGTTCAATAAAAACATAAATAAGCCTCATCATGTCTTTAGGACACAGTGATTGCAAGCCAATATACCGTATATTGCGTTTTCAAACATAATAATAGCCCTGATTTCTCAGAGCTAAAAGTTAATGAGTAAGTCTATAAGCCGGGTTCTGTATTGGATGATCATCTATCTAGGTCATGTATTTCTACATAACTCAAGCCACCCCTTGAGGACTGACGGGCAACCAATATGTCCTCTTTCACGGTGTTGCTCCAGGTGGGGTTTACATGGCATTTCCTGTCGCCAGGAAATCGGTGAGCTTTTACCTCACCTTTCCACCCTTACCTTACGGAATCTCCGAAAGGCGGTTTATTTCTGTTGCACTTTCCTTCAAGTCACCTTGACCGGGAGTTACCCGGCACCTTGCCCTATGGAGCCCGGACTTTCCTCGTGTACGACCTTTCGGCGCTGCACACGCGACCATCTGGCTTACTCAATATATATAGTCTTTGCTTTACCTAAAGCTAAATATATCATTTCCGTAATGCTCAATGATTATAACATCTTTGAAGTTACTTTTCAACATATCAGAAATTACCTTTATGAACGGTTTTTCGGTATGGTAATGCCCTGCATCCACAGTTAAAATGTCTATTTCTTCAAGTGCTAGTGCAATGTGATACTTTAGATCACCTGTAATCAGCGCATCTACCTTTTTTTCTTTAAGTACTTCTATATCTCCGTCAAAGCTGCCGCAAAAAACAGCCACATTCTGAATTTCATCATTATTTCTTTTTCCTATTACACGTACATTCGGGATATCAAGCCTTTGCTTAATTAATGATATAAACTCATCGACTTTTAGTTTTTCTTTTAGGTTTCCCACTCTACCCAAACTGTATTCATGTTTTACAAGTTGTCTGTTGTAATGGTTATAATAATTTTTTAGACCAATAATATTTTGCAACTCAAAAGCATCTGCAAGATATTGGTTCAGCCCATTATCAGCTACATCAAAGTTTGTATGAGAAGCATAAACTGTAATATTGTTTTGGATGCAGTCAAATAGCATAGCACCCTTACCAATACCTGTATTGATTGATTTTAGTGGTTCAAACAATATTGGATGGTGAGATATAACCAGTTGAACCCCATTATCAATAGCAGCTTTTAGCGCTTCTTGGGTAAAATCAAGACAAACCAGTACTTTTTCAACCTCATTTTCAGGATTCCCCCATTGAAGTCCGGAATTGTCGTAACTTTCCTGCAAGAACAAAGGAGCTTCCTGTTCAATAAGACTTATAATGTCTTTGCATTTCAAAATCATCACATCCTCATAGTAAACTGCATACCTTTACAAAAAGCATTGTATTCATTTCAGGTATAATTCTTGGTAAACTTCTTCAACTGCTGAGTCTATACAAAAATCATTGTACTCATTTGGGCATATATTCTTAATTTTGTTTATTGGCATAACTATTATATCAGATTTAATGGGTGCTTGCTCATCTTGTTTGGCAAGTCATTTTTGTCGTAACTAACTTATTACTGTCTCTGAGGATTATGACCTGTTAGCGAGCTTTAGAGAAACTGTGTATAAGAGTCTTTCATCTTCCGCAATAGATTGCATTCTTTTAAGTATGCTTTTTCATCACGCTGTATTGACTTTTCTATTCCGTGAACAATTCTTGTTTGTATGTCGATTCGCCTTTTCAGAAAGTCATTTAACAAAGGATCTTTTTCTTCAAACAGAGCTCTACCAATATAATAATATAAGTCATCATCACTACGCACTACACCATCATATTTCGCCTTAATAACCGAATATAATCTTCCCTCATCCCTTACAAGGGATTCTGTTTCAATGCAAAAACCACTATTCAATAGATACTCTCTCAATACTTCATCATAATATGTGGGTTGCAAAATAATAGTATTAGCCTCTTTCAAAACATCAACTGATGTTTTGATTATTTCAGTTATAACCACACCACCTATGCCCGAAATAATAAATGCATCACATTCGCCTTTTTGTATGGGTTCTATTCCATTTCCCAAACGCAACTCAATTCTATCAGACAACTTATATTTTTCAATGTTTTTTGCTGCTTTTTTTAAAGGCCCTTTTTTGATATCTGTTGCGATTGCATAGTCGCATTTACCTGATTGTACAAGGTATATGGGAATATAAGCATGATCCGTACCAACATCCGCAGGTTTTTTACATCTTCCAACCATTGATGCTATTGTGAGTAACCTGCCTCTAATGTTAATCATATTTCTCCCCTGTATCTATAATTTATAGTTCACTATTGCGCATAATAATTAGTACAAAATATTGCACTTACTGATTAACGCTAATTCAAGTATACTTTCAAAGATGGGTATCTGTTAATTATTCCATATCTATTGTTTACGTTTTTGTTATAATTCAACACCAATTTATATTGAAATAACCTGAGATAGTATGAGCTAACGATGTTTATATGAAAACGAGTCAGTTGAACGATTGATGTTCTTCTGACTCGCTTTTGGTGGGCCTTCAGGGACTCGAACCCCGGACCGACCGGTTATGAGCCGGTTGCTCTAACCAACTGAGCTAAAGGCCCTCGTATGGCTCCTCAAGTTGGACTCGAACCAACGACCCTGCGGTTAACAGCCGCATGCTCTACCGACTGAGCTATTGAGGAACGTTTTTTATAGCGCAAGTAATATTATACTGTCGAAATGTAATTTGGTCAAGCGAAATTTTAAGAAAATATGTATTAATTCTTAACACTCAATTATTAAAGTAAATTAGACCCCTATTTCAATTTTGGTCTAATTTAGTCTCGGAAATCAGGGAGTCTAATTTATACTTTTCAAATGTCATTTCAATAAATACATTTATAAAGGTCTTACAAACATACGAGTCTAATTTAAACAATTATATTGTTCCGGATTCAAATATAAAGTTATAGATATAACAATATCCCTAAAACATCTATAATTAAAGTTTCAGGGATATTTATTTCTAAATTTCTAAATGCGATATAAAATCTAAAATCAGGGCAAGTGGCTACCATTTACCCCATCGTTCTTTTATCTATAACTCTTTTCGCCTTGCCTTCAGTTCGTTCTATACTCTTAGGCTCGACTAATCTAACCTTACAAGTAAGCCCCAAAGCGCTCTCAATATTTTCTCTTATTTTTTTCTCAGAGGCTTCAATATTCTTAATTTTGTCAGAGAACATTTCTGGTGACATTTCCACTTGAACCTCAAGATTGTCAAGTGTTCCAACTCTACCCACGACTAATTGGTAATATGGCGCTGAAAGGCCTACATCCAAAAGTACAGTTTCAATCTGCGAAGGAAATACATTAACTCCGCGAATAATTAACATGTCATCGCTTCTTCCTGTCACTTTACTCATGCGTGCTTGAGTTCTACCGCATTGGCATTTTTCATAGTTTATTTTTGCAATATCCCTTGTGCGATACCTTATAAGCGGAAGAGCTTCCTTTGTAATACATGTAAAAACAAGCTCACCTTCAGAACCTATTGGAAGGATTTCTTCAGTTACTGGATCTATAACCTCAACAATGAAATGATCCTCTTGGATATGCATGCCATCCTGATACTCACATTCCATAGACACACCCGGGCCCATCACTTCTGAAAGACCATATATGTCAAGTGCTAATACCCCCATTTGACTTTCTATTTCTTTACGCATTGCATCTGTCCATGGTTCTGCTCCGAATATCCCAGCTTTTAGTTTCAAATCTCTTTTGGGATCTATTCCCATCTCTCTCATTGTTTCAGCAAGATATAATGCATAAGAAGGGGTGCAAGTTAAAATTGTGGAACCAAAATCTTGCATGACTTCAATTTGTCGCTTTGTATTACCACCAGAAACAGGTATTACAGTAGCACCAATTTTTTCGGCACCATAATGAACTCCAAGACCTCCGGTAAACAGTCCGTATCCGTATGCAACATGAACAAATGATGATTTGTTTGCACCAGCTGACACAAGGCATCTTGCGATTAGTTCAGCCCAGTTATCTATATCCTTAGCTGTATAACCAACTACCGTCCTTTTTCCCGTCGTCCCCGTGGATGCGTGAATTCTTACTACATCATCCATAGGCGCAGCGAAAAAATCATAAGGATATGTATCCCTTAGATCTTGTTTGTAGGTAAATGGAAGCTTATGGAGGTCCTGTACAGATTTAATATCTCCAGGCTCCACACCTTTAGCTTTCATTTTTCTCCTATAGTGCGGAACATTTGAATATACTCTCTGGACTGTATCGCAAAGTCTATGGCTTTGCAGCTCCAAAAGCTGTTCTCTTTCCATGCATTCATATTTGGCATTCCAAATACTCATCTTTTTTCCCCCAATCCTTACTGATAATATCCTCGACCCTGTTACATTTTTCTAATCCAACTACTCTATCTGCTGTAGTTTTCAGCCATTCTATATCCTTCATCGAAGGCTTTAATATTTATGTCAATAAACTTCTCCTTCACAGTTTCACGAATGGCCTCATACCATAATTCCTTTTTGATACCAGTACTTTTTGCTAAAAAACCAACCATAACTATGTTAAGAACTCTTATGTTCCCTAGATTAGCTGCAACTTCAAGCGCATCAATTATATAAACATTTGAATTGTTTGATGATATTTTTGATGTAATATCATCTGGATAGTTCTGCTTACCAATAATAACTGGCATAGGATCAATTCTTTGGTCATTAACAATGATTATGCCATCCTTTCGGGCATAATCGATGTATCTTAGAGCTTCAAGTTTCTCGAAGCAAAGCAGGATATCTGCTTCACCCTTTTCTATTACAGGTGAATCCACTTTATCACCTAATTTTACATAGGTAATGACACTTCCGCCTCGTTGGGCCATGCCATGAACTTCTGACATTTTTACATCGTATCCAGCCTTTATTGCTGCTGTTCCTAGCACACGGCTGGTTAAAAGTGTGCCCTGTCCGCCTACTCCAGCTATCATAATTGATATATTACTCATTTGTGTCACCCACCTTTTCAAAAGCGCCGAATTTACATACTTCCATACACAAATCACAACCAACGCATAATGCCTCATTTATTACAATACTATCGCCAGTATCTACAATAGCAGGGCATCCAAGTCTCATACAAACCTTGCAATATTTACATTTGTCATTCACTCTTACTTTGCCCTTGTAGTTTACTGTTTTTAACAGAGCACATGGGCGTTGAGCTATAATAACCGATGGTTCATTAATAGCCGTTTCTTCTTTTATAATCTTTTCAAACTCATCCAGTTCAAACGGATCACATACTGTTACTCTGTCAACTCCTATGGCTTTACATAGTTGTACCAAATCAACCTGCCGTGTTTTTTCACCCTTTATCGTGTAACCTGTTGCTGGGTTGTGTTGGTGGCCCGTCATGCCAGTTATTGAGTTGTCTAAGATAATAACTGTTGATGTACCCTTATTGTAAACTACATCAATAAGTCCAGTTATGCCAGAGTGAATAAACGTGGAATCTCCAATAACTGCAACTCTTTTTTGTTCGTTTCCCCTTACTTTCTCCATACCATGTGCCATACCAATACTTGCACCCATACATACACATGTATCCATTGATTCAAGTGGTGGCAGCGCACCTAAAGTGTAACAACCTATGTCACCTGTTACAGTCAGCTTATTTTTCTTCAATGTATAAAACACACCTCGATGAGGACATCCCGGGCAAAGCACTGGTGGTCGTCCAGGAACATTCTCCTCAACACTCGTAATATTATCTTCTTTTATGCCAAGTAATTGTTCGCGCAATAAACTTGCACAGTACTCTCCCATAACGGGAAGCTTCTCTTTTCCTATACACTGAATTCCATTTTGCTTCAAAAATTCTTCTATGAATGGATCCAATTCCTCAATAACATATAGCGTTTTTACTTTTGATGCAAACTCTAAGATAAGCTTTTCGGGCAATGGATAAACCATCCCGAGTTTTAGATATGATACATCACCAAAGGCTTCCTTAGAATACTGAAAAGCTATACCACTTGTAATAATACCTATATCTTTATTGGAACCCCAAATAATTTGGTTTAGGTCAGTTTCGTTAGCGAACAAATTCAATTTATTCATACGTTCTTCTACGATTACACGTCGCTTTTTCGCCATTCCGGGCATCATAACATATTTATTAAAATCTTTATTATATGGTTTTGTCGGTACTTCAAAACGTTCTCCTAATTCTACAAAACTTTGCGAATGGGAGATTCGTGTAGTTAATCTAATAATAAAAGGTGTATCAAACTTTTCACTAAGTTCAAACGCTCTTATAATGAAATCTTTGCATTCCTGACTATCTGAAGGTTCTAGCATTGGAATTTTAGCAGCTTTTGCATAATTTCTGCTATCTTGTTCGTTCTGTGAACTGTGCATTCCAGGATCATCTGCAACACATATTACGAGACCTCCATTGACCCCTGTGTATGAAACTGTAAATAATGGATCTGTTGCTACATTAAGACCTACATGCTTCATTGAACATATAGCACGACCACCTGCAACGGATGCTCCTATTGCTACTTCCAAAGCAACCTTTTCATTAGGAGACCATTCTGAGTATACTTCATCGTACTTTGCAATAGCTTCGGTAATCTCGGTACTTGGTGTGCCTGGATAAGCTGTAGCAACGCTTACGCCTGCTTCATAAGCACCCCGAGCAATTGCTTCATTTCCAAGCATTAATTTTTTCATATTCTATTCTCTCCTCACTAATACTTGTATAAATAATAAACCCAACAACATGTTATATGCCAAATTTTGAGTATAATACGATGCCATCATTATTCTTTAGTTTAATTTCAGTATGCTAATAGGTAGAAGAATCGAGATTGAAAGAGTCTTCCGTACTATTCCATTCTACTCTACTTTTCATTTAACTTAGCTCTTTCTTGAAATTCGAAATATGCTAATGAACAACATATTTAGCTAGATTGAGCTTAGTTAAGTTTAATTGATTACACCCATAAAACCATATTACACATTATACAATTATTATTCTGTTTTGTAACGAACTAAACTAACCTTAATATTATATTATACATTAATAAATGTGTATGTAAATAGAAAAAATAAACACAACACAGGGGGACGGTTCTTTTGTGTTGTTTTCTGTTTCAGAACACAAAAGAACCGTCCCCCTGTGCTAAATAACACAAAAGAACCGTCCCTCTGTGTTACTCTGTGTTACCTGTGTTAGATAGAGACTACAGTGACACCTGTTTCTCCCTCGCCATATTTACCTAGTCTAAATGATTTTACATGGGAATTGCTTTTTAGGATTTCGTGAACACCTCTTCTTAAAACTCCTGTACCTTTACCATGAATAATTGTTACCTCGTGTAATCCCGCGATTGTAGCATCATCGATATACTTATTAACCCTTTCCCTCGCTTCTTCTATACTACATCCACGTATATCTAATTCTAGTCCAACATTACTAGATTTCGCGCCTGAGACCCTAGTAATTTGAATATTGTCCACTAACTCCTTTTGCTCATCAATAAGCCTTAACTGCGTAATATGCATGTTTACTTTCATTATTCCAACCTGAATAAGAACATTTCCATCCTTATCCGGAGCTTCTAAAATCGTACCCTTTCGGTTCAAATTAATGATCATTACCGAATCACCGGCTTTTAGATTCTCAGGAGGCTTTGCATATCCTTTACGAGGAAGTACCGATTCAGCCATACGCTCATCTAGTTTATTAATCTTTTGACGCATGTCATGCTTAAGCTGCATTATCTCTGTATCAAGAATACTTTGTTGTTGAGCTTTTTCAAGTTCCCTGAGCCTTTCCATGATTTCATCAGCTTCCCGTCTGGCATCTAAAAGGATATTTCTTGCCTCTTTTCTGGCCTGGTCAAGGATTTTGTTCTTCTCATTTTCTAATCTATTCTTTTGCATCCGAGATGCTTCTTTAATTCTTTCAATCTCCTGTTTTGCTCTTGAAGCATGTTCAAGCTCTCTTTCGGTTTCTATACGCTTTTTTTCTATATCGGACAACACTTCCTCAAATTGAATATCCTCACCTGTCAACAAGTTTTTCGCTTCTTCAATAATACCTTCATCAAGACCAAGCCTTTTTGATATAGCAAAGGCATTACTCTTCCCGGGTATCCCCACAAGAAGTCTATATGTTGGACGTAATGTCTCAACATCAAATTCACAGCACGCATTCTGAACACCGGGCGTTGTCATGGCATAAAGCTTCAACTCACTGTAATGAGTAGTTGCCATTGTTCTAATTCCCTGATTTGTGAGTCGTTCCAGTATTGCAGTTGCAAGAGCTGCTCCTTCTGTAGGATCAGTCCCCGCCCCAAGTTCATCAAATAAAACAAGTGAATTATCATCTACTTCTTTTAAGATGCTAACAATATTCTTCATATGTGAGGAAAAAGTACTAAGGCTTTGCTCAATGCTTTGCTCATCACCAATATCTGCGAAAACTTTGTGAAAAACACACATTTCACTACGCTCAGCTGCTGGTATATGAAGTCCTGCCTGAGCCATAAGTACGAATAGTCCTGTGGTTTTTAATGTTACTGTTTTACCACCAGTATTCGGACCTGTAATTACCATTGTTGAAAAATCTTCTCCAAGGCTAATGTCAACGGCCACTACTTCTTTCGGATCAATAAGTGGATGTCTTCCTTTTTTTATAACAATGCGGCGTTCTTTATTTATAACAGGCTCAACAGCGTCCATATCAAGGCTTAATCGTGCCTTTGCGAAAGCAAAATCTATATGTCCTAGCAATTGAACATTTTCCAATAGCATATCGCCAATATTCGCTACTTCACCCGTTAGTTCTAACAGAATGCGTTCTACTTCCTGTTCTTCTTTGTTTTGTAATTGGCGAATCTCATTATTTGCTTCAACCACTGCCATGGGTTCAACAAATAATGTTGCTCCACTTGAGGACATATCGTGGACAAGTCCTGGGAACTGACTGCGATACTCCTGTTTCACCGGAATAACATAACGGTCACCTCTTAATGTAACAACGGCATCTTGCATATATTTTTTATTTTGAGATGAACGGATAATACTGTTTAGCTTATCTTTTATCGAATCCTGCGTGCGACGGATATTTCTTCGTATCGACGCAAGAGCTGAACTTGCGTAATCAGACAACCTATCCTCAGATTCTATTGATTGATTCAGTCGATCTTCAAGCGCTTTATTCGTACCTAAATTACTGCATAGAATATATATATGATTTGTGTCATTTAACTCTACCTTATCTTGAGAAATATATCCCTTTAGTTTCCTTGATGCACGAAGTACATCTGCTATCATTAATAATTCGCCAGGATTTAGCATACCTCCTGTTTGCGCGCGACGAATAAATGATCTAATCTCGTGAATTCCACCCAATGGTGGCGAACCTTTTCTTAATATACAGGTTACAGCATCTGTGGTTTCACTCTGAGCTTGTATTACCTCTTCGTAGTTAGTAAATGGTTTTAGTTGTCCTGCCAAACCCTTCCCTAACATACTTGAGGCGCGATCTTTTAGTTTTTTGATTATTTTTTCGTATTCTAATACTTTTATAGCTCTATCGTTCATCTCATAACCCTTCCCGAATTATCTGTATGATGTACTAGTCATAGTATATATTTGCTAAACTTTGTTTGTCTCTTACAGTAAATGCTTTTGCCATCTAGACTTAATAATGTTTAGCTATGTAATTTTCGCTGTACATTTGCTAAGTACAATAATTATATCACACAGAACAGTAGCTTCAACCCATTGTATATACGTTGCGCTAAACTAAATAAAACAAGCTAAGCAAAAAAAAGACGGGTTTCCCCGTCTATTCTTTAAGTGCTTCAATTATACTTTTATATAGTGATTTCGCTGCCTGCTCCTGAAATTCATATGTAACTAGCCTTTCAAGCTCACTCTTAGTGGACATAAAACCCAATTCTGCTAGAGCTGCTGGCATTCTGGTCTCTCTTGTTACAACAAGATTGGGCCTTGCAATAATACCCCAATCAGGTGCATTTAAGTCATTAACCATGTTCTTTTGTACAATCTGGGCGAATTTCTGCCCATTCATCTTTTGTTTCTTAGATGATGGATAAAAAAGTGTCATTACTCCTTTAGCAGCGGAATTAGAGGATGCATTGTGATGAATACTAATAAACAAGTCTGCATTAAGGTTATTGGCAATAGCAGCCCTCGTATAAAGTCCAACATACCTATCGTCTTTCCTTGTCATGTAAACATTGGCCCCAGCCTCCTTGAGCATATCTGTTAATATCTTTGCTACCTGAAGATTTAAATCCTTCTCTTTGATATTTCCAGCAACTGCCCCGGGGTCACTTCCACCATGACCTGGATCCACAATAATAATCTTGTTTGTTAGCAATCCATTTTCCACATCATCCCGCCTCAAATCAATGAATTCCTCTGGAATATTTCCAGTAGTCGAAACATAAACCGAGTCTGTTTTCCCGTCCCATGATACCGACATTCCTAAGCTTTCAGCCACATATCTGATAGGTATCATAACCGTATTATTATAAAATGTAGGTTTAGCGGGCATTTTCTCAAGTTTAGCTTGGTTTGCACATTGGTAATTAGCAATGTGCATAGTTAAGCTTTGACTTTCTGATTGTATTCTAATTCGCCATGTCTCAGGCTCAAATTCGTATGTAGCACCTAACAATTCAACCACATGTAAAGGTACCAACATATTGCCGTTGTGATAGAAAAATTCATTTCCAATCAGCTGGTTGTCAATCCAAAGGTCTGCAGCATATGAGTAATACTCACTTTTTCCCTGGGCTGAAACTTGAAGCACTCCAAAACATAAAATAAAAACAAGAAATGAAGCAATAACCTTTTTCAGCACCAATTTGACCTCCAATGTAAGGTTTACTCTCAAAGTCCTTTTTTTGTTAGCATAAGCGCCTATGTAAGAAGGCCAAAACAAAGGCACTATTTCACCGCAATTGCAAATTGTCAGTGATTTTCATAACAAAAATTCACAAAAGAAAATTGAGCTATATATAAGTTTACATAAAAAAACCTCTCATACAAGAGAAGTCAGCCAATTGTAAGAAAAGATAAATACTTAGCATCAAGATGATAATGAAATGTAATATTTGACTTTGTATCATTACACATTTAATCTGCGTACCTTGGGCTGAATTTGCTCGATATAATAATTTGTCCAAAGGGTAAAAATCCAATCAAATAGGAAGAAAAGAATCTGAATTATTATAACAATGATAAATACAGGGAGAACTTCGAATAGACTACCCGGGATTAACTGCAATACATTAACTGCAATATTCCACATAAAGTATAGGGAAATATTAAAAAAAGCATATTTCAATATCCATTCAAGAATAATTTTGTCAAGTCTTTCAATATGACTTTTAACAAGAGAATATATACCAAAGAACATTACGTAGGGTAAAACAGCTGTCTTCTCTGGTACAATAATAAAAGCAATTATTGAAACGGCAAAATAGCTGACCCAACCAGATGTTAGTCCACACTCCATAATGACTATTGAAAGCAAAAAAGCTGAAAATACGTAAAATCCCAATTTCCCTGTAGGTACAATATTTTCCAATAATAACGCTGCAGAAGCTATTGCTGTCAATATTCCTGCAAGCGCTATTTTTTTTGCATTAAATGATCTAGATCTATCCATATATTCCGTCATCCTTAACAGTTTGTTAAATAAAAATCAAACTCGATAATACAAATTCGAAACTAACAGCAAGCTATCAAATCTCCACCACAACATTCACACATTGTATCTGCACACCAAAGAGTTGTACAAAGGTTGCACATGTCAGGGCTTGTATTATAACCACCTCTGTAGTAATGTTGATTCTGACGGTAACCAGTATACTGATTGTTTATACGGCTCAAAGCATCACGATACTCGATGTTACTAGGTTCCATCTGTACAGCCCTTTGTAAATGAGCATTTGCTCTGTCATACCAACCGCGTCTTAAAAAAAGTAATCCTTGAAGATAGTTCCATGTAGCATCGCGGTTTGGCATAGAGTCCACCATTCGCTGTGCTTGCGCTAAATTGCCATTTTGAATCATCATCTTTACCTGATTTACAAATTGACTATCATTTGCAAAACCACTGCCATAATAACCTGTATTTCTTTGCTGTTGCTGTTGACGTTGATACTGCTGCTGGCGTTGGTACTGCTGGTTACGTTGATTATTATTGTTCGCATTTTTCATTAAATAATCATACGCTTCATTTATTTCGCGGAGCTTCTCTTCTGCCAGACCCGAAAGAGGATTATCCATATACCTATCGGGATGGTATTTCTTCACAAGTTCCCTATACGCTTTTTTTATTTCATCTATGCTTGCGCCCTCTTTTATTCCCAAAACTTCATACGGATTTTTCATTACTACTTGCTCCTATCTGCAATACAGCGCGAGTTCTAGTCAATAACCCACGGTAAATAATATTTTCTAAAATACTCTTATTTTTTTGAATATCCAACAGGGAAAATGCCTTTTCTGCCTCACTTAAACAATAAATAAGAACAAACTCCACTTTTTCCCTTGTCCTTTTCCTAAAAGATTGTAATCCTTCTTTTTCATTGTATTTATATTGTGCGGTTATTGGGTTATATGAGCCACTTTTAATATTATCTTCAATATCATCATAAGCATCCAGCAAATAAATCCATTTTCCAAGATTATAACCTATCCAGCCCAGAGTCTCACCCACACTATCATAATTCATTGCAAATTTGAATATTATTTTCAATATATTGGCAAAAGGTTCGCTAGCTTCATCAATACTCTCACAATTTTGCTGCTCCAGTTCAAAAAGAGTATTTAACTGTTCTTCAATATTTTTAACAAGATCAGGATATCTCTTCTTAACCCGCTTATAACCTCTTCTTAAAACTAACATGCCTGCAGGACCAAAAATTTTTTTTTCATCCTGCCACTTATCTTTCAGATTATAATACGCAAGGAGGATATTTATGTCTGATGAATATTCAATAGCAGAATTACTATCCACTATATACCTTTTGTTTATAGGATGTATCATACATCTTTTCTTTTCGCCTGCAGTAGGGGTTTGACTTAGTGAATCAAGAAGTAACGCCAAAAATGCGCAATCATAAGTTAGGATAATTCTCCCCCTATGCCCGGCTTGTTTTCCAATACTCTTGCAAACACTACAGTAATACCCTCGGAAAACCTCGAACTCACATATTCTCAAGTCCGGTTTGTCTGGTGTGATATATCCAAACATATAAGTTATTTTTCATCCTTTTCGTTTTCTACTGTATTAGGCTCTTCTTCTGTTGATTCTTCCAGAGCTGTCTCTTCACTTGCCTTTTCTTCCTTTTTAGACTCTTTTTCAAAACTTACACCTTGGACATGTATATTAATTTCGTTGACGTTAAGTCCAGTCATTGTTTCTACACTTTGTTTTATAGCTTCTTGTAGTCTCCATGCTACGTCGGGTATGCGAACCCCATACTCAACAATAATATGAAGATCAATATTTACCTCACGATTATCTGTCACTTCAACTTTTAAACCCTTAAAAGGACTTTTTCTTCCTAGTACCTGGGATAAGTTTCCGCCAATCCCACCAGTGAGGCTTGCAACTCCTTTAACCTGAGTAGCAGCATTACTAGCAATAATAGTAACTACATCACTTGAGATTCGAATTTCCCCTAATCCTTCATTTTCGGTTGAAATTGGTTGTTCTGCGCACTGTGCCTGTTCTAAATCTTTATCTTTTTTATCAATCATTTTTTCACCTCTCCATTATAATTAAATAAATTCATGTAAGTTACATCTAAAGCATTACCTATTATACCATATACCACCAAAGCTGCAAACCACAGATTTAAGACTAATTCGTCAAGACTGCCAAGTTAAAATGAAAACCTTTTATCCTTCAATTATATTACGGTTAAAAACCCAAAAAGTTTTCTATAAAGTCATTATATTTTATGCTTGACCATATAGTAATATTATTAAGAAGCATTATATAATCGGAGGGTACCATTGAGAAAAGAAATAAGTCTTCGAGATTATTTAATGGTAGCTTTATTGATTGGTTTTTTTATTTTATTGATCATAGATACTGATAATGTGTTATCTACAGGACAGAAAGCGATTGACCTATGTCTAAAAGTAATAATTCCATCATTGCTTCCATTTTTCATTCTATCAAGATTAATTTTCAACACAGGAGCGATCCATATCATAAGTCGTATATTTGAACCCATTATTAAACCTTTGTTTAATCTCCCAGGTACTGCAGCTTTTCCAATAATCGCAGGCTGGTTCAGTGGCTATCCTGCAGGTGCAAAATACACTGCGGATCTATATAACAAACGCTTGTTAACAAAACCCCAAGCAGAAAGACTTCTTTCCTTTTGTAATAACTCAGGCCCGCTGTTTATTGTAGGGGCTATTGGAACTGGCTACTTTAACAGTCCCGAACTTGGGACCATTCTGCTTATATGTCATATACTAGGCAGTTTCACAGTAGGCATAACCCAACGCTTCATTTTTGCAGATAAATTGCAACCAGAAAAATTGCGAACAACAGAACAGAAAAATAAAGTAACTTTTTCAAGTCATATGTTAACAGATAGTATAATGGATTCGATAAATGTTCTCTTACAAATATGCGGTACAATCATCTTTTTTGCTGTTCTTGTACAGACTCTTGAAACGGCTGGCATTTTTACTGGCCTTAGTAAATTAGTTGGTCTCATAACAAAGTCCGATACCTCGAACTATTTAAGAATACTAACTGCAGGTGGATTCGAAATAACATATGGCTTATTTATTCTTAGTCGTTCCCTATTAATACCTACAAATGTTAAAATATTGCTTACATCGTTTCTTTGCGGATTTGGTGGTATTTCTGTTCTTACACAAGTTGCAGGTTTGTGTCCTAAAACAATTAAATTAAAAAAATACATATTTGGAAAGTTGCTGCATGGATTCTTTTCTTCGATCTACACATTACTGTTTTTGCAGAACCGTTCAATTCCCACCATGAAATATTCTTATGAAATATATAGTACTGATTTTCCAAAGATAATTAGTATAGTCTATATTCTTCTATTGCTTTTCTTAATTTCTTACTTAATCAAAGTTGGGATATCCAAAAAAACTAAATGTTAAGTAACATCAATATTCCTATGTATATTTACTTTAATTCATCCCTGTTTGATTTAATAACTTCAAGTGTATCTTCAAGGATTTCTTCAACCTTATTAAGAACATCATCCGCATATTCTCTTGTTCCAAGGCGAATCTCTCTTGCATTCTTTTTCGCATTGAATATAATTGCATCAGCCTGTTCATAAGCTCTGCGACTAATTTCATGTTCATCCACCATAGCAGCTATAGTACCCTCGGCATTCTTAACAATGTTATCAGCTTCTTGCTGCGCTTCTGCCAAAATGCGTTCCCGCTCCTCTTTAATCCACTGAGCTTGCTTAAGGTCATCAGGTAGTTTTAGACGAATATCTTGGATAATATCCAAAATCTCATCCCTATTTACTACACATTTACCGGTAAAAGGTACTGAAACACCACTATCAATTAAATCCTCCAATGCTTCTAAAACAGATAGAATCTCCATTCTTCTTTCTTCTGGCATAAAATCATTTATCCTTTCCAAAATTACACCTACAAATTCAAGTGTGAATTACAACAAGTTTTTAAATCATTTGTTTTTGTACTTGCCATAAACCCTATCAATAATTATATCGGGAACTAAATCCTTTATATTACCACCATAACTTGCAAGTTCTCTTACCGCACTGGAACTAAGGTACGAATACTCAACGTTGGTCATCATAAAAAGAGTTTCGATACTTGGGTATAGCTTCTTGTTAAGAAGAGCCATTTGAAATTCGTACTCAAAATCCGATACAGCTCTTAAACCCTTTACAACTGTTGTAGCATTATGTTTCTTCATAAAATCTACAAGTAGACCCGAAAAAGGAATAACCTCAATATTATCCCTTCCAACCAATACTTCTTCAATAAATGAAGCGCGCTCTTCTATGGTAAAAGCCGGGGTTTTGGTACGGTTTATTAAAACAGCCACAATTAGCTTATCACAAAGCTTAGCAGCTCTGTCGATAATGTCTAAATGCCCGTTTGTAACAGGATCAAAACTTCCCGGATATACAAATATATTCAAAATAGTGCTCCTCTCATTTTGTAATTATAGCATCCGCAGGCTATGATTATCTCTTCCTTTGCGTTTGCTGACTACATACGCATTTCATACTTAATCTATATAGTTTACTAAAAAGGTGACATTAGTATCTCCATAATGTTCAACCCTTTTACTAATAAGTGTCCCTAAACTATGTGGAATAATATCTTCTTTATGGTGTTCCACTACAACAATTCCTTCATTTTTCATTATACCATTTTCGACTAAAAGTTGAAGTGTTTCCTGTATAAAATTCTTAGAATAGGGTGGATCCATAAAAACTATGTCAAATTTTACACCCTTTTTCATAATACTCTTAATAAAGGAGCTAGCCTTTTGGCAGTAGACGAAGCTATTTTCAGTAAATTTTGTATGTCTAAGATTGTCCCGTATTATAGCGCAGCAATTTTTGTTTTGTTCTACAAGGTAAGCTTGTTTAGCGCCTCTGCTTAATGCTTCTATTGCCAATGCTCCCGTTCCTGCAAATAAGTCCAGCACAATGCTATCCGGTATATCTGGATTTAATATATTAAAAACCGACTCCTTAACACTATCAGCAGTCGGACGTGTATTGACCCCCTTAGGAGTTTTTAGCTTTGTACCTCTTGCGGTTCCGCCGATAACCCTTATTATATCAGATTCCCCCTCTTGTATGTTTAAATTGCTAATACTGCTTTAATCTGCTTTCCAAGCATATTTTGCATGATTTTACTTAGGTACTAATTAAAGTGCTTTACGTTTAATAGTTTAATTCAAAGCCACTTCATTCATTTTATCCTCAAATAATGAAAGTAAATGCTCTTGAAGTATATTATAATCTTCCCTGCCCTCAAGCATTTGATGCTTTACAATATCACTGGCGGTTTTTTGTACCTCTTTTAATATTTCGATATCTTCATATAAATTGGCTATCTTAAACTCAGGTAAACCATGCTGACGGGTCCCGAATATATCGCCAGGTCCTCTAAGTTCCATATCTTTTTCAGATATCATAAAGCCATCACTATATTTAGTCATTATCTCCATACGTTTTCTTGCTATTTCACTCTTGCTTTGGCAAAACAAAATACAATATGATTGATACTCTCCTCTTCCAACTCTACCTCTTAATTGATGCAGCTGCGCAAGACCAAACCGTTCTGCATTTTCAACAACCATAAGGCTTGCATTTGGAACATTTACTCCCACTTCTACTACCGTTGTAGACACAAGAACCTGAATATTACCTGCTGCAAATCCAGCCATGACCTGATCTTTTTCTATGGCTTTCATCTTTCCATGGACAAGTCCTATTGATAGTCCCTTTAAATCGTTTTCAGATATCCTTTTGGCAAGAGACATTGCAGCCTCTGCTTCAACTTCTTCTGATTCCTCTACCAAGGGGCAAATTATGTAAGCCTGGCGTCCTTCATTTACAATCTTGCGAATAAATTGATACACCCTGTTTCTCATAGAATCATTGACTGAGTATGTTTTTATTGGTTTACGGTTGGGTGGAAGCTCATCAATTATGGATATATCTAAATCACCGTACAATATTAGTGATAGTGTTCTTGGAATAGGAGTTGCCGTCATTACAATAATATGCGGATTGGATTTAGAGGGCAAAACGGCTCTTTGTTTCACTCCAAATCGATGTTGCTCATCTGTAACTACAAGACCCAATTTAGCAAATTCTACATTTTCCTCCAGCAAGGCATGGGTTCCAATTACCAACTGACATTCATTATTTTTTATATCCTGCTTTATCCTTTCTTTCTCCTTTTTTGTGACACTGCCTGTCAACAACTCAATGACAACGTCATAACTTTCAAGCGCCACTTTTATTGTTTGATAATGCTGTTCTGCAAGTATTCCGGTAGGCACCATGAAAACTGCCTGATAACCGTTGAGTATGGTCAGTAATATTGCCATTAGTGCCACAATGGTTTTCCCCGATCCTACATCACCTTGAATGAGTCTGTTCATCTGGTTTTCACTAGTCATATCATTTACAATCTCTTTAAATACCTTCTGCTGCGCATTTGTTAATTGATAGGGTAATTGAGATATAAATTTATCTATCGCAGGTTTATACTGCATTTTTATTCCAGATACAACAATTTGGCTGTTTTTCAGTTGCAAAAGTCCAAGCTGCAGTATTAACAATTCTTCAAAAACAAGCCTTTTACGTGCTTTTTCTTTTTGCTCGAAATTTTTTGGAAAATGAATGTTTTCCAAAGCAAAATTATATTCTGATAACGAATATTTTTTCCTTAACTCATTTGGTAGTATGTCTGTTAATTTTCCAATAACAATATCAAGAGCATTTCGTTGTATCATTCTAAGATAGGCTTGAGTAATCCCTGCAGTTAAAGAATAAATGGGTTGGATACCCGTAGTTTTTTTTCTTTCAGAATTAACTTCTTCATATATTGGGTTTACCATTTCAATATGGGGGCCTATTTTCTTAACCTTTCCGAAAAAAACGTATTCGTTACCCTTAGAGATCTTACCTTTAATATAGTCCTGGTTAAACCAAGTTAATGTAATTTGTCCACTTTCATCTCCTGCAACGGTTTTATATATTCGTAAATTTCGTCTTGGTCTACTAAACGTAACACCGTTCAAAATCCTAAGAATAATAGCGCATTCATCGCCATCTTGCAGTTCAAAAACCTTCTTTTCCTTATTCCTGTCCTCATAATCTCTTGGATAATATGTGATAAGATCCCCAATTGTTTCTATACCCAGCTTATTTAGTTTTTTAGCTGTTGCTGTACCAACTTGTTTAACAGATTGAATACTTGAATATAGTATTGAATTCAACTTCGCATTATCCAATGAATTTCTATCCTTTCCTCTTAGAGGTGGAGCCTACTTTTTAGATTTCTTTAAAAAAAGTCTATCCCATTTTTCAATAAAATGCAATGTTTCACTTGCATTTATTGTTGTGCTTGTGTTAGAATGATATTTGCTTTTAATGTGGAATACGTTATTAAAAAGAGTTTATGTAATAAGCTTTTGCTCCATTAAAACAAGAACAAAAGTTAATGATATAATTATTTTTAAGGAGGTGTGTTGAAATGGCAAAATGTGAAATTTGTGGTAAAGGGCAGAGTTTTGGTATTCAAGTCAGCCATTCACACAGAAGATCCAATAGAGTTTGGAAACCTAACATTAAAAAAGTTAAAATGGATATTAACGGAGTTACAAAAAGAAGGAATGTATGTACAAACTGCATACGTTCTAGCAAGAAAACCGTTTAATTTATTAACTTTATTTCCTATTTGTATATCTTAAAACAACAAAAATTGAATTATGTAAAACATTCCCCTCGGGTATTTAACCGAGGGGTTTTGCTGTGCTTACCTCTTAGGGTAGTCCGTCCTCATATGTATTAATGAATATTAAATACTCTTTTTAGCAATCCCCCTAAGAAACGTGGCATTTTCAGAACGATTATTTTCACAAAAGGCACCCCCAAGGATATTGTTGATACTACCAGTATATTCTTAAGAAAAGAATGTGTGAAATTAGAATATAATACCTGAGTATAGAGGTCAGCGTTTTCTGAAGACATTATTAAAGAATGTATGCAATTATCAATACATATGTAATACAGTGCTTAGACGGGATACAATAATGTTAGAAAGGATTCCGGTTAAAACACCTGTTATGATTCCAGTTATGATAAGCACAGGTGAATATACAAAGACCGATGATGTTCGTAATACAAATGCTGCGGCAATTATCTGACCAATATTATGAAACACTCCACCAACAACACCTGCACTAATTATGCTAAAACCTTTTTCTCTGAGTTTCCATATACAACTCATACCTAAAACACTTAATAGTCCTCCTGCCAGACTATAAATTAAACTTGAAAAACCGCTATATAAAAATGAAGTCATTAAAACCCTAAGAATTAATATTGTAAGTGCTGCCACTGGTCCGAATAAATATAGTGCTACAATTGAAACTATGTTTGCCAAACCTAGTTTAATTCCCGGTATAGGAACGGGTAAAGGAAACAAACCCTCTACAAAATGCAGTGCTATTGCTGTCGCTGCCAGTATTGCAAATAAGACCATTTTCTTTATTCCATTATGGTTCATCATTCTGAAACTCCATCAATCTCGTTAATTTTAGTGCTTCTAACTTCTATCACCACTTTATTTGGAAGACATATTATTGCCTGACCATTTTTTTTGGCAGGTCGTGAGTGAACGCATATTTGGTCTTTACAATTGGCTTCAATTACCTGAACTTGGCCGTTTTCAATGCGTACAACATTTCTGCCACCATTTTGGTCTTCAACAATCACTGTCTTTTCTACATTCAAAGGAGCTGATGCAAATTCTTGACCATCCTTATAAATAATAATCTCTCCTGCCTCATTCGATGACGCATTTATCCACAATATTAAGACCATCGCGATCAATAAAAAAAATGCTATTAGTATAACGTCTNGTTTTTTCATACAGTCAATTTTACCTTAATCAATATAATTTACAACTTTTATTTTAACAATAAAACTGTTATAGTACAAACAAAATGCGTAACATAAACTCCTTACCATCCCCTTATTAGACAACAATGTTGGTAGATATTAGACAATACTATGCTATAATTATTTTATCTAAAATTATAGGACCAAGGAGCATTGATTTGAAAAAAACAATACTATTGGGTTTGTGCCTTATATTGTTCATTATGACGGGATGTGGCCCAACAACTACAAAACAATCCCGATTTCTTTTGAATACAGTAGTTGAAATAACGGTATATGGTAGAAAATCAGAAAAACTTATTAATGAGTTATTTCAAGAAATGCAATATATGGAGAACAAATATAGCAGATATATAGCAGATAGTGAAATATATAATGTAAATAGCAACCCAGGAATACCGGTACCTGTTTCAGAAGATACCTTTGACTTAATCCAACAAGGTATCTATTATGCTACAATTTCTGACGGTCTATTTGATATTAGTATAGGACCACTGGTTGATTTGTGGGCTATAGGCGAACAAAATCCGCAAATTCCTCTCCAGTCTGATATTGACTTAGCCAAATCAAGAGTTGATTATCGTAATATTTCAATGGACAGCCAAAATCACACTATTTCGGTTGCAGAGGGTATGTCCATTGATACTGGCGCAATTGCTAAAGGTTTCATTACTGATAAATTAGTATACATTTTACAAGAGGGAAACGCTGATTCAGCACTTTTAAACCTGGGTGGAAACCTTTATCTATATAGCTCTAAACCTGATGGTTCTTTATGGACGGTGGGTATTAGAGATCCCTTCGGCTCACAGGGTGATTATCTCGGAACCATTTCGGTAAGAGATATGTCGGTTGTAACATCAGGAATTTACGAGCGTTATTTCGAAGTAGACCAAAAAAGGTTCCATCATATTTTAAATCCAGAAACAGGTTATCCAGCAGATAATGAACTAGCATCCATATCCATTATTTCACCAAGCTCAACAAAATGTGATGGCTTGTCCACAACCTGTTTTCTTCTTGGTTTAGATAAAGGTATGGAACTAATAGAACAGCTAGAAGACGTGGAAACTATAATGGTTACAAAGGACAAAAAGGTTTATGTATCCAATGGAATAAAGAATGGAGCAATACATTTTAAACTAACTAACGACGAATATACATTAATAAATAAATAGAGCTTTTTACTATGTTATATGCTTAAGCCGTGCCGTACAATTATTGTGATAAAAATGAAATTTCATAACTACATATTGTATACGTTTAATGTGGGCAGTATCATTGTTCAGTTATGCATGAAAATCTGNGCCATATATTGATCATATTAGGGTTATATTAAATGCTCTATCAATATTTTTACTCCAATGCCAATTAAAATAACAGCTCCTAAACGAGTGAAATATTTCTTCATTTTTGTTTGATTGGACATCCAGCAACCAAGGTATACACCGCAAAATGACAGACAAAATGTTATAACACCTACGAAAATCGACGGAATCATTAAAAGATAACCTAAAGCAGTTATGGTTATTCCTGCAGCAAATGCATCTATACTTGTTGCAATAGAAAGTACTAACATGAGTTTGCAGCTCGTCAGATCCAAAGGTTTTGAATCCTCGTCAAAGGATTCTTTCCACATTTTTGCTCCGATAAACGCCAATAATACAAACGCTATCCAATGGTCAACAGGCTCAATAAAAGTTCTGAATGCAGATCCTGCTAACCAGCCCAATGAAAACATTCCCCATTGAAAAATTCCAAAAAAAAGTGCTACACGAATGGCATTCCAGTAGCGATTCTTAACAACACATACCCCACATGAAATAGATACCGCGAAAGCATCCATGGCAAGTCCTAATGCAAGTGCTATAATAAAAGAATAGTCCATATATAATCACCAATATTTCTTATTTTACTCTTTGTCCNCTGATTATTCATATTAAAACATTGGCGAGAATATATCAAGACTATTTTTGCCACAAATAATAAACTAAACTTATCCACCTGTTACATGTAGTTTATTGTATGTTTTAATTATTTCAATATACCTTTGATAAACCTCATCAACAATATCTTCCCAATTCCTATATATAGTAACTTTTGCTCTTTGGCCAGCTCTTATAATTAAATCTCTGTCCTTAGTTACTTCCAGTATCCTATTTGCATATGATTGTGCAGTATTTTCGCTTAAAAAACCATTTACATTATCCTCAATGCCTTCTGCTGCATTGCTGTTAGCAATAACGACAGAGGGCGTTGCCACTGCTGCTGCTTCTCGTATTACAATGGGAGCATTGTCATAAACAGAAGGAAATAAAAATAAATCCGCCCTTGCAAATAGCGAGCGCAAATAGTCACGATCGAGTATTTTGCCAAGCAAGGTTATTTTATCATCAAGACCTAACTCATTCACATACTCTTTTAGTTCCTCTTTTGCATATCCGTCTCCAACAAAAAACATGCGAAATGGAATGTTTCTGTCGTCCACTAATTTCAATGCTTCAACAATCATCTTAATATTTTTTTGCCATATATGCTGGCCTACAAATAAAAATACCAGTTCATTCTCTTTAATATTCAGTTTCTGCTCTGTTTTCTTAATTATGTCATTAATATTTTCAGGCACAACAAAATCAGTCCCATTGCTCACGACTTCTATACTGCCCTTATATCCATATTCATGAAGAGTATCGGCTGCACCTTTGCTTACCGTCCAAACTTGATCAACCCGATTGAAAAAATCAATAACAATACGAGTGCATATCTTAGCAAACGCATCTATTTTAAGTACTTGTTTAAAGTCATCATAAAACTTTGAGTGGAATGTTGCAACAATTGGTATATTGTTTTTCCTTGCAATTTGCTGTGCGACAGCACCAGAAGTAAAAGGACAATGGGCATGTACTATATCAAACGGAATACTCTTTATAGCACTACGAAAATTGATATCTAAAAGATCTAGCCCAATGCGATACGGTTCTCTCTGCTTTAAAGGAATTGAGTAATAACGAAGTACTGGGAAATCTTCTCTATCCCCGTATCCAGGATATGCGGGAGTAGCTACATAACATTCTCCGTATTTCTTATCAAGCCAGTATGCATAATTTTTCACTACATTGGTAACCCCATCCATAACAGGAACAAAAGAATCATTAAACTGTCCAACTACAAGCTTCTTGTCCATATACACTCCATGCCTCCTGTCAAAAAATGATCCTAAATTAAATGAACTATTTTATGATGGTTTACACTCTATTTACGTTCCTTTTATTAAATTGTCTGTTTTTACTTATTATATCATGAGTTAACACGTCAAAGCTAATTTCCGGCTGCTAATAAAGCCTTCAGGAACTCACTGCCATCGGTTTCAACTTTTAATACCTGAACTTGCAAAGCTGCTTCAAGCTCTCTAAGTTCCATATCATCTAAGAAAATATCGGTACCAGCTCTAAACATGTTCGAAGGCAGAAGTAAAACCTCTCCAATATGTTTCCCTAACAACTGGTTCTTAATATCATTACCCGTCAAAAGACCTGTAACAGTAACGGTGTTACCAAAAAATAGGTTTTCTATATTATGAATTATGATTTTNAAGCCAGGAAAATGACTCTCTGCCAGCTGTGCTAGATTTGAAATAAAACCTGCAGCAAGAGCTCCTGTTGCAACGCTGACCACTCTATTAACTGGGCGAGTTTCTTCTGATGATAGTGCTTGTTTAAACTCGTCAACAAACATAGCTGTCATACCAACACCATTCTCTATCTGTGGGAAATCTTCATAATGATTGTAATCAGGTAATGGTGTACCCGACATTAAATACCATTCATCAGAAAGGTATACTCTACGGCTCCCGGTCTTTTCTAAGAAATATTGCTGCCATTTTTCTACCTGTAGAATAACTTCCATAGCTGAAACACTATCAATAGGAGCTAAAACAGGAAGTCCATCCCTATATCTTGTAAGGCCCACGGGAACAATAGATATACTGTTTAGCATAGGCATAAGTGTAGATAAATCCGTCAATGTACGTTCTAGCTCTTCACCATCATTAATGCCTTTACACAAAACAATTTGTGCATTCAGTATTATACCACTATCTGAAAAAGCCTTCATTTTAGCGAGTATATCACCAGCAAATCTGTTGTTAAGCATTTTCACTCTGAGCTCGGGATTTGTAGTATGCACCGATACATTCACAGGGGACATATGATATTTAATTATTCTATCAATGTCATCCTGTCCCATGTTTGTCATTGTTACGTAGTTGCCAAATAAAAAGGACAGTCGAGCATCATCATCCTTATAATATAGTGTCTGCCTCATCCCGGATGGTAATTGATCTATAAAACAGAAAACACATTTGTTCCTACAGCTTTTTTCTTCGTCAAGCAAAGGGTTTTCAAAACAAAGACCAATATCTTCGCTTTCATCCTTTTCAATATCCACCCTGAGGATGCTACCATCTTTTTTTTGTATTTCAAGTAGTAATGCTTCTTCGGATATCATGAAACGATAATCAAAAACATCTACAATGTTACTTCCATTTATAGATATCAGGCTGTCACCAGCTTCTATTCCAGCTTCTTCTGCAATACTTCCTTTATATACTTCAGAAATTATTAGATTGCTCATTACTCCCCCATGAATTCAAGGTACATGTTAATTTTTGTAAAATAATAGCAGCTGAAAATCACACAATAAAATGCCTTATAAATAAAAATCTTACTCATAGATACATCTTAAAGCGTTCTTAGTAGCTGCTAATTCAACACAAATTACTTCATATTTTATGCTTCCATTTTAATGACTTCTACGCCTTTATAATATCCGCACTCTTTACAAACTCTATGTGGCGCTCTTAAGCTATGACACTGTGGACATGGAACCAATTCTGGCGCATTAAGTTTATAATGTGTCCTTCTTTTATTTCTACGTTGTTTAGATACTTTACGCTTTGGTACTGCCATTTATAACACCTCCGTTCCGGTTTTCGGCACTAATCTGCCTTCTCGGAATGCTCCTTATCAAATAAATCTTTTAAAGCGGCTAACCGCGGGTCAATCTGTAATTCTTCATCACAAGAACATTCTTCACCCATGATGGGTTTTCCGCATTTTGGACAAACTATTTTACAATCTCCACTGCACCTGTGACTCATTGGCATGGCTAATGTAATATTGTCAGCTAGGATTTTATTAAGGTCAAGCCAATATCCGTTATAAGTAAAGAGCTCATCGTCTTCCACATCTTGTTGCTCCTGCACTATATCTTCGCTAATGTTAACTCTTAGCTTTTTAGAAATAGGTTCGCCACAGGAATCGCAACGTGTACTATAAGTACAACTTGCTGTACCTTCAAGATGTAACAATCCATTAAGATTGGTAAGAACACCTTTAAAATCCACAGGTCGGTCAATGGATATCAAACCATAAATATCCGACAAACCTTCTACAATGCCGGACTTATCAATATTTAACTGTTCACCGACAGTCATAATAACTTCAGATATATCAACTTTCATATCTTTCCTCCGGCCTGCAAAAATTCAACAAACTTCATTATAAACACTGTGTTGTCTTTTGTCAACGACCTATGCACAGCAATTTCTACACTACATAGCGTAAGCCATGTAAAAAAGTTAAATTAATAATAAGATATAGAAACACGGCTGTACTTGGCTGTTTTATTTATTATATAGCGGGAATCTTGAAGTTAAATCCCTTACTGCTTTAATGACTGTCTCTTTATTCTTATCAAAATCTGCTAATGTCATTGAAATTAACTTTGCGATTTCTCCCATTTCTGGCTCTTTCATACCTCTTGTGGTCACAGCGGGCGTGCCTAACCTTATACCACTGGTAATAGCTGGTTTTTGTGTATCAAAGGGTATACCATTTTTGTTTGCAGTAATATGCACCTCGTCAAGAAGTTGCTGTGCATCTTTACCAGTAATATTCTTACTTGTTAAATCTACAAGCATTAAATGGGTATCCGTCCCACCCGATACAATATCGAAACCATGCTCTTGCATTGATTGTGCTAAAGCTTTAGCATTGTCTGCTATTTGTTTTTGATATTGCTTGAACTCGGGTAACAAAGCTTCTTTAAAAGCAACTGCCTTTGCNGCAATAATATGCATTAGCGGTCCGCCCTGAATACCGGGGAAAACAGCGCGATCAATATCTCTGGCATATTCTTCCTTACAAAGGATCATTCCACCTCTTGGTCCACGAAGAGTTTTATGAGTGGTTGTGGTAATAAAATCAGCATATGGGACAGGACTCTGATGGAGTCCCGCAGCTACTAATCCTGCAATATGTGCCATATCTACCATAAGATATGCTCCAACCTCATCACAAATATCTCTGAATTTTTTAAAGTCAATTTCTCTTGAGTATGCACTAGCGCCAGCAATGATCATCTTAGGTTTGTTTTCAACTGCAATCTGCCTTAATTGGTCATAATCAATTAGACATGTATCTTCTCTTACACCATAAGGCACCACATTAAAATATTTACCTGACATATTAATCTTCATGCCATGACTAAGATGCCCACCATGGGATAGATTCATACCCATGAAAGTATCCCCAGGATTTAACATTGCAAAAAATACTGCCATATTAGCTTGGGCACCCGAATGAGGCTGAACATTCGCATGCTCAGCTCCGAAAAGTTCCTTTGCACGTTCTATTGCAAGGTCTTCAACAACGTCAACATGCTCACAACCACCATAGTACCTCTTCCCTGGGTATCCTTCAGCATATTTGTTTGTCAATGGTGTTCCCATAGCCTCAATAATAGCTTTACTTACAAAGTTCTCAGAAGCAATAAGTTCAATATTATTGTTTTGCCTATCAACTTCATCGTAAATAGCTTTTGCTACTTGAGGATCAATTTTCTCAATATTCTCAAATCTCATATTTTTTGTCCTCCATTTATTTAAAATAACTTAGTGATCTTAACTTTAGGCTTTATTCAATTCGATGTCTTCTTTTGGCTTTCTTGTTCTGCTAATATACATCAACGCTACAAGTCTTTGTCTAATTTGAAGAATGATAACTTCAAAGAAAGATATAATAAACATTGAAACCAGCTGTGACTCAATTGTAAACATATTAATTAGCAGACTTAAAAAATAGATAAAAATAATGTTCCTTCCAATAAAAAATCCATACCCTTTTGACAATTGTATTGAAGTTTTGAAATTTCGCCATACACTTACACCAGTATCAAGAAAGGTAATATCTTTAAATATAAATACAACCTGTATAATAAACCAAGCTAAAGGTATTAAAGCAACTATAAAACTAGAAGCAAAAGCAAACATCGGAAATACTAACATTGCAAAGGACATAATGAATACTACAATCAAAACTATTATTAACAATGCAACATAAAAAATAATATTGAACAGTAAATACCTTGGCAATGCTTTAAAAAATTTATTCGCGTAAACTGCAAAGGAGGAACTTGGGCCCTCAAGATCAACAAGGTATCCTCCGAGATAGAAAAATAATAACAACGCCATTAATATTTTCTGCAGAGTTAGTATCCCAACAATTTTTAGTAAAATAGTAATAAAGCTCAGGAAAACCTCTGAGTTTTGAAACTCGATCATAGTATGAAGCTGAGTACTAAGGTTTTCAGTTGCTAGAACATCTGGTAGGGTATTATATATTTGCTGAGAATATATAAAATAATCCATCNTGAGCGGCTGTACTAAAACCCTAAATCCAAATGAAATTGCCAATAATAGAACGAAGAGCACTTGCGGTACAGCATTAGCCTTTAAGTCGTAAAACTTCATCATTCTTCGAAAGTAATATGTATAATGTTTTATCTTTCTCGGTCGCATATTATCTACATCTTCTCCATCAATCGTTTTTTTTCACTCTCTGTGAGATATCTCCATTCACCTGGTTTTAAGTTACCCAACTGAACACCACCGTACGCAACTCTTTTAAGTCTAATTACTGGATTACCTATTTTTTCACACATTTTTCTTACTTGTCTGTTGCGGCCTTCATGAATGGTAATCTCTAGTTTTGTTTTATTTTCGTAAATACTCAACACATTTACATAAGCAGGGGCAGTAATGTAATTCTCAATCTTAATGCCTTTTCTCAGGCTTTGGATTGCATTTTCAGATGGTTTCCCCTTCACTGTAACAATGTATGTTTTAAGTATTTCATGTTTAGGATGCATTAAAAAATTTGCAAACTGGCCATCATTCGTCAAGAAAAGTAGGCCAGAGCTATCATAATCTAAACGTCCTACAGGATAAATACGTTCTTCGATTCCGTCAATAAGGTCAATAACGGTTTTTCTTCCTTTAGGATCACTGACCGATGTAATATATCCTTTAGGTTTATGCAAAAGGATATAAACTTTCTTACTCTCAAGCTTTATGGGCTTGCCATCAACTTCAATATTATCATTAGCTGTAACCACTACACCCATCTCGTTTACAACCTGTCCATTTACTTTAACTCTACCTTCACGAATATATTCTTCTGCCCTTCTACGTGATGCCACGCCACTATGGGCTAAAGCCTTTTGAAGTCGCATATTTTTCGATTTAATTACCGCCTTTATAGGTCAATTTTTGTTTTTACACTTGTTACTACATTAATTGTACCCAACAATTAGCTACTTTAATTCACTAAATGCCTTTCACAATTATAACACATTGCGTTCTAGCTGCAAGATCAAGAGAAAAAAAAACAACTATCCTGAAGAAACAAGATAGTTGGAAGAATCGTAACCTTAAATATTTTCTGTTATGATTTATCAAAATGTTCATCACATACTAGCAGCAAGCCTCTTTCTAATTTCCTGAATAAAACCTAGAGTGTCAACGGCTCTCTTGTTTGGTAACTGTGAAATGGCTGCTAAATCACCAGTCATTACACCATCTTCAATTGTTTGCGTAACGGCACTTTCCAGCTTATCTGCAAAAAGGACCAGATCATTCAAACCGTCCAATTCGCCTCGTTTTCTCAAAGCACCAGACCATGCAAATATTGTTGCTACAGAATTTGTTGATGTGGGCAACCCTTTTAGGTGTTTGTAATAGTGCCTTTGAACCGTACCATGTGCTGCTTCATACTCATAATGACCATCGGGTGATACCAGTACTGAGGTCATCATCGCAAGACTACCAAAGGCTGTTGCAACCATGTCGGACATAACATCACCATCGTAATTCTTACATGCCCATACATAACCGCCTTCGGAACGGATTACGCGAGCCACTGCATCATCTATCAATGTGTAGAAATATTCAATTCCAGCATCTTTGAACTTGTCAGCATACTCTTTTTCAAATATCTCTTGAAATACATCCTTAAAATGATGGTCATACACTTTAGAAATTGTATCCTTAGTTGAAAACCATAAATCCAGTTTCTGGTCAAGAGCATAATTGAAACATGATCTTGCAAAGCTTTGTATGGATTTATCTGTATTATGCATTCCCATGATAATACCTTCAGAATCGAAGGAATGTATTAAACTCCTGCTCTCATTGCCATCTTCACCGGTAAATACCAGCTCTGCTTTTCCTGGTTTATCAATGCGCATTTCAGTATTTTTATAAACATCGCCATATGCATGACGTGCGATGCAAATAGGCTTTTTCCATGTCCTAACTAGAGGCTCAATGCCTTTAACAGCTATTGGTGTCCTAAATACTGTCCCATCCAAAATAGCACGAATAGTACCATTAGGACTTTTCCACATGCTTTTTAAATTATATTCTTTAACTCTTTCAGCATTAGGAGTTATAGTTGCGCATTTGACGGCTACACCATATTTCTTTGTAGCTTCAGCAGAATCAATGGTTACCTGATCATCAGTTTCATCACGATAAGCCAGCCCCAAATCATAGTACTCCGTTTTTAGGTCTACGAAGGGATGTATTAGCTCGTCCTTAACATATTCCCATATGATACGGGTCATTTCGTCGCCATCCATCTCAACAAGGGGCGTTTTCATTACTATTTTACTCATTTTTCATTTCCTTTCCCATGCTCTTTTTTATCCAAGGAAGCTTTCCGCCTGCCTTTAATATCTCAGCGTCAAGTCTGGATAGTGAATGCGTTAGTTTAATTTTGTTTCCTTTTGTTTTATTATGAAGAACACATTCTCCTTGTAAATCGCCAATATTAATCTCCAGCTCATCCATCTCGTCAATATTACTATAATCATCTGGATTGACAAATGTTAGAGGAACGATACCGAAATTAATTAGGTTTGCCAAGTGTATTCTTGCAAAAGATTTTACAATAACAGCTTTTACACCCAGATATTTAGGCGCTAACGCTGCATGTTCACGGCTGGAACCTTGACCATAGTTGTCGCCAGCAATAATGAAGCCACCGTCGTTTTCTTTTGCCTTTCTATGAAAATCACAATCTATAGCTTCGAACACATATTTTGATATTTCAGGTATATTGCTCCTTAGAGGAAGAATGCGTGCACCCGCAGGCATAATATGGTCTGTTGTAATATTATCTTCAACCTTGATTAGCACTTTCCCCGAAAGACTATTACCAATAGCTTCAAATTTCGGTAATGGTGCGATATTAGGACCTCTAATGATTTCAACTTCTTTCGCTTCCTCAACAGGTAATGGTTTCAATATCATATTGTCATTAACAAAAAACTTATCTGGCATTTTAAGTTCGGGTAAATCTCCTAGTGTCCTGGGATCCGTTAAATACCCTGTTATCGCTGTAGCAACTGCTGTTTCAGGACTTACAAGATAAACATCGGCGTCAGCTGTTCCACTTCTGCCTTTAAAATTTCTGTTAAATGTTCTAACAGATACTGCACCTGATTTAGGGGCAGAACCCATACCTATACAGGGTCCGCAGGCATTTTCCAGTATTCTTACTCCTGCTCGGACCATATCCCGATATTCACCGCTGTCAATTAAATGCTCAACAACTTGTCTGGAACCTGGGCTTACCGTCGCGTGAAGATTGCTCGCAATTGTTCTTCCTTTCAACGCATTAGCCACCATTTTTAAATCTCTTAATGATGAATTTGTACAGGAGCCTATTGCAACCTGATCCACCTTTATTTTACCAACCTCTCTAACCGTAGAAACATTACCAGGACTGTGTGGTAATGCCACCATGGGTTCTAGAGAAGATAAGTCAATTTCAATTATTTCATCATATTCTGCATTATCATCGGGCAAGAGTTCTATCCATTGTTCTTGCCTTCCTTGTTTTTCAAGAAAAGACTTTGTAACTTCATCACTTGGGAATATGCTTGTTGTACAACCAGTTTCTGTTCCCATATTTGTTATTGTGGCCCTGTCTGTAACGCTCAGTGTTTTTACTCCTTCTCCAAAATACTCTAAAACCTTTCCAACTCCGCCTTTAACATCGATTCTACGCAACACTTCTAAAATAACATCCTTTGCGGATACCCATGGAGATAACTGTCCTGTTAGATGTACCCCTACTATTTTGGGATACTTTATTCTAAATGGTGCCCCGGCCATAGCACATGCTATATCTAAACCGCCTGCTCCCATAGCAAAGCAACCAATACCACCAGCAGTTGGAGTATGACTATCGGATCCTATTAAAGTGTTTCCAGGTTTTGCAAAACGTTCAAGGAATACCTGGTGACAGATCCCGTTTCCTGGTCTTGAAAAATATAGCCCATAACGCTGAGCAATAGACTGTAAGAAAAGATGATCATCAGCATTTTTAAAGTCGGTCTGTAAAGTATTATGATCAACAAAACTGACAGAGAATTCAGTTTTTGCTCTATCTATACCAATAGCTTCAAACTGCAGATATGCCATAGTTCCTGTCGCGTCCTGTGTAAGCGTGTTGTCTATTCTTAATGCAACCTCAGCTCCTGCTTTTTTTTCACCTTCGACTATATGCTTATTAAGTATTTTTTCGGTTATTGTACCTGCCATACATAGCACCTGCTTTCTATTTCTTAAATTTTCATTCTCTCAATTAATAATATGGGGGCTATTCAAATTTCAAGCTTTTAATCATTTGTTTTTTCTGCTTCAGAAGATTATTATCGAATATGAAGAACTTCGTAAAAATTAGACTCTCCACCTATCTATACGAGATTGTAGTCACTTGTTACCTTGTCATTAATTATTATAAATGAATAAGGGTTCATGTCAAGTAAAGTGAGGGTATTAATAGTCGAACATGGGCGTACTAAACTGATGATTTTTCAAATAAATTCTAATATGCAAATAATTTGAAACATGGGTGTGGTAAGTTGATAACTCGGCTTTATTATTATAATGTTTTGTTTATGTAATTATTTCATTGAACAAATGTCTTAACAAACTCGTTACAGTCGACACTCAATATACTTGAGAGATAGCCGTGAACAGTAACAAAAACTCATCGTATATATGTCATAAAAATTCAAAGCGTTGTTTTAAACCTATAAAATATGTATAATGAATGAGAATATCTAGAAAAATATTATAACAGCAATCATGTACAATTATAAAGATTAAAGGGTGGTTTACCTGATGAATGAACATTCGGATATCGCTGAAAAAAAAATTTTGATTCTGTACTTTCTTAAAATTTTAGACATGCCTATCGGTAGCATTCAATTCGTTAGAATAATGCTTGAAAATAAGCTCATGAACTACTTCTATATGCAACAATATCTAAGCGAACTTATTGAAGAAGAGTTAGTTCAAGTAGAAAAAAATGAAGATATCTCCTATTATCTTATAAGTGAAAAAGGCATGGATATATTAAATATGTTTGAATCGATTCTTCCTGCCGGCTTAAAAAAACGTCTCAAGGATAGTGTCGGTGAGATTAAAAAGAATATCCACACCGAAACAATGATTACTGCCGATTATGTGCCCGAAGGTGACGGATATAGTGTGTTGTGTAAAATACGGGAAAGTGATTTTTCATTATTAGAAGTTAAAATTGCAGCTGGAACAAAAAACGATGCACGAAATATATGCAAAAATTGGATTGAATCACCACATGAAATATACTTGGAAATACTTGAGACTATGATTCAAGACAGAAAAAATCAAGAGGAACTCATGGATGACCAGATATCCTATGGGTAATCAGATATTTATTATCCTTTAGCTTTCCTTAATCGTCTAACAAATGATCGAATGTCCCATGAGCAATAAGATAACCTATGGATGTTCAAAGAGCCTATGGATGATCGAATATTAAGGATTTAACAATTGCAAAAAACTCTCGAAGGTAGCTGTTTATAAGTACAATACCTGGAGTAGGTGCCCCATATCCATATGCAGTAAAGCCGTTGCGTTTTGCTAGGATATTTGAGCGAAATACATGAAAATTGTTAGTTATAAATGCTATTTCATCATTTTCGCCTAATATTTGTTTTGTATACTTGAAATTCTCCATGGTGCTGCTAGATCTGTCTTCTATAATAATTCTCTCTGGATTTATGCCCCTGTCAATAAGATAATAAGCCATGGCGTGAGCCTCTGGCATCGGTTCATTGGGCCCTTGACCTCCTGACATAACAATATATGTATCCGGATGCTCTTTTGCATATTCCATGCTTAAATCAAGCCGATTTTTAAGAGCAAGAGTGGGACTTCCATCAGGCTTAATTCCACATCCAAGAACTACAAGATATTCAGGTTCTGTATCCGTGCTCGGCTGATAAATACCGCCAAAAATTATACAACTTTCTAATAATATAAAGACAAAAAGAAATAACATGAAAGACCAATATACAAAGCGGCGTATTATTGGATGAATTCTACTTATATGCCTCTCATATAGTGGCTTTAGTGAAAGAATTATGCATGCTATACCAATTATTGCAGGTAGAAATGCCCCCAGATCCATTCCTTGTACGTAAGCTCTAACAATAATAGTATCAAGAATTCCTAAAATGCCTATGATAAATAAAATAATTTGACGAATTTCTATGTTCCTTTTCATATGTATACCCGCTATTAAATTAATATAATGTTGCTATAAATGCCTACAATCTACATGTATTTCAAAACACTGCTTGTTGAAAATACGTTTTTATGTTTTATTTCCTTTATATATCTAAGTACAATTTAATAACACTGTTTGTTAAAAAATATATATTATATTTTCTGCTATATCATATTATACACAAAAACTTACATTATTTAAAGCAAAACGGCAAGTTCCTTTATTGGCGCTAATTCCAACTTTAATTAAACACTTTTCGATGATATTAATAGTTCTGTGTAGACTTACATTCTTCTCATTTTTTAAGCCTGTGACGTGATACGTAATAAGTTCAGCAAGTTTAAGTTATCTGGAGAAATAAATATCAGAAAACTCAATATCTAGCATCTCTAATATTTTTCTATTTTCATTCTCATACTTGATATCACACATGCCATTAACATTAGGTGTTGTAGGGATGATTACCTTGAAAGTTGTACCTTCATCAATTTTACTTGTAACAGATATGGTTCCTCCTAATTCCTCAACGAATAATTTTGACAAAAATAGACCTATTCCACTTCCCTCGGCAAGACGAGAAAGACTTTTATCGACTTGACCGAATCGTTCAAATATGACGCCAATCTTATCCTCTGGAATACCAACACCTTCATCCTTAACTATCAAATTTAAAAAGCCATTTCTAAAGAACAGTTCAATATACACATTCTTACCTTTAGGTGTGAACTTTATTGCATTAGATAAAAGATTTAGTAAAACACGCTTATATTTTTCATCATCAATAAAAATAATCTTCTCTTCTATATCACAAACAAAATATATATTTAGTTCTTTCCTCATAGAATAAAGTCTTGCTTCTTCCGATATAAATTTGGTTAATAATACTATATCAACATTCCTTCCACTTAACTCCGACTTATCAGTTATTCTGGATGTAATATCCAAAAGATTTCTAACAAGCCTGAATTGTCGCAATGTATTATGTCTAATTGTATTTATGTACCAATTTGCCTTATCACTTAACTCATAACTACAACGCTCTAAAGCCTGAATTGCAGCCATAATAACCGTCAGTGGCGTTTTAAACTCATGAGAGATCAATGAAAGGAAATTGTCTTTCTCCTCGATTCTTTTTTCAAGATATTCCATCTTTTGTTTTTCAATCTTCAAATCGTAATCTGCATTTACTTGCTTTGTAACATCAACTATACGAATAAAAGATATATATATATTGCTTGTGCTATCGTATATGGGCCTACCACTAACACTAAAATGATGTGTATCTTCATTGGTTACAACAGTAACTATATAAGCGTTGAATGTATCTCCTTGTATAATCTTAAATACCGGTAAATCATTGTAGGGAATTTCATCATTTGTGGATGTGTAGTACTTTATGTTAGCTGGAATGTCGTTATACTTAAAGCTATTAAAATAATGCTTAATAATATGAGCTTCACTGTTTAAAGCTACTATGCTGTAATCAGGATAAACTACAAAAAAGCCATCTGACATGTGTTCAAAAATAGTCTCAATGTTTTGAATGTTTTTACACAGGTTATTGGACCGATAACTGTTATTATTTCGGCTTAATTCATCTTCTGTAACCTCAACTACTGTCTCAATAAAAAATGCAACTTCTTCACCTTTGAATATTGGAGTTATGGAGATGTCCCAATAAGAAATATTACTTCTTTTCATTCTAAAAAAACTACATTCATGTAACCTAACCCCTTCTTTTGTTTGTAATGCCGTTTCCCACAATCTTTCAAACGGGCTTCCTTTCCACCCTGTAATAATTTCACTAATGGGTTTTCCGGCGGAACAAGCTATATTGTCGTACGGCTCCTCCAGCCTCTTTAACCATACTTGATTTGCATCTATTAGAAAAAGGTCAGGTGCACTGAAAATTGCTATCCCGAAAGGACTATTCAATANTAGTTGACTAATAGTATTATAACATATTACTTCATTTTTTTTCATTTGTAATTTGCCACTACAGATCATAAGCCAATTTGCCCCCGAAAACAATACGCATGTACGCGTTTATGGTTAGTAGTTTACTGTTCTATAAACACCAAATATATCTAATATAAAAAATAATCTCAAATAAATAATGAGCTCGAATTGTCTTGACTAAAGATGTAGAAAATAATAATGGTACTTGCATTATATTTTATTAATCATATACATTCAATGTAATAATGTTACATAATTTTTACTGGCATATTAAATATATTTAGCACATTTTCTTCCTACTTACAAGCATTTTGTAACAATTATTTTTCGAAATCATAATTTACTATTGTACTATTGTGCTAAATTGGCTATTGTATGGTAATATAGTTAATAAAATAAATATTCATAAGAACAGAGGGATGATGGTGAAAGCATATAATGTTTTAGACTTAATAGGCAATACATGTATGATTAGTCTTAAAAAGGCAACAGGGTATAACATATATGGAAAAGCAGAATTCCTAAACCCTGGTGGTAGTATTAAGGACCGTATCGCAAAATATATGATCGAACAGGCTGAAGCCTCAGGAGAGCTAAAAAGAGGCATGAAGATTGTCGAGCCTACTTCAGGTAACACAGGAATTGGACTTGCATTAGTAGGTGTCCAAAAAGGTTATGAAGTAATTATTGTTATGCCCTCAAATATGAGTGAAGAACGAAAAAAAATTATGCAAGCTCTTGGTGCTAAGCTCGTTTTAACACCTGCAGAAGAAAATGTCGAAGGAGCTATAAGGGAAGCTGAGAAAATAAAACGTGAGGACCCATTAGTGTACATTCCCATGCAGTTTGAGAACCCTAACAACCCGAAGATACACTACCTTACAACCGGACCTGAGATATGGAAACAGTTAGATAAAAATGTGGATATTTTTGTCTCAGGGGTTGGCAGCGGTGGTACTATTGGTGGAATAGGCAAGTTCTTAAAAGAGCAAAACCCCAATGTAAAAATTGTTGCAGCAGAGCCAAAAAACGTCTCGGCATTATTAGGGCAGGATCCGGGATTTCATAAAATACAGGGAATTGGAGATGGGTTTGTTCCACCTGTATTGGATACATCATTAATTGACTCGGTTATTGAGGTTACAGATGAGGACGCTATAAATACTTCAAGGGTTTTAGCTAAAAAACAAGGTTTATTAGTTGGCATTTCATCGGGCTGCAATGTATGGGCTGCAATTCAACTTGCTAAAAAATACGGTGAAGGTGTTAATATATCAACTATTCTTTGTGACAGAGCTGAGCGATACTTTAGTACAGAACTCCTATAAAAAAACACAATAACACAATAACACAGAGGGACACAAGAACACAAGG
>JGI24708J26588_10000207_pt1 | contig 46684 bp, 41 predicted proteins | sample BioPla1DNA2_FD_26588 | JGI IMG/M metagenome (IMG submission 26588) | reverse complement strand
TAAGCCTTAAAGAGCAAGGCTTTGGGTGTCTGGCACGTCTTGTGCCCGACGCCTTAATCAATATACCATCGATCTCGTTGGCAATCAAGGAGCTTAAATCGNCAATTTTGACACTTAGGTCTAACTATCTNCCTCGTTCGCATCCATTCTNAGTTTTCCGATGAAAATTGAATGCTATACAAAGAAAAACCTGCCTGCAATGGCATTTTGTGCCAAAGCAGACAGGTGCATACAAACATTCACTAGGACCGGGGACGCATGTGCGGAAAGAGCAAGACGTCTCGTATTGAGGGTGAATCAGTAAACAGCATAACCATACGGTCAATTCCAAGACCCAGGCCGCCTGCGGGAGGCATTCCATACTCCAGGGCTCGAATATAATCTTCATCCATCATATGGGCTTCGTCATCGCCCTTCTCACGCTGGGCCATCTGCTGCCTGAAGCGTTGTTCCTGGTCAATAGGATCGTTTAGCTCAGTGAATCCATTGGCTACTTCCCAGGTGACGATAAATGGTTCGAAGCGATCGGTCAAACTGGGATTGTCCTTTTTGCGTTTAGCCAGTGGACTTACTTCTACAGGGTGATCTGTAATAAATACTGGCTGAATCAGGTTTGGCTCTACGAAGGCATCAAAAAACTCATCGAGCACATGGGAAAAGGAAGCGTTAGGCTCCAATTCAAGTCCCTTTTCCTTCGCAGCCTGCCTGGCCTGTTCATCATCTAGGCCTGTCAGATCAACCCCAGAATATTCTTTAATCGCTTCGAGCATAGGCTTCCTCGGCCAGGGCGGTGTCAAGTCTATTTCCTGACCCTGAAACACGATCTTAGTGGAGCCTACCAACTCTTTTGCAATATAAGCGTAGATCTCTTCCGTGATTTCCATCATATCGTTAGCGTCACCGTAAGCCATGTACAGCTCGCACATGGTGAACTCAGGATTATGCTTGGTGGAAATGCCTTCGTTCCGAAACATCTTGCCAAGCTCAAAGACACGGTCAAAGCCCCCCACCAGCAGCCGCTTTAAATACAGCTCAGGTGCAATGCGCAAATAGAGATCCATATCTAGGGCGTTGTGATGTGTAGTAAAGGGACGGGCGCTTGCTCCGCCTGCGATCACATGCAGCATAGGAGTTTCGACTTCAATATAGCCCCGTCCAGACAGAAAGCTGCGTATCAGCTGGATAATCCTGCTTCTGGTTTCGAAAACCTCACGCACTCCGGGATTCACGATCAAGTCTACGTAACGCTGGCGATATCTCAAATCCACATCCTTGANCCCATGCCACTTTTCAGGCAGTGGCCTCAGTGACTTGGACAGAAACTGGAAGTCCTGGACTTCCACACTAATTTCACCCCGGCGGGTACGAAAAATTTTGCCAGTGACACCTAGAATATCGCCGATATCAAGTTTCTGCAACAGAGCGTAGCCTTCTTCGCCAAGGGTGTTAACCCTGAAGTAAAGCTGAATCGTGCCGGTATGATCAACAAGATCCGCAAAACTGGCTTTGCCGTGCGTGCGCATGGACATGATACGCCCTGAAATCTTGGTATCCTGTTCTTCTAGTTCTTCAAAGCGGTCGATAATCTCCTGGGCAGTATGAGTGCGTTCAAACTTCTCACCAAAAGGAGCAACGCCCAGATCGTAGAGGTCCTTCAATTTATCGCGGCGCACTCGCATTAGTTCATTCAGTTCTTCTCTGTTCTCCGCATTATCCATAGGTTGCTCGTTCACCGTGATTACCTCCTGTATTATCTGGCCACTTTCAAAATTTCATACTGCAAAACTCCGTCTAAAACCTCGACCTCCACAATTGTTCCACATGGTTTGCCCATAATGGCCTGCCCCACAGGGGACTCATTACTGATCTTGGATTCTGCAGGATCTGCTTCGGCCGAACCCACTAACNGATACTCGAAAACATCAGATGTCTCTAAATCTTTCAAAGTAATTTTCTTGCCCAAACTGACAACTGTCTCATCTGTATCATCATCTTCTATTAAACGCGCGTTGCGCAACATCTTCTCTAAAGTAAGAATTCTGCCTTCGATGAAGGCCTGTTCGTTCTTAGCATCATCGTACTCAGAGTTCTCCGAAATATCTCCGAATTCGAGCGCTGCGCTGATTCGTTCAGCTACCTCACGCCTCTTAACGCTCTTTAATGTGTCTAGCTCAGTCTCTAACTTTTTTAAACCCTCCGGTGTAAGCAATACCTCTTTGTCAACCATACTCTCAGTCTCCTTTATAGTCCGCATTTCACGCAAGGGTGTAGACACTTACTCAAATAGATCATTCTCAATGCTCCATCTATTATAAGTAACAAAAAAAGGGATGTCAAGAATCAGACAGTCCCTATTGTGACATTGTCAACAAGCCCTAAGTGCCCATCTGCGGCTGTACGCTGAAGGCATCATCCAACACTTCCCGTCGGGGCATAAAACCGATCTTGTCGAGCATACGATTGTAGTCCTCAGGTGTAATATCTGCTAACGGCTTATTCAAAAGGGCCACCAGCAGCGCTTCCATAACATTGGTGCCAAATGACCTGCCCTCAATGTTGGGTGTAGTCGTAATCAGCTCACGGACATTGCGCCGCTTCAAAAACTCCACATCGCCAGGGGTGATCGTATTGGTAATCANAGTCTTGCCTGTCAGATCCTCAGGCATGTACCGGCGGATCATGTGGTAGTCTCCAGCTATCACATCGGCCCAGGCGTAATACTTGGCATACTTATTCTGGTCAGGCGATTTCTCCTGCTTAGTGCCTGTGGGATACAGCCAGGCAAAAGGCATTTGTACTGCGATGGGGGCTAGAATAGTTACCACCCATTGGAGGACCTTCAGCCTGTAGATGGGCAACGACAGTCCAAGTGCAAACATGACATCGCCGTAGAGCACACTGCTTCCCGTCTCCTGCAGCGCCTGAGCCATGCCGAAACGATCTAGAGCACAAGTCAGGAGCACATTTCTCCCTTGAAACAGACTAGGATTCTGCTGGGCGAGAGTTTGAATAGCCCTCCGCTCTAGAGTGTTCTTTAAGCCTGATCCATCAACTATAGGCGTAATCTGGGCTGCTCTGGCAATCTGCTTGGCTTCCCTGAGGATATAACGGCGTGTGCCCCCTTGCAAGTACAGATCGATTCCACCCATGCCAAAAGCCGCTACTTTGCCGTCAAGCTCTCGAATAAGGGCCACGGCCTTCTGCATATCGCCATCGGTGCCGATTCTCTCAATAGAGAACTTTTCTCCGCAGACAGTCACGACAGCCTTACTGTCCCTTTGGGACGAGCCTATGCTAACACTCACTATCCGCCTCATCAGTACTCCCCTTTAATCGATGTAATGAGTTCCCTCAATTTCTCGGGACTGTAATGAACGTCACCTTCTATGGGCGATTCACCAATCACAACACCTAGAACCTTGTCGCCCACAATGCCCTCGGCCAATTTAATACGCATATCAGAGCCAATCATGATGACATGATCATATTCCCCCATCTCCAGCATGAGCTGCATCAACCAGTTTAAAAGACTCTTTCCGTCATGGGACTCGATGAGCTCCCATCGTTCTAAGTCGTTTAGCAGGAGTGTGTACTCTACCCCTAGTTCCTGACAGATGCGCGCAAGCTCCGAGGTGTTCCCCAGCGGAAAGCCAATAACAGCCACACTGCCCCCTTTGCGCACTTCGGCCAAAGACTCCAAGCGCGAAACAAAGGAACGATCGCAACCGACCCTTGTGGCTACCTCCTGCTGGGAGAGTCCCGATACCCTCAGTTGGAATATGCGATCTACAATCCTATCCAGTTTATCACGGTTCAGCAACTTATCGCCGATACGAAAAAAGCCGCCCATCCTTTCACCGCCAATGTGCACATAATGTTCACAGTAATTATAACACGGGAAAAGACATTCTACAACAGACCTTTCAATACCTTTGCCATGTCTGCTGCCGTGGTTGTAGTGTTCAGGATGCGTCTGGCCTCAGCCGCATAAGGAATACCCTTTAGATACCAGGCTAGATGAGGGCGCATTTCACGAACTGCAATAGGTTCCCCATCATACTCGACTTTCATCTGCAGATGCCGGAGGGCTAATTCGATCCTTTCCTGGGCGCTTGGATCAGGCAGAAGAATGCCTTCATCTAAATAGGCTTTGATTTGAGCAAAAAGCCATGGGTTGCCCTGGGCTCCCCGGCCAATTGCCACATGGTCACAGTTTGTCTGTTCAAGGAGGCCCTGGGCATCTAGGGGTGAGAAAACATCCCCGTTACCAACAATTGGAATTCCCGTTGCCGCCTTAACCTTGCCTATCCACTCCCAATCGGCTTCACCTGCATAAAACTGTTCCCGGGTGCGGCCGTGAACTGTAATCCAGTATATCCCCGCATCTTCCAGCCGCCTGGCAACTTTGACGCAGTTGATGCTGTCCCGATCCCAACCTAAGCGGATTTTCGCCGTCACAGGAATCGGCACCGCTTCTACTACCGACTGGGCGACCTTAACGAGAGTCTCAACATCCTTCAGTAATGCAGCCCCGTCTCCGTTTTTCACAATTTTAGGCGTTGGGCAGCCAAAGTTGAGATCAATCATCTCGGGTCCTGCAATGTCATGCACGATTTTTGCCCCCTCAGCACACACGTGAGGATCATGACCGAAGATCTGAATGGCAGTAGGTCGTTCCAGCTCCGACAAGGCAAGCATCCTAAGGGTTCTCCGGTTCGCATAAACCAAGGCCTGGGCCGAAACCATCTCACTGACAACCAAGTCTGCACCGTACTCTCTAGCCAGGATGCGAAATGGCAAATCTGTTACACCAGCCATCGGGGCCAAGAAAACTCCCATCGCAAAACCTCCTTCAACAAAAAAAGCAGGGTTTCCCCTGCCTTCTGCAATCGTCTAATTAGTCCTGTTGTTTCATATTGTACTTGGTAAGGAAACGCTCCACTCGACCGCCGGTAGTGCTTAATGTCTGTCGCTGACCAGTATAGAAGGGGTGACATTTGGAACACAATTCCACCTTGATTTCACTCTTGGTAGATCCAGTTTCAAAAGTCTCACCACAGGCGCAGGTCACAACACTCTTACCGTACTTGGGATGTATATCAGCTTTCATGTCCTCATTCACCTCACTAACTTTACTGGATAAGCCAAAAAGTATTATAACATAGTCTAGCCACTCTTGGCAATGAGGTACTAAACTTATTTTAGATATGTCTGTGGATTCACAGGATTATTGCGGTAGCGAATCTCAAAGTGGACGTGGGGTCCGGTTGAAACTCCCGTATTGCCGCTGTAGGCTACAGTTTCCCCACGGGATACCCTTTGCCCAACTTTCACGTTCAGGCGGGAGTTGTGGGCATAGCGGGTCTCAATGCCGTTTCCATGGTCAATAATAACCAGGATACCGTAACCGCCGTTCCAGCCAGCGAAAGTGACTCGTCCGTCCGCCGCAGATTTCACATGAGTTCCGGTGGGAACAGCAATGTCTAAACCATTATGCATTCTACCCCAGCGGGGGCCGAAGGTAGAAGAAATCCGTCCCCTGACCGGCCAATCGAAGGCCTTCTGCAACTGCCCGTTAACAAGGAGGACATCACGGGGTCTAAGCTGAGTAGCCCCGGGAATAACCAGCTTTGTATTGGGCTGTATACGGCTGGGATCAGTGATTGCGTTCGCCCGCGCAATCTCATCCAAAGGCACGTTGTAACGCTCGGAGATCTCCCAGAGACTCTCGCCTGTGGCAACTTGATGCAGCACCCCGTTAACTGAAGGGATCTGGAGTTCCTGACCAATGGAAAGATAGTTCTTATTCTTGAGATCATTTGCTGACGAAATGGTATCTACAGATACTCCGTAAGCCAGGGCAATATCCCACAAAGTTTCACCTGGATTAACTTTGTGAACAAAGATCGCAGGCTTCTCTTCCTTCTTTTCTTCCCTCTGTTCTTCCACCTTAGGCGGATCGGGAACAGGCACAGCAGCCTCAACACGAGTGACGGCCTCAGGGGCAATCTCCTCTTCCGAGGCGTCAACTAGGGATTTCACTTCATCGAAGTCAAGTTCTGCTAATCTCTCTTGTTCAAATTCCAGTTCGTATAGGACCGCCTCTGATTCCTCCAGATCAGACGGAGACTCGGAACTAACGAGCTCCATCTTTTCCAGATCCAAATCTAGAAGCTCCAAAGGACCAAAATCAGATGCACTGGAAACTAAGTTATCCGTGTCTTGGAGGGAAATCCTGGCTTGGGCCGGCGCCTGGTTTGAAGCACCGCTTTGGCTCGGGTCATCCTGGTAAGCAAAGTCCTCTAAAACATAGCCGTCTATATTGATATAGATCAGGCTATCTAAATCCCAGTCACTCCCGCCAATATGCATTCTGGTATCTACCTGGCCCAGAATGCCAAAGCTGAAAATGACCGCAAATATTAACAGTATGAACCCCCGACTGCGGATTAACCGCCTCCACATGATAAATCCTCCCTCGACACGCAATAGCCTATTTTCATCAGTTCGACGCGTTATAAAAATATCCTTTTACTTATTCCGAACATTTTCTGCAAATGTTGAGGTAGTTACCAGCTCTATCAACTCTGCATTGTTTTTGGTATGGGTCACTCTATCCAACACAAGATCCAATGTTTCAGCAGGCCCTAACGAGCCCATAGCTTTACGCAGCACCCAGGTCGCGTCCAGCTCTTCTGGTGTCAGCAAAAGCTCTTCACGGCGCGTACCCGAACGATAAATGTCAATGGCCGGGAAAATCCGTCTCTCAGCCAGCTTACGGTCTAAATGCAGCTCCATGTTGCCGGTACCCTTAAATTCTTCGTAGATCACATCATCCATACGGCTGCCGGTGTCAACTAAAGCTGTGGCCAAGATCGTCAAGCTTCCCTGCTCCTCCAGCTTCCTAGCTGCGCCAAAGAACCGCTTGGGACGATGGAGTGCAGCTGGATCCACACCGCCAGACAAGGTGCGCCCGCTCGGCGGCACAATCAGATTGTGCGCCCTGGCCAAGCGCGTAATACTGTCGAGGAGAATGACCACATCTTTGCCAGACTCAACTAAACTCTTCGCCCTGGCCAAAACGATGTCGGCCGTACGCACATGATTTTCAGGGGGCAAATCAAAAGTTGAGCTAATAACCTCACCGTCGACAGAACGCCTCATATCTGTTACTTCCTCAGGACGTTCGTCAATTAAAAGCACAATAATCTCGATATCGGGATGATTCTCAGCGATAGAATTGGCCAACATCTTTAAGACAGTGGTTTTGCCGGCCTTGGGAGGCGAAACGATCAAACCCCTTTGACCTAACCCTAATGGGGATAATATATCCATTAAGCGCATGGAATAATTCGTCGGTGTAGTTTCTAAATGAAGACGCTGGTTGGGATAAATTGGTGTGAGATCATCGAAGCACGGCCTTTTGGCTGCTAACTCCGGGTCAGAAAGGTTGATAGCCAAAACCCGCAGGAGGGCAAAATATCTTTCCCCGTCTTTGGGAGGCCTGACCTGGCCTAGAATTTCGTCGCCGGTGCGCATGGAGAAGCGCCTGATCTGCGAAGGCGAAACATAAACATCATCAGGACTGGGCGTATAGTTGTCAACGCGCAGAAAACCGTATCCCTCAGCGGTAATTTCCAAAATGCCGCTGATAAACAACAGGTTCTCTTTCGTTGTCTCATGTTTCAAAATCTCAATAATCAATTCCTTCTTACGGAACCGTTTAATGCCTGTTACCCCCAAGTTTCTTGCCAGTTCCTGCAATTCAACGGAGGTCATCGATTCCAATTCTGCAATATTCAAGCATCCACCACCTTTAAAAGGGGGAAGGGAAATCCTTCCCCCTGCAATTTTCTAGGCACGTCCTGCTGAGCCGAAGAGCCTCATTTTAGCCCTTGCTACTTCTTTCATTGCATCGCGAGCAGGTCCTAAAATCTTCCGAGGATCAATCTCTCCAGGCTTCTCAGCTAAGAGATCTTTGATAGCCTGCGAGAAGGCAATTCTCAAGTCTGTATCGATATTGATTTTGGTAATTCCGTGGGGAATCGCCTGGCGAATCTGTTCATCGCTAATACCGGAGGCCCCGTGCAGCACCAAGGGTACATCCGTTGCGGCTGCGATCTCCTCGAGACGCTTAAAGTCCAGCTTAGGCTCGCCTTTGTACACGCCGTGGGCTGTACCAATTGCAATAGCCAGAGCATCTACATTAGTCCGCTCTGCAAACTCAGCTGCTTCCTTAGGATCTGTGAAGGTTGCATCCCTGGCATCTACTACGATGTCATCTTCGACTCCACCGATTTTGCCAAGTTCAGCTTCAACAGATACTCCGCTTGGATGGGCAATTTCAACAACCTTCTGTGTGATCGCTATGTTTTCTTCAAACGGAAGCTGAGATCCGTCGATCATGACTGCGGAAAAACCATGGCGCACACATTGTACAACCTGGTTGAAGCTGGTGCCGTGGTCAAGATTTAAAGCAACTGGCACGCTTACTTTCTCAGCGGCAGCTCTAGCCATGGCTACAATATACTCAATTCCGGCATATTTAATGCCGCCCTGGCTTGCCTGCAGAAACACAGGTGATTTCTCTTCTTCTGCAGCCTCAATAATGGCCTGCATAATCTCCATGTTGTTGAGATTAAAGGCTCCTACTGCATAACCACCTTTTTTTGCTGCTTGAAATAATTCCCTACCGTTGACTAACATTACGAAAGCCTCCTCTAAAATGAATTAAATTAATGGTTTGAGCCATTCTCCCAAATAACGTGATGTGCATGGTTCCATTACAATTTCAGCTACCCGCGCTAGTTTTTCCTGGTGCTGCCGGGTGCTGGCGCAAATTTTCACCACGCTGCCGCAATAGGAGCATACTAATTCAACCAAATCAGGATAAACGTCGATACCGATGGAGGAAAACTCACACTCACAGCGGATCTTGTCCTGACCTGCCAACTCCTCCAGATTCTCTAGCACCCTCTTCATTACCTCAGGGTTGACGAAATCATCTTTCTCCAGGAAAAAGCCTGATTGTCCGCCCAGCGCTACCTCGTCCACATGGTCCGGTTCGCCTAAATACCCCAGGCTGCGTCCACTCATGGGCGAAAGCAGGTGAATCAGCGGCATGCCGAAAAATTGGCTCCTAGGCAGTAAGATCCGGGCCCGTTCCCCTTCTATACTGAGCACATCCAGCTCAAAATTCTTGTTTAAACGACGCAAATGACCCTGGGAAAAACCGCATTTGCACATGAGCTGCACCGGTTTTTGCGAGATAGAAAAAAGTGAAAATGTATGTTTTTGAATTCCTTGGCAAGCAGGACAGGTCAAAGCAATCGTCCTCTCGCTGTTCACAATCACAGAAACTCCTCCTATCGCGAATATTAATTCGCCAACAAGAAGGATTTTCCTTTGAAATCATTTCAGATTCCCAAATATATCGTAAAGGACAAGTGTCCCATCCTCTTCTTGGACAGAATAGTTCACTAAGATCAAGCCTAGCAGGCCCTGGGGGTTAACCCAGCAAAGTACATCCTGGAAAGCATCGGGTGCAACAGGATGCATCGATTCCAAGCTGGCAGGCGCTCCCAAACGTAGAATTTGACAATCTGTATCCAGCTTGTAGATCAGCTTTTCGCCGCCTGATTCTAATAGAAGCTTATGCTGCTCTGGGAACACCTGCAACACGTCGCCATGGACTATTTTCCACGCAGGCGCTGCACTGACGCCAACAGAAAAAGTCAGAACCAGCCCGAAAACCAGTATTAGCTTAATATTTTGCAATAACATAGCGCACACCCCTTCTAACAAAGAGTATGCGCCAAAATCTGCCATCTATGCAAAATTCTAGGTTCGCTAGTTCTCCTTACGAAAATCATCTGGTGAGACATTTTCCAGGAAGGAACGGAACTGCTCCATTTCCGGATCATCTTCACCGGAAACGGCCATGGCATAGGGTTGAATCTTCTCGTCTACAAAAATCGATGCGCCCGAGCGCAGAGCAAGCGCAATAGCATCACTTGGCCTTGCATCTACGCGCACCATCTTTTCACCTTGGACGAAGCAAACTTCCGCGTAGTATACATCGTCAGCAAGATCTGTAATTACAATCTTATCCACTTTAGCCCCGAGGGCAAGTACAGAACTGAGCAGCAAGTCATGCGTTAAGGGTCTTGATATCTCCACACTCTCAAGAACCACTGCTATGGCGTTGGCCTCCGCAGGACCGATCACTAGCGGAAGATAGGAGTCCTCAACTTCATTGGTTAGAATCACAACGGGAAGCAGAGTGTCGCGATCCAAGCCCACAGCCTTTACTTTCATGCGAAGCATACTAACACCTCCAAGCATGTGACAATCAGCAACTTTTTAAAATCGCCTCAATAAAGTGCACAAACAATGGATGCGGATTGGTGGGTCTAGACTTGAACTCAGGCTGAAACAGCGTTCCCACAAACCAGGGATGATCCTTTAATTCGATGATCTCAATCAACTGACCATCGGGCGAAACACCTGCCACCCGCACCCCTGCATCTATCAAGCTGTCAAGATATTCCCGATTCAACTCATAACGATGTCGGTGACGTTCCTGAATCTGCGCTTCCTGATAAGCCTCCATGCTTAGAGTACCTTCTTGAACCAGGCATGGATATGCCCCTAAGCGCATAGAACCCCCGAGTCCAGTCACCTCTGGATGTCCGGGCCTAAAACTAATCACAGGATGTTCACAATCTCCAAACTCTACGCTGCCTGCACCCTGCAGTTTGGCAACATTGCGTGCCAGTTCGATCACAGCACACTGCATGCCTAAGGAAATGCCGAAAAAGGGAATCTTATTTTCCCTGGCATACCTGGCTGCCATGATCTTACCTTCCACACCGCGTGAACCAAATCCTCCCGGCACCAAAATTCCATCCAAACCTTCCAGGCATTGGTCAGAACCTTTTTCCAAGTCCTCGGCTTCAATCCAGCGCAGCTCCACATGGGTGCCCTTGGCAAAGCCGGCATGGCGCAGAGACTCAGCTACGCTTAAGTACGAATCCGGCAGCGAGACGTACTTACCCACAATGCCCACTTTTACACTGCGGGAAAGTCCTTTAATAGAAGCGACTAAGTCATTCCATTCCCCTAAGTTTGCCGGTGCGGCTTTCAACTTTAGCTTCTCCAGAACGATTTCATCTAAGNGGGACTCGGCAAAACAAAGGGGTACCTCGTAAATGCTGCCCACATCTGTGTTAGGAATTACCGCTTCCTCATCTATATCACAAAACAGGGCGATCTTTGCCCGCAGATCCTCAGTCACTTCCTGTTCGCTGCGGCAGACAATGACATCCGGCCGAATACCAATGCTCCTGAGCTCCTTAACGCTGTGCTGCGTCGGTTTGGTCTTAAGCTCCTGGGCAGCTGCGATATAGGGAATCAGCGTAACATGAATGTACAAGCACGAATCAGCGCCCACATCTATGCGCATCTGACGGATGGCCTCAAAGAAGGGCAGGCCCTCTATATCGCCAACCGTACCGCCAATTTCCACTAATATGACATCTGCCCCGCTGTCTTCTGCAACTGAGAGAATCCGGTTTTTGATGGCATTAGTAACATGGGGAATCACCTGTACGGTGCCGCCGTTGAATTGGCCTTTCCGTTCCTGGGAAAGAATTGACCAGTAAATCTGGCCGGTGCTCACATTGCACTTCTTGGTCAGATTTGTATCAATAAAACGTTCATAATGCCCCAGATCAAGGTCACATTGACCGCCGTCTTCAGTGACAAAAACCTCGCCGTGCTGCAGAGGGCTCATGGTACCGGGATCCATATTCAAATAAGGATCGAGCTTAAGTACGCTAACTTTCAACCCCCTGCTCTTGAGCAGCATACCCAGGGAGGCCACTGTAATACCCTTGCCAAGACTGGAAACTACACCGCCAGTCACGAAAATAAACTTACTCACTCTTCGTCCTCCCCTTCAGCATCTATTGTATCGTCTTCCTTAACTTCAGTATACTTGACCATCAACTCATGATAAAAACAATTCTGCAAAAGTGCTAGAAAACTTGCGACAAAAATTAGGATAGGCGCAGCAAGTATGAGGCACAGTACGACGATGGCAGCGCTTAAAACAAGCAGTACCAGGGAGGGCAGAGGATTATCCAAAACAATAAGGGCTGCCCTTTTCAGTGTCAAAAACACACCTATATCCTGATTAACCAAGAAGGGAAACACAAACTGATGCATCGCTATCCAGAAAATGATGCCCCAAATCCAAATTCCAGATAAAATTGTGAAGACCACAGCCGGGTAATTCTGGCTAAACATGATGTTGAACACCAGGATAAATACAGCCAAGACCCCTAGGAACAAAAGGCCGGAGCCCCGCAGCCAAAAAAGTTTGAACCCTTCCCACAGATCTTTGAAGGATGTATCTTCACCTAGTATTACACGATTCATGCGGTAGTGCACAAAGGCTATGGCACCGCCCATAGTAATAAAGCTGAGGATAATGGATAGATAGAAGAAAACATCGTTTTGAAGAAAAGGCAGATAAGAAAAGGCCAGCATGGGTCCGAAGCCCACACAAAACCAGACAAAATTAGTGAGCATTACCTTGCCTATATGATCGTAGCTCAGTTTAAGAGCGCGCACAAATGTACGCCAACTCTGGCCAAAAGTCATAATTCACCATCCTCACATCTGTTCAGGCGCGTCCACACCTAAAATATCCAACACCTTCTGCAATACGCACTTAACCTGTGTCACCAAGACCAGGCGTGCATCCCGCAGCTGCTCCTGTTCACCCAGAATATGGCAATGGGCGTAGAAGGAATGGAAAAGACTGGCTAGCTCCAAGGCATAACGGGTCATGCGATGGGGTTCGCGCTGCAGTGCTGCTGTCAACATCTCTTCCGGCAATGCCGCCATCTGCTTTAACATTGCCAGCTCAGAATCATGGGTCAAAAGCTCTAGGTCAACTTGTCCGCAGTTCGGCAGACTGACGCCCATTTCTCCGGCCTGCCTCAGGATGCTGGCTATTCTGGCATGGGCGTATTGCACGTAAAAGACTGGGTTTTCATTTGATTGCTCTACGGCCAGATCCAGGTCGAAATCCAAATGACTCTCCGGACTGCGATGCAGGAAGAAGAAACGTGCTGCATCCTTGCCTACTTCCTCTACTAAATCCTGCATAGTAATAAACTCGCCGGCACGTTTTGACATTTTCACCTGCTGGCCATTACGCAGGAGGGCAACATACTGCAAAATTAAAACCTCTAGAGTATCCTCGCTGTAGCCCAGGGCCTGAATGGCCGCCTTCATGCGCCCAATATAACCATGATGATCAGGGCCCCAAATGTCAATAAGCTTTGTGTAGCCGCGCTTTAGTTTATCATGGTGATACGCTATATCCGCGGTGACATAAGTGAAAGAGCCGTCACTTTTCACAATTACCCGATCTTTGTCATCGCCAAACTCCGTCGACTTAAACCAGAGGGCATCCTCGGCTTCAAAGAGCAAGCCCCGGTCCTGCAGAAACTTGATGGCTTCCTCCAATGCCCCCTGCTCGTGCAGTTCGCGCTCCCTAAACCACAGATCAAATTCTACTCCGTAGTTTTTCAGATCCTCCCTTTGCATCTCCACCATTTTGTCTGTTCCCCAACGCTTGCAAAAAGCAAGCCTATCTTCCAGGGACAGCTCCCCAAGTTCAGGATGCTCCCTTTTTAGAATGGACGCCAGCTCGGCGACATAGTCCCCTGGGTACCCATCCTCAGGAAAAGGACGATCTGGGTCTGTGAGCTGCTGGAAGCGGGCCTCAAGGGAACGGGCAAACACATCCGCCTGGTTGCCGGCGTCATTGACATAAAACTCTGTTCCCACGGTATAACCTGCTGCCCTAAAGAGGCGGGCCAGGGTATCTCCCACAGCTGCAGCCCTGGCGTTTACTACATTCATAGGGCCCACTGGGTTGGCACTGACGAATTCTAACAGGATCTTCTCGCCTGCACCATGCTCTGAATTGCCATAGCTGAAACCCTCCCTTTCAATGACCCGAATGGTGTCATAAAGCCACTGATTGCTGAGGAAGAAGTTGATAAAACCAGGACCAGCCACCTCTACATCGCGGATAATATCACCTGCTGGCAGGTGCCTGACAATTATTTGGGCAACCTCCCGCGGTGCCCTTTTTGCTGCTTTTGCAGTAACCAAGGCAATATTGGAAGCGAAATCGCCATGACTGGTATCCCTTGGCACCTCCAAACCGATTTCGGGTACGGATGTCAGCTCTAATTCTCCACTGGCCTGCGCCGCCTTTATAGCCGCCTCAATCGCGGAGCACAACTGCTCTTTTTGTTTTGCTACAACGCTCATTGGTAATGCCTCCCTGACTAAAGAAACTCCCCCGTAGGAACTCCTACAGGGGAAAAAATCGGTCGTGCACTTGCCGCTTGCACTAACCATTCCCAGTCAGTATATCACTAGTGCTGAGAATAGGCAACCGGCTTTTGGCTGGCTTTTTAGAACAGTCCAGTGATGTTTCCGTCGGCGTCAATATCTACGTTTTCAGCTGCAGGTCTAGTTGGCAGACCAGGCATGGTCATAATATCTCCTGCGAGACAAACCAAGAAGCCTGCGCCTAAGGAAGGCCTCACATCGGTGATGGTCAGGGTCCAGCCCTTGGGTGCACCCTTCAGTTTGGGATCGTCTGATATCGAGTGCTGCGTTTTTGCTACGCAGACGGGCAGCTTGCCGTAACCGAGACGGGTCAGATCTCTGATGGAGCGCTCTGCTTTTTGTGTATAAACGACACCGTCTGCGCCATAGATCTCTTTGGCCAATGTCTCCAGCTTATCTTTAATGGACAGTTCCCAATCGTAAATGGGTTTGAAATCGCCTTTTTCGGTCTCTAAAACTTCCAGGACCGCCTTGGCAAAATCCACTCCGCCTTCTCCGCCGTCAACTACAACCTTCGAGACAGCCCACTTTACTCCGAGTTTGTCACAGTGGCGCTGTACCAATTCCAGCTCCTCAGGGGCATCCGTGGGGAACTGGTTAATGGCAACTACAATCGGCAGGCCAAACTTCTTGATATTCTCTACATGCTTATCCAGATTGACTAAACCTTTTTCCAGGGCTTCCAGATTTGTTTTGGCAACATCTTCTCTGGCTACGCCGCCATGCATATTCAAAGCACGTATGGAAACCACGATTACTGCCACATCAGGTGTCAGTCCCGAGTAGCCGTGGACTATGTCAAAGAACTTCTCTGCGCCCAGGTCGGCGGCAAATCCGCCTTCTGTTACAACGTAGTCGGCCAGTTTCAGAGCCATGCGAGTGGCTATAATACTGTTGTTACCGTGGGCAATGTTGGCAAAGGGACCGCCATGCACGAAGGCTGGCTGACCTTCCAGAGTCTGGACGAGATTGGGCTTAATGGCGTCTTTCATAATGACTGCCATTGCACCCTGAGCGTTTAGATCCCGGGCATAGATCGGTTTGCGATCGTAGGTATAGGCTACAAGAATACGCCCGATCCGTTCCTTGAGATCCTGAAGATCTGTTGCTAAGCACAGGATGGCCATGATTTCAGAGGCGACAGAAATGTCAAAGCCTGCCTCCCGTACGTAACCGTCGCCAAGACCGCCAAGGCCGATGACAATGTTCCGCAGCTGCCTGTCATTCATATCCATAACCCGCCTAAACACAATACGCTTCGGATCGATGTTCAGCTCGTTGCCCTTGGCAATGTGGTTGTCCAGCAGAGCTGCCAGCAGGTTGTGGGCTGTGGTTACTGCATGGATGTCACCGGTAAAGTGGAGGTTGATGTCTTCCATGGGTACAACCTGGGAGTATCCGCCGCCCGCAGCCCCTCCCTTTACTCCGAATGTAGGCCCTAAGGATGGTTCGCGAATACAGGCAATAACGTTCTTGCCGAGTTTGCCCAAGGCCTGTGTCAAACCGATGGTGGTTACAGTCTTGCCTTCTCCTGCAGGAGTAGCAGTAATGGCGGTAGTGTAAATCAATTTACCATTCGGACGATCTTTAAGCCTGTCATAAACCTTGGTGTCGATTTTCGCCTTGTAAGGACCGTACAGTTCCACCTCTTCAGGCGCCAAATTCAGCTGCTCCGCAATCTCCGCCACGGGCCGCAATTTAGCCTGTTGCGCAATTTGAATATCACTTAGCATTAATGAAGTCCCCCTATCTCTTTTTTTTACAACGAATGTAGCCCTATTCCCAATCCGCTGAGTACCGCTTCTTTAATTGACTCTGAAACGGTAGGATGCGGATAAACTACCTCTGCCCACTTCTGCAGCGTCAGTCCCTGCTCCAGGCCTAAAGCCGCATCAGAAATTAATTCTGTGGCCTGGGGTCCAATAATATGTACGCCCCGCACTACACCATCTGGTGAGGCCACAAATTTGACGAAACCGGAATCGTCACCGGCTATTACTGATTTTGCATTGCCCTTGAGGGAATACTTGGCCGTGATCACATCTCCGTACTGCTCCTTAGCTTGGTCCTCTGTCAGGCCCACAGAAGCAATTTCCGGGGAAGTATAAACGCAGCTCGGTACAAACCATTCATTCCGGGCAGGTTCACCAAACATATTGTTCACTGCTGCCCAGCCTTCTTCAAAGGCCAGGTGGGCAAGCTGAATGCCGCCGATAATGTCGCCTGCGGCATAAATATTAGGCACAGCGGTCTGGAACTTCTCATTCACTACAATATAGCCCCTTGGGTCTACCTCACCGGGGAATCCCTGGGGAACAACCGGCTTACGGCCTACTGACACTAGAACCAGTTCAGTTTCGATCTCTACAGAACGTCCCTTATGGTCAACTTCGACCACTGCATGATCGGCTTCCTGGCGTACGTTCTCAACTTTCGCCCCGGTCAGCACCTTGATCTTGCGCTTTTTGAATTCTCTAGTCAGCGTCTGACTGACTTCTCCATCTTCAGGAGGCAGGATTTGCGGCATTAGCTCCACAATTGTCACCTTAACGCCGTAGGATGAGAAGATAGTGGCAAACTCGCAGCCGATCACGCCGCCGCCCACAATCACGAGGGACTCAGGCAGAGAGTCTCGATCGAGAAGCTGATCGCTGTCCACAATCCGTTTGCCGTCTATGGGCATGTTCGGAAGTACAAAGGGAACAGTTCCCGTGGCCACCAGAATATTAGCCGGCTTAAATGTTTCATCGCCCACAGCAACCTCAGTCGGCGAGACAAAACGGGCCTCTCCATCTATAACCCGTATCTCCCTTTTGTCCAGCAAAAACTCTAGACCGCCGACCATGCGGCCTACGATCTGATCCTTAGTCTCGATAACCTGGGAGTAATCCAAACCTTGAACCTCTACCGTCACACCGTGCTTTTTAGCCGTGGACGAGGTCAGGCTTCCATAATAATGGGCGCTTTCCAGCAGAGCCTTAGTGGGAATGCAGCCCCGGTTGAGGCAGGTGCCCCCTACACGCGATTTTTCCACCACAACTGCACTCTTGCCCAAGTGCCGGGCACGAATAGCTGCGGCGTAACCTGCCGGCCCTCCTCCAATTACAAGAAGATCAATCTGTTGGGTCAATGCTTCTCCTCCTCCAGTATCAGTTCGTTGTCGCCTTTGGCACATAATAGGCTAAGCGCTGCAACTCTAAGGATACATCCGTATTTACCACATGAACCGCATCAGGCGCTTTAAGCTTGACAGGTGCAAAGTTCAAAATGCCCTGAATTCCAGCCTTAATAAATAGATTCGCCACATCCTGGGCGTCCTGGGCCGGAACTGTAATAATGACTATATTGAGCCTCTTTTCTTTGACCTGACTTGAGATATCTTCTAAACCGTAAACGGGAATTCCTTCCACCTCTGTCCCGATTTTGGCTGAATCGCTATCAAAGAGGGCTGCAAGTTCCAAGTTGAAACTGGTATCTTCGGCAGACCGTTTCTGGTGATATCGTGTGAGGGCGACGCCCAGGCTTCCCACTCCAACCAAGCCCACAGAGAGCTTGCTGTCCAGGTTCAGGATTTTCCGCAGCTCGTCTCGTAAATAGCCAATCTCATAGCCTACCCCCTGTTTGCCAAACTCACCAAACCAGGCCAGGTCTTTGCGCACTAAAGCCGGACCCACTCCTGCCCTGACGCCGAGCTCCTGTGAAGAAATGGAGTCAGTCGCCGATTCTTCCATCAGTTCGTCCAGTACACGCAAGTACAGGGGCAGCCGCCTGATCACCGCATCAGAAATCTTATTCCAGCGCACAAATCTTCCTCCTCTCCCTATTTATGATACCGTTCTCCTGCCACAATAGTAAAAGCCCGATAAATCTGCTCTAGCAAAATAAGACGCATAAGTTGATGTGGAAAGGTAAAGGCCGAAAATGACAACGCTGCATCAGCCCGGGAAACCACCCTCGGATCCAGCCCTAGGGAGCCGCCGATTACGAAAACTAATTGGCTGATGCCGTGTACAGCTTGGCGTTGAAACTCCGCTGCCAACTCTTCCGAACTCCAGGATTCTCCCAAACGATCCAAGGCGAAAACAAAAGAGCGCGGTTTAATGGCAGCCAAAATCCGCTCCCCCTCACGACGCAGGATCTCCTCTGTTTGTTTGTCACTAAGGGGTTCGCTGAAGCTTTCCTCTCTGACTTCTACAATTTCCAAACGGCCATAGCGAACGATCCGTTTGCTGTACTCTTTCAGCCCCAGATCCACAAACTTTTCCCGAATCTTCCCTACCGCAACGATTTGAACATTCATTGCACCCACCTCCTTACAATGATTGTGCGGCGCAACCGTTCCTACACAACCAGGTAAATCGGGGGTTTGTCACAAAAAGTGCAGCTCGACGGCGCACTCCAGTCCGTAAACGATACCCGTTCCAGCTCGTACAAATCTGGCGGCGTCTCATAGATTTCCACGAACTCATCGATGGCTTCTTCAAGATGATCTGCACAAACTACATACATGCTTTTCCTCCCTTGGGAAAATGTGCACCTACATTTACAATTATCATACCACATTAACCCATGAAAAAAAAGATAAAGGCACTTCCAATCAGCGCGGAAGTGCCCTCACTCTCCAGCCGGTCCAGGGGATTATCCTTGAATCCGGGGATCCATAATATCCCGGAAAGCATCCCCAATTAGATTCCAGGACAAAACAAAGAGAACAATGGCTAAACCAGGCCAAACTACAGTGTACCAGTAGGCCACAGGGTTATCAGGCGTGCCCAGAATCCAGTTCCGGGCAAAGCTGATCATCTGTCCCCAGTCTGCATGGCCTTCGGGAGCACCGAGGCCCAGAAAGCTCAAGGTGGAAGCGGTCACCACAATCGAACCCATGTTCATAGAGGCTTGGATTAAGACGGGAAAGATCGTATTAGGCAGCACATGGCGAATCAAAATCTTTCGATGGGAGACCCCGCCGGCCTGTGCAGCCATAATGTATTCCTCCTGTTTGACCTGGAGTACATTGCCCCGAATCAGACGGGCATAGCCGGTCCAGCGGAATATGACCAAGGCAATAATAACCTTATCTAATCCCCTGCCCAAAATGGTGGTGATGACAATTGCCGCGATCAAAAACGGGAAACTCATAAACACATCTACAAAACGCATCACAACCTCATCGAACTTCCCGCCGATATAGGCGCTGGTCGACCCAATCACAATGCCAATGATACATGAGAGGCCGGTGACAATAAGCCCTACCAGAAACGCTGTCCTGGTTCCCCAGACAACTCCGTAGAAAATATCATACTTTCCTTGCGTCAGACCCATAGGATGCTCACTCGACGGAGGTTCTGGATTGTTGCCCCAGCCGTAGCGGGGCACTCGATAAGGATCATTGGCATACATTTCTGATGTCGGCGCTATCCAAGGAGCGAACACGGCCACGAGAATAAAACCCAATAAGAGCAGCAGCCCAATCATGGAAAGGGGATTGCGCAACAACTTCTTCATTACCACAGCATGATCACTCCAATCTCACCCTAGGATCAATTACCGCATAGAGAACGTCCACAACTAGATTAATCAAAACCAGCAGCAATCCGTAAAACAACGTGGTTCCCAGAACCAGCGTATAGTCGAGCTGCTGAGCACCTGTTGCGGTCAATAAGCCAAGGCCTTTGTAATCGAAAACCGTTTCTACAATGACGACGCCGCCCAAGAGACCCAGAACCATAGAGCCGGAAACGGTGGCAACAGGAATCAGAGCATTACGGCGCACATGCCTGCCCATAACCACCTGCTCCGTCAATCCCTTGGCTCTGGCCGTACGTACATAGTCCTTATTCATCACTTCGAGCATACTTGACCTGGTTATCCGAAGCAGATAGGCCCACCAAAGATAAGCGAGTGTCATAACTGGTGCAATCAGATGGCGAACTGCATCCCAGAAGATGTCGGGCCGCCCATTTAAGAGCGCGTCTACTGTGTTCAGCCCGGTATAGCGCGTGAAATCTCCCGTCAGCACAATAGAGTCCGCCCACATGGAGAGCCGCCCGGGCGGAAACCAACCGAGCACACCATAGAAAACCATGAGCAGTATAAGTCCAAATACAAAATCGGGTAAAGACCAGCCCACGATAGCAAAGGTCCGGCTGAGATGATCAAGCGGCCTGTTATAATGCTTGGCAGATATGGTNCCAAGCCAGATTCCGCCCAAGATCACGGGAACAATAGCAAATAAAGCCAGTTCTACCGTGGCAGGAAAGCGTCTGGCGATGGCTTCGGCCACCGGCATGTTCGCAGACACCGAGTAACCCAAATCTCCTCTGAATAGATTTCTCATCCAATTGACGTAACGAACATGAACAGGTTGATCCAGCCCATACTTGCGCACCAGATCGTCAAGGCTCTGGTTCTTCAACTCTTCCGGGCTCTTAATGTAGGTACTGACCAGTTGATAGGGGGACAAAAAAGACATGGCTACAAAAATCATCAGTGTGACCCCAATTAACACAACCGGCAAAAACAGTAACCGCCTGGCGATGTAGGTTATCATATGCTTACTCCTTACCTAGCAGAATAGCGGGAGTAGGACTGCCCGCGGGCAATCCTACTCATCTTTCGAGCGATCTGTAACAACTATTTCTGCACTTTCGAAATGTAGTACAGATCATACTGGGCGCTGTAGGCTGGGCAGTACTCAAAGCCCTCTACCCAATCGCGCATCACTCTGTGCGTGGTGGCTTCCATAAACGGCATGCCGACAGCCAAATCAACATACTGTTTCTGCAGCTCGAAGTAAATTTTCTCCCGTTCTGCCGGATCAGTTGCCTTGATACCAGCTGCGATCAGCTCGTCGAACTGCTCTTTGGCAAGGTCAATCAAGCCCTGGCCGCAGAAGCCTGCAAATGTTCCGGAAGAATGCATGAAGGGAACAGCAAAGTTATGCGTATCCGGGAAGTCCATGAGCCAGCCCATGACAAAGACGGGCAGAGAGGCCGAGCGGAGTCTATCCAACACCGTTGCCCATTCCAGACCGATAACTTCGACCTGGAACTTGGGATTAATCCTCTCTATGTTATACTCGAGAATCTCCAAGGCGGTCTTCCGTGCGTCATTACCTGTGTTGTAAACAATACCGACTTTAAATCCTTTTTCCCAGACTTCCCCGTCGAAAGCCTGTTTAAAGTACTCGGCGGCTTTATTCAGATCGTGAGTGAAATACTCTTGATCCGTATTTACATACGGCAAGCTCTGCGGGAACGGTCCTTTCGGGATTTCACCTGCGCCAAGGGCAACTTCGTTCAAGTAGGCCTCGAAATCGAAGGCATAGCTAAATCCCTTGCGCACATTGATATCTGCGAAGAAATCACTGGGGATACCGTTTCCATCAAGTTTACCGCTGCCGACCAGATCTTCGTTACCCTCAATGGGAATGGTAAAACTGAAGAAAAGCACCGTGTTGGTTACCTGAGGCAAACCTTCAACAACGGCCACATTAGGAATGGAACGTACTTGCGGCAGTTCCTGTTGTCCTACGTAGATGCCATCTGCATCCCCGGCACGCAGCATGAGCAGACGGGTTGAAAACTCAGGGATGTTCTTGATTACAGCGCTCTTTAGCTGAGCAGGTCCGCGCCAGTATTCATCAAAGCGGCTGAGCAGAATTTGGGCACCGCTCTTATCCCAGGTGTCCAGCCTGAAGGGACCAGTTCCATTGGCTTTGTCATAGAGGGTCATCTCTTCAAGGGCCAGATCATACCACTTAGCCCAAGTGTCAGGATTGCCATCCCAGTCACCCTGGGCAGCCATCCATTCCTTAGATATAATAGATGACCACGAGCCGCCTTTAGCGAGAATGTTGATAAAGGGCGGATAGGGATCGACCAGATGGAAGACAATGTCATTCCCGTCAACTTCGATAGTGGCATCGATCAAGTCGTAGGCCTTGCGCAAAATCGCCGGATCAACCTCGTCGATCTCCGCAAAGTCGCTGGGACCGCCTGCCATTGCGATGACATCACGCATGGTTTGAACCCCAAGCAGAGGTTCGAAAAACATCCACATCGGCCCGCCAGCAGGATCCGCCAGCATACCCCGGACGAATGAGTACTTGACATCCTCTGCAGTAAGCTCAGAACCATCATGGAACTTAACACCCTGGCGAATGGGCACCCTGATTGTACGCCCATCTTCCGACATGAGTCCATTGGCTACCGTAGGCACCTCCAAAGCCAGCATGGGCCCAATCTTATCCAGATCTCCGCCAACATATTCAAACAGGTTGTCATAGACGTGGTGAATAACCTCACCGCTCGCCGTGTCGTAAGCCGCCGCCGGATCGAGGGTCTGAGGACCTCCCGCTCCGCCAACATAGACAAACGTTTCGGGATCAAATGCGAAAACTGAAACTGACAAACTGAGAGTCAACAACAGGACAATCAAACTAAAGACCTTCGTTTTCAATGCTTTTCCTCCCTTTCGTTTTTTCGTGCCTGACGGCTATGCTAAATTCAACCGGGTCGCAAGACTCTGCCTAAGCTGTTTCTCCTGCGGAAACACCGGTCAAACTTAGTTCCTGGGCGTAGTGGCAAGCGGCAAAATGCCCTTGCCCATCAATATCTAAAAGCTCGGGAATTTCTTGTCGACAACGTTCTTGGGCATACAGGCAGCGCGGATGGAAATGGCAGCCCGGAGGCGGATTTGCCGGACTGGGGACGTCCCCCTGCAAAATGATCTGCTCGCCCACAACATCGGGATCTGGATCGGGAATCGCGGAAAGCAGTGCTTCTGTATAAGGATGCTTCGGCCTTGAAAACAGGCTGTCCACTTCCCCCATCTCGACGATGCGTCCTAAGTACATCACCGCCACGCGATCGCTAATATGCTGAACTACCGACAAATCATGGGCTATAAACAAATATGTCAGTCCAAACTCCTCCTGCAAGTCATGGAGCAGATTCAAAACCTGGGCCTGCACTGATACATCCAGCGCCGATACGGGCTCATCACAAACTACTAGTGAAGGATTTAAAGACAGTGCCCGGGCAATGCCAATTCGTTGTCTCTGCCCGCCGCTGAACTCATGGGGGAAACGATTCATATGGTGAGATCCTAAACCCACCGCATCGAGGAGCTTCTCTACCTGCTCGTAGCGCTGGCGCCGATTCTTCATGCCATGGGCCTGCAAAGGTTCGGCAACAATATCTCGAATGCGCATGCGTGGATCAAGGGAAGAGAATGGATCCTGGAAGACAATCTGCATCTTGTCGCGCAATCTTCGGATGCTCTGCGCGTTAACCTCTGTCCAGCCGCCGTCTGTATGCAGGCGGATGGTGCCCTGGGACGGCTGAATAAGATGCATAATGCTCAGGCCCATCGTAGTCTTTCCGCAGCCGCTTTCACCAACCACACCGAGCGTTTCTCCCTTGCGAACCTGAAAACTTACATTCTCAACCGCTTTCACATGGCCCACCGTGCGACGGAAGATGCCCTTGGTGATCGGAAAATACTTCCGCAGCCCTTGAACGTCTAATAAGATTTCCCCTGTATTTGGAATAGTCATCACTGAGCATCCCTTTCCGTCATACTTTGCGAAGCATAGAGCCAGCAGCGGACTGAGTGGTTATCTTCAAGGTAAATAACCGGGGGATCCTGCACACACTTGTCCATGGCCGCAGGGCAACGTTCCCTAAAACTGCAGCCTTCTGGAATCGCCCGCGGATCGGGCACGACCCCTTTGATGGGTTCAAGTCTTTTTCCGCGCCCCCCCAATTTGGGAATGGAATTGAGCAACCCCTGCGTATAGGGGTGGGCAGGATTGTGAAAAAGGGTGCGCACCGGGGCATGCTCAACTATTTTGCCCAAGTACATCACTACCACCTCATCACACATACGGCTCACTACACCAAGGTTATGGGTAATCATCATAATCGACATCTTGTATTCCTCTTGCAGGCGCCGCATCAGCTCAAGGATCTGGGCCTGGATCGTCACATCCAGAGCTGTGGTCGGCTCGTCTGCAATAAGCAGCGTCGGATTGCAGGACAAAGCCATGGCAATCATCACCCTTTGGCGCATTCCGCCGCTCATCTGGTAAGGATACTCCCTCACACGCTGGCCCGGTATGGGGATTCCAACTTTCGCCAGCATCTCCTCGGCCATTTTCCAAGCCTCTTTTTCAGTTACTTTCTGGTGGAGCGTAATAGCCTCCACAATCTGCTGACCCACGGTATACACTGGATTCAGCGAAGTCATAGGCTCCTGGAAAATCATGGCGATTTCATTGCCGCGGATGCGCCGCATCAGGGAACCTGTTGGATCCTGCTTGGCTAAATCCACAACACCTCGGTCACCTTGGCGAAAAAAAATATTGCCCGAGTGAATCCTGCCATGAGGCTTGGGCAGCAGTTGCATAATTGACATAGCTGTGATACTTTTTCCGCATCCGCTTTCGCCAACGACACCGAAAACGGATTCCTTTTTGATATCAAAAGAAACACCGTTGACCGCTTTGACAAAACCTTCATCGGTAGAAAAGTAAGTGTGCAAATCCCTTACCCCTAAAAGGACATCCTGACCCAATACCTCTCCAGGATCAGATCCACCGGCATGTGCTCTAGCGAGTGTGGAGCTGCTCATTATTTGGACCTCCAATATATGATTTCAGCATCATGTATGTTTGATTTACAACAATTGACTATATTATTAATAATACTCCCCTCCCCTCTGATTGTCAATATTTCGTTTACGATATTCGGAATTCGTAAAGGACGTTAATACCTATAACGAAACAAAAGTGCAGTTCTAACCCATTTTGCGGGCGCCTTGCGGTCAGCCCACAAAAAAAGACCAGAGGTACCTTACCCCTGGCCAAACTGGATTAACTGTTTAAAGCTGAACTGTAGTTTGATTCTTCTCGGTGCCCCGGTAGAAAGTAAGATCCAGTCTACCTCCAAAACCCGCTCTCTGCACCGCATCCTGCAACTCCCGCATGCCCGCAATCTCCTGCCCCCCTACTGCCGTCACCACATCGCCCTGGGCTAAGCCTGCCTGGGCCGCAGGTGTGTCTGGCAGCACCCGAGTTAAGAAAGCTCCCCGATCAACTGCAAGCTCCAAGCCGGCTTGTTCACGCAGGCTGCCGGCGAGGGCGGGAGTCAGGGAACCTCCCAAAACGCCGAGACGGAGGGGACGTCCGTGGGAGATAATCTGATCGCCAATCGTCTTGGCGGTCGTTGCTGGAATCGCAAAACCAATGCCTTCAGCTTGCTCAATGATGGCGGTGGTCACACCGATCACTTCGCCGCTTTGGTTAATCAATGGTCCGCCCGAGTTACCCGGATTGATGGCAGCATCAGTCTGAATCATGCCCTCCAAGTAGCGATTTTCCCTTGGATCTACTAAAAGGTCGCGGTTTACAGCACTGACTACCCCGGTAGTAACTGTATTGGCCTGCCCTAAGGGATTGCCAATTGCGATGGCCAACTGGCCAACCCTTAGTTCATTCGAATCTGCAAAGCTGGCTGCCGGAAGCCCCTCAGCCTCAACCTTGACCACAGCTAAATCAGTTAGGGCATCTCCGCCTACAACAGTTCCGTTAAAGAGTCTTCCATCAGCTAACACAACTATAATGTCTTCAGCATCGGCCACTACATGATGATTGGTCAGGATGTATCCATCGTCTCGGTAGATTACCCCCGAACCTATGCCCTTTTGTTCCTGCAGCTGCTGAAAAAAGAACTGATCTACGATTATCTCACGGGTTGTCTCAATTCTCACCGTAGCAGGCCCCACTTTGCTCACCGCCTGGACAATGGGTTCTTCCCAGTTGCCTGGGGGCTCTTGGGACTCTACAGGGGTCTCACTTAAGGGGGCCTCCGCCGGGCTTAAGATGGACCAAACCATAACCAGGGCCAGGAGCAAGATTGTAATTCCCAAACTCGCGCGCCACCTCATAACTCTCCTCCTTTGGCTGTAACCTGTCCCTAGTATAACCGGGAAGGAAGGGTTTTATGGCGCAATCACAGGCCGCCCGGTGACAGGATGGTTAAGCCTGGGAACCGAGACCCGAAAGACCTTGTGGATCAGTTCTGGTGTAAAGACCTCTGCCGGGACTCCTTCTTTTACCAGACCTCCACTGTCTAAAACAAAGACATAGTCACAAAAGCCTGCAACCAGGTTCAAATCGTGCAGTACAGCAACGCAGGTTGCACCCTCTTCACTCTTGGCCTTTAAAAGGCGGCAAGTGTTGATTTGATGTTCCAGATCCAAATGGGTTGTAGGTTCATCCAGCAGAAGAACCTTTGTACGCTGGGCAAAGGCCCGGGCTAAAGTCACCCGCTGCCGCTCCCCTCCGCTCAAGTCACTGACCAAGCGGCCCGACAGATGTGTGACACCTGCAGTTTCCATCGCCTCTCTGGCGATTTTCATATCCTTATCGCCGGGCTTCCCAAGCCGAGAATAAAAAGGAGTGCGGCCAAGCAGGACCATCTCTTCTACCGTGAAGGGGAAATAGTGGGAGTGTTGGGGAACCATGGCAATTTCTTTGGCCAAATCAGCAAGACTATAGGAGCTCAAAGGCAGATCATCAAGGAAAACTGCACCTGCCTGCGGGCTCAGATAGCCGTCGAGCAGTTTCAGCAAAGTTGATTTGCCTGCCCCATTCGGCCCCACCACGCCATAGAACAAGGATGGGCGCAAGGTCAAAGTGAGATCCTCCAGCACGGGCTTTGCTTCATAAGCGTAGGTAACTGCCTCTACACGCATACGATCAACCATGATATCCAGAACCTCGCTTCATCAGATAAATAAAAAAAGGTCCGCCGACAAAGGCAGTAATAATGCCCACAGGGAGCTCGGTCGGGGAGAGTATGGTACGGGCCAGCGTATCCGCGACCAGCAAAAAGACAGCCCCTACCCACAGGGAATGCAAAATGAGACGTCTATGTTCAGCCCCTAAGATCAAGCGAAGGGCATGGGGAACCATCAGACCCACAAAACCAATCACTCCCGACACTGATACACAGGCGGCTGCCACAAGTGAACCGATGATCAAAACCCAGCGCTGCAGACGCTGTACGTCAATGCCTAGGCTATGGGCTGCTTCCTCCCCGAGCAAGTAGACGTTTAAATCCTTAGCTAGCCATAGGGCGGCGAGCACTCCCAAAAAGACGTAGGGCGCTGCGACAGCCAAGTGTTTCCACCCCCGGCCCGAAAGGCTTCCCATCAGCCAGAGATAAACATCCTGCAGGTTTTGAATCCTGAGCACCATAAGGAGCGAAACCATAGCAGTCAGCACCGCGCTGACTGCGACCCCCGCCAAGATCAGGGTTGTCGGCTCGAGTCGTCCCCGCTGCCGGCCGAGCCTGGAGACGATCCAGGTGGCAAACACAGCTCCTGCAAAGGCGAAGATGGGCAGGGCGCCAAAGCCTGTTATTCCTTGGGGGATGAAGAACAACAAGCCGGCAGCGGCCCCGAGGGAGGCGCCGGAAGAAACCCCGATGATATAGGGATCAGCTAAGGGATTGCGCAGGCTTCCCTGAAAGAGGACACCAGAAACTGACAGCCCTCCGCCTACAACCAAGGCCAAGAGCACCCGGGGCAATCTCACCTCAAGTACAATTGCTTCGCGGGCTCGAGACCATTCGCCCGCTATAGTTCCCTCCAGGCCAAAAATCCGGTTTGCCAGAATGCCTAGGACTTCCCGCAGAGGAATCGGCACGGAGCCCAAGGCTGCAGCTGTCAAAACTGCAGCCGCAATAAATATTAACACTAATGCTACCCGCCGCAGTCTCACCCTCAGTTACCTGCCCTATCCAGGATGTCGATTAACTCTGCCAAAGCATCCAAAAGCCGCGGGGTAGTTCGGGAATACAGATCTGGGTTTACCTCGTAGACATCACCATTTTTCATCGCAGTCGTTACCTGCCAGGCTGAGCGGCTTAAGGCCTCTGCTAGGTTATAGCTGGTTAGGATTACTACCTCGGGATCGCGCTCGATTACCAGCTCCTCGCTGTAGACAGGCCATGGGGTTGGTGAATCTTCCGCGATATTCCGGCCCCCAGCCAGGACAATCAGTTCATGCATAAAGCTGCCTGGTCCCACAGTCATTAAGGGTTCATTCCAGATCTCCATAAACACCCTGGTCTTTTCGGTGCGCCGAACCCCGGCTGCAAGTTCAGCCAGGCGAAGTTCCATAGCCTCTGCCAGCCTTTGACCATTTTCCTTTTCACCTACAGCTTCCCCCAGCTCAACTAGGGATGCCTGCACCTCGGCAACAGTGGATGGTCCGATCACAAAGACAGGAATACCCAGGCTTTCAAGGGTTTCGATGTGACTGGCAACTAAGGTAGAATCGCCAATCACCAGATCCGGTTCCAGACTGAGCAAAAGTTCAATGTTCAGATTCATGGCATCGCCAATGACGGTTTTCTGGCGCGCTTGTTCGGGATAGTCGCACCAGCTTGTCACACCCACTACCCGTTCGCCTGCACCAAGGGCAAAGAGATTTTCCGTAATACTGGGGGCTAGGGAGACAATGCGCTCTGGTGCAGCCTGCACCACACCTGCCTGCAGCACAAATAGCAGCACTAAAGCTAAAATCCAACGTTTCGTCATATAAACCTCTCCTAAAAAATAATACCCTAGGACAGCGTCTCTAGGGGAAAAACAAAGCAAAAAGCACCTCCCGTTCCTCGCAAGATGGCCCTCCAAATCGATCTAGGCAGGTCTCCTGGCTCCCAAATCATTGCAAGCTCATGCCTTCCCCAAAAATCTGAGTGGCCTCTATGAGCTGCTCCTTGGATACAGTGGCGGGACCGCGTGGTTTCTCAATCAGGGTGACACCCTAGATGAGCCCAACTTCCCTATTATCCATTCTGCCAAGACTGTGCTGGACAGAACGGACCTAGATCGTCTATTCAGTTACTTTATACATTCTACTCCGCCCGGCAATATCCTGCTCCTCTTCCGGCAATACTAAAAAAAGAAAGGGAAAGGGGAGTGTCCTTGAGCTATCGCGACCATTTAGAAGCCCAAAGAAAGTACATCCGCACAAAAAAGGAAGCACTGGAAGCCAAAAGAGACCGTCAGCGCAATCCCCGTCCGCCGAGGGTGGATCCGCCCCCGGCCGGTGCCAGCCGGTGGCTGGTTGCCCTGGCAGTCTGTCTCTTGCTTGTGCCCATCCTGACCATATTCCTGGTGCTGCCTAACGCTCTGCTGCCGGCCCAGGCCACCGAGGAAGGTTTAACAGTTTGGATCCTTGGCCCTGAAGAAGAATATCTGGCAATAAAAAATTGGCTAGAACCTGAGATTCTAGCCAATGAATTGGAATGGACAATAGCCCATATTGCCAATAAATACGACCTGGTAGATCTACTGCGCATCGGGCATGGAGATCTCTTAATCATTGAAGAGGATTTTGCCGGCGAGCTGTACCGCGGTCAAGCCTTGGCACCGCTCTTGGACAAAATCGACGGCACAGCCTGGGACAACTGCTTTGCTCCCTTTTGGGCAGCGCAGCCGTTTTATAAAACCTACGGCTGGGCGATACCGGTCACAGGCAACATTGAGGATGCGCGCCACCTCTATACTGTAATGCGCCAGTTCGCACTGCCCTTTAGGCCCTAGCAGCCGCCTGGACTGTGGCCTTCAGCAGCATGGCAATAGTCATGGGGCCAACTCCGCCTGGGACAGGAGTGATGTAACCGGCTACTTCCTTGACGTTCTCAAAATCAACGTCACCGACAAGCTTGCCATCGACCCGGTTGATGCCAACGTCAATCACAATCGCTCCTGGTTTCACCCAGTCTTTTTTAATCATTTCAGGACGCCCTACTGCCGCAATCAGGATATCAGCACGGCGGCACTCCGCCGGTAAATCCTGAGTCCGGGAGTGGCACACTGTGACTGTGGCATGTTCACGCAGGAACAAAACGGCGGCCGGTTTTCCTACAATATTGCTGCGGCCGACGACTACCACATTCTTGCCTTGGATGGGCACGCCGGTACGTTTTACCAGTTCTAAGACGCCTGCAGGGGTACATGCCACAAAAGCATCTTCATCACCGATCAGAAGCTTGCCCGCATTAATTGGATGGAAGCCGTCCACGTCCTTATTAGGAGAAATGGTGTTAATTACCTCTTCTTCATCCAAATGGTCCGGCAGGGGCAGCTGCACCAAGATGCCGTGAACGGCAGGATCATTGTTAAGCTTCTCAATCAGGCCAAGGAGCTCTTCCCGTGTCGTTTCTTCCGGCAGACGATGGACGGTGGAGTTGATCCCGATTTCCTTAGACGTCCTTTCCTTGTTGCGTACATAGACCTTCGAAGCCGGATCTTCACCGACCAAAATTACATCTAAGCCGGGGGTCTTGCCTTGAGCCGTCAGCTCAGCCACCTGTTCCGCCAGCTCGCGCCGGATTTCTGCTGCAGTTCCCTTTCCATCAATAATTTGTGCCGACATAATCTTCCTCCTCGCGTGTTTAGTCAACCCACCATGCCTTGGGCATTGGTTCGTCCAAGATGACGTCCTGCAAGAATTTTACAGCTTTGCCAAATCCTTCATCAATAGAAGCGAGCGCATCTTCGTGCTCAATACTTAAGACGTGGTCATAGCCGATTAAGCGCAGCTCGCTGACAATATCCTTCCAATACTTATAATCATTGCCGTAGCCTACCGACCTAAACAGCCAGGAACGCTCAGGCAGACGATCATATTGTTTGGTATCCAGCACACCATTAACGGCAGTGTTGTAAGGATCGATATGGGTGTCTTTAGCGTGGAAGTGGTAAATCGCATTATGTTTGCCCAGCTCCCTAATGGCGGCTACAGGCTGTACACCTTGCCAGACAAGGTGGGACGGATCGAAGTTGGCACCAATGGTCTCTCCAACTGCTTCTCTCAATTTGAGCAGCGTATCTACGTTATATACTGAAAAGCCTGGGTGCATTTCGAAAGCAATCTTATCTACGCCATGCTCAAGAGCAAACTTGCTCTCCTCTTGCCAATAGGGAATAATCTTTTCTTCCCATTGCCACTTGAGAATATCTAAGAAGTCTGTCGGCCACGAGCAGGTAACCCAGTTAGGATATTTTGAGTGCTCGCTGTCGCCCGGGCAGCCGGAGAAAGTATTAATAATGGAAATATCAAGTTTTTCTGCTAGACGGCAGGCGTTGCGCCAATCTTCGTGAAAACTTTTGGCAATTTCAGGATTCGGATGCAGTGCGTTGCCATGTACACTCAGACCGCTGATCTCAACACCGGCGTCTNGAAAAGCCTTCTTGAACTCATCCAGTTTTTTCGGATCAGCCAAGAGCACCTCCGGATCACAATGGGCTTTTCCTGGAAATCCGCCGCAGCCAATTTCCACGGTGGACAAACCGAAACTCTTTACTTTTTCCAGCATGTCAGGCAGAGAAAGCCTTCCATACAANACAGCAAAAACGCCTATCTTCATAATAAGTCACGGCTCCTTTCATATTAGTACCTCTATGTACTTAGACAACAAATTAGCAATTCCTGCCCAATGATGTGCAAGTAGCGAATGTAAATCTAAAGGATCGAGCGTATCGAAAACGAGAACTAGAAAACAAAAACCGACCCCTTGCCGCAGGAACTAAAGCGGCAAAAGACTCGGCATAGGATTGATTTGGCGCGCCTAGCAGGACTCGAACCTGCGCACCCGGCTCCGGAGGCCGGTGCTCTATCCTCTGAGCTATAGGCGCGTTTGAACAAAGTAATTATATCAGCTGTTTTCAGGAAAAGCAAGAACGACCTTGCCTGCCCATGCTTTTCTTTCGAGTTGAATTCCTTGACACTGAGCAAACTCATACTGTATACTGAGATCACCAACACCCCCCGGGGGTGTAGTGGGGAGTGAAATATCCATGAAAAAAGAAAAATTTGATGTCATCGGAATGACCTGTTCCGCCTGTTCTGCCTCTGTGGAAAAGGCTGTCGAACGCATGGAAGGGGTCTCCTCCGTGAGCGTAAATCTTTTGGCAAATAATATGACGGTAGAGTATGACGAAAGTCTCGTAGAATCGAGTTCAATTATCTCCGCTGTCACTGACGCCGGCTACAGCGCATCACTAACCGGTGCCGGATCCCCAGCCCAAGCCGCTGAGAACAATCAGGTCCAAGCTGAGATTGATGAGATGAAATATCGGACCATTGTCTCTCTAGTCTTTATGGTTTTGCTTATGTATGTGGCCATGGGTCCGATGTTGGGCCTGCCGATTCCCTCTTTTCTAGTGGGAACAGAAAATGCCGTCACCATGGCTTTGGTCCAATTTCTGCTGACATTGCCGGTAGTCTATGTCAACCGCCAATATTTCCAAGCAGGCTTTAAGACGCTATGGCGGAGAAACCCGAATATGGATTCGTTAATCGCCATTGGTTCAGGAGCAGCCATCGTCTATGGAATCTTTGCCATGTTCAGGATTGGTTGGGGACTCGGACATGCCGATCTCGAACTGGTCCGGCGTTACAGCCATGACCTCTATTTTGAATCCGGCACCATGATCTTGGCACTGATTACCTTAGGCAAGTTTCTGGAAGCACGCTCTAAGGGGCGGACATCCGATGCAATTGCCAAGCTAATTGACTTGGCCCCCAAGACGGCCACAGTGATCAGAGATGGCCAGGAAGTAGAAATTCCCGTAGCTGACCTGGTAGAAGGAGATATAGTTGTGATCCGGCCAGGACAAAGTATCCCCGTGGACGGAGTCATCATCGAAGGCAGCTCCGCAGTGGACGAGTCTGCCCTGACAGGCGAGAGCATTCCTGTGGCCAAGACTGTAGGGGACAAAGTGATTTCCGCCACCATCAACAAAGCAGGTGCGTTCCGTTTTCGGGCAACCCGCATTGGTGATGACACCACACTAGCACAGATCATTCGCCTGGTGGAAGAGGCCAGCTCGTCTAAGGCCCCCATCGCCAAGCTGGCTGACAAGATCAGCGGAATCTTTGTGCCGGCAGTTATCGCCATCGCCCTTGCAGCCTTCATTATCTGGCTGCTCCTGGGCTATCCCTTTGAGTTTGCACTGACAATCGGCGTTGCTGTGCTGGTTATCTCNTGTCCCTGCGCCCTCGGGCTGGCTACACCGGTTGCGATCATGGTTGGGACGGGACAAGGTGCGCTCCACGGCATCTTAATCAAGTCCGCGGAGTCACTGGAGACAGCCCATAGCGTTGACACCGTTGTCCTGGACAAAACCGGCACCATCACAGAAGGCAAGCCCCAAGTTACAGATGTACTTCCCGGCACGAACATCAGTGAAGAAGAGCTCCTTGCAATCGGTGCCTCGTTAGAGAAACCTTCTGAGCATCCCCTGGCTGAGGCGATTGTCACTAGGGGTAAGGAAAGGGAAGTAGATTTTGCCGAAGTGAGTGATTTTCTCGCGGTGCCTGGCAAAGGTGTGCAAGGCCAGATTGAGGGTCAGAAGTACTTGGCAGGTAATTTGTCTTTCATGCGCGAATATCAGATTGACCTTGGCGAGTTTGAAAGTGCAGCCGATAAGCTGGCAGAACAGGGCAAGACGCCCATGTATTTTGCCGCCGGCAGAGAAATACTGGGCATAATTGCGGTGGCAGATGTTATTAAACCTTCGAGCAGACAGGCAATCAATGATCTTAAAGAACTTGGCCTCGATGTCGTCATGCTGACCGGCGACAACAAAAGAACGGCGGAAGCCATCCGCCGTGAACTGAATATCGATACTGTGATTGCTGAAGTTCTGCCTGACGATAAGGAAAGGGAAGTCCGTTCCCTGCAGGAACAGGGACAAACCGTAGCCATGGTGGGAGATGGAGTAAACGATGCTCCGGCCTTAGCTAGGGCTGATGTGGGAGTTGCCATCGGGGCAGGCACTGATGTGGCTATTGAATCCGCCGACATTGTGTTAATGAAAAACGACCTTAGGGATGTAACAACTGCCATTAAGCTCAGTAAAGCCACATTGCGCAACATTAAACAGAATCTGTTCTGGGCGTTCTTCTACAATANCCTAGGGATTCCCTTGGCAGCCGGTCTCTTCTACCCCATTCTGGGCTGGAGACTGAGTCCGATGTACGCAGCGGCAGCGATGAGCCTAAGTTCTATTTTTGTTGTAACTAACGCTTTACGCCTTAGGCGTTTCGATCCAGAAAAGTAAGGGAGTGTTGAAGATGAAAAAAGTTGTGAAAATTAATGGCATGACCTGTGAACACTGTCAGAAAAGGGTACAAAATGCCCTTGATGCCCTCCCGGGTATCAAGGCCAAGGTGAACCACAAAAAAGGCGAGGCCGTAATTTCGGCAGATGGTGCCTGGAATGAAGATGCGATCCGCACAGCTGTAACTGAGGCAGGATACGAGGTAGTATCTGTAGCTGATAAAAAAGGATTTTTGGGACTATGAGAAGTGACCGTGAGAAAATCCGGCGGCTCTTAAAGACAGCCCGGGGCCAAATCGACGGTTTGATGCGTATGGTTGATGAGGACAGGTACTGCGTTGATATTTCCAATCAGATCCTCGCCACCCAGGCCATTTTGCGCAATGTGAACAACCAGATTCTCCAGGATCATCTCAATCACTGCGTTCGGGAAGCTATGGTGACCGATGATGCAACCGAAAAAATCAGCGAGATCATGTCCATAGTGGATAAACTAACGAAATAGCGGGATACCAAGCAAGACCAGTAAGAAGGCCAGTTCCAGCCAGGCAATATGGGCTGTGGGCTCACCTGGAAAAGGAAAACCTCCCAGGGCAAAGCTGGCAAATACGAGGGCCATTCCTCCGAACAAAACCAAAATAACTGTGCCTGCCGTTTTCCAAGATTGTCTAATGTTCATAAGATACCTCCCAACACTTCTTGCTTCCCCATGTGCTTGCTGCAGACTTCGACCTGCAGCAAACCTTTTNGTCTCAGTCAGGCCATCAGCGCAGGATGGTCTGGGGAATCAAGGCAAAGAACTGATAAAGCAGCATCCAGAGGATCAGAATGCCAATTGTCAAAAACAGCCCTCTCTGCCTCACCTTTCTTAAGATCACAAAGGTGCCTAGTGTAGCTAGAATATAGGCAAGTCCATGATGGACTGCACCAAAGAACCGGGGTTGGACAGCTGGGATAGGCAAACGGCGTACTGCAGTCAGCAGTGTGCCCAGCAGCGCCACCTGGTAGAAGAGCCCCTGTCTTTTATAAGCACCAACGCGCTGCAACAGCCCATAGATCAGTCCAGCCACGATGACTACTCCAAAGTTGCCGATGGTGTATACACCCGCTAACATGAAGGCACTTACAAACAAAAACAGCACATGATACAAAGGGGCCTGCTCATCAAGGCCGATTCTGCGCCACAATGACATTGCTTTCGGGAACTCATTGTTGATTCCGTAGACACGGTAGCTTCCATTCGGTTCCGCTTGGAGCCAATACCCGTACCTAAAGCCATCCTTGCCGTAAGCCTCTGGACGAAACGCCCCCTTGCGCCCTACGGTCAGATTAGTTTCATTCCCCTCATGATCACGATAGTGTACTTGGGCACCAAAGGGACCGATTCCCTGCCAGACCAGCTCAGGCCGGTCTACACCTGCTAGAAATCGCGCCCTGCTGCCAACTGCCGCAAGTGCTGGGCTGCTAAGCTCCCCCAGGGAATCTGCCTTGGCCATATAAACATGCAGGTTATTGCTGCTAGGCGGCAGAGCTGACCAGACTAAATGTACTTCATCGTCAAAGACACCCAGCGCTATACTGCCGCCCTGCTGAATATCCTGAACTGAACCTGTTCCGACTTTGCGGGGAGTAAGCCAGCCATCCTCCACCCTCCTGGTATAGAAGATATCTACACCAATTTGGGTCGTTTCCATCCAGGCAATGTGCAGCAGCCCCTGCTTATCTGCGATGATGCTGGGTCTGACTGAGACATTGGGCGTGTCAGTGACCGTCTCTAGATGGACCACCTCGCCGTCGCGGATTTCAGCAAAGCGGATCTGGAAGTAACGATCCCGCTCTGACCAAACCGCGTAAATGGACTCCCCGACTTGGAAGGCTGCCAAGTCCTGTACAGTATTGCCCGTTTCAATCAGCGCAAAGGATTTGTGCCCGCCGTAGGGCACCTCCAAAGCAGCATAATTGATAGTATAACTACCAGACGATCTTTCCAGCCATAGAATGTGGCGCCTGCCCTTCCCATCCAGCCCCATGTAGGCGTTTGTGATCTCAGCTCCCTTGCGCAAAACGACTTCCTCTGCTTCGGCCTGATCCTTGAACAGGCGATAAGTGAGATCCAGCTCCCTAAAGTACACGCCGTCTACACTAAGAAAACTGGTACCCGCCTCATCGTGGGCAACAAAAAAGCGATCCGAAAAAATACTGGTGTTAAACAGGGGCGTAATTTCGGACCAGCCTTCCGGCCAGACTTCTATATAATCCCTGGCCAAAACAAAAGGAGATACTATAAGAAGAATTGCCAGCACACCGGCAATGCATTTGATCCTATTCAGATCCCTCACACCTTTCCTGAAGCATACACATACTTCTCTCCAGCAGCATGCTTTCCTGCACATTGCACTTGATTTCCCCAGGAGATTTTTCTATAATAGTATTTAGAAAGCGGATGTGGCTCAATGGTAGAGCATCGGCTTCCCAAGCCGAGGGTTGCGAGTTCGAATCTCGTCGTCCGCTCCATTTTATGCTGGTGTGGCTCAATGGCAGAGCACGTCACTCGTAATGACGGGGTTGTGGGTTCAATTCCCACCACCAGCTCCATAGCGCCTAAGTAGAGGATGGGTTTCCTAAGGGAAACTGCATCCTTTTTTGTTGTGTACACCATACTTGCCGAAAAGAGCAGAATCCAGCGCGGGTTGCTTTTTATTGAATAAGGGTTTAAAATATTATTTACAAACTTCTCTTACAGGCCAGTTGCGATTTATGCGTCAGCGGATGGCTAAAGGAAGGAGGCCCGTTGTGAAGAGGACTATTGTCTTCCTTTTATTAGTGTCAGCAATCATGGCAGCCTCAGCCGTCTATCCAGTTTGTGCCCAGGACTTTAACATCCAGTGGACTGAGGCCGAACTTGCCTTCCTGGCAGAGCATCCAGTGATCCGCCTTGGTATCGATCCTGGTTTTGTTCCTTTTGAGTTTATCGGCGAGCAAGGCCAGCATGTGGGAATTGCCGCAGACTACCTGGCCTTGATTAGCGAACGCACAGGCCTTGAGTTTGAGGTCGCTCAGGGCTTGACCTGGCCGGAAGCCTATGAAGCCGCCCATACAGACGAACTCGACATGCTGCCTGCCGTCAGCAAAACCGAAGAGAGAGAAAAACACTTTCTCTTCTCCCAGCCGTATTACCACTTTAAGCGCGTCATTGTAACTCAGGAAGGCGCAGCTGAAATATCCAGCCTAGATGACCTCCAGGGCCATTCTGTTGCGGTTCAGCGCAACAGTTCCCACCACAGTTATCTCTTGTCCCACCCAAGGATCAATCTCAGCCTGTACGATTCTGTTGAAAGTGCCTTAGCCGCAGTTGTAACCGGTGAAGAAAAGGCCTTCCTGGGCAATTTGGCCACAACAAACTACCTGATTCGTACCAACGCCCTCACCAATCTCAGATTAGTTTCCTTTGAAGCAGAAAAAGAGCAGGGCGTATACTTCGCGGTTCGCCAGGACTGGCCTGAACTGGTCAGTATTCTCGACAAAGCCCTCGATACGATTACTGAAGAGGAGAAACTGGCTATTTACAACAAGTGGATTGACCTGCGTTCAGCCACATTTGATTTTCGTCCGCTGCTGCGCGTTGGGGCAGCCGTTGCCGGCCTTGTTATCTTGATTATGATCATCTCTTTCTACTGGATTATCAAACTACGCAGAGAAGTTCAGCGCAGAATCGAAATCCAGGCAGAATTGGAAAGGGCAACCCAGGAAGCCTATGAAGCCAACCAGTTTAAATCCAATTTCCTGGCCCGTATGTCACATGAAATCCGCACACCCCTCAATGCCATCACTGGCATGGCTTATCTTTTAAAAAAGACCAACCTTACTTTAACCCAGAGAATGTATGCAGATCGTATTACCCAAGCGTCTTCTGTGATGTTGAGCATCATCGATGATATCTTAGATTACTCCAAAATCGAAGCTGGTAAAGTGGAACTGGAGCACAGTTCGTTCAATCTGGACCATCTGATTCAAGATGTAGTCCATATCGTCCTACACAANATTGAGGAACAGGAAATCGGCTTTCGNCTGGCCAAGGATCCCTTAGTACCCAGATGGTTTATGGGCGATCAAAAGAGAATCAAGCAAGTATTGCTGAACATTTTAAACAATGCCGCGAAGTTTACCGCCGAAGGGGAGATCTCCCTCGACATTCGCCTTCTGGCTAAGGAGCAGGAAACCTATCATCTCACCTTTGCCATCAAAGACACCGGTATCGGCATGGATCAAGAGCAGATGGAAAGGCTCTTTAGCCCCTTCGTACAGGGCGACAGCAGTATTAATCGGCGTTTTGGGGGTTCTGGGCTAGGCCTGTCCATAGTCAAGAACCTTGTAGATTTGATGGGAGGCCAAATCCAAGTCTTCAGCACTCCCAAAGAAGGATCCACAGTCATCGTCCACTTATCCCTGCCCGTCGATAAGACACAGGAAGACGAGTATATGGAGGCGCTGGCGGGAGAACCTTTTAAGCATGTCAGAACCCTGGTCTTAGAGAAAAGCGGGGCCAACATGAACCTGATCGAAAGCTATCTGAGCGAGTTTGGCATACACTGTGAATTGACCACCTCCCCTGCAAGCGCCCTTGCCATGCTGGAAGCGGCAGACGGCAAGTTTGCCAAACCCTTCGATTTGGTAATCGTTGACTATGACACCCCCAAGGAGGGTGGATTCAAGTTCGTTGAAGAGATCAGAAGCAGCAGTAAGATTGTAAAGACGCCTAAGTTCATCATGCTCTTGCCGTTGATGAGGGAAGATCTCTTCGACAGGCTGGACGAATACGAAGTTGATATCGGAATCGGCAAGCCAATTATCCCCTCCATACTTCTCAATGCCTTGCTTGATCTCTTCAGCCTCAAGGCTGTAGCTGCAGCAGGGGAGGTTGAGGCAGCTCGCGGAGAATTGCCGCCGCTGGATAAGGAATACACCGTGTTGGTAGTCGAAGATAACAGAACCAACCAGCTTCTGGCCCAATCCCTGCTGCAGCAGATCGGCATCCGCTCCGTCCTGGCTGCCAATGGCCAAGAAGCAGTTGAGATCTACCGGCAGCAGCGCCAGCAGATTGCCTTGATTCTCATGGATCTGCATATGCCTGTAATGAATGGGTACGAAGCCGCAGAGAGAATCAGAGAGCTCTCAGCCAGCGTACCTATTGTCGCGATGACAGCCGATGTAGTCTTAGGTGTGAGGGAAAAGTGTGCAGAAAGCGGAATCTATCACTATATCAGCAAGCCCTTTGATCCAGAGCACTTACTTGCCACAGTCAGAACACTGCTCTTGGCAGACGGACAATGGGATGTAAAGCCCAAACAGCTTGACGAAGGGGCAGGCCTTAAGCACATGGGCGGCAGTGCAAAAATTTATGAAAAAGTCTTAGCTGAGTACTTTAGTGAGAACCAGGATACAGCGGAAAAGCTCCAGCTGGCTGTCAAGGAGAAACGATACGGGGACGCTGCCCAGATCGTGCACAAGATTAAGGGTAGTTCCGGGAGCATCGGCGCACAGACCCTCTTTGAAATTTCTACCCAGCTGTACAGAGCCTTGACGGATCAAAAGGAGGAGCGAATAGAGGCCTTGGCGAAAGAGTTTGGTGATACATTAACTGCGCTCCTTGATGAAATTGTTTCTCGTTAAGAGGCAAGGAAGACGAACGCTCAAAGGAGGAGGATAAATGGAAGTTAAAATCCTAATCGTTGACGATTCAGCTTCCGATCGGGCGATCATCGCCAGTATGCTGGCTGATTACCATCTGCTGACTGCCTGCGACGGCGTCGAGGCCATGCAAATTCTGGCTGAACACCAAGACATCAGCCTGATCATACTGGATCTAAATATGCCAAACATGAACGGGTTCGAGGTCCTTGAGCAACTAGGTGCGAGCGACAGATTTGCCAGACTGCGCACCATAATCCTGACAAACTATAACGAGCTGTATAATGAAATTAAAGGTCTCAAGATGGGCGCGGTAGATTATGTGCGCAAACCGATTCATATGGAATCTTTGCGAGCCCGGATAGAAGTACATATCGAGCTGCTCCGCATTCAGCACTCTATGGAGCAAAGGTATCAAGACCAGCTGACAACGCTGGAGACGATCTTTGCCAAAGCTCCCATCGGTATTGCTGTGTCCTTTGGCAAAAATCCTGGTTTTGGCAAATCAAATGAGACTTTCAGCGTTAATCAAACCTTTGAGGAAATAACCGGCAGAACGAAAAAGGAGCTGCTGGAGCTGGGTTGGGCTGCCATTACACATCCAGATGATGTGGAAGGGGAGCTCGAGCAGTACAACAAGCTTCTGGCAGGAGAAATTCATAATTATGTGCTTGATAAGCGATTTATCAGGCCGGATGGATCAATTGTGTGGGTCCACCTCCTTGCGACCTCGCTCTTATTGTCAGACAACCATCGGCGCAATCATGTAATCTTAGCCCGGGACATTACAGATAAGAAAATCATCGAGGGTAAACTCCGAGAAAGCGAACGGAGTAAATCAGTCCTCCTTTCTCACCTCCCAGGCATGGCCTATAGATGCAAATATGATCGGGACTGGACAATGCAGTTCGTCTCTTCGGGCTGCCTGGAACTGACAGGCTATCCACCTGAAGCATTGCTGTATAACAATGAACTGTCTTTTAACGAAGTGATTTCCCCAGAGTATCGAGAGACTCTCTGGAATAAATGGAGGCAAAACCTCGCTAAAAAAACCCCTTTCAGGCACGAGTATGAAATTACAACCGCAGACGGCACCCGCAAATGGGTTCTCGAAATGGGCCAGGGCATTTTCAATAAGCTGGATAAGATCGAAGCGCTGGAAGGCATCATTATCGATATATCTGATCGGAAAGAGATGGAAGATAAGCTTCGCTACATCAACGAGCATGATGCCTGGACGGGTCTGTATAATCGCCGCTACTTAGAGTCTGTTTTAACTAGGGAGAGCGAAGCGCCATTTACCGAAAAGGCAGCCTTGATCAGTGTCAATTTAAATGCGATGCATGCTCTGAGCCTCACTTACGGCTTCCATTACGGCTTGGATCTAGCCAAGCGAATTTCCGAGGAACTGGGCGCGATCTGTGCAGATAACTGTCTCTTATTTAACACCCACGAATACCGCTTTGTCTTTTACAAGAAAGGATACAAAGCTCTCAGCGAACTTTTTGATTTTTGCAGGCAGATAGAGCGCAAATTAGATCCTTTGCTCAGCATTGACAGGATCAACTTCGGTCTAGGCATTATTGAACTGGACGAGACAAATCGCCATGATGTGGAACCCTTGCTGAGGAAGCTGCTGATTGCATCAGAAGAAGCACTTTTGTTCAGCAGTGATGAAAATCCAATATGTGTTTATGACCAGGATCTGGAACGCAGAATTTCGCGCAGAGAGACACTGCAGCACGCTCTCTCGCGTATTGCCACCGAAAAGCATGAAGACCAGCTCTTTTTACAGTATCAGCCCATCTTGGATCTGCAGAAAAACTGCATCTGTGGCTTTGAAGCATTGGCCAGATACAATAACGAGGAACTGGGCCTGGTTTCGCCTTTGGAGTTTATTCCGATCATTGAAAAGACGAAGCATATTATCCCCATTGGCAAGATCATTGCTGCCAAAGCCTTTGAGTTTTTGCACACTCTCCAGCGTGCGGGCTATGGAAATCTGACTGTCTCAATTAACGTCTCAGTCGTTCAGCTCCTGAGCAGGCACTTTGTGGAAGAGTTGCTCCAGATCATCACCGACAGTCGAGTCAAGCCTGAACAGATCATGATCGAACTGACCGAGTCCGCTTTTTCATCAAATTTTGCTGAGATAAACAGGATTCTCGGGCAATTAAGGGAGTACGGAATTAGAAGCGCCATCGATGACTTTGGTACAGGCTACTCCTCCCTCTCACGGGAACGGGAGCTGAATGTAGACTGCCTCAAGATTGACAAAGCCTTCATAGATAAGCTGATGCTGCGCAATCCCGAGCAGACAATCACAAGCGACATTATCTCCATCGGCCACAAGCTTGGCCACTTTGTGGTGGCGGAAGGCGTGGAACACGAGAAACAGCTTGAATATTTGCGGGCAAGCGGATGCGATAGCATTCAAGGCTACCTGCTAAGCAGACCCCTTGACCCACAAAAGGCCCTGGAGTTTCTCGAGCGTTTCGGTCAACAGCGGAAGTAGAGCCAATGAAGAAGGTGCAGTCCCTAAAAGGGCCTGCACCTTACCTTTTATCTTATGGAACTTGGTTCTGAAGGTCGGTTGGGGGCCTGCTTTGGCTCTGGGCCTGTTTTAATGCTTCCCGTGCGGTTTGCTTAAAGTTTTCCCAGGTTTGGGTTGCCCCTGTTACGTTGTCAACTTCCTCTGGGTCCTGAGTCTCCAGGAGCTGCTCTTCAAAGCGTTCTGCAGATTCGGGACCAAGCGGGTAGGGATAATCTTCTCCCTTGGGGTTCCCTTCTTGATCTTTTTCGGCAAAGTCTACATCGACAATGCGGGCATCCCGAATCACGATTTCGATCTCAGCGTAATAACCATGCTCATCCGTGTCTGTCCTGGCTGTGTAAGTGCCGTCCTTCCACTCGCCGTCTTCAGTTTCATCACCGTCCCCTGTTTCAGTGGGCATTGACGGCATGGGAGGCTGGATTGCAGGCGGTCTGGACTGATCGCCCTCTTCAGCCTTGCGAAGGGCATCCCGGGCTGCTTCAACGAACCTTTGATGGGTCTGGGTGGCCCCGCTGATGCTGTCTACTTCATCTGGATTTTGTGCCTTGACCAGTCGATTCTCTAGTTCGTCATGGGACTGGGGCCCTAGTTGGTACGGATAGTTTTCGTCCTTGCGCCTTCCTTCCTGATCCATTTCTTCATATTCGGCTTCGGATATGCGCCCCTCTGTTATCACCAACTCAATTTCTCCGAAATATCCACGTTCATCTGGGCTCGAGCGACCTACATATGTTCCATCCTGCCACATGTTATCCTCTTTCCGCTGGGCGTTGATATACATGGCTACGCCTAACACAACCAAAAGCAAAATCACTATTCCTACGGTCCTATTCACGCATCGTCCCTCCTTGTAGATAATATGAGTGAAAAGAAGGGTTCTTATGCAAAAAAGAGTTCAACTGAAGTTGAACTCTTTAACCTCAAAAATGGTACCCCCAAGGGGATTTGAACCCCTGTCTTCGCCGTGAGAGGGCGATGTCCTAGGCCACTAGACGATGGGGGCAAAAATGGTGAGCCATCCGCGACTCGAACGCGGGACACCCGGATTAAAAGTCCGGTGCTCTACCGACTGAGCTAATGGCTCGTTTCGCCACAAGTGCTATAATAGCGCAGAACGGACCACTTGTCAAGGCGTAAATTTTAGCTTTTTCTCAACTTCCTTTAAAGGGGGCCGCCCGGCCTATCCCCAGCGGCCTAACTCAGGAACCCGCTTGTCGATGTTCTCGCCACTATACTTATACCGGTAAGACCAGATGCCTGAACCCCGCACAAAGCAGATCTCCGAAATTAGGCGATCGTTTTCCACTATCTCCGCCCCGGCCGCGTCAGGCAGACGAATTTCTGCTTCTGTATTGAACGGTATCTTAAACTCCAGTTCAATAACGCCGTTCTCAAGCCGCCAGGCGCTGCTTACAGTTCCATAGGGCGTCTCTAACTCCGCGCGTGTATAGGCAAAGTGGCTGCTCGGCCGGGGGGCCAAGAGCATTTTGCGGAAACCTGCGTGATCTTCCACGGGGTTAATCCCGGCGGCATAGCGGTACATCCATTCTGCTATGGCGCCAAAGGCATAGTGGTTGAACGAGTTCATCCGCACATCCCCCATGGATCCGTCTTCCCGAATAGAGTTCCAGCGTTCCCACATTGTTGTCGCTCCCCTGTCTACTGCATACAGCCAGCTCGGACACTCATCCGCCAGCAGCAGCTCATAGGCATACTCGTCGAGCCCATTTTCTGAAAGGGCCGGGCACAGGTAAGGCGTACCTAAAAAGCCTGTGGTCAACAGATACTTGTCAATGCGCAGGCGTTCTGCCAGCTGCTCGATGACCTTGGGTCGCTGTTCAGGCAGGACCATATTAAATTGTAGGCTAATGGCCAGGGCGGTCTGAGTCTCAGATACAACCCTGCCGTTCGGCGAAACAAACTCGTCCCGGAAGGCTTGGCGCACCGCTTCCGCCAGCTCTGCATACTTACGGCTGTCGTCCTCTTTGCCTAAGATCTTGGCCGTCTTAGACAGCANCTCAGACGAATAAGCGTAGTAGGCTGTGGCAATCAGCTCCGGAGGCGTCAACCCATGCAGGTTGTCAGGATCTTTGGTATCCTGGGCCAGCCAGTCCCCCAGATGCCTGCCGTAGAAGCGGTTGACTCCCAGGGTATCTTGGGATCGCATGTACTCTACCCAAGCTTTCATACTGTCATATTGCTTTTCCAAAACAGCATAGTCGCCAAAATGCCTGTACATCGTCCAGGGGATTATTGTTGCCGCATCCCCCCACCCGGTGGTAGGAAACTGCCAGATACCAGTGCCCTTGAGAATGTTCGGCACAATAACGGGCACAAAGCCTGCCTCCTCCTGCTCTAAGGCCAAGTCATAAAGATACTTGTGATAAAAAGCATCCGTCTGCATGTTAAAACATGCGGAGGCGCAGAAAATCTGGGCATCCCCTGTCCAGCCCATCCTCTCATCACGTTGAGGACAGTCCGTCGGGATATCCAAGAAGTTCGATTTTTGGCCCCAGAGGGCGTTTAAAAAGAGCCGGTTAACGCGCTGGTTAGAGCATTCAAAGTGGCCGGTTTGTTTCATCTCTGTGTAAATAACCTCAGCCGTAAAATCTTCAGGCTGGATCTGGTCAAGGCCCTGGATGCGCATATAGCGGAAGCCGAAAAAGGTGAAGCTTGGTGCGTATTCTGCAGGTTTTCCGTCCGATATATAACGCAGTTCGGCCAGGGCTGTGCGCATGTTGTCCCGATAGAAATTGCCGTGTTGATCGAGGGCTTCCCCGAACTGCAAAAATAGCTCCTCACCTGCCGGCAAAAATACGGAAAACCTGACCCAGCCCGCAAAGTTCTGGCCAAAATCAAGTACATCCTCCCCGGCAGGCGTACGAATATACTGGGGCGGACCTAAGCGCTCCATCACCTTCATAGGCGGTGCCTTGCGGGCCTGCAACAGGGACCTGTCGATTTCTACCTCCACCGCATTCTCAAGCTTAGAGTCATCAAATCCCGGGGCATTCCAGCCCTCTTGACAAAGGCGGGCATCGTAGACCTCACCATCATAGATCTCCGACCTCATAAAGGGGCTTTGATCAGCCTTCCAGCTTACGTCGGTGCTCAAAACGTCCACTTCTCCGTCTGTGTACTCCAAATGCAACTCTGCGATAAAACCAAGGTGATCACCGTAAATGTTGCGCCTTTCCCCTTGCTCTTTCCAGTTCACCCGCCCTTTGTAATACCCATTTGCCAGCCATGCACCAAGGACGTTCTCACCAAGAACTAACTGTTCAGTCAGATCATAGGTCTGATAGGCAATCCAGTGATCGTATGCATGAAATCCCGGAGCAAGCACTTCGTCAGAAACTGGCCGGCCGTTGCAGAAGGCCTTGTACAAACCAACACCGCTGGCGTAAAGTCTCGCCCTTTTTAGAGGCTTCGTCAGTGTAAAGGATCTGCGCAGCTGTTCTCCGCCTCCAATCCATTTAGCCTGCCAGGGAGTATCAAAGCGGGCTGTTTCAAAGTAGGCGGCCTCACTTGATGCATCCTCGCCGTTTTCAGCCCACACCCGCACGCGCCAGTAATAGCGAGTGCAGGGACGCAGAGATATTGCTAACGGAATTGCATTGCTTTCTTCGCTCTTGACAATGCCGCTGTCATGCACCAGTTCGGAAAAATCCTCATCCAGTGCTACCTGCAGTTGATAAGCACTTTGTTTTCGATTGTGTCCTCCAGCTTCCACAATCCAACCCAGCAGCGGTCTGGCAAAATCGAAGCCCACGGGGTTTTCCATATAGTCGCAAGATAATCCTGTAATTCGCATAGCTACCTCCTAGCCTTTCACCGCGCCTGCGCTCATACCAGA
>JGI24708J26588_10000202_pt1 | contig 47044 bp, 46 predicted proteins | sample BioPla1DNA2_FD_26588 | JGI IMG/M metagenome (IMG submission 26588) | reverse complement strand
CCACTCAGATTAAGATCCAAAACGATTGTATCTGCCTCTAGATTTTTAGCAGTTTTCGCAATTTCTAATAACTTACCTGAACCTGCAGCATAGGTAGGATTAAATTTTTTTCTAAATTGAATTGACTCGCCAACCACTTCTAAACCTGTGGTTTCTGACAGTTCTATTAATTCTTTTAAAGAATTTTCTGCAATTTCTTTGTTAGAATATTGTGAATTAATATAGACCCCTAACACGATTGCTCGATTTTCTTTGAGATCCAAATTAAATAACTCCTTGTTCTTTTATAGTTTTTTCAATAATTTTTTCAAATTCATTATATTCGTCTATTTCCTCAAAAAAGAGATCTGCTTTGAACGCATTTTTACCAAAAACTTCTTGATATGCTAAGTGGATAGCGACAATCATTTGATTACGCCAAAAAGAGTCAGACATTAACAATAAAGAACGAACTACTTGATTATATACCTCGTTACCTGCTTTGTTTGCAACTTCATCCTCTTTCATTTTCATGAGACCAAAGAGCTTTGAGGCATAATTACTATCTTCTGCACAAGCTTGTTGATAGACAGTAGCAGAATCCTTAATTTCATTGAAGATAGCTTTTTTGGCAATTTTGGAATTTTCAGAAAGCAAAGCATGAAGATCAGGCTGTCTATAAAAATCATTTAATTCTTTTTCTATCTTTCTGATATTGCGGGCGGAATTACTTTGGGCTACTGCAATTTTTAGATTTAACCATTGGGCAACGAACATATCACCCTTTCGCTTTTTCTTACGATCTATATATTGATATCTAATTGCCTTAATTTTATTTTGATAACTATCTTGCATGTTGATTCTCCTGTCTTTTTATTTTACCTGTTATTTGCCAGATTTTTTTCTGTATATCTCTTGTTTCTTTAAAATTGATTGAAATACCAGCAATATAAAAAACAACAATTGCAACCAAAGCTTTAACTAGATAAAGCAAAATTTGAACAAGCTTATTGTATGAATATATTGGGATAGTATTGATTGCCGCAAGAACCAATCCACTAACCACCATACAGTAAGTTAACTTTAGCAAAAATGGTAAAATACGGTACGGTTTGGCTTTAGGGTTATGTACATTATACAGAAAATAAACAATGGTGGCACTTATTAAACTATAAGACGCATGGGCCATAGCAATGCCGTTGATTCCAAAGTCAAAGATTTGTGTGAAAACTACACAAAATATGGGATTTAGGATCAAAGTTACAATTCCATTAAAAAGAACTATTCTGGTTACTCTTCTAGCATAAAACGCTTGATTTGTCATGTAAATAATCGTTTGGAACATTAAGCTAAAACAAAACCACTGAAGAATATTTCCAACAATCGCAACGTCATTATCTGTATACGAAGTAGGATCCCATTGAAAAATTAGTTGAATTGTTTCAAAGTTCATAGTAAAGAAAATTGTAGCAATGGGTGCTATTAAAAAAAGTGCTCTCCTTAAACTTGAAGTATATAAAGATCTAACTTTTTTAAAATTCCTAGTTGAATAAAATGCTGTCAAATTTGGTAGCATCACTGTTCCAACGGCTACAGCTATGATTCCATACGGTAGCATAAATGCTTGTTCGGCATGACGGATTGCAGTTGACGCACCTACAAATTGGTTTGTAAAAGCGTTCATTACTAAGGAGTTAACATGCAATACAGAACTTGAGAGCAATGTAGGGATTGCTAATTTCAATAAGCGTTTAAAGCCTGGATTTTTGTAATCAAAATTAAATCTAAACCTACTTATTTCCCGTCTTGAAAGAACCAACTGGAAAACAAAATAAATGAAAGCTGCCCCTACAACACCCCAGGCAACATTTCTTAATCCTTGAAAACTTTGTTCACCCAAAAAGATCAATACAAGCATATAAATAATGTTGTAGATCATTACACCAAAGGCTGCCAAACCAAATCGTTTGTAAGCTGTTAAAACTCCTTGTGTAAGTGAGATCAGGGTCATAAATATAGATTGGATTAACAAAATTCGTGAAATGGGTATGGCCGCTTCTATAATTTCTGGTGCTTTAGCTGGATTTGCTGCAGGTAATAGCCATGGCATTATAATAGCAACAATTAATAAGACAACCAGCATAACTACCATCGAAACACTTACAAAAATGTTTACTGAATTCCACGCTTCTTTTTCCCTGTTTTGTTCAATACCACTTGAAAGGGTTGGTGTAATTGCAGCAGAAACTGATCCACCCATTAGCAATGCATATAACAAATCCGGAATATAAAAAGCAACATAATAAGGATCAGAGAACATCCCAAATCCTAATTTTGGTACAACTAAAACCTCACGCAAAAAACCAGTGACCTTTGCTAAAAAGAAACCGATCATGGAGATTANGGTTGCTCTGGCTATTTCACTTGAAGTATTTGCTTTAATATTATGTCTTCTTTTATTTTTTTTTACTTCGCTCACAGATTGATTATTTTGTCTCTCATCTTTATTTTCAAAGGGGAATTGCAAAATTCTCTCCTCCTATAATTCAAATTAATATATAATTTTAGCATATTCTTAAATAATATCCGATGAATCTACAAGCTTTGTTTTAATTCTCTATTAAAATCAGTAATTTTAGTTAATAAAGCAACAAACAACACAGAAACTGTAAAATTCATAATAAAGATTTTCTAATTTCAAATGGAAAAAGTTGAGAAATATTAAAGAAGAAATACTAACTTTACTATTCTTGATTATCGATTGAATCTATCAATAATGTGATTTCATAAACATCTGATCCACGCAAAAAAACAATATCTATTTGACCTTCTGATTTTTTCTTTATCAAAGATGTTTGAACATCGACTAGGGAATTTAGCTCAATATCATTAATCGATAAAATGTGATCACCCGAAATTAAACCTGCCTGGTCGGCTGGCCCTCCTTCAACAATTTTATTAATTGAAACTCCAGGTCTTCGTTCAAGATTATATGAAATTTGAAATCCAAATGGTTCACCAATCTTCTCTACCACAATAACTGAATAATCGTTAGTTGGTTCATGATTACTTGGGTTTACTTGTTCTGAAAAAACATCTTTGCCTGAATTTGAATAAGTATTTATAAAGTAGCCTGTAAAGAGCAAAAGCAACACAATACCTAAAATCAATAAGATAACTAAGACAAGAATTAATACCCATTCTTTTTTGCGATTATCTAATCTATTTTTGACAGCATCAACTTGCTCAATACAATAATTACCATCCTGGCTAATCGTTTGGTATGTTTTAAATTCACTGGAAGCCATTGAGTCTTTATCCGACTCCCGCTTAGATGAAATAAAGTGATACTCTTGATCCATAATTATTACCCATAAAATTAATGTATCAAGCGTATATTCCTTATATGTTAAGGTAAAAAAGAGATTTTAAACAATTGCCAAAAAATTATGACTGAATTGTGAAATTATGTTTTTGATCCAAGCTCAGAAAATTTTCTTCTATAAAGAATGTAGTCTAGTAATCGTTGTAATTGACGAAAAACAATTAAATAAATTAACGGTAGACAAATACAAGCTATGATTATTAGAAGACCAAGGATCCCCCCAATAATTATACCAAAAGCTACTGAAGCAATCGCACTAGCAAGGCTACCTAGAAATTTAAAAACATCACTACTTATAATTAATAAACTATCAAAAAAATCTAAAAGATAGGTTGGCATTTCGGCAAAGTCTATTTGAATATTTTGGGTTAGAACTTGAATAAATCCTATAAACAAAAAAAGATATTGAAAGAAATATAAAAAAAGAATTATCACTCGTAGAATAATATTGAAACGAAAATAATTCATTGCAAAAAAAGGTAATCCTATTAGTAAAACAATTCCTATCGCAAAATTAATATAAACAGGAAGTTCAAAAATGAAAGAAACCTTTTCTGGAGCAATAATTTCGGCAATAAATAAAGCAAAAACAAATATAGCAATACCGATAAATAAAGTTGGATGCTTTCTATCGTTGTAGTCAGAATCCGTCCAATATTTACCTAGAAAAAATCCTTCCCAATATTCCATAACTTACTCCACAACAGTTTTTCTTTACAATATCCATATAATAACAAAATAATAATTATTAAGCACAATACTATATGTGCAATAACAATATTATTTTCTATTATAACTCGAATTCACGTTGAGCTACTTTTTCTATTTCTGTAACCAAATTTTTCCATAAATCAGAGTCTAGATCATGACCTTGTAATTCTATGACTTGATCTTTCTCACCAATTTGAACTAACCAAACAAAAGGTACAGGCTCATCAATTTCTGTTACACTTTTATCTCTGTATTCAATGACAAAGCTCTCAATGGCATTGTACAATGGTTGCATTTGAGATTTTGGCAAACCACGTACAAAATTATTGTACCAATGATTACTATCTTTCCAAGATAGTATATTGCTTGTAAAATCAATTTTGATATTGATAAAACCTTTACGATATCCAGATAATTCACAACTTGCCCAATCAAATGATAATTCTTTTTCAGACATTTTTTTCCTTATCTAAATTAAGCCAGGGAACTCTTGCTGGCGTAATGCTTCGTATAAAATAATTGAAACAGAGTTAGCCAAATTTAATGACCGTTTATTCTCTGACATAGGTATTCTAATACATTGATCAGGATGGGTAAACAACAAATCTTCGGGTAAACCTTTATCCTCTTTGCCAAAGAAAAAGACAGAATTATTTGGAAATTGTATATCTGTATATTTTTGTTTGGATTTTGTAGTTACGAAAAAAATCGGGCAATCATTAAAAGCCCTCAAGCAATGATCTAAGTCTGGCCAAATTTCCAAATCAGTATCAAACCAGTAATCTAAGCCTGCTCTTTTTATAGCTTTATCTGTGATTGAGAAACCAAGAGGTTCTACTAAATGCAATTTTGAATTTGTTGCTACGCATGTCCTAGCAATATTTCCAGTATTGGGCGGGATAACAGGCTCTACTAATACAATTTGATTCATTTCTCTTTACGCTTTCATTGATCAGAAATATAATTTAGCTCTTTTTTAGCTTTTCTACAAATTTTTCAATCTTTTTTAGCCGATAATTTATTCCGGATTTGCCTAGGGGTGGCTCTGCTTGTTCACCTAAATCTTTAAGCGAATATGTAGGATATTCGAGGCGTAAATTAGCAATTTTTTGTAAATCATGAGGTAACTCAGACCATTTATCATTTTCTTTTAACCAATTAATATTGTTAATTTGTCTTGTTACCGAATTTGCAATTCTTTGGGCGTTTGCATTATCACAATTTACAATACGATTGACATGATTNCGCATTTCCTTTTTTACTCTGATCTGTTCAAATTCTAANAGCAATTTATCTGCTGCAATATAGCGTAAAAAATCACTNATCTTGTCACTTTCTTTAATATANAGAATCTCAGATCCTTGGTGCAAAACTCGGCCTGGCTCTAAACCAATTTCTGCTAAAAACAAGCCATACCAGAGAGACGTTGAACGCTTAGGTATAGCAAATTCCAAATTATAATGCTCATTTGGATCTGACAAGCTCCCACAACCTAAAAACAAGCCAGATAAAATCCATCTTACTGTGGAAAAATATTCGTCAGGATTAAGTTTTTCAGAAATATTAGCTGGATTATGGAGAAAAAACTGTTCTAAATCCAAATTTAGTCGCTCTACTAAATGTTTGTCTTTTATTGTAGCAACATACATTTCTTTATGCCGAATTATCGGTATTTCTACATTGTATTTTCTCTCAATTGTTGCTTCAAGAAAATTTATTAGTTTTTCGGAATAAGTAGCATAACGCAACTGATCTTGCTGTTTTTTCAATCCTACACTTGCAAACGATAAAAAGAAAAGATGCTGATAAGAGTCATCTTCTAGAAATTTTTCTAAAATATATTCCTTTAGTTGAGCTGAAACAGTTTTTGCAACTGCTTTCGTTTCAGATTGAGTATCTTGCTTCATCAAATCCCTCCCACTGGATCCCGTTTGATGTCGCGATGTTCAGAAAATACTCGATAACCCATACTCCTAAGAATCATGGATAATTCTTGAGATATAGCAACTGCACGATGACGACCACCGGTACAGCCTATGGAGATCATTAATCTTACTTTTCCTTCATTTTGATAAAGTGGCAGTGAAAACTCAAAAAATTCGCGGTAAATGTCTAAAAATTTGTGTACCTGATCAAATTGCATTATGTAATCTTTGACAGGTTCATCTAAACCAGAAAGTGGTCTTAGCTCTTCATCATAAAAAGGATTCGGTAAGAAGCGCACATCTATAACCAAGTCTGAGTCTAAAGGCAAACCATATTTGAATCCAAATGATTGTATATAAATAGTCATTATTTGATCATAATCATCAGTGGCTAAAGTATTATATAGGTGGTCTTTTAGATCACTTAGCGACATTTCGGTCGTATCTATTACAAAATCAGACATCTCCCTCAAATCATGAAGTCTTTCCCGCTCCTCTGTAATGGCATCTACTAAGTTTCTGTCTTTTGCTAGAGGATGATTTCGCCTACTTTGTTTATATCTAGAGACTAAAGTACGATTTGAAGCTTCCATGAAAATAATTTTTGCATGTGTGTCTGGCGATAAACTATTTTTTATATTTTCGGTTAAGTTGCCAAATTGAATTAAACTACGTATATCTATACCTATAGCAATCTTTTGTGTGCGGGATGTTTGGATAAATTCATCCTCTTCTAAATCAGTTTTATGAAAAGCCTGCAATAAGCCAGATAGCAAATCTGGTGGTAAATTATCTATACAAAAAAAATCAAGATCTTCTAGGGCACGCATGGCAGAACTTTTACCTGCGCCAGACATGCCAGTAATAATTACAATTTCCACGCTATTTCCTCTTCAGTCCAATCACCCAACCACTTTACCTCGGGTTCTAAATCAATATCAAATTGTTTTTTGACTTCTTCTTTAACATGTTTAAATACAGCGTTTATCTCAGATGCTGTGGCATTGCCGTGATTTACAATAAAACCTGCATGTTTTTCTGAAACCCCAGCATTTTGTGAGCGGTAGCCCTTAAGACCAGCATCCGAAATTAATTTTCCTGCAAAATAACCAGTTGGTCTTTTAAAAGCGCTACCACCACTATGTTTTTCTAAAGGCTGACTATTTCGACGCTGTACTTGAAAATCTGCTATTTTATCGTAAATGTCAAATCTATTACCATCTTCTAGTTGTAGTTCCGCTGATAAGATAATATTATTTCCAGTACTATAAATACTTTTCCGATAAGCAAATTGATGTTCTTCTTTATGTAGTTTTTTTATTTCATTATTTTTATTCATATAAATAGAATTTTGCACGATGTTTTTCATTTCACTATCATATGAACTTGCATTCATTAGGATAGCACCACCAAGGCTCCCTGGAATACCGCTAGCAAATTCTAAACCCGTTAAACTGTTTTTTGCTGCTAAAGCGGCTAAACTTGCTAAAGAGACCCCGGCATTAGCAATAATTTTGTTGCCTTTAACTTCGACTCTATTAAAATTACTATGCATATATATGGTCAGACCACGAATACCTTTATCAGAAATTAGGACATTTGAACCTCTTCCCAAAATCTGAACTGGAATATCATTATGTTGACAAATATCTAAAGCTAATTGAATTTCTTCAAGATCTGAAGGTAATAGCAATACATCAGCATTACCACCTACACGAAAAGTAGTAAATTTTTTTAATGAATGATCAAAAAAAAGTTTTTTGTCAGAAAAAGAAGAAAATAGTGTCTGATAATCTAGCGCCTGCATAATAACCTCATACATTTCTAATACTTTTTAAGATGATTGATCTGAACCAAATTATTAATTTTGAAAAACTCTTTCAGTAAGTGCTAAAGCGGCATTATAACCCATGCTCTTTTGACGGAAATTTATTGCTGCGACTTCAACAATTACAGCTAAATTTCTGCCTGGTCTAACCGGAATAGTTAATGATGGTATGTCGATATCTAAGATATTGGTCGTCTCTTCAATCAGACCCATCCGATCATACGCTTTATTGTCATCCCATAATTCAAGATTTATTACAAATTGAATATTTTCTTGCATTTTGATTGAGGACACACCATATAATTCCTTAACATCGAGAATACCAATACCGCGAATTTCAATTAAATGTTGAATAATTTCAGGTGCTCGTCCAAGTAAGGTTGTATCAGAAACTTTGCGAATTTCTACTAAGTCATCAGCTATCAAACGATGCCCTCGTTTTACTAATTCTAAAGCGGTTTCAGATTTACCTACTCCACTGTCACCAATCATCAGAATACCTTCGCCATAGACTTCAACAAATACACCATGAATTGAAATTCTTTCAGCTAGCTCTACGTTAAGATATTTAGAGACAGAAGTAGAAAATGATGCAGTTCCTTCGTCTGTTCCTAAAATTGGTGTTTTATATTTTTCGGCTATTTCTAGCAAAATTGGATCTGCTTTATGGTTACGACTCAATATAAGACAGGGTACTCCTGTAGCAAGGAGAGCATTATACTTGTGTCTGCGTTCTTCACCTGNTAATGAATTTAANTAGGCTGTTTCCATATTACCTAGTAGCTGGATCCGATCTGGGCCAAAATGCATAAAATAACCTGCTAATTGTAAACCGGGTCTTGTAATATCTGGAATAAAAAGTTTGGTAGATTCTATTTTGTCAAATCCACGAATAACTTCTAAATTAAATTCTTTAACTAAATCGCTTAAATTTACTGAATCCATATATGACCCCTACCCTAGATAATTTAACTTCTATTAACGCATTGATTATAACATAAACTATTAAGCAATTATTAAATTGCTTGTTGATATTATTAAAATAATGCGGCATATCGCACAAACAAATTTATTGTTAATTTTTATGCTTACAATTATAGATGGTGTCTGTTCTTAATGTGTTCCATCTTTTAGATCTGCAATTTCACCCATATCTTCTAATTTGAGATGACTTGCACTAACAATTAATTCTGGATTTTCTTCTTGACCCCTTATTGTTGAAGGGATTTTACCATTTAATTGTTTCCTGATACTTTGAGCTCTTAACTCAATAAATTCTTTGATTGCATTAACTCCTTGTTGATGATCGTTATAATTTATAAAAGCTGTTGGATCTTTTTTAACATAAGGTGCAATCATAGTTGAAGTTTCTGTAATAAGTGACTCAAAATAACCTGACTCAAAATATTCAGAAATAAAATAATCAAATAATTCGTGATAGCGAAAATAGTTGGTAGATTTTTTCATCAAGTTATGAAACAAAGGACGTTCAAGCATTATATCACCAGAATTTGGTGTATCTATTGGAAAATTTACGTATAGGTTTGAATCATTAATTGGATTGGGCATACCTAAAGAATAAGTAGCAAAAGCTAAGTTATAATCCCACGGAAGCATCGAAATAAGACCATTTTTTTCATGTAAAAAATAATTGTGAGATGTATGCCCCAAATAACTATCTAGATTGACAACAAAAACTTGGACAACAAAATAACGTAGAACAGCATCTATATCGACTGCATCATCTAGATTTTCACCACTGTTTAAAATTTTTATAGAATTTATTAAGCGTTTCTTATCTGAATCGGTAATTGAAAATTTGCTGTTATTAAAAAGATTTGAATAATTTTTTGGATCATCATTTGTATAAATTAGTTTTATATCATAATTGTGGTCATCTAAATTTCGATATGCTGCTTTATAGATTTGACCATGATCTAAACCATAATTTCTTCTAGCAAATCCTTCTTCTATTTCCTCAATTGCTAAGAACAAACCCCAGTCCTGACCGTTGATACGTACCCAAACATAGCTAAATAGCGGTGTCTTCACGTCCATAAACCGCATCATATCAAATGCTAGAAACGTTTTTAGATAAGAATTATCTTGAAAAGAGGAATCTAGTGAAAATTTGTCAAGACCATAATATGATTGATTCTCATATTGATCAAATTCTAACTTTAAACTAAAACGGTCATGACCATACTTTTCTGTTAATCGTAGTGAATTATTTCCTTTCGTTCTTAAGCCTACATTGGAAAAAACTTCATTATCAATAACTACTTTAGCCGGTACATATTCTTTGGCTAAGGCATTTTCAAAGAATTGCTGTTTATCCTCAATAAAAATCTCAATTTGATGAACATACGAATTATCAAAAAGTTTGTCTTCATACTGAGCATAATTTCTAGCATTTTCTATTGGTAATGTGTCTTGCATCAAAAATAAGGACGATAAAATTCCGAGGACAAGCAAAAAAATTATACTATAATCAAGAACTTTGGTTTTCATTATGCTATAAAATCACCATTATAAGAAACTAAAATGGCATTTGTGACATCTTCTAAATCTGAAATAAGATTAATAAAATTACTTTCATTTTCCTGCAAACGAATCTCATAATTTATTTCAATTTGATCGCTGCTAATAGATTTGCTTTTGATGCTATGTTTTTTTGTATGCTCTTTTAAAATCAAAGCTATTTCTGGTTCTACTTTTGAATCTGCAAGATGTAAGACCAAAATATAAGGTTGCTCAAAAGTATGAATTTTAGAGAAAACATACAAAATAATTCCTAGTAAAGCCGAACCAATAAAGGCTAAAGGGATAAAACCAGCAGCCACAATAATACCTATCGCAATCGCCCAAAATAAAAAGACAATGTCATATGGTTCTTTGATTGCTGTCCTAAAGCGTACTATCGATAACGCTCCCACCATACCAAGCGACAAAACAACATTACTTGTTACAGCTAAAATCAAAATTGCGGTAATCATGGTCATAGCAATCAGGCTAACACCAAAAGTTTTTGAATACATGACACCTGAGTAGGTTTTTTTATAAATAAAAAAAATAAATAAACCAAGAACAAAAGATGTAAGAATTGTGATTACCATGTCAAAAATTGTAATCGCATTAAAACTGTCTAGAAAACTTGATTTTAAAATATCATTGAAGGTTACTGGCATTTTTCTGTCCTTTGCTTATTGATCTTTCTATATTTTACATTATTATTTAATTAAATAATCTTGAAGCAGCATATTTCGAGAATGCTTCTAAATTGGCTGAATTTTGCCTTATGGCTAGTTTTACAATTTCTGGCAAAAACTCATCCCATTTAACTTCAAGTATTGAAAATTCAGGTAAAATTGGGAAGCTTATTTCCTTTGTATTCAAAAATTGTTCTAATTGATTTAAGGTTGTCCTGATATTTTTATCAAGTGTAATTCTGACATTTCCAGGAACAAAAGCATATGCTTCACGCTGATAAATTACAATACTTTTTGGTTTTAAAGAATTGTTTCTTAATTGCAAATAAAAATCATGAAATTCTTTATGGTCTAACAAAAAATCATATTGTTTATTAAATATATTTTCAATTTCTTCTTTTTTGATCTGAACTTGTGTTTTTTGAGAAAGATTGTTGATCTTACTCTTTTTTTCTAAGCGAATAAAGTTTAGATCGTCATTATAATATCGAATCCGATATTTTGCTCTTTTATTAACCCCATCTGCTTTTTCGAAAAAAGCCTGATCATATAAATTATCAAAATATAAACTTGTGATTTTATATTCACCAGAATGAGAAGCATTTTTATCTCTTGGAAAAAGCTTGCTCAATCTATGCGAGAGAGCAAGCTCATCAATCTTATTAATTCTAAATTTAGATTCATGACGAAACTTTTTCATGTTTTATAATCTTACTACTTAGTCATAATCTGAGTCATCGTAGCCTGAATCATCATAAGGTGAATCATCATATGGAGATGATGCTTCGTATGGAGAGTCATCATAAGGCGATGGTGCTTCATAAGGTGAATCATCATAAGGCGAATCATCATACGGGGATGATGCTTCATATGGAGAGTCGTCATAAGGTGAATCGTCGTAAGGTGAGTCGTCACCTGCTTGTGGTTGGGTTATAGGAACTGTAATTGTTGTACCATAATTACTTTCATCATATGGACTATCATCAGTTAAATTTTGATAACCATCAATATTTACTTTTAAGTTTGGTCTCAGTGATTTTACTACATCATCATTTGATACTTCAAAAATGTCTTTTTCTAAATCGCCTGAAGTAATATAGTCTTCAATTGATTTAATAATGTTCTCAACAAATGATGTATTTGGCATTACAGAGCCTTCTTCAATATCCAAAATTATTTGTCTAGCTTCACCTTCTACTTCTTCAACAAAAAATCCTTGTTGACCAATAACTGTGATCAGATCTTTTGCAATAACTTTGACTTCTTTGCCTTCGTAGTCTTTGATTTCATCCAATATTAATTGTGCATCTTTATTTTTTGCTTCTAAAGTTGTGACATTACCATCTGCATCATAATTGATTTTAATTTCTGGATTTACTTTTAAAATTAAAGCACCAACTGTCTTTGTCTCTTCTTCAGTTGTTTCAATTGGTTCAGTCGATTCAACTGGTTCCATTTCTGTCTCTGCATTGTTTGCTTGATTTTGGCCACAAGCTGCTCCTAATATCATTACTATAGTAAGTAATAAGGATACAAATTGTTAATTTCTTTTTCATTAGTTTTCTCCCATCTTTCTTTTTCTATTTTGAAACTCAAGTTATTTTTAGTTTCTATTACAGTATTCGTTTTATCTTTCTAAAAAGCGGGGTTGCTAGAAAAATTTAATTTTTTTGAGTTTCTATTACAGTATTCGCTTAATTATTTTCAAAAGCGGGGTCCTTGTAAAAATTAATACATATACATTTGTTTTATATTATTAATCATAATCAGAATTATCATCTGAACCATGATAGTCCGAGTCATCATAATCTGTTTCGTTATAATCTAGATCATCATAACTTGAAGCTTCGTAGTCTGAATCATCATAGTCACTATAATCGGAAATATCATAAGTGGTGACAGGTGACTGCCGTTTGTTAGTCTTTGACTGGGTTGGCTTTACTTCTGGTTGTGGCGTTTCAACTGGTACTATATATCTTTGACTTTGATATGTGTTGTTAGAATCAGGCTTCGTACTAGTCTCTGAAGTTGTATTATAATCACTTTCGGAATATATCGGATCATTTTCTAATACTATATAATATCTATTCTTATTAGAATTGATGTACCGATTAATTCTATCTTTAGTGGCAGTATACCAGGCTTCATTTTCTTCTAAAGATTGTTCGTCTAATTTTAGAGTTACTTTAGCTTTTTCATCCAAATAATTATTTTGTTCTGCCAAATCTAAAATCTCATCAAGTACAGTATCTAAATTTTTGTTCTTGTATTTATAATCTTCTAACAAAATTTTTGCTTCCTGATTAATTGCTCCAACCTCAAGGACTTTGTCTTTACGATTAAGACCAATCTCTATTTGTGGATTTATGGTCATATATACCGTGCCTACTTTGTGATTATCTAAGACAAATAAACCGCTAAAGAAAATTATTATTACAGCAGCAACAGCAATCAAAGGACGATAATATTTATTGACAAATGAAATCACTTTATTTTTAGATTGTGTATTAGGAGCTTCTTTCATTGCAACAATATTTTTTACTGTTTGGCCAACTTCGTAATTAAAATTAGCCACTTTAATAAAACGACCTTCTTGATCAAGAGCTACAGCATAACTTTTAAAACATTCCACAATTAAATATTTCATTTCACTAGCTCCTTTCCAAGCGCAAGAACACCTTTAACATGTTGTCTTACCATCTCAAAACCATTTGTTTGTATAATCATAACTGCCAAAATGTATCTTCTATGTCTTTCTAAAGTCTTTTTAGAAATTTTACTTTCTCTAGCTAGCTTAGTTATAGGCAATTTACCTGATTTGGCAATTTCCTCCAACATCGGTGGATGATCTATTGCATATTGAACAGCTTTCCCACATGCTGCTAAAGTTCTATCTTGCTTTGGTGTTTGTTCTGCAATATCTGTGAAACTTAAATCAAAACTTGCTAAAACATCTTGTAATTCCATAATTTCTTTACGAGCTACTTCCTGAATTTCTATAGTTTCAAATTGATCATCTTGATCTTCAATTTTCTCAGCTAAAGAAATATTATTTTCATCAGGTTGATCAAAAGATTCATGTCCAAAGTGTTTTGATTCTTTACGATAATAATCAATTATTCTGTTTTTAATCAAAATTCCCGCAAAGGATAAAAAATTCCCTTTATCTTCTTGGTAAGCTTGAATCGCTTCATGAAAAGCAATCATACCAATACTTAACTCATCATCTGAGTCATCAATTGAACGATTTGCCGTCTTCGAAGCCTGAGACTTGATAAAAGGCAAGTATTTCTTTATTAAATTATCAGCATTANGCATTGATTCTTTGGCAGAATTAACTTCTGTCACAATCGAATGACTCATTTTACACCTCGTTAATATAGGATACGATTTATGTTTTTAAAAATCGGGGTCGTAAAGAAGCAATATACCAAAAATTTGAGTAAAGATATAGCTATTGATGTTAAGTTTCAAAAATTCGTTTCAAAACTTACCACTTGAACCACCATGAGATCTGCCAGAGGACGATCGATGAGTACTAGATCCACTGCTTCTATTTTGATTTTGTGGAATTTTCTGGACAGACACGTTTCTATATAAGAAAAGATCATTTTGATTTGTGAGCTGAAAACTATTTGACTTAATATAATCATTTGCTGCGTTTTGTCTTTTCACAGATTTAAGTTTATTTCTATGATACAAGATAACAATAAAGGCAATGATTGCACTTACCACTAAAGCAACTGGTAACCAATACCATTCTAATAGACCTTTTGGTAAGTTACCATGATCATATGGCTCACCTGTTTGAGCCTGTTCAAAATATTGATCTGTTAAATTAATAAATTTTTTAAAACCTGCAAAATAATCAGCATCACTAATATCTGGTAAAAATTCGTTAACTAAATATTCTTGACCTGCATCTGTAAATACATCAATAGATCTTCCAGTGGTCGAAATTGCCCAATCATTATATTCCATGCTAATTAATAACAAAATTCCATCGTATGAACTAGAAAATCCATAATTGTTATAATCGTAATAATCATCTGCATATTCGGTTGCAGTTTTTCCATCTAAGGAATACGTTGTGATAATTACAACATCTTGCTCATATTTTTCACTAACAGCATCTAATAGTTGAGTCAATTCTTGTTGTTCAGAAGCCGATAACAATTCAGCGTGATCTGCTAAGCGTGGTGAATGTGTTGTCTGAGCAAAAGTTGACTGATAATTAAGCAACAGAAACAGAGCTATTAAAATAATAATTGGCTTATTCAAATTAGAAAAATAAAAACTATAAATGCTTTGTTGATTTTTCTTGCTTAACATACACTATCCTCATCATAATAAAAAATGAATTAACCAAGCTCCCCCATAAAAAATAATAAACGAGATCATCATGGTTATGAAAAAATATCTAAGCGCAAGTTTCTTGTCCAGAGGTAAATCACCAATAAATCTACCCGTCTGTCCATTCATAACAAAGGTATAGTCTTTATCTTCATAGTTTGTATTTAAAAACCAAACTGGAAATAAGACATAATTAGCCGCACTATTGGAGATTTTAATACTTGAACTTTGAGGAATTACACTTTGATAACCAACAACGGTTGAACGAATGTTTTGCTTAGTGCTTTCTTCTAATCTTTGATTAGCTATGTTAATACATTTTTCAGCAGGTTCATCATAACGGTCAGCCAAAAATCCAGAAAGGTAGCCTACATTAAATGGAACAGCTTCTTGTATATTAAAAGGTTCAATAGATTGCATAAGAACATCATCTATCTTAGAAGATGCATCGACTGGTATTTTTTCAAAAGCAATTTGTCCACTTCGAAACACAGAAAAATATGAAACTTCTGTATATATGTATTTTGAATCAGACCATTTACGAACTCGATTTGCCCTAAATTGCATGTTGGCATCAACATCTGCATCAAAAACCCAAAATGGTACATAGATTCCACGAATCTTTTCNATCCTTTGCTGATCTTTAAATATAGCCGGTAGAAGTTTTTTGCCTGTAAGATGCTGATTTAAACCGGCTATTGCTTGATCTTTATTTAGTTTAAACGGAATAAGATAGCTAGGTTTTAGATCGCCTTGAATTTGCCCAGCTAAAACTACGGGATTGTCGCAATAAGGACAATGCGTAGAAATTGTGGTTGATTCTGCTACAATCTGTCCTCCACAAGATTGGCAAACGTAAACTCTTAAATTTGATTGTTCAACGTCTGTCCAATCTTGGTCAACATTAACATTCCATGAAAAATCATCCTCAGTCGGAGTGTTTTCTATTTCTTGATTATACTGTTCTAAAATAGATTTATCATATGTCGTATCACAATGAGTACATTTCAGCATTTGACTTTGAGTATCAAAGACTAAGGGACTACCACATGCTAGACATTTGAATTCCATTATTTCTGACATAGATACCTCTAGATAGTAAACTAGATACTAATTGACTATCAATTAAAGACTAATTTGGTTTGTAAATTAAACTTTATCATTTTCATCAAATGGGTCACCACATTCGGGACAGAACTTGGGTGGATTGTGAGGATCTTCCGGCTCATAGCCACATTTATCACATTTATAAAGTGGAGCATCTTGTGGTTTTTGTTTGCCACAGTTAAAGCAAAACTTGCCTTGATTTACGGTACCACATTCACAAGTCCAGCCTTGTGTTGGTTTTGCAGTACCACANTCGGGACAAAATTTGCCTGTAGCAACAGTATGGCATTTTGGACAGGTCCAACTATCTGGAGATGGAGCTTGTGAAGCAATATTATCGTTTGCATCTTTTTTTTGTTGGTTCTGATTCATTGCGTACAAATCTGCAGCATTAATTCCACCAGCACCTTGAGCCATACCAAGTCCCATAAAACCGGCCATTGAACCGCCTTCGTTTTCCGCAGCTGCCCTCATAGCATCTGCTTGAGCTTGAGTTAGAGTTGCCGCAGCTAGACCTGTATCACGTAATCTAGCACTAAGCTGGGCATCCTTAATCATTTGAGCATCTTCGTCTGGTAATGTAATTGGATTTAAGGCAATTGAGATAACTCGAAGACCTCTTAGCTCATCCCATTTTTGACTTAATTCTTGATTCATCAAATCTGTTAATTGTTTGACATGGCCTGGTAATTCATTAGGCCTGATTTGCTGGGTAGAAATATTAGCAAAAGCTGGTTGGAGAGCGCTAACAAATTCTGTTTTAAGTTGAGTGTCTATTTCTCTACGATTATATTCATTTTGAATATTGCCTGTTACATTTGTATAAAAAAGAATTGGGTCTGTAATTTCATATGAATATACACCTGAGCAACGGACGGCTACATCGATATCTAAATTGATATTTCTATCAACTACTCTAAAAGGAATTGGATTTGGTGTACCAAATTTATTATCTAAAATTTCTTTAATATTGAAATAATATACCCTTTGGTCTCTACCTGTGTCACCACCATATGTAAAACGACGTCCAATAGTTTTAAATGTATCTAAAATTGATTGACCTAAGCTGCCTGTAAAAATACTTGGTTCACTTGAAGCATCCCAGGTAAACTCACCTGGCTCTGCAACTAGCTCAACTACTCTACCTTGATCAACGATTATTGCACATTGACCATCATTGACAATAATACCTGAGCCATTTGAAATAATATTGTCATTGCCTTTTCTATTTGAAGAACGATTACCAATCATTTTTTGGCCTTTTTTGACTAAAATGTCATTTGGCAATGATTCGCAATAAAAGAATTCCAGCCATTGATCAGCTAGTGTACCACCAGTTGCACCACCTAATGCTCTAATTAAACCCATATCAATCCTCTTCCTCTAGTAATCTAAATAAACTACTAATATTTTTATCAAATTATAGCATATTAGAGGTAATCAATTAGTAAATATAAGTAAAATTATTGAGATTTTTTAGAAAATTAAGAATTATTTTTCTTGATTTTACGTTTGAAAAAATCGAAGGTCTTTTTAATCGATACCCAGAGAATTAATCCGAAAATAATAATTGCAATAAACCAGCCCCAAATTGGCAAATTTTCTAAATTGTAACAGCGGACATTTGTCCACATCCGGTTGATGGCTAAATTTTCTTCAGGTGGAAAATAGAGCATTACAGCAGAACGTCTAATAGTTTCTGGACTTGGATATTGGGCCGTCAGTTGGCGTCCTATCTGTTCACTATCTACGGTTAGAACATAATCGGTTACACTGTTTTCCATATCACCTGTGAAAAAATAGCTGATATCGTACTCTACAATTTCTTCACTTTCGTCAGCACCATAATTCCAGTCCAAATACTCTAAAATCCTAGAATCGCTACCACCAGAAATAAAAGATGTGTAACCAATATAATACATATTACGAATAGCATTATCAGGTCTTGAAACAAAATTAATAAAAGCTTCAGCAGCATGCTGTTTTTGTTTGTTGCCTGCAATCCCATTTTTGAGCATAACCCAACCATCAAAATAAATATTGGTGGATTCAAGAGGTGCGGAGAAGTTTAGATAAAGACCATCTGCTTCTGCCTCATCCATACTATAAACTGCATCACCTGACCATTGATAATTAGCTAACACTCTACCTGAAATCATATCTGCTTTGCCAGAGTCTGTTTCGAAAGCATAAACATTATCTTTTGCTTGTTGTAAATAATCTTGAACTCGTTCTATTTCTTCTGATGTTGTATTATTCATAACCGTTTCTAGATTAGATGTATAATTAGGATCAGTAAGAAATTCTTCAGATCTTAATAAATCAGAGTTAACCGCTCCAACCGCTGCAAAATAACTGTCTCTGACATTGTCTTTGATCGTTACTTGACGTTTTACTTCAGGATTTGTAATTAATCTCCAAGTTGAAGCATCTGCTTCACTAACAAATTCTGGATCATAAACAAAACCAGTAATTCCCCACATATAACCTGCGGCATATTTGCTCCAAGGCTCGCCCTCAATTTCTTGTGAATCAAAAATGTCTCTTAGATAAGGAGAAACACCTTGAATATAGTAATTATTTTCATATGTTTCATCAAAAAATTCTGGAGATAAAGGTGTTAAAGCATCTTCACTCATCAATTTCATAAACATATATTCTGATGGACAAATTAAATCAAAAGTATCGCCCAAAGTTAGCATGTTATATAGATCTTCGTTTGTACCGAAGTTTGAATATTCAACCCTGACTTTAATGTTATATGTTTGCTCATACCAATCTTCAAAATCGTCAATCATTGAGTTTTCACCAAAGATGTCTCCACTTTCGAGATCAATAACTTCGTCTATGCCCCAATCCCCTTCATCAATATATTCTTCCCAATTACAAATCCGTAAAGTTATTTCTTGACTAGAAGTTTGTGAAGTTTGTGCTAAATCAGAATCGTCTTCTGTTTTTGCAAATGCTGGTGGAGAAAAAACTAAATTAGATAAAATTAAACCAATTATCAAAATAAGAGTTAGAACAAAAACTAATAAGATATTCTTATGTGAATGCCTGTTTTTCATTATGGATCCTCTTCTAGTAAACTCTCTAGTAAACTCTATTTATGATCTTGAGCTCTTAAAGCTTTGATATTCATCGCTAAAACAACTACAATCACCAGTACAAAAATAACAGTAGCCAAAGCCCACAAAGCTGTTTTGGTAGAAGTTTGAGAACCTTTTGTCGCATTAACGACATATGTGCTGATGGTGTCAAATGTAGCAGGTTTAGTATAAGTGGTAATAAAATAATCATCTAAAGATAAAGTCGTTGATAACAAAAAACCAGAAATAACACCAGGCAAAATTTGCGGAAACACTATTTGACGTAAAGCTCTTGCAGGTGTTGCCCCTAGATCTAAAGCTACCTCGTAAAGACCAGAATCCATTTGAATTAATTTAGGCATTACTGCTAAATAAACAAAAGGTGCACATAATGTTACATGCCCTGCAAGTAAAGGAATAAAACTGTCCTTGCTAACCTTTAAAACTACAACTAATAAAATAGTAATCGAAAACCCTGTAACAACATCTGCATTAATCACAGGTATTTGATTCATTACTGAGATCGCATTACTGGTTTTTTGTTTAGAATAGAAAGAGCCAATTGCACCTAAAGTTCCTAGGATAGTGGCAATAGTTGCAGAAACTAGAGCAAGAACAAAGGTACCAATTATCATATTGCGTAGTTCAGGTGTTGTAAACAAGTTAATATAATTTTGCAAAGAAAAATTTCTGATAACCCCAATACTAGTAGAATCTGTAAAACTATAGATGGCTAAAACTACGATTGGTAAATATAAAAAAAGTAAAACTAATGATAGAAAAACCCATTTATAACCTTTTTTCATTATAGTAAATTGCCTCCATCTTTGTTGTCTTCTTCCTTAGTTGTAGTTAATAAGGTAAAGATACAAATAATCAATAACAGTATCAAAGCTATCATCGAACCACCATTCCAATTATCTGCCGCAAAATAACTACCAATTAAGGACCCCATGATGAATGTACTATTATAGAGCATATCCAAAACAACATAATTTGTCATTGAAGGTAAAAAAACCATTGCTATTCCGCTTATAACACCAGGTAATGACAATGGTAAAGTGATTCGTAAAAAAGTTTCTTTATCATCAGCTCCTAGATCTTTTGCCGCTTCAATTAAGGCAGGATCAAGTTTTTCTATAGCAGTATAAATTGGCAAAATCATAAAAGGTAGAAAGTCATAAGTCATGCCTATTACAGAGTTTGCGAAAGGATAAAAAGCTAAGTTACCTTGGATTAGGGTTAGAATTTCTTTTAAGGCAGTGATTCTTAGAGAAAAATTGATCCACATTGGTAATACAAATAACATAATAATTACCGAACGAGCTTTTAACTTGCTAGTCGCCAAAAAATAGGCAACAGGATAGGCTAAAATCAAACAAAAAAATGTAGTAGTAGCTGCTATTGCAAAACTATAAAATAAAGTGCCAAGTGTATTTGGATTTGTAAAAAAATCTGTTAAATTTGTTAAAGTAAACTCACCCGATCCATTAGTAAAAGCAAAGTAAAAAAGAACCAGCAAAGGCATTACAACAAAAATTAATAAAAACAGTACATAAGGAATACCTAAATTTTTTCGAGTAAAATGTATTCTCATTCATTTCTCCCATTACATATAATCAGAATTGTCATCTAGATCGTTCTCTCAAAAGCTTACCTTTAATGCTTATTTTGATTTTTTTATGGTAAAACTCATTTTATCAACTGGCATGATCAGGCCTACTCGATCATGCATATTCCATAAATATTCATCATAAACTGCAAAATCGTGTTCTAGTTCTGTATGAATTACATAAAGATAATACGATCCTTGATAGATAAGATTACTAATTTTACCTTCTATAAGCCCTTCATCAACATTATCTGTCATTTTTATATCTTGGGGTTGGATGGAAGCATGAATTTTAGCACGCTCCAAATCAATTTTTTCACCAGAAGCGTCTATTACTGTGCCATCACTTAAGCGTTTACTATCCTTGAAAAGTTTCGTTAAACTAGTATCCAGCACTTTGTTATTGTATTCCAAACGATAATCACTATTAATATCAACCTGGAAGTGATTAGTATGATCCTCAGCAATCACTACGTGAATACTCTCTGGTTTAATTTTCATACCGACTTTTTCACCCACTTCAATGTGTTCAGTACTGTAAACGATCATTTCATTTTTGCCAGATTGTATGGCTATTTCATAATGTATTCCTTGAAAAACAACAGAGCTAACTACTCCCTTAATTGTACCTTCTTCGGGTTTCGTAATTTCTACATCTTCGGGTCTGATTACTGCTGAAACGTGCATTCCTTCTAAAATATCATCAACACAATCAAATTCGCCCCCGCAAAAACGTGCCTTGAGCTTTTTGGTCATGATACCACTAAAAATATTACTTTCACCAATGAAATCAGCCACAAAAACATTTACTGGTTCATTATAAATATCCTCGGGTGTTCCTATCTGTTGGATCTTACCCTCATTCATAACGACAATTTTATCTGACATTGTCAGTGCTTCTTCTTGATCATGCGTAACATAAATAAACGTAATACCTAGTTTTTTATGCATGTTTTTTAGTTCAACTTGCATTTCTTTACGCATTTTTAAATCCAGAGCACCCAATGGTTCGTCCAATAATAATATTTCAGGTTCATTTACCAAAGCTCTTGCAATAGCAATTCTTTGTTGTTGACCACCAGACANAGTATCTATACTACGTTCTTCAAAACCCTCTAAATCTACCAAAGTTAAAACCCGTTTTACTTTACGAGCAATTACATCCTTAGNCATTTTTTTCTGTTTAAGNCCAAANGCAATATTTTCGTATATGTTCATATGTGGAAACAATGCATAACGCTGAAATACAGTATTAATCGGGCGNTCATAGGGAGGCAATTTTGTGATTGACTTACCATTTAATAAAATTTCACCATGAGTTGGAAGGTCAAAACCAGCAATCATTCTAAGAGTTGTCGTTTTTCCACAGCCAGAAGGCCCTAAAAAAGTAACAAATTCTCCTCGTTTTACCTCTAAATTAAAGTCTTCAACTGCTACAAAGCCGTCATCTTCAAATCTCTTTGTAACATTCTTTAACTCGATAATATTAGTATTTTCCATTCTAATCTCCTATAACGATGAAAAATGATTGTAATTTACAAACATTCTTATCATAACATCGGATGAAAATAAATTATATTGTTTTTTGTCTGATTGAAAATATCTTTTTTTATGAAATTATTAACAAATTATCTAAGTATATTTAAAAAGTCTGACGTTTTACTGAAACGTCAGACTGTATACCTGGCGGAGAGTGTGGGATTTGAACCCACGATACGCTACAAACGTATACACGATTTCCAATCGTGCGCCTTCAGCCAGCTCGGCCAACTCTCCAATTCTTTTTAAATTAATGCGGAGATAATATTATCATAGTCAATTTTTTTTAGCAAATTTTCCTTGAATATGAACAAAGTTTATTTGCTCTATAATCCCAGCAAAATAAATTTGCCGCCATTAATGCGATAAACAAATAAACTCATCTAATTCGTTTTTATAAAAATTCTTGGAATTCTGCTATAATCTATACTAATTTATTTTTTTGGAGAGGTATTAAAATGATTTCAGATACTGTAACTGTCACAATTACAATGGTTTTGTATATGGCAGTTGTAATTGGCATTGGTCTTTATTTCGCTAAACGCGCAAATAAAAGTAGTGATGAATATTTTCTAGGTGGACGTTCCTTGGGACCCTGGGTTTCTGCTATGAGTGCAGAAGCTTCTGATATGAGTGGCTATTTACTAATGGGTGTACCTGGGGTAGCTTATTGGTTTGGTCTTAGCGATGCTTTTTGGACAGCATTAGGATTAGCAGTTGGTACATATCTCAACTGGCTTATCGTTGCCAAGCGTCTTCGTACCTACTCTCATGTTGCAGGTGATGCAATAACCATACCCGATTTCTTTAGCAATCGCTTTAAAGAAGACAAGAAAATTCTGATGGGAATTTCATCCATTTTTATTATTTTCTTTTTTATTGTTTATGCTGCATCTTGTTTTGTTACAATGGGTAAATTATTCCAATCACTTTTTGGTTTTAACTATCATGGAATGATGATAATAGGTGCTATTTTTGTAGTTCTTTATACTTTCATTGGTGGATTTTTGGCAGAAAGCACCTCTGACTTTATGCAGGCTATCGTCATGATCTTCGCGCTAAGTATGGTAACTTACATTGGTCTAAAAGAATCTGGTGGTATAGCTGGTGTAGTTGCTAACTTAGAATCATTTCCTGGTTTCTTGGAGTTTTTTGGAATCGCTCAACCTGAGCTTGTTGATGGAGTACAACAAATTAGTTCTACTGGTGAGCCTTTATTTGGACCCGCAGGTGATTATTCCACATTAACGATCATCTCAACTTTGTCTTGGGGTTTAGGCTATTTTGGGATGCCACAAGTTTTATTAAGATTCATGGCAATTAGAAAGCCAGAAGAAGTAAAATCAGCACGTCGTATTGCGACAATTTGGGTTGTAATTTCATTATTTACAGCAGTTCTTATCGGTCTGATTGGACGCTCAATCTATCCTACTGCTTTTACAACTCAAGGTGATGCCGAAAATATTTTTATCTTAACTGCAACACAATTACTGCCACCTGTATTTGCCGGACTAGCAATGGCAGGAATTTTAGCAGCTACAATCAGTTCTGCTGACTCGTACTTGTTGATTGCAGCATCTGCTGTTTCTAAAAATCTATTTTTAGGAATATTTAAAAAGGAGGCAAACGATCGTGATGTTATGAAAGTGTCTAGGATTACATTAGTAGTTATTGCCATTTTAGGAATTTTAATTGCCCTAGATGAAAACAGTGTTATCTTTAATGTTGTTGCTTTTGCTTGGGCTGGTTTTGGTGCNACTTTTGGTCCAATTATGTTNTTCTCGCTCTTCTGGAAAAGAGTTACNCATCANGGTGCTATCGCAGGTATGGTNTCTGGTGGTATTACCGTTATCGTTTGGCGTTTATTAATTAAACCATTAGGTGGAATCTTTAATGTTTATGAATTACTACCAGCCTTTGTTTTATCTGCAATTTGTATAGTGGTTGTGTCACTACTTACGCCTGAACCTTCAGCAGAAATTCAAGCAGAATTTGAAGAAGCTGGGGCAAGAGGATAAATAAAATGGTTAAAAGCTAAGTTATTAAAGATTATTGTGCTTTAAAATTTCACGATAAACTTTTTGTACTGGCAAACCCATGATTGTAAAAAAATCACCTTTTATTTCTTTTATTAGTACAGAAGCTGGGCCTTGGATTCCATAGGCTCCAGCTTTATCTAATGGATCATCTGTCAAAACATATTGATTGATTAGATTCTTCTGAACTTCATCCAAATCACAAAAGGTTACGTCTGCTACATTAGAAAAAGTTGTTGTATCCTTATTAGAAATTATAGTCACTCCGGTATAAACCTGATGAGTATTACCGCTTAGTTCAGTTAACATGGCTTTAGCTTCTGCATGATCTTTTGGTTTTCCATAAATTTTATTATTAAGGATTACGCACGTATCAGCTGCTAAGACTAAAAAATTGGCTCTGATCGAACTGGATAAAGTTTGCCAAACAGCTTTGGCTTTTTCCAGAGATAATTTTTCTGTTAATAAAACACCCAAAGCTCTGTTTGAATTAGAAGTGAAAAAAGATGCTGTTAAGCTTTCTTCAATAGCTCGTTCATTAATAGACTGGGTCTTAACTTCAAAGTCAAAACCCAGCATTTTTAAAAGTTCAAATCTTCTTTGTGAATGACTAGCTAAAATAATTTTCTTTTTAGGCATTTTTGTGGTTATTTAGATCAATAATCAATTTGCAACGATATTAACTATTCTACCTGGTACATAAATAATTTTGCGTACTGTTTTATCTTGAGTCCAAGTTTCAAAATTTGGTAATTGATATAAGATCTCTTCCACCGCCTTTTGATCTGCATCATGTGGAATTTCGATTCTGTCCCTCATTTTGCCGTTAACTTGTACAGCTATTTCGATGACCTCTTGTTTAATGGCTTCTTCATCATATTCTGGCCATTTTTCTAAGAAAATCGAAGTATCTTCATGCCCAAACATCTCCCAGAGTTCTTCTGTAAAATGTGGGGCAAACGGAGCTAATAAACGTAAATAATCAGATAATGTTTGATAGACAAGTTCAAGTTTATAGTCTTTTGCTCTTACATAATCTTGTAAAGTATTCAATAACTCCATTAAACGTGCAATTGAAGTATTAAACTGAAATTTTTCTGCGTCTTGAGTTACTTGTTGAATTGTATAATGTTTGACACGATTTAATTCTTGGTCAGCTTCGGTTAATTCAAAATCTTCCCAAGGATTAAAAGCTGAATCATTTGCCCATTTAGACAACAAACTTGAATCTTTTTCGTTAATTTTATCGATAACATCTTCAACTAATCTTTGAATCCGACTCATAAACTTAGTAATTGCAACTAATGTATCATCATTCCAAGGACCACCTTCTACATAAGCAAAAGCAAATCCAAGGAAAAGACGTAAAGCATCAGAACCATATTTATTAATATAATCATCTGGCGAAATAGTATTACCTAGTGACTTTGACATTTTTCTACCATCAGAACCAAGAATTGTTCCTTGATGTGTTAAAGCCTGGAACGGCTCATCAAAATTGAGCATACCCATATCACGCAGTGCTTTTGTTATAAAGCGTGCATAGAGCAAATGCATGGCTGCATGTTCTGAACCACCAATATAATGGTCGACTGGGCACATTTTATTAACTTTATCTGAATCAAACATTGCTTCATCATTGTTATTATCAACAAAGCGGAATTGATACCAAGAGGAGCAGACAAAAGTGTCAAGTGTATCCGGATCTCTTGTGGCTGGACCACTACAATTTGGACAAGTAGTGTTCATAAAACCTTCATGTTTAGATAAAGGTGATTTTCCATCCGGTGTGAAATCTACATCAAAAGGTAACTCTACTGGTAGATCTTCTTCTGGAACGGGAACTTCGCCACATTTTTTGCAATAGATCATCGGGATTGGTGTTCCCCAATAGCGTTGACGGGAGACAAGCCAGTCGCGCAAACGATAATTAATTTGTTTTTCAGCTAATTTTTGCTCACTCAATTCAGCTACAATTGCATCCTGAGCTTCTTCTGATTTCATACCTGTAAACTTGCCACTATTTACTAAGACGCCAAGATCTGAATAAGGTAATTCGGTGTCTTCATTAGGATCAGAAATAACCTGAACGATTGGCAAATTAAATGTCTGACAGAATTCATAATCACGCTCGTCATGACCTGGAACCATCATTACACAACCTGTACCATAACCAGAGACTACATAATCGGCAGTCCAAACTGGTATTTTTTCATTATTGATTGGATTAATTGCATATGAGCCTGTAAAAACCCCTGTTTTCTCACGCGTAGCTGATGTCCGATCAATTTCAGATAAACTTAGAGTTTTTTGTTGATAAGCTTCAACAGCTTCTTTATTTTCTGATGTAGTTAAGAGATCACAAAGTTCGCTATCTGGCGCAACAGCAAGACCAACAACACCAAACAACGTGTCGATACGAGTAGTAAAGCAATCTAAAAATAAGTCATCTCCTTGTTCAGATCGAACAGGTTTATCATTTTTAATTGCTTTAAATCTTACCTCTGCACCTTCAGACCTACCTATCCAATTTTCTTGAATTTTCTTAGTAGTTTCAGGCCAATCTAAATCCTTTAATCCATCTAACAATTCATCGGCATAATCAGTTATCTTGAAAAACCATTGAGTTAAATTCTTTTTAACAACAGTGGCGCCACAACGTTCACAAGTTTGATCTGACAATACTTGTTCATTTGCAAGAACTGTATTGCACTGTGGACACCAATTAACAGGTGCTTTTTTACGATAGGCTAAGCCGTTTTCATATAGCTTCAAGAATAGATACTGATTCCAGCGATAATAATCAGGGCGACAAGTTGCAAGTTCATGCTCCCAGTTAAAAAGTCCACCCATATTTTTGAGTTGCTCTTCCATTTTGGCTATATTTGCTTCGGTACTAGTTTGAGGGTGGACGCCAGTTTGGATTGCATAATTTTCTGCTGGCAAACCAAAAGCATCAAAACCCATTGGTTGGAAAACTTCATAACCTTGCATTTTTTTCATGCGAGCCCAACTATCAGATAATCCGTAATTATACCAATGTCCAACATGTAAATTTGAACCAGAAGGATATGAAAACATTTCTAAAACATATAATTTATTGTCTATATTGTCAGGATTAAATTTTGCTAGCTCCAGATCTTCCCAGCGTTTTTGCCATTTTCTATCTGTTTTTACTGAATATTGCATAATTACCTCTTTATTTTGTTTTTTATATCTTCAATATCTAAAATTAATTTTTAATTCGTACTACAGAATACAATGTCAAGGCTTATTTTTCAATCTAAGCCTAGTTATTTATCCCACTTTCTTTAGAAAAAGTAATAACGGATTAAGCCAAGTAAGACAAAATGAGCAGGATAAAAAATATAGAAGAAATATTTTTGCCATTTTGGTGGTTTAGGTTCGTCTTTGCGGTGTAAATATATAGGTACTGCAAAAACAGTCAGCCATTGTAAGGAATTATAATTATGGAGTGTACTTTTGCCAAGCCAACCCGGAAGTTGGAAAATTAAATTTACAACTATTATTAATAAATATGCCATTAAGGTTGGATTTTTGAATTCAATACTTTCTAAAATATAAAAAGCCACAACCATTAACAAGCCATAAAGTCCATATTCCGTATCGTAGTAAACTATACAGAATACAGAAATAAGCATAAAAACCAAACCAAGAATCAAACCGAAAAATGGCGAAAGCTCAAAACCGAGATTTATCCTAAAGTGGAATGGTAAGTTTTCGTCTTGTGCCCCACCCGATTGAATAGGCTGCATTCGAACCAGAAGATCATAACCAGAATTAATCAGAATTTTCAAAGCTATTAAAAAAACAAGTGAAAAACTGAAAGTGAATATGATATTAATACCCGAATAATAAAAATTATTTAATTCATAAATTTTACGAAAAGCAAATTCAGAAATAAAAGCAAATGTAAAAAGTCTCAAAAAATATTTGAGCCAATTTTTACTATGGATAAAACCAAAGGCTAGTGAAAAAGCAAAAAGTGGCATAGCTAAGCGACCAAAACCGCGCATACATTCATATAACTGTGGAGGTATTTGGTCATAGAAGAAAAAACCGATATGATCTATTAACATACTTAGGGCAGCTATCCACTTTAGCATCAACTAGCCTCCATTTCCTATTTGACAAATTATAAGCTGACATTTGTTTGCCTTTTGCCTATTTCCTTAGATAAATAAAATAGTTTTCAAATAAAACAGCACAGCAAATATTATAAACTGTAAACTGATACTTGTTAAATAAAGAATCTCAAAAATTGATAAGAATTCTAAATTAATTGTGTCTTTTTGCTGCTTTCCTATAACTAAATTGTCATTCTTATTTGTTAAAGATTGATGATTATCTGTCTGATCCAAATTTTCACCAACTTTTTCTTTCAAGGGCTTAGTAATATCATTTTTTTGGGATTGTTTTCCTTTTTTGGGCAAAAATTGCTTATAACCTAAAAACTTTTCTACAAAAACATTTTTTATTTCCTTGTCAACTTTAATTGGACGTATCAAGAATCTTAAAACAGTTATCCATATGTTATACGGAATTGTATAGAGAAAGTCTAAAACGACATTTTGCATCTGAAAAGCTCGAGCTTGAAGAGCAAAGGCTAAATACAAGAAACAAAAAGGCCAACTGCTAACAGATAAAATAATAAGTGGGATCAAAAAATATCTAACTAGCTGATCTAATAATAACCGAATAGATTGTCTATACATCCTCGCGATATCATTTTCTTTTATTCGAATATCAAGCAAGCTTTGCATTTTAGCTAAGCCTATATATGTACCTTGCTCCAAAAAAAATCTTTTGAGACCTATTACAGGCAAAACCCTGTCTTTAAAAGAAAAAAGCTGGAGCGAGAAAAAAACATTCATGAAAAAATAAAGCCAATAAGAAGTATAGAAACTACCTTCTAATAATAAATGGCATAAAACAGCAATTGCAACTGAGATGAAAATTGTCCAAAAAGGTACAAAAACCGAATTATATCTAGAATATATTGCATTAAGTGGTTTAATATTTATAACCATATTCCTACTATTTTTGGCAATATTAAGAATTGAAAATGTATTGGTGGAGATAAAAAGACTCAAAATAGCTCCAAATACAAAACTTACAAAAAAATTATTTTCAATCCATTTGAGAGCGTTCATCTGCTAATTCTAATAATAACTCGTCTTTATTTATGAGGTTACTATAATATGATTTTGTCTCTTTTTCAGCTAAAGCAAAATCTCCATCATTACGAATAATTTCTTCAGCCAAGCGTCTCATAATAATTCGTTTTTCTGCTTCATCTAATGAAGTAATAAATTCATTTTGTTGAAAATCTTGATACTTTTCTATAGCATCAAGCCAATCCTCTTTTATCAGCTTTACAATTTTATTTTGAAAAAGTCGAGTTAGAACTTGTTTGTTTTTAATATTTATTGCAATTTCAATGGAATCAAGCGAAACATTATCATGAATGAGCACTTCACTATTAGGAGAATTAGGATTATAGCTCAAAACATTATTTTTAAGACAAACATCACAAATTCGTTCATTTTGTTCTAAATCAGATAAAGCGGTTATTACTATAAAAGGTTTGACTTTGGCAGAAGTATAATGTTCTGCCACTTCAAGCGAAAATTCAGCTTGTAACAAGTTAATTCTAGCTGGAAATTCTTTTAATAACTCTTTAAATTCAGGGACAAAATTGTCACTCCAAATCGTTAATAATGCATCATCGTATAGCAATGACTTAGCAATTTCAGCTGCTTTTTTATTGCCTCCAACAACAAAACAAGACTTATCTGCTAAATTAATAAAAAATGATTTGTATTTCACAGGTTTGCCAACTTTCTGATTTTATTAATAGTTTATATTCTTAAATAATTTGCTTCAAGTATTAATTGCTCTACGCAATAGATTGTTTTTTATTTAACAATCGAAAAATACAGTAAAACTATAATCCCTAAGATGATGCGATAATAGGCAAATACTTTGAAATCATTTTTCCTGATATAGGCCATGAGCTTTTTGATGACGACATATGAAACCAAAAATGCTACTACTGAGCCTACTAGTAAAACTGTCCACTCTAAACCGGTAAATAATGAGTAATCCGCTTTAAACATTTTCAAGGCAGAGGCACCAAACATAACCGGAACAGCTAAATAAAATGTAAATTCTGCTGCAACTTTACGCGAAAGTCCAATCAAAATTCCGCCTAAAATTGTTGCACCAGAACGAGAAGTTCCTGGAAAAATAGCAGCAATCAATTGGAACAAGCCGATTATAAAAGCGTCTTTATAAGTAATTTTGTCAGCTGACAATATTGTTGGTTTAATATCTTTATTTCTATTTTCAATCACTATAAAAGCAATACCAACAACTATTAACATTATTGCGACAGTTTGGTAATTATAAAATAGTTCATCTATTTTTTCCTCAAAAGGAAGACCAACGATGATAGCTGGAATACAGGCAACAATGATTTTAAACCACAAATCAATAATATCCTTATCAACAGTCATCTTCTTTTGACCAGTTTTTGGATTTTTCTTAACTGGGAATGGCCAGATGTCATGCCAATAAAGAAGAACAACTGCCATGATTGCTCCAAGCTGAATCACAACAATAAAAACAGATTTAAATGCTTCTGACAAATTTAAAGTCACAAATTCATCGAATAAAATCATATGCCCCGTACTGCTAACCGGGAGCCATTCTGTGATACCTTCAACAATTCCAAATAGAATTGCTTTTATAATTTCAATCCATGCCATAAAATAACCTCTAGCGACGTACTATAATACGCTGGCCAGTCCAGCCTATGAGGACGCCTAAAATATTCAATAGATAATCATCTATATCAAAAATTCCCCAAATGGTAATTAATTGAATAAATTCAATTAAAAGTATGAACAAAGTACCTGTTAAAAACGTTAAGAAAAATGTTTTTTTGCGCTTTGTCAACAAAGGGACAAAAAAGCCAAATGGGATCAACAAAACAATGTTACCAAACAAATTTAGATAGGAGTAAAGAGAATTAGTTGCCCTAATATCATTGACAAAAATCATGATTGTCTTAAACGGTGTTAAATTATAATTGCTTGGTAGTCTAAAAATACCCTGAGATGCTACCGTAAAATCTTGGGGTGAATCAGCAATATTGCCTTTTAATAGCAAAATATAAAGCAAAACTAAAATATATAGGATAAAGATTAATATAATTAATGGTCTGTATTTCTTTTTGGACATGCAGAGATTATAACATGAATCTTTTTACATTTTAGTGAAATTTAAGAATTAAATTGTTGCTTCCTACTTCTAATCAAAATGCCAGCAATCAAATATACGAACATTAAACCAAGCATGACTACAATATTTTTAAGCCAATAGTCAAATTCAAAGAGATCCAAACTTGCTTCTGAAACATATAATAAATTATTAATATGCCAGTAATTAGGGAAAATGGAAGATGACTTAATAAACATGTCGGGTAAAAAATCTCTCGGAACAAAAATCCCAGCAGAAAAAGCAATAAACAAACTTAAAATGGTTGATAAAAAGCTAATAATTTCTTCTTTGCTGACTATTTGGACAATTAAAAACATTAAGGTTGTTAAAGCAAGAAGTTGAACAAATTCTGAAATCAATAGATAAGGAAAGTAATCATGTTTAAATCCAGCAGTACCAGCAAAGAATGCGCTAATAGCAAGACCAACTAACCAGATCATGATCATGGCTAAAAACATAGCAATAAAAATCCCAACAATTCGTTTTCTTTCAGAATAACCACTGACAATGTTTCGTCTATAAACTGCAGTTTTATCCATTATCAAATAAGCCAAAGCAACAACTGCAATACCTGTACCAACAAGCGCATAAGACAAAAACTGAAAACTTGGAACTAATTTTTGAAATGGAGTGATTTCAGTTTCGGGATAATCAAATTCGACAGAAGATTCAAACAATTGATCTAGTTCTTTGAGAATGCTTTTTTCAGTAACAACATCAATATCATAATCGTAAAGTAAAAGATATTGTTGCCAGATTCTGAAATATTGGTTGACTTTTTCTTTAATACCATTATTGATCAATACATTAATCGATTCATCTGTTGCTAGACGAACTTCATTTGGATTTTGATAAAAATCTTTAGTAAAGTTTTTTGGAATAGTTATGACAATGTCTAATTTTTCTTCATAGAAATAATCATTAATAATTTGCTCATCTCGCTCAATGATTACTTCTTCATTGCCTTTGAGAATATATGCCTTGAGATGATTAGTAAGGGCTGTATTATCTTCATCAAAAATAGCAATCTGTCCTTTTGAAAAAGCTCCTTCTTCAGACAAATCAATTTGCACAAAAGTTAAACTTACAATAAGTACCATTATAGCTAAATACATTATGACGGTGCCTTTATGTTTATTGGCAATTTTATAATATAATTTAAAGGCGCTCATAACTATTTTTCCTCAATCCATATAGTGTAATAACTAAAAATACTAAAATATAAATTCCTAAAAATTTTATTGCATCAAAAAATCTGACCAAATTTGAATCAGAGTAAAGAACATATAGTCCACGTGAAACGATGCCTACAGGATTAATTTTATGTAATATAGGAAAATTATCGCTAATTAAAATTGCTATATGATGGATCATCATGCCAGAAGTAAAACCAAAGAATAACGGGATTCCAATTCCTAAAGCCGTTCTTAGATTTTTTTGGAATGGCAATAAGGTCGCAAGAGCGGAGCCAGTTAATAAGGCAGCTAGATTACCTAAGATCATCAAAGAAACAATTTGGACCTGCCTGTGACCTAAGCTAACCCCTAACAGTCCGACATAATGATATATCAACCAACTAAAAAATGCTTGAATTATAAACAAGGGCAAAAAGGAAGCAAAAAACATTTTTGTTTTTGTTACGCCTGACACAGAATTTCTTTTTCCTCGTTCGCTTTGATTAGCAATGATATGTTCAACCGTATAAGATCCTGCAGAAATTGGGTAAAAAGCTAAATAACCAATCGCTGCAAAAAAATAAATGAGTGCAGGATTGGTTGAATCTGAATCTGCCTGTTCTTCGAAAACATCAGTTTGGCTTTCTATTACCGCTAAAATTTCATCTGATATTTCTGCATCAATTTTTGCTTCCATTTCGGTAGAAATTTCTTCGAAGGTCTTAGAAGCTAATTCTTCTTGGCTAAAATAATCTAAAACATCAACATTTGAATATTTTGCCTCATATTGATGTTCTAAAGATATCGTCAATTTTCGATTAGTCTCATAACCATCTAAAAATTGAGTAAGAATACCCATTTTTACATCGCCCAATCCTTGGCTATCCTTGATAGTTATTGGATTTTTGGCTTCAACAATGGCATTAATCTGCTTATTTTTGATCATCTCTCTGGCTTTTGCTTCATCAGTTTGATGATAAATAAGATAAATCTCTTTATCAACAGAATTATTTTTTTCAATAATTTGTAGTTCACCATCTTCTAATATTGCATTAGCAGAAAAATAATCAAGATAATCTATTAAATCTGATTCTTCTTGACTATCCGCACTTATAATCGCTATTTTAATCGGTTCTTCTTGCAAACTTGCTTCTGGCTCCATCAAACCGGATAAAGCAAAAAATATAATTGTAATATATGCAAAAGGAAAAAGGAAAGTCCAAATAATATTGCTTTTATTTTTAAAATATACCTGTGAGTAATACCTTATTAGATGGCTAAACATTGTCTTTTAGTTCCTTACCTGTTATTTCTAGGAAGACATCATTGAGAGTCGGTTTTTCACTTGAAACAGAAACTGGTTTAAGATTATGTTCTTCTAGAAGATTTAACAAATCCAAAAGAGTATATCGATTTGAATTCGTTTTAAAAGATAATTTTGCATCTTGATATGTTAAATGTGAAATTTCTGGTTCTTGCTCTAAGATATTTAAGACAGAATCTGTTAAATCAAAAATGACAACATCTATACTTTGTGCTAGAGATGAATTTGAAATAATTTCTTCACTACTACCTGTCACCAAAACTTGACCTTGATCGAGGATAACCAAGCGATCACAAAGCATTTCCACTTCTTCCATGTAGTGAGTTGTATAAACAATAGTTGAACCTTGTTTCCTTAAGTCTTCAATACCTTCTAAGATACGATTTCTTGATTGTGGATCAACAGCCACAGTCGGTTCATCTAAAAAAATCAATTTGGGTTTATGGGCAATTCCACACGCTAGATTAAGACGCCTTAATAAACCACCAGACAATTTACTCGGTACAAATTTCCTAAACTTGTCTAGACCTGTAAAATCTATCGCCTCATCTACATGCTGTTTTCTTTGATGTTTATCAAAAATGTAAAGTCCACAAAAATAATCAATATTTTCTTGTACAGTAAGTTCTTCATAAACTGCAATGTCTTGAGGAACATAACCTATCTTTTGTTTAATCTTGAAAGACGTAGCTGTCATTTCCTCACCAAAAATATAAACTTTGCCTTGATCATAGCGTAAAAGAGCTAAGATACAATTTATTAAAGTTGATTTGCCTGAACCATTTGGTCCCAGCAAACCAAAAATTTCATTTTCATAAACAGATAAATTAAGATGATCGACAGCAACTAACTCTTTATATTTTTTGACTAAGTCAACAACTTCTATTTCAAAATTTTTATTCATCGTGATGACCTCAAGCTTCAGATATCAAATCTAGTGTAAGTATAATTCTATTTTATGCTTAAAACCATTATGTAAATGTTAAATAAATGTAAAAAAACGGTTATTCATACTTTCTGATAACCGTTTCAAAAGACTTGGCTTAATTTTTAGATTGCAGTAAATCTATTCCTCTTCTTCTGGTTCAAAATACTCACCGGGTTGGAGCATGGTAGTAATACAAGCAGATAAATCAGAATCTTTTTTGTCACGCCGATAAGAATGTAATAAATCCTTTTCCTCGAATGTATCAAGTCCGACTGAATAAATATTCTCTGATAAAACGCCTTCTTCTTCTAATGTTAATAATATTGCTTTTTCTAAATCTAGAGTAATTTTTCCGTCTTTTTCAAAAAGAAATTCATCCACGTTAAGGAAAGCACCATAGAATAAATCGGCTACGTCATCTTTGATTTCATAAGAATCTACAGAAATATGTGGACCTATACCAACTAAAACATCGGCAGGGTCAACTTCGTATGCTGTGTTCATGTGTTGAAGAGCTTTTCTTGCAATGCGAGAAAAGGTGCCTTTCCAGCCTGAATGAATATTTGCTTGTATTCTTTTAATTGGATCATAAAAAATAATTGGTACACAGTCCGCGGCAGTTGAAGCAAGAACGTAGGTTTTTTGAGATGTAATTAGACCATCAAGACCCATATTTCGGTAACCAAAATCATATTTTCTACCTAGTTCAGGTTCATCTACAATAGCTACCCAGTCAGTATGTTTTTGCTCCATAAAATAGTATTGCTCTGGGTAAATATCCATGGCTTTATATATTTTTTCTAAATTCTCTTCAACTTTTTTGTCCTCAGCATTGTCACGAACACGCATGTTCATATCAATTGTTGTAAAGACATGATTTAAGCCAGCTTCTAATAATTCCGGAATTCTAATGTAGCGAATACCATCAACTGTGATAACTTCATGAGATAACTTCATATCTGTCCTTTCAAAAATTAAAACTTATATTAATAACACAAAACATTATATATTGCAAACAGCCCATTAATTATAACAAACTTCGAAGAAAATTTCCTGTATTTACATTTTTCCTATGATATACTGTGTTAGTTATGGCTATTTTAGATAAATAATAATAGTTTTTGCGATGATTTTTAGTAAAAGAAAAAAATTTAACTAGAAAGAGGGTCTATGGATTTAGACTATACGAAATCCCTTCTCAACTTTATTGATAATAGTCCCACTGCATATCAGGCAGTAGAAAATATGCGTCAAGCCTTAAATAAGCAAGGGTATAAAAGATATAAAATCAACCAGACTACAAAGTTACAAAAAGGTGATCGTTATTATTACACAAAAAACGATTCTGCCTTAATTGCTTTTGAGATTGGTAATAAACCGATAGAGGCTGGTTTCAAAATTTTCGGTGCACATACAGATTCACCATCTCTTAGGATTAAACCTCAAGCAATATCAATCAAAGAAAATGCAATTTGTCTTAATACCGAAGTCTATGGCGGTCCAATTTTTTCTAGCTGGTTTGATCGTCCTTTGTCTTTAGCTGGTAGAGTTAGTGTAGCAGGTGAATCTCCTTTAAATATAAAAACTCATTTAATAGATTTTAGGAAGCCTATTTTAGTCCTACCTAATGTAGCAATTCATATGAATCGCAATGTCAATACTAAGAATGAAATTAAAGCAAATCTTCACTTGATACCAATCATGGGTATGGCATCCGAAATCGAATCAAAAGCAAATCAGTCTAAAAAGAAAGATAAAAGTTTTTGGCAGAATTGGTTTTATAGCCTAATTGCAAAAGAGTTAAAAATTGAACCAAAAGATATTTTGGATTTTGATCTTTTTACGTATGATCCAACTCCAGGTCAAATTGTAGGAGTTAATGATGATTTTATAGTATCCTCTCGTTTAGACAATTTAGCGATGTGCTATGCTGGTTTAAAAGCTCTCACCTCAGACAAAAAGAATTCTAATTTCAACGGCATTAATTTGTTACTTTATACCGATAATGAAGAAGTTGGTTCTGTAACAAAACAAGGAGCAGATAGTAGCTTTATCCGTGACATTTTAGAAAGTATCTGCATTAATTTAGGTTATAGTCGCCAAGATTTTCTAGCTATGTTTGATTCTTCCTACATGATCTCAGCTGATCAAGCACATGCTGCTCACCCAAATTACAGCGAATATGCTGATCCGGATCATCGTCCAATAATAAATTCTGGACCAGTTATAAAAGTCGCTGCTTCACAGTCCTATGCTACAGATAGTAGTTCTGCGGCTAAGTTTATTGGACTCTGTAAAAGTGCTGATGTTCCATATCAATGGTTTGTTAATCGAAGTGATTTAAGAGGTGGCTCCACAATTGGCTCAATCACCTCTGCTAGATTACCTATGTCCACTATCGACATAGGCAATGCTATTTGGGCTATGCATTCGAGCCGTGAAACTGGTGGCGTAAAAGATTTAATTTATTTAGATAGAGTCTTAAAATTATTTTTTGATCTATAAATTAAGGTTTACTTCAGTTTACAAATAGATTGATTGTCTAATGCGGTAGCTACATAGGTTCAAGATAATTATTACAATCTCAACTCTTTAAAATTAATCTCGCTACTATCGTCAGCTAAGATATGTTCAATCATATTTTGAAAAATATCCGATAAGTCACTTGCATAAAAAGTATATTTGGCATCTTGATTTGGGTCAGCAGCTAAATTATTTTCAAATAAGATTTTTTTTGTTGCTTCTGCTTGAGATAAAGCAGGATTCAAGATTTTAACATCTGGATAAAACTTCTGTAAGCGATNGGAAATTAATGGATAATGAGTGCAACCTAAAATTAAATATTCAGGTTTCTCCTGAGCCATAATTTGGTCTAAATAAGTATGAATAGCTGAATCTAACAATGGATCAGACAATAATCCTTGTTCGATAAGAGTAACAAACAAAGGACATGCCTTGGAGATAACTTTAGTGTTTGGTAGGATTTGCTTGATTTTTTGTTCATACATACCACTATTTATTGTAACTTCTGTTCCTATGACAACTATTTTTGCCTGCTCTTTTACAATATTTCTTGAAGCTTCAACCATCGGCTGAATAATATCAATAAAAGTCATTTCCGGAAAAGATTTTTTAAGGTTTTTTAAACTACTTGCTGATACAGTATTGCAAGCAATCCCAATCACTTTTACATCATTCTCTATTAAAAACTGGACAATTTCTTGAGCAAATTTATTAATCGTATCAACTGATTTTGAACCATATGGTGTTCTTGCAGTATCGCCAAAATAAATAATATGTTCATTTGGCAGTAGCTCTTTAATAGCTCTAACCGAGGTCAAACCACCTAAACCAGAATCAAAAATGCCAATAGGACGATTGTCACTCATAACTCTTTCTATTTTTTCCCTTCTAAACGAAGTTGTAAGCGTTGTCTCTCAAGATCATATGAAAGAACCTCAACCACAACTTGATCACCTACTTGTAAAATTTTTAGTGGATCCTTGACAAATTTGTCCGACATTTTAGATTTATGAATCAAGCCATCATGGTCGATTCCAACATCAACAAATGCACCAAAATCAACAACGTTACGAACAGTACCTGTTAAATTCATACCTGGTTTTAGGTCAGTATTTTTGAGGATTTTATCTTTAAGAATTGGTTTTTCAAAATCATCGCGTGGATCACGATTAGGCTTTAGTAGACCATCTCGAATCTCATTTAAAGTAAAAACATCTGTACTAAATTTATTTTCTAAAAACTTATCATCTTCATTAGCAAGTTTATTTCCAAGCTCCTTTGAAATAGGGATATCATAATACTGAGAAATTTTTTCTGTAAGTTCATAAGATTCTGGATGTACTGCTGTTTGATCCAAATATAACGGAGCATCAGCTATTCTTAAAAAACCAGCAGCTTGTTCAAAAGTTTTCTCCCCCAAATATTTAACTTCCTTAAGCTGTTCTCTAGAAGAAAATCCAGATATTTCTTGACGTTTTTTTACAATTTCATCGGCTATTCTTGTGTTTAAGCCAGCAACATAAGATAAAATATGAGGTGAAGCTGTGTTAAGATCGACGCCAACCTGATTAACACAATCCTCAACTACATCTAATAAAGCATCTTCGAGTTTTTTGGGGTTAATATCATGTTGATATTGACCTACCCCAATTGATTTTGGATTAATTTTTACTAATTCTGCTAATGGATCTTGTACTCGCCTGGCAATAGAGACTGCAGATCTTAAGTTTACATCTAAATCTGGAAATTCATTAGCAGCAGTTTCTGAGGCAGAATAAACTGATGCACCAGCTTCAGAAACTACAATCCAACTTATATCAAGATTTTTATATTCAATAAATTCTGCTACCCATAATTCAGATTCTCTTGAAGCAGTACCATTCCCAATCGCAATTAAATCAACAGGATGTTCTGACAACATGCTAATTAACTTTTGTTCTGCTAACATACTGTCCTGTTTAGACTCAAAGGGAAAGATAACTTCTGTATCTAGAAGCTCACCATGAGTATCAATTATTGCTAATTTACAACCATGGGCATAACCTGGATCCCAACCAAGGATATATTTATCTCGTATAGGAGCTTGAAGAAGCAGATTTTTTAAATTTGCGGAAAAAAGTTTTATCGAGCGGTCTTCTGCTGCTTCTTTTTTTGTTCTCCATAATTCATTTTTTAGTGACGGTGCTAAAAGACGATGCCAACTATCTTGACAGATATTGTAAAGACGTGGATAAATCTTGCTTTGGTTAGGTATAAAGAATTTAGCAAGATAATCGACAATCGAATCGTCTGGAGAAAGTAAATCAACTTTCAAAATGCCTTCCTTTTCTCCTCTTTGAATTGCAAGAAAACGATGTGATTCGAGCTGAGAAATATTTTCTTCAAAATCATAATACATTTGGTAAACACTATCTTGATCAGTTTTATTAGTTGTTCGAACAATTATTTGATCTGAAAGAATTTTTCTCAAACCTCTTCTAACATCTGCTCTGTCAGAAATTCGATCAGCAAGGATATCTGCCGCACCAAGCAAAACACCTTCGACAGTTTCTCTCTCCTTAATATTTGGAAGAATTTCTGCTGCTTCTTGTATAAGCTTGTCTTCTGTAATATTAGGATTCAAAAATAAATTGGCAAGTGGTTCCAAGCCTTGTTCGATTGCTTTTGTTGCTCTTGTTTGCTTTTTAGGACGAAAAGGACGATAAATATCTTCTAAGATAGTTAAATTATCCGCATCTTCGATCTGGTTTTTTAAACTTTCACTTAAAAGATTTGCATCTTTTAAAATCCGCAAAATATCGGATTTTCTTTGATCTAATGCTTTTAGTCGTTGCCATTCTTTAGCAAAGTTTCTTAAACTTTGATCATCTAGATTACCAGTCAAATGTTTGCGGTAGCGTGCAATAAAAGGAACTGTATTTCCTTCCTCCAACAAATTAATTATTTGTTTGACATTTTTAAGTTCAATTGAAAAATCGTTACTTAGTTTTTTTAGGTTAGACATAAAACATCCTTAAAAATCTTTTGGTCTATGAATGATTATTGGTTTTTTCTTGATTTGCATGTGGACAATGACAAGGTTTTGATAATTCATCAGCTTTAAAAGTTTTTGTCTCAAGTTCTCCATCTACTTCTATCAAAACTCTTGCAGTTTCACGTAATAAATTTACTGATGTGACCTTACCTTCACCCTTACTTGTCATCACTTTTTGACCTGGTTTAGGCATTCGATTAAAAGCATCAATGTATGCATCATGTTCGTATTGTAGACAACAAAGAAGTCTTCCACAAGCGCCTGAAATTTTTGATGGGTTCATTGCCAAATTTTGTTGTTTAGCCATCTTGATGGAGACAGGATTAAAATCTTGTAAAAAAGAACAACAGCAAAGAGTTCTACCACAAATCCCCAAACCTCCAGTAAGACGGGCTTTATCACGCACACCAATTTGTCTCAATTCAATTCTTGTTCTGTATACCGCTGCTAAGTCTTTAACTAAATTACGAAAATCTATACGCCCATCTGCTGTAAAATAAAAAATAATTTTTTGATTATCGAGCATACATTCAACGTCTACCAAATTCATTTCTAATTGATGATCAGCAATCTTATTCTTTGCTAAATCAAATGCTGCCTGTTCTTTTTTTAAATTATTGGCAAAAGTATCAAGATCTTGTTGGGTAGCACGACGTAATATTGGCTTTAATTCATGCTCCAATTTGTCAGACTCTATTTCAACGATACAACCTGTACAAAAGCCGAGGTCCACGCCTTGTGTCGTCTCGACGACAACTTCGTCTCCTTTTTCCAATTCTAGATCGGCAGGATCAAAATAATAAGCCTTGCCTCGTCCATGAATCCTTACACTAATAACTTTCATGTTATATATGTAAATCCTTTCTTAATGTCAATAAAAGTTGACCTATCATGCCCTCAAATGAAGCGTTGACTTCACTTGCTTGTTTTACTTCAGAAATAGCTGAGTAGGCATGAAGTAATTTTTGTTTTCTATTTTCTGTCTTATCATTTTCTTGATAATAGTTCACAAGTTTTCTGCAACGTTCTAGGATATCAACCTGAGCAACTTTATTAATTGAATCATCTTCTAGTAAAATAAGTAAATCGTGAATCAAATCTTGCCAAATATGATAAAATAAATAAATTTGATCTTTATTCTTATTCAAATAATCCAAATACTCAGTCAGCAAAGTAGTTCGATCTGAGGTTGGGAAATGAAAAAACCATTCAATTGCCTGTTTACGATTTGCTTTAAAATTTTCATCCTGTGAAATTTGTAAAGCAAGACCAGGATTGCCATTTGCATAGGATAAAATAAAATTCAAATCTTGTTGAGTTTCAAATGAACCATCCGGAATTTCTGCTTCAGATTTCTTTACCTTTTCTGACAAAATTTGTTTTATTTCTTGTTTAGAATATCTAGCAAAGTTTAATGTTATGACCCGAGATAAAATTGTATCTAAAATATTTTCAGCTAATTTTGTTGTTAGCAGAAAAACCACATATTCTGGTGGTTCCTCCAAAGATTTTAGTAGTGCATTTTGTCCTTGCTCATTTAGATCATCTAAACTTAATAAATATACTTTTCTTCTGCTTATCTGGGGACGCATTTGTATATCTGCGATTATTTCTTTGCGGACACGATCTATCTTAATTATTTTTTCTTTTCCTTTTTGGATATGTTTAAAATCAGGAAGGGTTCCGGCCATAAAATAACGGCAAGCATCACAACTGCCACAAGCTTTATTATTAGAATCATTTTCTAAACATAAAATTTGTTTGGCAAATTTCAAGGCAAAAGAAGTTTTACCCATACCAGTGTCTGCCGAAAATAAATAAGCATGGTTAACTGGATACCCATCAACAAAAGTATCATTTAGTCTGGCTTTTAATTCGGGCTGACCAATTAAATTATTATAATTATTACTGTGTTCAGACAAAATTACATTCTTTCAAAATGCTCAACATCAACAACAAAAACTGTTGCCCCACCTACATTAACTTCGACTGGGAATGGCATAAAAGTTGTACCCATTTCTGACATAGCTGTATTTGTTTGAATAGAAACTTTGCGACTTGAAGAATTTTTTCTAATAATTTCTAAAACAAATTCTAATTCCGAAACCTCAACCCCAATTAACAACGTAGTGTTACCAGAACGGAGAAAACCCCCTGTACTACTTAACCTGGTTACACGAAAATTTTCTTTGTTTAATTCCGAAATGAGACGAGTGCTATCTTCATCATTTACAATAGCAAAAATTAATTTCATATGTGTTTCCCCAATTCTATATATTGAAAAAGATATTGTTTTAGTTCTTGATAAACTAAAGAGATTGATTGTTCAGCATTTATTACTTTTACTCTTTCTGGCTCTTCGAGAGCAATTTGTAGATAGCCCTGTCTGGTATTTTCTAAAAAAGTAGCTCCTTCTGTATCTAAACGATCCGATTTATGTTTCCTATTTGCTAAGCGAGCCAATGCTGTATCTATGGAAATATCAAAATAAAAAGTTAGATCTGGTTTTAGGTTCTGAGTTGCAAAAATATTTAATTTTTTTATAAAATCAACATCTCCATGTCTACCAAAGCCTTGATAGGCCGTAGTTGAATCAAAAAAACGATCTGAGATAACAATTTTTCCTTCATTAAGAGCAGGTAATACTACCTCTTCCACCAGTTGAGCTCTTGCTGCTTCAAAAAGAAGTAATTCAGCCTCTGATGTCATTGCTTTGTTTTTTCCATCCAAGAGGATTCTTCTAATCTGTTCGCTAATAAAAGTTCCACCTGGTTCTCTAATGATCAGAAAATCAACTTTTGCATCTATCAATTCTGTTTCCAACAATTCTAACTGAGTTGATTTTCCAGAACCATCAATCCCTTCAAATGTAATAAACAAACCTTTTTCCAAATTATTTCCTCACTTTTTTCTGTTAAGTATAATAACACATCTAGTATTTTCATGAAATATTATCACTCTTTAAGACCGAAACCAAAACTTTACATTTACTGGGCTAAACAATTACCAATTTATAATTAAATGAGTTATGATATTAATACACTTACTAATAAAACTTTATTGCTTTTTCACAAAAATTTAATCAGAATTATAAATCCGTTTTTATGTATAAATTTACTAGAAGGAGGAGGTAGCCCATGAAAACAAAAAATCGTCCCCTACCTCATGACCTGCTGGATCAGATGATTGAACTTCGTAATTCTGTTTATACAGATGGCAGAGTAATATATAATCGCTGGAAGCCAAATATTGTTGATAGATCTTTTCGTGGTAGTGCCAAAAACTTAGCTTACTATTTAGCATTACGTCGTCGAGATATTCGTGAATTGCAAGAAGAGCTTTCTACTTGGGGACTTTCCTCACTTGGTCGCTTAGAATCACGGACTTTACCGACAATTGATACTGTAATTGCTACTTTAGCCAAGATCTGTAATCGAGAAGATGAGGTAATCAGATACCCCAAAAAATACGCCTTTGCTGCAGGTCATATTAAGCTTAGAGAAAATATTGAACGTTTATTTGGTTCGATTGAAGGTAAAAGAAATACCCATATAATGGTAACAGTAGATCGAAAAGCATGCAATTATGATTTTGTTAAAGATTTATCTGATGCGGGCATGACGATATTGCGTATTAATTGTGCTCATGAAGATCCAGAAGTTTGGCTAAAAATAATCAATAACGCCAAACGAATCCGTGAAGAAACTGGCAGATCCTGTAAAGTCCTGATGGATATTTCAGGTCCCAAAGCCAGAACTAGTTGGGTATTAACCGGTGATCGTAAAGATAGAGCTGTTGTTGGCAAACGCATATTAATTAGTAAACATAACGGTAGTTGCATCCATGAAGATGACGAAATAACCTTAAAAGTTGGTTGTAGCTTGCCTGAAATTCTCGATGATCTAAAAATAGGTGAACCAATCTTAATAGATGACGGCAAAATAGAGAGTGTGGTTGAAGAAATCGTTGACGAAGGTGTAATTGTTAGGGTCAATAAAACAGATAGACCTAAAGGATTTCGAATTAAAGCTTACAAGGGTTTGAACTTCCCTAAAACAAATTTGAATCTACCTGTCATAACAGAAAAAGATCATTTAGACCTTGACTTTGTAGTGAAACATGCAGACATTATTGGCTTTTCTTTTATTAAAAATTTAGAAGATATGCGTTATTGCCTTTCAGAAGTAGAAAAAAGAATAGATGACAATAGCAAAATGCCAAGCATCGTAGCTAAAATCGAAACTCAACAAGGTATAGCTAACTTATCAGATATCATTGCCGAAGCTGGTGGACGCTCTAAATTTGGAGTAATGATTGCCAGAGGCGATCTCGCTGTTGAAACTGGGTATTTGCGTTTAGCCGAACTTCAACAACAAATACTCTGGCTTTGCGAAGCTGCAGATATCCCTTGCATATGGGCAACAGAGGTTCTTGCCAACATGTGTGATACAGGAATTCCTACCCGCTCAGAAGTAACGGATGCTGCCGAGGGCGGAGCAAGAGCAGAATGCGTTATGCTTAACAAAGGTGATTATATTGTTGAATCGGTTGAGTTTTTGCGTAAAGTTTTAGAACAAATGGAAAGTAATCTCTATAAAAAAACTCCACTTTTACGGGCATTAAGTCTCGCTAAAAATGTTGAAGTGAATCAGGACACAAATAAGGAGACCAAATCATGAAGGGAATGAAAGGCTTTTTGGTTATTTTAGTTTCTCTATTATTAGGAAATTTCATAACAGCTTTTACAAAACTACCAATCCCAGGATCCATCCTAGGGATGTTAATCTTGTTTATCCTCCTTTCCAAAAAAGTAGTAAAAGTAGAAACTGTAGATCCTGCTGCTGGTCTGCTTATTTCAATTATGATGATCCTATTTATTCCAGGCATAGTTAATTTAATGAATGTCTATGAAAAATTTCAAGGTGTAATCCCTCAGCTAATTATTATAGTTGTTGGTACTACTTTATTAATCATGGCAACCACTAGTATTGTGGCTGATCGTATTATCAAAGCAAAAAATAAGGATAACAAAAATGATGTCTGAGTTTTTGCTAACTTTTTTTGATACACCTTTATTTGGAGTCACTATAACAATTGGTGCATTTGTATTGTTTCAAAACCTGTTCAAAAACGCTAAAAATCCACTTTTGAATCCTTTGATATTTTCGATGATTACTATTATTGCTTTTTTAAAGCTAACTGGCATCCCTTATGAAAGTTATGAAAAAGGTGGAGATATTATTTCTTTTTTCCTAGGACCTGTAACAGTTTCTCTGGCCGTGCCACTTTATAAGCAAGTAGACAAACTTAAAGAAAATGCAGGTGCTATAATAGTAGGAATTGCTTCTGGCGTGATAGTTGCAATCATTAGCACCTTAGGTCTTGGCAAACTCTTTGGTCTTTCTGATGAGATGATTGCTTCTTTAGCGCCAAAGGCTACGACAACTGCAATTGCGATCGACTTATCCTCGACTTTCGGAGGAGATCCCGCCTTAACTATAGCTTTTGTAACTGTAGCAGGTGCTGTTGGTTTTATGGTGGGAGAGCAAATATTAAAATTATTAAACATCAAAAATAAAACGGCCAAAGGAATTGCTCTTGGCACTGCTTCTCATGCTTTTGGTACGAATCGAGCTCTACTAATGGGTGAAGAAGAAGGTGCGATGAGTTCTTTAGCAATTGGGGTGGCGGGAGTTATCACTACATTCTTACTACCAGTTATTATAAAATTGTTTGGATATTAAGGGGAGGTAGTGAAATAAGTTAGATACAAATCAAGTGTGACCATATCCAAACTAGAATAGTAAAAATAGTTTTTTTCGCTTAGCTTAACCATCTAGCCAGCCCTGCTCTTGCCAATATCTTTGATCTAGACTATCAATACCCTTCTTTCTTTGATGGGTCTAGTTTAAAATTTCGGACATAATGCTAAGATACAAAGTATGATAAAACCAGAATCTAGAAAAAGAGGAAAGCATTATG
>JGI24708J26588_10000201_pt1 | contig 47133 bp, 47 predicted proteins | sample BioPla1DNA2_FD_26588 | JGI IMG/M metagenome (IMG submission 26588) | reverse complement strand
CAGCCCAACCGGTGCGGAGGGAGTTGAAATGAGTATTCCCTTCCGTTTCAGGGTAGATTACGGCGACGATCCTGGTGACTATACCGTAGAGATTGAACTGACGGTGGTGCCTGCAGCATGAGGCGGGTAGTCATCTGTATAGNACTCCTTTTACTTACCACAGCGGCCTGTTCTGCTCGCCTGGCTGTTTCCCCCGTAATGATAAAGGCCAACGATGTGAAGGCCGGTGACCGCTTTCAGATTATGCTTGCCCAAACAGGTGAGGAGCCTACCAACATACGCCTCTCCTTGGCCCTGTTCTCTCGACAGCAGGATGGCAGCATTCTTTTCCTGGAAGACCACGCTTCTGTTGGTCGAGCAAGGGAGGTTCTGAGGATACCGGAAGAATCCTTTCTCCTCAATCCTAACGAACAGAAGCTGATCGAGGTTGAGGTTGCGGAGGAAGATTTCTCCGATTTCTCCGGCGTCCTTTTTGCCAGGGCAGATCAAACGGGAATTCCCATTCGCTTTGCTGTTCTCTTCATGCTCTCTTCCCAGATGCAGGCGGGTGAGTTATGAAGCGGCTGACGTTAATCACAATAGTTCTAATCTGCTGTGCCTCCTGCAGTGCAGAGCAGCCTATACTTGATTTCACATGCGGCCCGTTTAACGGGCCGTATCTTTTCACCCAGCGCTTTGATTTATGGGTGGAGAGCCCGGCCAACTGGCAGCTTTTTCTGCTGCCTGCGGCGGGTGTAACACTGGCTGCGCCCCATTGGCGGGGAACAGGATCCGGTCACGAGAGCAGGGTAATGGAGTTCGAGGTGAATGCTGGGATGCTGGGTGCAGGCCAGCATCGAATGGAATTGGCAGTGACGTTGGAGGGAGCCCAAGGGGTCCTTGGCCTTCCCGTCAAAGATCATTACTGGGTTCTGCCCCTGAACAATCCACAGGTCACCCTGATCACGGCTGGAGGCGAAGAGTTGGAACTGGCGGGCGAAGGGTGGACCCGTCTGGATGAGTGTCCGACGGGAATAATGTGGGCGAGAGACACAAGACCCGGGGGATTGTTGGCCCGAGCAAGTTCCATTGCTCAATACTCCGCTGGGAGCACCATGCGCTGGTTGACCCGCCCCTTCAAACTGGAGGCGGGGGAGAGGCGAGAAGTGGCTCTACTGTTTACAGGCCCCATGTCTGCTGGCGAACTGCACTTTATTGTCGATGGGGACATTGACATCAGTGATGCTTGGTACCTAAACGGAGAGCCCATTACAGTACGGCGGATGAATACAAATGGGAAGGCCGTCATTCATCTCCCTTCGTTAGGTCCTGGCGAGCATGAACTGCGGGGTTTTGTCCAGGCGCTTCTCCCCAGTAAGGCCAAGACAGCCCATTTGCGAGCCCATCTATTGGAACAAGAAGCCGTATTGGCGATCCCAGTTGAACGGGATTGGTTTGACCTTTCCCACCACCATCTACTCAGCTTGTCAGCGGTGGACTCTCTCCAGGATCAGCCCATCCTTCTGCCCGATGGAACGATCAACCGTGTCGGTGACGCTACCACGTTTGTGTTTGAAAGGGGAGGCTTAGCTCCACTAATCCCATTGAGTGACCCATCTGCGCCTGTGTGGGCTGGGCTTCCCTTGGAGCAAAGGTGGTTGGGGTGGGAGTCGAGTGCCAAGAGTTCTTCCTTTTTCCTGCCTGTTCTCGTCTGGGATGGCGAGCTTGACTGGCGAATAGTGGGGAAGCATAACGATTGGATGGTTGATTGGTCTGAACAACGGCGGCAGGTTGTGGGGAGTGTGGGCAGTCTTAAGTTTAAAGCAGGTGATGGGCGACTGTCCTTACTGAGGCGGACCAATTATTACTGGGATGACTTAGGCTTTCGCTGGTGGGCTGGGTACCGGGGTACCGGTGCTGCCTGGCGTAGCGGAAGCTGGCGCGGTAGTGTGGAGATCCCAAGGACAGGATCCTTGCCCTTTTATTCTCTGCAGTACAGCGGTGGGAGTTGGCGGGCTCGGTTCAGTCGGGATCAGGCTGCCTTGAGTTTTTTCGGCGAGTGTCTAACTTGGGGCCTAGACTTCAAAGGACAGACCGTTTGGCTGCAGGCCCAAGATGGGCTCTGGCGGTTTGATCTGGGTAGGGATGGACTTAAGCTGAGAGCAGGTGATGAAACGGGTGTCCTGTCTTTGACGGTTGACCCCCAGCGGGATTGGACACTGCGTTTGGCTGGTGAAAACCTTGAGGTATATGTGCAGCGTAGCGATTCGTTGGGCTTTCGTCTGCGTCTGCCCGTGTGGTCGGATAAACGGCAGGCGCTCACCACGTTTGCGGTTCAAGCTAGACGTGGATATCCGCTTTTTGAGCTTACCCATACCGAAGGTTATTGGTTATTTGAACGAACAGCGGCTTACCTCAGGGCAAGTATACGGGGAGCAGGTGCAGAAGACCGGTTCAATTACGGTGCCGGTTTGATCTACTCTCCCACACCAAGTTTGATGGGTAACCTGGACTGGGAACGGGAGCTGGGCTGGAGTGTGCGGGTAGGAATTGCACTGCCGCTCTTTACTCATTGAGAAAAGAATGGGGTTCCCGTTTGGGAACCCCGTCCTTGTCTTTGCTTAGAAGACCGGGATAACCAGTCCTTCGTATTTTTCCAGGATGAAATCCCGTACAGCATCGCTGAGGAGTACTTCCACCAGCTTCTGCAGGGCTGGGTTTTCCGTTTCGCCCTCCCTGACAGCGATTACATTTACGTAGGGAGACTCGGCGTCTTCCAGGAAAATGGCGTCTTCCAGCTGGCTGAAGCCTGCCTGCAGCGCGTAGTTACCGTTGATCACTGCTGCGTGGACGTCAGGCAGAACCCGGGTCAGCTGGGCAGCTTCCAGTTCGGAGAAGCGAATGCCAAGCTTGTTCTCGATGATGTCAAAGACGGTAGGCTCGATACCAGCCTTCGGATCTAGTTCGATCAGACCTGCCTGCTGGAGCAAGAGGAGGGCACGACCGCCGTTTGTCACATCGTTTGGAATGGCGATTTGGGCCCGCTGGGGAAGTTCGTCCAGGGAACCGATCTTGGCGCTGTAGACTCCTAGTGGCTCAATATGGACGCCGACTAAGGAAACAAGGTTGGTACCCCGATTGGCATTGAAGTCATCAAGATAGGGAATGTGTTGAAAGAAGTTGGCATCCAACTCGCCGTCCTGCAGGGCGAGATTTGGTTGGACATAGTCGGTAAACTCGATTACTTCGAGGGTGATGCCCTCATCAGCCAACAGTGGTACAACGAAATTCAAGATCTCTGCGTGGGGCACCGGCGTTGCACCGATTTTGATGGTTTCAGCCGATGCGACAGCCCCTAGGCAGAAAAGGAGCAGAAGTGTTCCGACGATAAGTATGCTTTTTTTCATGTTAGTCCTCCTATTTCCTGTGGTATAGTCTTTGGGCGATTTTATCCCCAAGCATTTGTATTCCCTGGACCAATACGACCAGGATGATCACGGTTTGCAGCATAATGTCGCCGCGGAACCGCTGATAGCCATAACGAATAGCTAGGTCTCCCAGGCCGCCACCGCCGATCGCTCCAGCCATAGCTGAGTAACCGATCAAGTTCACAGATGTCATGGTGACAGCGAGAATCAGGGCGGGGAGCGCCTCTGGGATCATTACTTTGAAAATGATCTGGAGTGGGGAAGCCCCCATGCTTTCTGCCGCTTCTATCACACCGCTGTCAATTTCCAAGAAAGCCCCCTCCACTAAACGGGCCACAAAGGGTACGGCTGCTACTGTGAGGGGAACGATGGCTGCAGTGGTCCCGATGGAAGTGCCCGCCACCTTGCGGGTAAAGGGTATGATGGCCACCATCAAGATGATGAACGGGATGGAACGGCCCAGGTTAACGATGCCGCCCAGGATGCGGTTAAGAAATGATTGTTCCAGAATGTGATCCTTGGAAGTGGTGGCAAGCAGTATGCCCACCGGCAGGCCGGCAAATGAAGCTAGGGCAGTGGACGCACCCACCATAATCAATGTCTCTATAGTGGCATCCCGCAGAATGGTAAGTGTCATGGGATTGTACGATTGGAAAAACTCTACTACTGCTTTGAACACTACCCAAGCACCTCCACTTCTACCTGTTGTTCCTGTAAAAACTGAACGGCTGTGTCAATCTGCTCACTATCCCCATCCATTTCTACCATCAGCACCCCAAAGGGGGTGTCCTTCATTTGATCGATGCGGCCAAAGAGGATGTTCACATCTACGTTATGTTCCCGCACCAGCCTAGACATGATGGGTTGGTGGGCCTTCTGATCGATAAAAGTGAGGCGCAGGAGTTTCTTACCTGCTTCTGCGAGCTTGTCCGGAACAGTTGGCTGGAGGAAACCCTGCAGCATACGTTTGGCAGCGGTCGAACGGGGGCGGGTGAATACGTCCACCACCGTGCCCACTTCCTGTACTCGGCCGTCTTCCAACACCGCTACCCTGTCGCAAATCTCCTGAATCACTGCCATCTCGTGGGTAATCAGTACTATGGTGAGACCCAGTTCTGAGTTGATGCGCCGGAGCAGCTGTAGTACCGACTTAGTCGTTTCAGGGTCAAGGGCGGATGTGGCCTCATCGCAGAGGAGGAGATCCGGTTCAGTGGCCAGTGCCCGGGCAATACCAACCCTTTGTTTCTGTCCACCGCTGAGCTGGCTGGGGTAGGCATCCAGTCTATCCTCCAAGCCCACCAGTTCTGCTAAGCTCTTGACTCTGGCGGCGATTTCGCCTTTAGGGAAACCGGCCAGTTCCAACGGAAAAGCTATGTTTTTGTACACGGTGCGGGATTTGAGCAGGTTGAAGTGCTGAAAGATCATCCCGATTTTTTTCCTCTCGTCCCGCAGCCTCCGGCCTCCGAGATTGTTGATTAAGAGCCCATTGACCCACACTTCACCCTCATCGGGCCGCTCCAACATGTTGATACACCTAACCAGCGTGGATTTACCCGCACCACTCTGGCCGATGATGCCGAAAATCTGGCCTGCGGGGATATGCAGATCAATGCCCTGCAGGGCGTGGACAGCTGTCTTACCGGGAAAAGTCTTAACTACATTATTTAATCGAATCATGGCAAACCCCCTAACAAAAAACCTCTTCCCAAAAGAAGAGGTTACAGCCATAACGAACTAAGAGCTATTACCCTCATCTTTCTGGAATACTCCAGCAGGAATTGGCACCTCGTGGAAGCCTCTTATGGAATCAACCACCGGTTGCCGGGTTTCATTGGGCCAGTCCCTCCACCACTCTTGATAAGGTCTAATATTCAGTTTGAATGTGCACGTGTTTCAATTACGTTATTACTAGTATAAAGGTGGGTAGGCCCGTTGTCAACCTGGAAGTTTACCCAGAAACTCTAAGCCGTTAATTAGGAGGCGAAAGCGGCAGCCAAGGAGGGTAGCAGCCTCTTTGCACATCTCCATCCTGGTTAAGTAGATTTCAAAGAAGTCCATGATCTGGCACACAGTCTGGTCGAAGGCGATCTCCAGTGTGATTGTTCCTTCGTCCTCCACGTACAGTTTAGTGTCTGTTATGGCGAGGTTGACCCGATCGTGGATGCCCGGCCGTCGATCGTCCTGAAGTCTGTTGGCCCTAGTGCGGTGAGCATCACTCTTGTCGGCCAGAATTAAAGCGGCAGATACGGGGCTGACTGCATGACCGATTTCTTCTTCGTGGTTGGCAATGGCGGTGACAATTGTGCAGATGTCTTCGTGTGCCATACCCAACTGTCTCAGTTCGAAGTAAACGAGGCTGGCTCCGGAAATGCTGTGGTGTTTGCGGTTAAAGAGGTTGCCAACATCATGGAGGTAACCTGCGATGGCACCTAGTTCAACTGTACGTTTATCATAGCCCAGCTGCCTTAATATGTAGGCTGTTTTGTCCGAGACGTAGGACACATGCCTTAGACCGTGTTCAGTGTAGCCCCTGGCCTTGAGGTAGGCATTTGACTTTTCAATGAGGGTAGTGAAGGCAGGGTTTGCCTTGATCTCTTTGAGAGTGATCATTTTTGTCACCTCCAAGTTTGTTATTCAGTATATCAGGAAATGGGAGAAAGGCAATGGGGGAAGAAAATATTGAGGATTTTCGTACAAGATAGTCCTATTCTTGGGACATCACCCTTGCGATGCGAATATAATGGACTGATCTCAGACCACTATATTAACCTACAGGGGGCGGTCAGATGCAAGACAGGGATCTTTCTGTCCTTACCCCACGTGAAAGTGAGGTATTGCGCTTAATTGCCCGTGGGCTAACCAACAGCGAGATTGCCTCCGAGTTGTTTATCAGTAAGCACACAGTGAAGAACCATGTAAGCAACATTTATCGTAAACTCGGTGTCAGCGATCGGACGCGGGTGGCCCTCTTGGCTCTTAAAGACGAGACGGCAGAATAGATTGGATGCAAACGGTATTTATCCCACGATAAATGCCGTTTTTGCCGAGGAGGATTTGGACAAGACAGAGAGAAATAGATCGGTGCCCAGGGACGAAGGAGGCTTTTGCATGTTTAANCTGCATGTGTACGCCGTGCAGGCGGACGATGGTCTTCGCCTGGGTTTAATTCGTGATCCCAGGCATTTGCCGGATCTATTGGACGAAGCGGGGTTGGAAAACACTTCGCTGTTGTCAAGTCCCCTGCCCAGTGCTCGGGCATGGGATGAAGTGATCCGGTGGAGTAGACGTCTTGATGGGAAGTTCGGTCGTTTTTGGCGGCGTGTGATCACCTGGCACCCAACGCCCCGGGTTATGGAAACTGCTGGGAGCGAAAACGTTGAAGAAGTACTAACTGCTGTAAAGGAGCTGACTGCGGGTCGGATCGTTTTGGAGAGAAGGCTTGTGGAAGGCCTGCGAAGGTTAGGTTATTGGCCTGCTGATGTGATGCGGGCCATCGATATTGGAATCAAACGCTGGGAACTGCGCCATTCCCCGGGTCTGTTCTATTCTGGGTGGGACGAAAGCGAGTGCACACGCTGTGGTTCAGTGAGACCGGCGGTACACGAACCGTGTGCGGCCTGCGGCAGTGAAGAATGTCTGATCTGTCCAGAGTGTGCAACCATGGGTGCAGTTAGGGGATGTGACAACTTCATAGAGCTTGCGTCACACTATCCCACGTCTGAGCCAATGCCTGTGAAGCTGCAGCTTGATATTGAACTGACTGCGGCGCAGGAGGGGGCATCCGCTGAATTACTCGAATTTTGGCACAGCTCCGATCGGTGGGCGCTCGTCTGGGCCGCCTGCGGAGCGGGGAAAACGGAAGTGACTTTTGCCCTGATCAGGCAGGCCCTAAGCGAGGGAGCCCAAGTTCTCTTTGCCATACCACGGCGGGACATTGTTCGGGAAATTGCCCAGCGCCTGCGGGCAGCCTTTCCTGACGTTACGGTGGCAGTCCATTATGGCGGCCAGCCCTGGCATGCTCCAGGTGATCTTGTGGTGGCAACTACCCATCAGGTGCTGGGCTTTTCAAATCGCTTCCAGCTAGCAATTTTGGACGAGGTTGATGCCTTTCCGTATCAGGGAAGTGAGATGCTGCGCTATGGCCTGCGTAGATCCCTGACCCTTGACGGGAAGCTGGGAAAGTTGGTAGAAATGACCGCTACCCCGAATAATGTTCATAGGTACCAGAGGGTAATCACCATTCCTGCTCGTTACCACGGCTACCCTCTGCCCGAACCGACGTTGGTGGAATGGCGACTGCCGGAATTGGACGGTCTTACTGTGGAGAGTTTACCACCCCACGTGCTGGAATATCTCCGCACTGTGGATTCACCCTGGCTCGTCTTTGGTCCAACCATAAAAGCATGTGAGCGTATACAAGGGGTGTTGAGCAGCGCATTAGAAAAGCGGGTAGGTATCTGCCATTCCCAACTCGAGGAACGCAGCCAGGTAATTGAGGATTTCAGACAGGGAAGACTCGACGTACTGGTTACAACCACAGTGCTGGAACGGGGAGTAACCTTCCCCGATGTACAGGTAGTGGTGTTATACGCCGACCATGCCCTCTACAATGTGAGTACACTGGTGCAGGTTGCAGGTCGAGTCGGCCGTAGGCAGGAATCCCCGACCGGCAGGGTGGTGTTTGTGGGCAGCACAGTAACCACTGAGATGAAAGAGGCGTTAAGGCTGATTAGAACTCTCAATAAAGAAGCACGGGACAAGGGGCTTTTGAAAAATGAAAGAGGTGCGTAACTGGCTTTTAGCCTTGGACGAACTCTTCTTCCCCCGTCCCCTTGAGTGCGTTTTCTGCGGTGAGCGGCCCGGGACCGATCTCGGGCCGTGCCGCACTTGCCTCGATTCCCTTGCCATCGCTTGGCAGCGGATGGAGGTACAAGGTTACCCCTGCTTTTCCCTCGTACCCTACCGAGGTTTTGCCCGAGACTTGATACACAAAATGAAATACCATGGAGGCTACCGCATTGCCCAAGGCTTTAGTAGGCTGTTAGGTCTGGCCCTGCGGGAGGAATTATCTGTGTCCCGGTCCGGGCTTCTGGTTCCCGTGCCGCTCCATGCCAGCCGTTTGGAGAAAAGGGGATTCAATCATGCGGCCCTTCTTGCCGATGGTATAAGTAAGGTATGGAGGCTGCCTGTNAGTTCACGGGTGGTGCGGGTTCGACCGACCAAGCCCCAGAGCGGTTTAACGGCAAGCCAGCGGAGGCGCAACCTGAGGGGGGCCTTTGCCCTTGTGCCGGGGGAGAATTGGCAGGGTAGGCAGATTGTGATTGTCGATGATGTTATTACTTCGGGATACACTTTCAGCACTGTTGCCGATTTAGCAGCCGCTCAAGGCGGTAGGCCGCTGGGTGTATTCGTTGCCCGTACTGAAATGGATGGAGGTGGGAAGGACAGTGTTGAAAAACTGCAAACAGTGTAATAAGGTATTTGCCCATCCAACCAGGCATCTTTGTGAAGNTTGTTACAAAGAAGCCCAGGCCCAGTTTGAACGGGTCAGGGAGTATCTGGAAGAGAACCGTGGGGCGACTGTGGCCGAGGTGGCAGAAGAAACGGACACCGACGTGGAAGTGATCTATGAGTATATTAAGGAAGGTCGCCTTACTGTGGTACCCAAAGACGCGGAACTGAGGTGCCAGATCTGTGGGACAAAGATTGCCAGCGGCAGGGTGTGTGCGGTATGCCGGGCCGAACTCAGCGACGATCCCCGCATCCCCCCAAGCCAGCAGGGGGATAAGGATACCCGCATGCGCTACCTTGATGCCATCAGGCGGAAGAGACGTTAAAGTTTTCGGGCAGAACGGTCGAAGTAAGTAGTAGGGAAAGAAAGGGGTTTGGGTTAGCAATGATTATTTCCAACAAGGCGGCTGTGCAGCGCATTGCCCAAGTTTATCAGGAACAGAGAAAAACGGAAAAGGTGCAGAAACAGGCANCTAAACCGTCTTTTCGTGATCAGGTAACCTTATCCACTGAAGGTAAGGAACTCCAGGCCATGCTGCAGAAGCTTGACACCGCTCCCGATATAAGACGTGAGGCGGAGGAGATCAAAGAGGCCCTTGAACAGGGCACTTACAAGGTTTCTCCCCAGCAGATAGCCAGAAAGATGCTGGTAGACTGGAGTAGGGATTAAAATGACAGTCTGGGCAGATTTGTTGGCCATTTTGCGGGCGGAAAATGAGATTCTCAGCTCGCTGCTCGCCTTGGGCGAGGAAAAACAGGAGAAGATCAACGATGCGGATGAGGTTATCCGTATCGCCAGTGACGAACAGGAGCTTGTTGACCGCCTTGCAGTAGTGGAACAGGAAAGGGCGGTCCTTTACGATGTGATCGCTGCAGGTAGGGAATTGGAGGAATGGCTCGCTTCCCTCAGCCANGAGCAGCAGGCGGAGATCGGTCCCATCATCGTGGAACTAGCAGAGAATCTTGCTGCCCTGCGGTCCCAAAACAAGCTCAACCAAGAACTGCTAATCCAGTCCCTAAGCTACGTTCAGTTTTCCCTTAACTTACTGACAGGCGAGGAAGGCCCCAGCACCTATGCCAGGGAGGGAACTGGGGCGGCCAGGACATCTATCTTTGATCGGAAGGTGTAGTAAGCCATGAGGACTACTTTCAGCGGGATTGCCGTTGCTCTGCGGGCCCTCCAGGCCCAGCAGGTCTCTCTGGACGTTACCGGTCACAACGTGGCCAACGCCAACAATCCAAATTATTCAAGGCAGACCGCTATTCATTCAGCTGGAAAACCCTATCCCACTCCCATGCTGGGTTACACCCCCTCTAACGGTCAGCTCGGTACAGGCGTGCAGATTAGTCAGATTAACCGGATGCGGGACAGTTTTGTGGATCTGAGACTTCGTCAACAGCTGCATAGTTCACGTTATTGGGACACACTTAGCGACGGCCTTTCCCAGGTTGAGCTGTTTTTCAACGAACCAAGCGAGAATGGCATTCATCATGCTCTCGACCTTTTTTGGGATTCGCTCCAGGATTTGAGTAGGGAGCCTGAAATTGCAGCGGTACGGGAAGTTGTTGTTCAGCGGGCTAATGTGTTGGTGGAATCCATAAAGAACACCAGAACCCAGCTGCAGAGTCTTCGGGATAACATCAACGAGAGTATCCCCCTTAAAGTGAACGAGATCAACTCTTTGGCTGCCAGACTGGCCGATCTNAATGTTCAGATCGGGAAAATATCTGCCACCGGCAGTATGCCTAACGATCTGCTGGATAGCAGGGATGCTCTGCTGGAGGAATTGTCCCACCTGGTAGATATTGAAGTGGTGCAGGACCACTCTCATATGGTGGGGGTAACTATCGGTGGAGCCAGTTTGGTCCATCGGGGAACCTCGTATAGCCTAATGACGGGTTATGAGGCAGATGTGGAGGGTAACTACACCAAGAACCAAATTCTGTGGGCAGCCACCGGCAGTAAGGTTGAGATTAGATCGGGACAAGTGGGAGGCATGCTCCAATTACGGGACCAGGAAATCCAAAAGTCTCTCAACGATCTTGATGATTGGACCAGGTCCTTTGCCAAGGTGTTTAATGCCATTCACAACTCAGGTTTTGACCTTTACGGGAATGTGGACAAGGATGGTAATCCCGTTGCCGAACTAGATTTCTTCGTGATTCCAGATGATGATGTCTATCCCCATCTGACGGCGGCTAACATCAAGGTCAATGGGGCAATTCAAGAGGATGTGAGTCTGATTAGGGCTAGTTCCAAACCGGGCCACGACGGTAACGGGGACACGGCGCTCGAGTTGGCAAGGCTCCGCTACGAACGGGTAATTGACCTAGGCGATGTGCCCAGCCAAGGTGTTGTGGACTCTAAGGTCACCATCGCGGACTATTTTACTTCCATAATTGCAAGCCTCGGCGTTAAGACCCAGGAAGCGGTTAAAATGTCAGAGAACCAAGAAACCTTGGTTGGGCATTTGGAGAGTCTGAAGGATTCGGTTGCCGGAGTAAGTCTGGATGAAGAGATGGCTAACATGATCCGCTACCAGCACGCTTATAATGCGGCTGCGCGTATGATGACCACAGTAGATGAGATGTTGGATGTGGTAATTAACCGCTTGGGTGTAGTAGGGCGTTAGGAGGATAGCAGATGCGCATTACAAATCGGACCATGACTAACAACCTGCTCATGAATTTGAACCGGGGTATGGGGCGGCTGCACAACATTAACCAGCAGTTAAGCAGCAAGAAGCAGATCAATCTCCCTTCCGACGATCCGGTTAAGGCTGGGATAATTCTGAGGATGAGCAGTTCTGTACGGGAAACGGATCAGTATCTGCGCAACGTGGATTCGGCCCGCTCCTGGTTGGAAGCGGCGGATATTGTCTATGAAGACGTTTTATCCGTTATTCATAGGGCGAAGGAACTGGCTAATCGAGGTGCCAACACCCATCTAGATGAGACATCGAAAAAGGCTTTGGCTGATGAGGTTTATCAGCTGCATGACAGCTTGATTCAGCTGGCCAACTCGACCCACGGCGGACGCTATTTATTCGCCGGCCAGCATACCCTGACCAAACCCTTTACCTTAGCGGAGTTGGAGCCCGAGGNAGAGCAGCAGATTCCGAAAGTGTTGTATTTGGCTGACGTGGATTTGCCAGAGAACAATAGTGCCCTTGAATTCGAAATTGGCGTTGGAGTTACCCTGGATGTGAGCACAGAACCAGATACGGCAGCGAAACTTTTTGGCGGGATTTTCCACGCGTTGCGAACTCTGCACGGCGAATTGATGGATTACGACACAGCTGAATCGGGATCCGAACCGGAATCGGCCATGGGCCTTTTGGACGTTGCCNTGGACACTGTCCTGCAGGAACTTTCCGATTTGGGTGGTAGGCAGAATAGGGCGGAGTTGGCTAGAGAGCGGCTGCTCGATCTCAAACTCAACCTGCAAAAGGTTCTCTCCGAGGAACAGGACTTGGATTATGCAGAGGCGATTATGGAGCTTAAGATGGAGGAGTTTGCCTACCGCACAGCTTTGTCGGTAGGTGCCCGGATTATCCAGCCCTCCTTGATCGACTTTCTGCGTTAGGCGGGGGTAAATGATGAGGCTGGTGATGAGCAGTACTTACCCCAGCGTGCAGATTAAGACCAACTACCCTGAACTCAACATCAGGCAGGTTGTAAGCCAGGTGCAAATTGAGAGTATCGGGCCCATTTTAGAGATAAACCAAAAGGAAAGCTATGCCGAAATCGGTATGGGTGGCCAACAGGACTTTAACGCCAAGGTGCGGGAGGCCAGTTACCACAAGGTGTTGGAGGGTATTGGACGCTGGGTACGGGAAGGCGACACCGTTTTGAACCGGGCCGGACTTTGGCAGGAAGAAATGGTTTTCGCCGACCTTGCCAGGGTGCAGATGGCAGCAGAGATACCGGAGTTGAATGTGCAGGCAGTCCCCCGGGCCAGGCCCGAGATTAGGTTTTACCATGAGTTGAAAATGAATTGGGCCCCAGGGGGAGCAGAGATTGATGTTACTGTTCGTCCACCTGATATACGCTGGCAGATGGGGCAGGTGACGATTGACGTTCGAGCATGAAAATGGGGTTGATATAATGGAATTACAGACTAAGCTAGGTACTCTTGAGATCAAGGAAGAGGAAATCATCCAGTTTCCCGTGGGCATTTTGGGCTTTGGTGATCTGAAACAGTACGTTGTTGTCCGTAAGGAAGACAGTATGTTCAGCTTCCTCCAGTCGGTGGACGAGCCGGATTTGGCGTTTGTGATGATCATGCCTGAGCTGGTTGTGGACGACTACTTTGTCAAACTTAACCCAGATGAGATCGATCTACTCCAGATTGAATCACCGGTGGACTGCTGTGTTTTTGCTATTGTAACGGTGCCGGAGGACGTGGCAGCCATGACTGTAAATCTGCAGGCCCCCATAGTGATCAACCTAAAGGAGAGATTAGGTGCGCAGATCGTAATCACAGATGGCCGCTACAACACCAGGCACAATCTGCTGGCGGAAATGCAGAAAAACGAATTTCTGCGGCGCAAACAGCAGCTAGCCCAAACCGAGGAGGAAGGGGCGGAAGTACAGGAATCGGTCTAATTCTGTAATAAATCGGGCAGAATAGGGTCCAGGGAGGGACAAGGCATGTTGGTACTAACACGCAAAGTGGATCAGAGCATAATGATCGGGGATCATATACGGATAATGGTGGTGGAGGTTAGGGGCGACCAGGTTAAGATCGGTATAGAGGCACCTCGACACATCATGATTCATCGGCAGGAGATCTATCAGGAGATTCAGGCCGAAAACAAGCAGGCGGTACTAAAACGGGAGATTGACCTGGATGCTTTAGATAAACTTATAAGCAGTGACTCGTAGCCTAATACAAAACGGAGTTTAAGGGGGCGAACTGCATGATTATGAGAGTTCAGCCGCGGGTTGATGTGTTGGAAGTGGAGCCTCTACGGAGGGAAACCAAGGCTCCTACGCCTGAAGGCACCGTACAGCCTATTCAACCCGAAGAAACGAGAACGAGTGTGGAAGAAATTGCAGAAGAGGTGGACATTGAGGGTGCCGTAGACGGCATGAATGAGATTGTGGAGCATGTCCACCGGGGCCTGCGGTTTGTACTGCATGAAGATACGAACCGCATGATGGTCAGGGTTATCGACGTCGTTACCGATGAGGTGATTAAGGAGATCCCCCCAGAAGATGTTCTCGATACCGCGGCACGCATCCGCGAAATGATCGGCATTCTCATCGACGAAAAAGCATAAGGAATGGGGGAAATTAAATGAGTGTCCATGCGTACCAGGCCTACAGGCAGACCCAGGTGAGCACTGCGTCCCAGGGAGAGCTATTGCTCATGTTGTTTGACGGGGCAATCCGCTTTGCCAGACAGGCCAAGGAGCATCTGGCGGAAGGCGATCTTGAGCAGGTCAACGACAAGTTGATCCGCTCCCAAGCGATTGTAAATGAGCTCAGCCTTGCGCTCAACTTTGACGCGGGCGAGATCGCAGAGAATCTGGAACGCCTTTATGACTATATCTACCAGCTGCTGGTACAAGCCAATATAAGCAAAGATTCGGAGAAAATCGACTCTGCCGTACAGATGCTGGATGAGNTGCGAGACACCTGGGCACAGGTGGTGTAAGNGATGGAAGCGATTCGGTCCAAAATCAACGAGCTGATCGTCAGCTACCAAGAACAGCTGAACCTCTATGGGCAGGTTCGCGAGATGGGTCTGCAGGAGAAGGAANTCATTGCGGAAGGCCGTTTTTCCTCCCTCTTAGAGGTGTTAAGGGAGAAGGGGGAATTGATCAAAGCGGCTGCGGACTACGACGAGCAGATCGCAGCGGCACAGGCATACATCGCGGACCATCTGCAGCTGGAAGCATTTTCTCTACCCAGGCTGAAGCAGGCTGTTTCTGACGCGCTCGGGAATGAACTGGCCGCTTTGGAAAGGGTAATCGCTGATTTGGTGCCTACCCTTGAAACACTGGAAGAGCAGGAACGGAGCAATGAGGCCCGTTTAAGTGAGTTCTTGGAGAGGACTAAGGACCCGGCCATTCAGCGCTGGCGCCAGATGCGAGCGGAACGAGCCTACGGCCGCGATAGGGGTAAATAGCCTGTTAGGTAATTGCCAAACCTTGACAAAAAGACATTAATTATGTTAAGGTTGAGTTACCGGAGGATGTGCGGCCGGAGTTTCACAATTTAGGAGGAATGTTTTATAATGCTAGGCAGAGTTAAGTGGTTTAGCGCTGAAAAGGGTTATGGCTTTATTGAGCGGGAAGATGGAGAAGGGGACGTATTCGTACACTTTTCAGCAATCCAGGCAGAGGGTTTCAAAACGCTTCAAGAAGGCGAGACGGTACAATTTGATATTGTCTCGGGTGACCGAGGGCCGCAAGCCTCCAATGTTGTTAAGGTTTAACCCAGTGGACTGAGTTTACTCAGTCCTTTTGTTTTCTCTGGGAGGATTATGGATTTTGTACGGGTAATAGTAATAGCAAGGGTTATAAAATCGATCAGAGAAGGAGTGTGTGAGGATGGCTGCAATCAGAATCAACTTTACAGGCAGAAACTTGGAGATAACGCAAGCCCTGCGTGAGTACACTGAGAAGAAAATGGCGAAGATCGAGAAGTACCTGCAGGAACACCGTACATCAACGGCTGAGGTAGTTCTCAGGACAGAACGGGGCGTGCATATCGCCGAGGTGACGATGAACTTGTCTGGGCTTATCCTCCGGGGAGAAGGTAAAACGTCGGATATGTATGTCTCGATCGATGCCGCTGTGGACCGGATAGAACGTCAGTTGAATAAACACAAAACGAGGATTAACCGCAGGTCGCAGGGACCCAAACTTGCGGAAGTTGCTGCACCCCCCGTGGAAGAAGGGGAACGGGCAGTGGAGAAAACGGAAGGCCCCAAGATTGTTAGGACAAAGCGCTTTGCCCTCAAACCCATGAGCCCGGAAGAGGCTGCTCTGCAGATGGACCTCTTGGGCCATGACTTTTTCGTGTTCAGGGATGCGGACAGCGGTGAAGTTAGCGTTCTTTACAGGCGCCGCGACGGGAATTTCGGGCTGATCGAAGCGGATTACTAAAATGGCGGCTGAAGTCAGTCTTATAGTCTTTGAAGGTGGTTTGGTTGGCGGTAAACTGGAAGAGCAGATGCAGCTGGTCAGACGGGGGATTGTACTTGATCTGATTGCAAAGGCTCGAGGAGCAGGTTATGGCCGCATCATTGTGGTCACCTCCTATTCTGAACTAGAGCGAGAGCTGCAGGCCGCTGGGGTAGAAGTGCTCCTCGATTCCGGAGAACAACCTTTCCACTTTGGTAAACATCTGTTGGCTGTAGTCCAGCATTATCGGTTGGAGAAGGTTTTGTACATGGGGGGAGCAGCCGCTCCCCTCATTTCTACGTCAGAATTGGAGTATATCCGGGACATTTTAGAGAAGAACGAAAACGCTCTCTTAGCTAACAACTATTATTCTGCAGACATTGTGGGCTTTACGCCTGGGGACACTTTAACTAAGATCACCCCGCCACCCATTGACAACACGCTGGCCATGGGTCTAAGCAGCGAAGGTGGGCTGCGCTGGATTCCGGTCCAGCGTACTTTGGGTCTCAATTTTGATGTGGATACCCCCGCCGATGTGCTGATCCTGTCTGTTCACCCAGATGCTGGGCCTAACACTAGGGCTGCCGTGGCTGAGCTCAATTGGGAGGTTGATCGCTATGCCGAGATCAAGGATCTGCTCATGGATCCCAACGGGGAGCTGATCATTTTCGGACGGGTAGGTTCTAATCTCTTTCAGTACCTGGACTCTAATACCCGCTGCCGGCTTAGGCTGTTTTCGGAGGAGAGGGGCATGAAAGCGTTAGGCAGGGATGCCCGGGGAGAAGTGAGATCGCTCATGGGGCGGTTTATAGAGGAACTTGGTTATGAGGAATTCTTCCGCTTTTTGGGAGAAATTGCCCGGGGAGCGGTCTTAGACAGTCGAGTTCTTTTCGAACACTTTCGGTGGAGGCTTCCTGCTTCAGAGCGTTTTGCCTCCGATCTAGGCCGCCTTGATTTGATCACCCATCCGGGCCTACGGGAGTTTACCCAGGCAGCTTTGGCAGCTCCCATCCCTGTCCTGTTGGGCGGCCATTCATTGGTTACGGGTGGGCTCTGGGCCTTGATCGACGCGGGAATTAGACGGGTTAAATACTAGGAGCAGTTTGCGTCTGGGCAGACTGCGTAGTAAAATAGAAGGCACATGGAATTATTCACAATAGCCCTCGCTGGGGAGGAATGTAAATGCTGAAAACGCTTAGAAACTTAATAGATCCAACGGAACGGGAGTTGAGACGACTCCAGTCCACCGTGGATATTATCAACAAGCTCGAGCCTGAGATGCAGGCCCTCAGTGATACCCAGCTGCGGGCGAGGACTGACGAGTTTCGCACCCGGCTTAGCCAGGGGGAGAGTTTAGACGATCTGCTGCCCGAGGCCTTCGCGGTTGTGCGTGAGGCATCCTGCCGCACCCTGAAGATGCGCCATTTTGACGTGCAGCTCCTGGGCGGCATTGTGCTGCACCAAGGCCGGATTGCAGAAATGAAGACGGGGGAGGGTAAGACGCTCGCAGCCACGCTGCCCGTCTATCTCAACGCCCTCAGTGGCAAAGGGGTCCATGTAGTAACAGTAAACGACTATTTAGCCCGGCGTGACGCCGAATGGATGGGCGAAATCTACCAATTCCTCGGTCTGTCGGTGGGAGTGATCGTCCACGGCCTCAGCTTTGAAGAACGGAAGGCCGCCTACAGTGCCGATGTTACCTATGGTACCAATAACGAGTTTGGCTTTGACTACCTGCGGGACAATATGGTTGTCTATCCGGAGCAGATCGTGCAGCGAGAGTTGAACTATGCCATCGTGGACGAGGTGGACTCCATCTTGATTGACGAGGCCAGGACACCCTTGATTATCTCCGGGGCAGCGGAAGATTCTGCCCGCCATTATCAGCGTTTTGCCCAAATCGTTCCCCAGCTTAAACCGGAGCGTGACTACACAGTGGATGAGAAGGCAAAGACGATTGCCATGACAGATGAGGGTCTGCGCCGAGTGGAGAAACTCCTCAATATTGAAGACCTGTTTGATGAGGTGAACTTCGAGCTCAACCACTACCTCAACCAGGCACTTAAGGCAAAAGAGTTTTTTGCCCGGGATCGGGATTACATCGTCAAAGACGGTGAAGTGATAATTGTAGACGAGTTTACCGGTAGGCTTATGCCGGGACGTCGCTATTCAGACGGTTTGCACCAATCCATTGAGGCAAAGGAAGGCGTTGCCGTTCTGAAAGAGAGCCAAACATTGGCCACGATCACGTTCCAAAACTATTTCCGGATGTATAACAAACTGGCCGGTATGACCGGCACAGCCAAAACAGAGGAAGAGGAATTCCGGAAAATCTACGGCCTGGACGTTGTGGTTATACCCACCAATAAACCCATGATCAGAACGGACCTGCCAGACGCGGTGTACCGTACTAAGCGGGCGAAGAACCAGGCAATTTTAGACGACATAACTGAACGCCACGCCAAAGGCCAGCCCGTCCTGGTGGGTACCATCAGCATTGAGGCCTCTGAATATGTCAGCGATCAGCTCAAAAGGCGGGGCATTCCCCACCAGGTCCTCAACGCCAAGTACCATGATCAAGAAGCGGAAATTGTGAAGCTGGCAGGACAGCTGAATACCGTTACAATAGCCACGAACATGGCCGGCCGCGGTACCGATATTGTTCTCGGTGAAGGGGTTTTGGAGCTGGGGGGTCTGCACATTATCGGTACCGAACGGCATGAATCCCGCCGCATCGATAACCAGCTCCGCGGTAGGGCCGGACGACAGGGAGACCCAGGGTCATCCCAGTTCTATGTCTCTCTGGAAGATGATTTGATGCGCCTGTTTGGCTCGGAGCGGATTATGGGTTTGATGGAGCGCTTGGGCTGGGAAGAGCACCAGGTGATCGACCATCCCCAGATCAGCAAGGCGATTGAGAATGCCCAGAAGAAGGTGGAGAACCGCCACTTCGAGATCCGCAGACAGGTCTTGGAATACGATAACGTGATGAACGAACAGCGGGAGGTAATTTACGCCCAAAGGCGGGCTGTGCTCTTAAACGAAGATATTACCGCCCACATTCAGAATATGTTTGAACCTCTCTTTGAGAGGCTTGCCGCCCACTACGCCAATGAGAACATGGAAAAAGGGCAGTGGGATCTGGAAGGCCTGAGGCAGCAGTACCGGGAAATTGTGGGCCAAGACTGCCCCCGTTCCCTTGAGGAACTGGTTAAGCTTGACCCCAAGGGAATAGCTAGCGCCTTGGCGGAGGACGCTTGGAGTGCCTACGAACGGCGTACGGCGGAATACGGACCGGAGATACAGCGGCATATTGAAAAGATCGTACTGCTCCAGATCACCGATCAAAGGTGGATGGATCACCTCAGTCTCATGGACGATCTGCGCGAAGGTATTGGCCTGCGGGCTTACGGCCAAAGGGATCCGCTGTTAGAATATCGTCTAGAAGCGTATGAGATGTTCCAAAGTATGGTGGAGGCGATCCAGGAAGACTGCATCCGCATGCTCTTTAAGGTGCGCCTTGCTTCCGCCGAGTCTACCCAGCCCAAGGACCGCTTAGCTGACGCCCAGTTCAGCGGGGGAGAGGGAGAGGTGGAAAGGACACCCCGTCGTACAGGCGAAAAGGTAGGGAGAAACGACCCCTGTCCGTGCGGCAGTGGTAAGAAGTATAAACGATGCTGTGGGAGGTAAAGAAATGAAAGAACAGCTTCAAACTTTAGGGAATAGAATTGCCGAAATGAGAGAGTATCTTTGACATAGAGAAAACGGAAAAACGCCTGCAGGAGCTGGAAAAAAAGATGCTGGAAGCGGGCTTTTGGGATAACCAGGAACTGGCCCAAGAGGTAACCAGGGAGGTTAGCTCGCTCAAAAGTACCCTGCAGAAATGGAATAGGATCCATGGCCTCTACGAGGATGGAACAACGCTTTTGGAACTCTGGGAAGAAACGGAAGATGAGTCGCTCCAGGCGGAGCTCAGCTCTGCCCTCCCCAGCCTGGAACGGGCTGTGGAGGAGTTAGAGCTCACTTCTCTGCTCAGTGGGGAGTACGATGGTAACAACGCCATTCTTACAATCCATCCGGGGGCGGGGGGCACCGAATCCCAGGATTGGGCCTCCATGTTGTACCGGATGTATACCCGCTGGGCGGAAGATAGGGGCTATCAAGTGGAAGTGCTCAACTACCAGCCGGGGGATGAGGCCGGGCTGAAGGATGTCACTCTGCTGATCAGCGGCGAGAACAGCTATGGCTACCTTAAGGCTGAAAAGGGAGTGCACCGTTTGGTCCGCATTTCGCCCTTCGACTCTTCCGGACGGCGCCATACCAGTTTTGCCTCTGTGGAAGTACTGCCTGAGATCGAGAATGACGTAGATGTGGACATCAATCCGGAGGATATCCGTATTGATACCTACCGCGCCAGCGGTGCAGGGGGGCAGCATGTGAATAAGACTGATTCCGCTGTCCGCATAACCCACCTGCCCACCGGGATTGTGGTGCAGTGCCAATCGGAACGCTCCCAACACTCCAACCGGGAAGCGGCTTTTAAGATTCTTCGGGCCAGGTTGTTAGAGAGACAGCTGGAGGAGCAGAGATCGAAACTGGAGAGCCTGAAGGGACAGCAGCGGGAAATTGCCTGGGGCAATCAGATCCGCTCCTATGTATTCTGCCCCTATACAATGGTGAAGGATCACCGCACTGACCTAGAAACCGGTGACGTTGAGGGTGTTATGGACGGAAATTTGGATCCATTCATCGAAGCATATTTAAAACGCAAGGAAAAAGAATAGACGACTGCAGCCTTGCCCACGGAGAGGTGGGGAAGGCTGTTTTTGAAGGGGGATAATACGTGCGCAGGCGCTGGCTTTTCGCAGCTGTTTTCTGCTTAGTGCTGTTCGTTCTGGCCATACCCAAACTGTTCGTAGTTCCCCGACTGAGCCAGCGGCTCGAGGCGGAGCTCATTGATTACTTCTCAGCTGAAGGGGGAGAAGTGTACCTTATCGCCCCGTGGGGCTGGGAGCTCTTGTTCGGGCGAATTCCCGCTGCGGATATGGTGTTAACCAATGTAAGGGTAGACGGTTTGACCCTTGCCCAGGTCGAAGTCCAGGGCAGGGATATCCGCTTTGCCTGGGAGGAAGGGGAGTTTGTCTATCAAGGCGCTTCTGATTTGACAGGGACACTGACTGTCACTGAGGAGGCACTCAATGAGATTTACTGGCGTGAAGTGGATCCGGAGCGGGATTTGCGCGTTGAGATTGAGCCTGATCAGCTCGTTCTGGTTGGGGCAGTACCCTTTTGGACTACCGAGATCAGCATTGAACTACGTGGGTCTTTAGAAGTTTGGGGTCGCTCTGGCCTGCGCCTTGTTTTGCAGAACTTAGAAGTGGAAAGTACAAGGGTTCCACCCTTTTTGCTCGAAGTTCTTAATGAGAATTACGACGTGACTCTGGACTTATCAATCTTTCCTGAGCCGACAGAGATTTCTGCGGTTGTATTGGAGCAGGGTAAGGTGCTCATCGATATTGGAGTGGTACGATGAAAAGGTTTTTCTGGCTGCTCATCTTTGCCGCAGCGTTAACGGCAGCTGTTCTTGCTGCTGGGCGTTGGCAGATTGAGGGGCAAAATCGGACTGTTGAACTGGTTTATGATCTTGAGAGCGTGCAGCATTTGGCCCAGGCGTTGGACAAGCCCATAGAGGCCCTCCTTGCCGATCTGAAAGGGGCCGGCGTGGAGACAATTGGGGTGCAGCCAGAGACTTTGGGAGAGCGTCTCTTGTCCGGAAAACCCCTACCGCCAGGAGTTAGGGATAGTCTCCCCAAGGATCAGAGCGAACTGGGTAAATGGCTCGTCCTGCCTGTTGCCTTTCGGGCAGATGATTTTGCCCTGCTTGCCGCCAGCGGTTTAAAACCAGCGCCAAAACTGGCTGTAGTGAGCTGGGACGTGGAGCCCATCTGGTTGGCGAGCCAGGTGGATCTTGTGATAATTAGCGGCAGTGGTGAGTTTGCCCGGGAAGATCTACACCACTTTCCAGGCCGTCTGGCCCTGGTAGAGTTTCACACGCCGGATATGGAACAGTTCAGCGCTGAGGTGGGGCGCATGGTACGCCTCCATGGCATCAGCCAGAAGGAAATGGACAAACTTCCGGCGGAGCGGATTATTTCCCGCTACCTGCGGGCAGTGCGGGAGCGGAATCTCCGCGTATTGTATCTGCGTCCTTTCTTGGAAGGTCCGGATCCGTGGCAGCGTTCCCTTGCCCTTTTGACTGACCTGAAAGCAAGCCTGGAAAGGGAAGGGTATATCTTAGGTGCAGCAGAGCCTTTTTCAGAGTGGGCGCCTTCAGGTCTTTGGAAGGCTGTGGTCAGTGCGGGTATCTGGGCCGGTGCCGTTCTTTACGGTTTAAGCCTTTTTCCCAAGTACCATGGTCTCATGAGCGTGGCAGGGGCATTGGGCTGGCTGGTGAATATCCTTTTGGCCTGGCGAGAACCGATTTTGGCAGCCCAAATCTCTGCTCTTGTGGCAGCTGTAGTCTTTCCCTGCCTGAGCGTCCGGTTCGTCGGGGATGGGAATCCCCGTCTGCGATACGCTCAAGCTGCCGCCGTATCCCTTTTAGGAGCCCTGTTGATTGTGGGAACGCTAACCGGTGTTGAATTCATGCTCAAGCTGCAGGAGTTTCGCGGCGTGAAGGTGATGCATGTTCTGCCAATTTTGCTTGTAGTCTTTTCCTTGATCAGACCCCTGCGGGAATGGTTAAACTCGGCAATCCCCGTTAAGTATCTGGTTCTTATGGGAATAGCAGGTCTGTTCGGGGTGATTTACATCCTTAGGACAGGCAATTTCGGTTTGCCGGTGCCAGACTGGGAGATTAGGATGCGGGAAGGTTTAGAGCAGATTCTGCGTACCCGGCCTAGGACAAAGGAGTTAATGTTGGGGCATCCTGCCCTGTATCTGGCCCTAAGGTCGGAAAAACCAGAGCGATCCTGGTTGTTGCCAGTTGCGGTTGTGGGGCAACTTTCCATGGTCAACACCTTTACCCATATCCACAGCCCACTGAGCATCAGTCTGCTCCGTACCCTTTACGGCCTTGTTTTTGGTTATGTTATTGGCTGGTTGGTGCAACAAGTCCTGCGTTTGGGGAAGAGGTGGCTTGGTCGTGATCGTAGTATCGGGCTATTACGGGTTCGCTAATCTGGGGGATGAAGCCATTCTAGCGGCGCTTTGTGACGACATTGAAACGCTGGGGTTTTCCCGGAAGGAAATCCTTGTCCTCTCGCAAAACCCTGTTCAGACCGAAAAAGAGCACGGTGTACGGGCCTTGGGTCGTTACAACCTTCCTGCCATTTGGCGTGTTCTAGGCTCCGCCCGGGCTCTGATCAGCGGCGGCGGTTCTCTCCTGCAGGATGTGACAAGTAAACGCACCATTCCCTATTACCTAGGTGTGGTAGAAATGGCAATTATGCGCAGGGTGCCCGTTGTTATGTACGGTCAGGGTCTCGGCCCGGTGCAGAGTGCTTTTTACCGAAAATGGATAGCCAAGTCCTTTGTCCGCAGCGCAGCCTATTCGGTACGGGATCGGGAAAGCGCCCGTTTTTTGGCAGCTTACAATGTACCTGAAGAAAAGGGTATGGTGACGGCCGATCCTGTTTTTGGGCGGGAGTTGAGATTACAGCAGGAGCGGGAGAATAGGATTCTGCTGAACCTGCGTCCTTACCAAGGTTGGGAAGCACAGCGCGAACTGTGGCTCGAACTTATCTGCAGCTGGCAGCGACTGGGCTACCAGGTAGAGTTTCTGCCGCTGGGGCCAGGGGACAGGCAGTTAGGGGAGTACCTGGAAGGAAGACTCAGACATTTTGCGATTCAACCTGATGTGTCCCTTGCCAATTTGGTACAGCCTTTTCAAGGAGCACGACTCTGTGTATCCATGCGGCTCCACGGTGTGATTTTCTCAGCCTTACACGATGTGCTGCCACTTGCGGTGGATTACGACCCCAAGGTAAGGGAGGTTAGTGGTCAGCTGCATGTGCCCTGTTGGGATTTGGAAGATCTGCCTTCCCTTACAGCCGGTTTGGAGGAGATTGCTGCCAATTACGAACAGCATCGCTTGAGATATCAGAAATCCCTGAGCAAGCTCAGGGAATGGGCCCAGGGCAATCAGAAAGTACTTGCTCGGGTGTTATTGCGGGAGTGATTAGTGTGGATAGAATCGATGTTCTTGGTCTCGGTTTCGATTCACTCACAAAAGAAGAGGCATTGAAGCGGGTGAGCTCCTTTGCCGGATCCGAGCGGCCCCACTTAATCGTGACCGCCAACCCCGAGACGGTTATGCAGTCGCGGGGGGACCAACTGCTGGCACAGATTGTGAATCGGGCCGATCTGGTCGTAGCAGATGGCATCGGCGTTGTTTGGGCCAGCGGTGTTTTGGGTCGCAGGCTGCCTGAACGTATCGCCGGTATTGAGTTGACGGAAGGCATTCTCGCAGAAGCGGCAGCCAAAGGCTGGCCTGTTTTCATGCTGGGCTCGTCTGATGGTGTTGCCCAGCGGGCGGCCGATGCATTGCGGCGGCGTTATCAGGGTCTGCAGATTGTCGGTACGCACCATGGCTTTTTCCGGCCTGGCCCGGAAGAGGAGGAGGTGCTGGAGCGGATCAAAGGCGCCAAGCCTAAGGTTCTGCTGGCTGCCCTTGGTGTCCCTAGGCAGGAAAAATGGTTAGCGGCCCATTTGGGCACGCTGAGGGTACCGGTGGCGATTGGGGTAGGGGGCAGTTTTGATGTTTGGGCAGGTGTGACGCGCCGGGCACCAAAATGGGTGCGGCAGCTGCACCTGGAGTGGTTATACCGTGTGCTGCGGCAGCCAAGCCGCTTCAAACGCCTGCTCGTTTTGCCCAAGTTTGTGGCCTTGGTATACCAAACCAAACTCAGACGGGGGAGGTAGAGATATGGCAAGAAGGATCATTTTCGGCTATGGGGGAGTACTTGCCGGTGTCATAATCACTGCAGTCGGTGTCAGTTTTTTCCTAATTCCGGCGAAAATTGCTGCGGGGGGCGTAAGCGGTCTGGCCACTGTGGTCTATCACCTGACTCGGTTTCCTGTAGGCGTGACCATGTTGGTGCTGAACGCAATTCTGTTTGCGATTGCCTGGCGGGTGCTGGGATCTGTCTTTGGGGCTAAGACTTTGTTTGGTACAGTCATGCTCTCCCTATTCGTTGATCTCTTCAGCCAATTTGCCGTTCCCATCACAGGCGATCTTCTCTTAACGTCCATTTACGGCGGTGTAATCTCTGGTATAGGCTTAGGTATTGCCTTCCGATCCGGAGGCTCCACTGGAGGTACCGATCTGGCAGCCCAACTGATTGCCCGCTTTTTCCCCACAACGGTGGGACAGGCGCTTTTGTATGTGGACGGGCTTGTCATTGTGCTGGCAGGTTTGGCCTTTGGTTTGGAGGCGGCTCTGTACGCCCTGATAGCGGTGTTCATCTCCACAAAAGTAATTGACGTTGTGGTGGAAGGCCAGAGCTACGCCAAGGCGGTGTGGATTATTTCTAACCACGCAGAGGAAGTGGGCCAGGCCATTATGGAGCGGCTGGAAAGGGGAGTAACCAGTCTAAGCGGCAAGGGCTATTACACCAAAGAGGATAAGGAAGTGCTGCTTGTGATCGTCTCCCGGGTGGAAATAGCGGAAGTGAAGGAAATTGTGCGGGAATTTGATGAACGGGCATTTGTCATTATTGGTGATATTCACGAGGTTTTGGGTGAGGGCTTTAGAAGATTGTAACAGCCGATGTGGACTTGCTAATCTGTCCAGTTTTGATATGATTAAATGTATGTAACAAGAGGCTCAGGCATATATTTTGGCTAGTAGAAAGCTGGTGATGGAATGGGCCGCAGAAAAGTATTTGCCATCATTTTGGTGGCGCTTCTTTCCCTGACGTTTATATACGCTGCCTATGGAGCGGGGCTGCAGGACAGGGGTGCCGAACCCCGTTATGAGAATATAGGTACAGTATTAGAGGTTATAGCCTTAGTAAAAACCAGGCACTATTATCAACCTGTAAACACTTTGGAACTTGTTAAAGGTTATGTGGCGACTGGCACTATTAGCGGTATGCTGAAGACGGCGCTAGACGATCCTTATACCCGTCATATGGATGCTAGAGCCTTTGAAGACATGATGAACACAACCACCGGAGTATACGGCGGTATCGGCCTCTCGGTAGGCATTTTAGACGATCAGGTCACAATTGTCTCTCCCATTAAGGGAACCCCCGGAGAACGGGCAGGCCTTCGGCGTGGCGATAAAATCATCGCCATTGACGGCCGGGATACAACCCATATGACCCTGGATGAGGCGGTCAGCCTCATGCGCGGCGTACCCAACACCGAGCTTGATTTGACCATCCAGCGGGATGAAGAAGTATTCGACGTGCATATTGTCCGCGAACTGATTAACGTGGAGTCTGTACCCGAGTTCAAGCTTGTGGATGAAGACTACCGTATCGGTTATGTGGAGATCACAAACTTCTCCGAACGGACCCACGAAGAGCTGGTCAAGGCTTTAGAAGCACTGAATAACCAGAACCAGCAGGCTTTGATTATCGATCTGCGCTTCAACCCTGGCGGAGCCTTAAACGCTGCCCTTCAGGTGACCAACGAGTTTGTCTCCAACGCACCCCTTATGTGGTTGGAAGACAAGGATGGCAATCGGACCTCCGTTGATAGTGTCAATTCCCAGAAACAGCCGGCCATACCCATGGTGGTATTGATCAACGGCGGCAGTGCCAGTGCTTCGGAGATTGTGGCCGGGGCACTGCAGGATAACGGCCTGGCGACCCTGGTGGGCACAACCACTTTCGGTAAGGGCTTGGTTCAGTCTTTGTATCCACTCCGGGATGGAAGTGCTCTGAGTCTGACAGAACAGGGTTACCTGACCTCAGGTGGTAAAGATATTAACGGGGTGGGTATAGAACCCGATATTGTCGTTGAAGTTTCTCTGGAAGAGGAAGAGGCTATCTACCTCGGGGAAGCGGAACACGACCCCCAATTGGAAAGAGCACTGGAAGTGCTCAGGGCGCAGCTGTAAACTCTCACCCCGGAACTATTCCGGGGTTCTCTATTGAAGGGAGGGTCTAGGTGAACAACATTTTCGAACTGATTAAATTCGTATTTTTTACCTTTGCCCAAATGATCACCGATCTGCGGTACATCTTGATTATCCTAGTAGTCTCAGTCCTGGTTTATAGGCAGTATGCCCAGGTTAGGGATTACGAGCGACGGGCCTTCAACCTTGACCGCCTAAACCCGTTTATGGAAACGGTAACAGAATTGGTGTACGGCATTGGTGGCGGTTTTGTAGCTACCGCTTTCTTTGTCGCCCTGGGAATTTCCATTAGNGATGCGGGTATCGCCTATCTCTGGCTGGTGGCTTTAGCCCTGATGCTGATCAACCCCAGATTTCTCTGTTTTGCCTATGCAGGGGGCCTGCTCAGCCTGCTCTCACTTTTGACTGGTTTTCCCCGCCTGCATGTTCCCACGCTGATGGCGGTGGTTGCAGTGCTGCATCTGGTAGAATCCCTTTTGATCTGGCTGCGGGGCTACCAGCAGGCCTCACCCATGTATTTCAAGCACAANAGCGGTAAGGTGGTGGGAGGTTTCAGCCTACAGAAGTTCTGGCCTATGCCCACCATCGCTTTGGTCGGGATTGTGGTCCTCAGTTCAGGCTTTGAACTTCAAACAATTCCCATGCCCGACTGGTGGCCAATCTTCCAGTCTGGGCTCGAGGTTCCCCCGGGCAGCATGTTGGTCCATGTACTCCTGCCCATGGTGGTTGCCCTGGGCTACAGTGATTTTGCCCAGACTGAACTGCCCAAGGCGAAGGCGAGGCGGGGAGCGCGTATGCTCCTGCTGTACAGCGTTGTTCTCTTGGTCCTTGCCCTTTTGGCCAACTCNGCTCCGATCTTAAGTTTTCTGCCCGCTTTGTTCGCGCCCATTGGCCATGAACTGGTGATTTATTGGGGCAGACGCCGGGAGGAGCGGCGGGAACCCATCTTCCATACGGACGCTGGGGTAATGGTTTTGGATGTGTACCCCAATTCACCGGCGGAGCAGATGGGGCTGGAGACGGGGGATGTAATTAAGAGTGTGAACGGTGTTGCGGTTACCAACCTGCAGGAGCTGGTAAATCAAATCCTACCCTGGGTAATTGATCCCGTCTTGGTGGTGGAGAACGAGTTCAAAGAGCCTAAGCGGCGCGAGATTCGATTTAAGGGGAAACTACCGCCATTGGGCTTCATCCCCACACCCCAGGGACAGCAGGGATTCTATGTTAAAGTGAAAGAGGGACTGGTTCTGCGCTGGTTGCGTAAGCTGCGGCGCCGAGGGCAGGATGAACCGAGAAGCTAAGAAGGGGAAGGTGCAATGGCACAGAGACGGGTAACGAGAGCTGAAAAGACGACATTTATGGTGTTCTTAGGCATCTTCGCCTTGAGTTCTTTTTGCTTTGCCCTTTTCAACCTGACTCTTGGGCCCGAGCCCCTATCCGCACGGCAGGCTGGGGCGCCCTTTGCAGAGCTGGAGATAGTAGCTGTACCTAAAACCCCAGAGCTGGAGCGGCTAGTTCCGTTTTGGGCGGAAAGGGGTTTTGACCTGCTCAAGCGGGAAAAGGCTAGGGAGCTTAACCCCGGCGGCGGGGAGCTGCGGCCTTGGGTCAGGGGCAGTGAGACATGGGTTTTTGTGCCCCGAACCTATGGACTGAACCTAGAGGGCCCACTCTTGGAGCTGTGTGGGAATTTTTTGGCGCAAGGCTGGTCCATTCAAATTGAGCGGGTTGAGTACGGCTTTGAACTTGCCTTTTGGAGTGTACTGGCAGAGGCAGAGCAGAAAGTGCCTGTTTATACTTGGCGGTTGGAAATACTAAACCCGAGGAATTACACAGAGCATAGAATGGGGTTTATTCCCGTGATGGGTGAACTATTTGATCCCTATGATCTGGAGCGGGGTACGCCGGAAGCGCCAGTTATCGCCCTCATCGTGGATGATTGGGGATATCATTCGGAGGCTGCCGAACCCCTTTTGGACTACCCGTTCCCTTTGACCATCGCAGTTCTGCCTGGTTTGATTATGTCCCGTCAGCTGAGTGAAATGGCTGAAGAGGCGGGTCACGAAGTGATTCTCCATCAACCCATGGAGCCTTGGGGGGAAGACGTTGATATGGGGCCGGGGGGCATTGCGGTGGGGATGGCTGCTGAGGAGATTGAGAGGCGACTGTGGGCTAATCTGGCTTCCCTACCCGTAGTTGTGGGTGTAAACAACCACATGGGCTCTAAGGTAACCGAGCATGGGGAAACGATGGAACAGGTGCTCAGTGTCCTGCAGGAGTTGGGCCTGTTCTTTGTGGACAGCGGTACCACCAGCCGCAGTGTGGCTGGGCAGACCGCCCAAGGGTTAGGGGTGCCCTATGCCCGAAACAACTTGTTTATTGACAACGAGAATGATGTTGATAAAATTAAGGAACAACTGCGCATCGGTTTGGAACTAGCCAAAAAAAGAGGACATGCCATCTTAATTGGACATGTCCGGCCGAACACGGCAAAGGCTCTCTGGGAAATGATTCCTGAGTTTCTGGCGGAAGATGTGGATTTCGTTCCCGTATCCCAATTACTGGAGCAGTGGTGACCTTACTGGGTCTGGCGGTAGCGGGCTTGTGCTTCTGCCACGATTCTTAGTGCGGCCTCTTTTCCGACCCAGTCGCCCACTTTCGTTTCCTTTTTCTCCAGGTCTTTGTACACCTCAAAGAAGTGGGTAATTTCCCTGAGCAGATGTTCCGGGACGTCTTCGAGTTTCTGCACCCAATTCCACTGGGGATCGCTCACGGGCACACAGAGGATTTTTTGATCCGGACCCTTTTCATCCCACATTTCAAAGGCACCCACCGGTTCCACCCGGATGTAGCAGCCGGGAAATGTGGCTTCGCCCACGATTACCAGTGCGTCCAGAGCGTCGCCGTCCTCACCAAGGGTATTGGGTATGAAACCATAATCTGTCGGATAGTGGACCGAGGAGAAAAGCATGCGGTCTAGATAGAAACGGCGTTCTTCCGAATCATATTCATATTTGTTTCTGCTGCCGCGGGGGATCTCCACCATCACAAGCAAACTCATTCCATTACCTCCCGAAGTTGTACTGCCATATGAATTAATTGGCTATTTATTCCTGTTTACCTACTTCATATTCTAACAAAGGAGGGGTTTTTGTGCAAAACCCGTTCAAGGTAGTGGCTCCATTTGAGCCGGCGGGGGACCAGCCTAAGGCAATAGCCGAACTGGCTGACGGTCTAAACGGGGGCCTGAAATNTCAGACGCTTCTGGGTGTTACCGGTTCCGGAAAGACTTACACCATGGCCAAAGTCATTGAGGAAACGCAAAGACCCACCTTAGTGCTTGCTCATAACAAAACACTTGCTGCTCAGCTTTGTAACGAGTTTCGGGAGTTTTTCCCCAATAACGCGGTACACTATTTTGTCAGCTACTACGATTATTACCAGCCGGAGGCCTACGTGCCCCAGAGCGATACGTATATAGAAAAGGACGCGTCCATTAACGACGAGATCGACCGTCTGCGCCACGCCGCCACCAGTGCCCTGTTTGAACGGCGCGACGTGATTATTGTGGCCAGCGTGTCCTGCATCTACGGCTTAGGTTCTCCCGAAGACTACGTGGGTATGACCTTTTCCCTCAGAAACGGTGAATTCCGCGATCGGGACCATATTCTCCGCCGTTTGGTGGGCATCCAGTACCAGCGCAACGATGTGGCCCTGCGCCGCGGTACCTTTAGGGTCCGGGGCGATGTGGTGGAGATTATGCCGGTGGGGAGCGAGTCCGTGATCCGAATCGAGATGTTTGGCGATGAGATCGAGGCCATTCAAGAACTGGATCCGGTGACCGGTGAGATTTTGGGCGAACGGGAAGANCTGGTCATTTTCCCCGCCTCCCACTTTATCACTCCAGAAGAAAAGCTGAAAAGGGCCCTGCCCGTAATCGAGGCGGAGCTGGAAGCAAGGCTGCGGGAGCTGCGTAGTCAAGATAAGCTGCTGGAAGCTCAGCGCTTAGAGCAGCGCACCCGTTATGATCTGGAAATGCTGGCGGAACTGGGTTACTGCACCGGTGTGGAGAACTACTCCGCGCCCCTGAGTGGACGCCAGCCCGGGGAAACACCTACAACACTCTTGGACTATTTTCCCAAGGACTATCTCCTGATTATCGACGAATCCCATGTGACGGTGCCTCAGGTGCGGGCCATGTATGCGGGGGACCGCTCCCGCAAGGAAACGCTGGTTGAGTTTGGTTTCCGCCTTCCCTCCGCGTTGGACAACCGACCCTTGACCTTTGAGGAATTTGAACAGCACATGAATCAGGTGGTCTTTGTNTCGGCTACCCCCGGTCCCTACGAGCGGGAGCATTCCCAGAAGATTGTGGAGCAGGTAATTAGGCCTACCGGTCTGGTGGATCCGGAGGTTATTGTGCGGCCAGTTAAGGGTCAGATCGACGATCTGCTTGATGAGATCGGTGAGGTCATTAAGAGGAACGAGCGGGTATTGATTACCACCCTAACCAAGCGGATGGCTGAAGATTTAACAGAGTATTTCACCGATGTGGGCCTTAAGGTTCGTTACCTCCATTCGGACATTGATACGCTGGAAAGGGTTGAGATTTTGCGCGATCTCCGCCTGGGNGTTTTCGATGTTTTGGTGGGGATTAACTTGTTACGGGAAGGCCTTGATCTGCCTGAAGTGTCCCTGGTTGCCATTTTAGATGCGGATCAGGAGGGTTTTCTCCGTTCGCCAACTTCCCTGATCCAAACGATTGGGCGGGCTGCCCGAAACGTTGCGGGTAAGGTGATTATGTATGCGGATAAGATTACCGATGCCATGCGCTACGCCATCGATGAGACTAACCGCCGTCGGGCCATTCAGATGGAGTACAACGAGCGGATGGGCATAACCCCCGTAACAATCAAAAAAGCAGTCAAAGACATTGTTCAGGACATTCCCCAGGAGAAGGTGGCTGAGAAGAAACAGAAGTACGATGTGGCCAGCCTGGGTTCCCTATCGGAAGTGGTGGCCTTGATCAAGCGCCTAGAAGAGGAGATGTATCAGGCCGCCGGAGAGCTTGACTTTGAGCGGGCTGCCGAGATCAGGGATGAGATTCGCGAGTTACGGATTGAAATGGGGTTATCAGTTTGAANAATAAACGACTTGTAATCAAGGGTGCGCGCCAGCACAACTTGAAGAATATAAATCTGGAAATACCGCGGGACAGCTTAGTGGTAATCACCGGCTTATCAGGTTCGGGGAAGTCGTCCCTGGCCTTTGATACCATTTACGCGGAAGGACAGCGCCGCTACGTGGAATCCCTCTCCGCCTATGCCCGCCAGTTTTTGGGACAGATGGATAAACCGGATGTTGATTTTATAGAAGGGCTATCGCCTGCCATCTCCATTGACCAGCGAAGGACGAGCCGCAATCCCCGTTCCACTGTGGGTACGGTGACGGAGGTATATGACTATCTTCGCCTTTTGTATGCCCGCATTGGACGACCCCACTGTCCGAACTGCGGACAACCCATTTCCCAGCAGACGGTGGAGCAGATAGTCGATCAGATCCTCCAGCTNCCGGAGCGGACACGGATCCAGATCTTGGCGCCTGTCATTCGTGGGCGTAAGGGGGAGCACAAGCGGGTGTTGGAAAATATCCGCCGGGATGGCTTTGTCCGGGTGCGGGTGAACGGCGAGGTTCGGGATGTGACAGACGAGCTGAACCTGGACAGGTACAAGCAGCATACCATTGAGATCGTGGTAGACCGCTTGGTTGTCAGGGATGATATCGCCGGACGGCTCAGCGATTCCATCCAACTTGCGCTGGAGCATGGGAACGGAATTGTTGTCATTGATGTGGTCGACGGTGAGGAGCTCCTCTTCAGTGAAAAACTGGCCTGCATTGACTGTGGTATTTCCATGGAAGAGCTCACACCCCGCATGTTCTCTTTTAACAGCCCCTTTGGCGCCTGTCCCACCTGTGAAGGTTTGGGCAGCCGGCAGGAAATCGATCCTGAGCTTGTGCTCGATCTGGATCTTTCCATCACTGAAGGGGGATTAATTCCTTGGCGCGACTCCAAGAGCCGCTGGCTCTTGGCTATACTAGAACGGGTATGCGAGGATTACCAGATCGACAAAACTGTACCCCTTAAAGAGCTGAGCGAGGAAAAAATCGAGATTCTCCTCAACGGCTTAGAGGACCACTTGGTAAGCTTTGAGTACACTACCCAAGCGGGGCGCCAGCGCATATACGATGCACCCTATGAAGGGTTGATTCCTTGGCTTGAACGCCGCTACCAGGAAACCACCTCCGATTGGGTGCGCCGCGATGTGGAACAGTATATGAGCATTCGCACCTGTACGGACTGCGGTGGTAAACGTCTGCGGCCGGAGGTTTTGGGAGTGACGGTGGGGGGGAAGAACATTATAACCGTCACCGAACTATCCATAAAAGAGTGCCAGAAGTTCTTCGATAGCCTCAACTTGACGGAACGGGAAACCCTCATCGCCGGGCAGGTACTGCGCGAGATCAGGGAAAGGCTTGGCTTTTTGGTCAATGTTGGCTTAGACTATTTGACGCTGGATAGGTCGGCCGGCACCCTGTCCGGCGGTGAAGCGCAGCGGATCCGGCTGGCCACACAAATTGGCTCCAGCCTGACCGGTGTTTTGTATATCCTGGATGAACCCAGTATCGGGCTCCATCAGCGGGACAACCGCAAACTCCTCGATGCTTTGGAAGAACTGCGCGATTTGGGGAACACCCTAATTGTGGTGGAGCATGACCAGGAGACGATGGAAGCGGCCGATTGGATTATCGATATGGGTCCAGGGGCAGGGGAGCATGGGGGAGAAGTGGTTGCCCAGGGTACGCTGGCAGAAGTCTGTGCTGTCCCCGAGTCCATTACCGCCCAGTATTTGACGGGCAAAAAGGGCATCCGTGTACCCCGGGAACGCCGCAAACCCAACGGGAACTTCCTGCGCATCGTTGGCGCCAGGGAGAATAACTTAAAGAACATTGATGTGGAAATCCCCTTGGGCGTATTTGTGGCAGTAACCGGTGTCTCCGGTTCGGGCAAGAGCACCCTAGTCAATGAGATTCTCTTTAAGAAACTGAGCCAGGCGATGTACCGGGCCAAGGCCAAACCCGGCGAACACGACACTATCGAGGGGCTGGAGCACATTGATAAGGTGATTGAAATTGACCAGTCGCCCATCGGCCGTACGCCCCGTTCTAACCCCGCCACCTATACCGGAACGTTTGATCAGATTCGGGAACTGTTTGCCATGACCAATGAAGCCAAGATGCGCGGTTACAAGAAGGGGCGCTTCAGCTTCAACGTCAAGGGAGGCCGCTGCGAGGCGTGTAAAGGCGACGGTATTATAAAGATCGAAATGCATTTCCTGCCCGATGTATATGTTCCCTGTGAAGTGTGCAAGGGTAAACGCTACGGGCGGGAGACGTTGGAGGTTAAATACAAAGGGAAATCCATTGCTGATGTGCTGGACATGTCGGTAGAAGAAGCGCTGCAGTTTTTCGAAAACATCCCCGCAATCAAGCGGAGACTGCAGACACTGTACGATGTGGGATTAGGCTATATCCGCTTGGGGCAGCCCGCCACCCAACTTTCGGGCGGAGAGGCCCAACGGGTGAAGTTGGCCACCGAGCTGAGCAGGCGCAGTAACGGCCGGACGCTGTATCTTCTGGACGAGCCCACAACGGGCCTCCACTTCGAGGATATCCGCAAACTGCTGCAAGTACTCCAGCGTCTGGTTGAGGCAGGCGATACTGTGTTGGTGATTGAGCACAACCTGGATGTGATCAAAGTTGCCGATTACATCATCGACCTGGGGCCGGAAGGCGGTGACCTGGGCGGTATCGTGGTGGCGAAAGGCACGCCGGAGGAAGTGGCTCGGGTTTCCGACAGCTACACGGGCCAGTATCTGCGCAAAGTGCTTGCCGATCCCCGCTCCCATGGAAAGGACTGAGGGCTGTGGCTCTACAGCATAAGCTTGATGTACTGCCCACAAATCCCGGCGTCTATCTGATGCGGAATGAAGCGGGAGAAATCATTTATGTGGGTAAGGCCAAGAATTTGCGAAATCGAGTGCGTTCCTATTTCCACAAGGGCAGTGACCATTCAGCCAAGGTGCAGGTTATGGTCAGCCATATCGCCGATCTGGATTACATTATCACAGACTCGGAAGTGGAAGCACTCATTTTAGAGAACAACCTGATTAAAGAACACGCACCCCGTTACAACGTAAGGCTGAAGGATGACAAGACCTACCCCTACCTCAAGGTCACGGTACAGGAGACCTTTCCCCGGGTGCTGTTGGTACGGCGCCGCCTGGACGACGGAGCCCGTTATTTCGGCCCCTACACAGACGTAACGGCTGTGAAACGTACCCTCAATTTTCTGCGCAGGCTGTTTCCCATCCGCAGCTGTCGCAAAAACATTGAAGAAGGTTCACAGGATCGCCCCTGTTTGAATTACCATATTGGGCGCTGTTTGGGTCCCTGTGCGGGGTTGGTGAGTAAGGAAGAGTATGGGAAGATGATCGACGAAGTGATCCTCTTTTTGGAGGGACGGATCGACCGTCTGCTGCCCGCACTAAGGGAGAAGATGTTCGCCGCATCGGAGCGGCTGGAGTTTGAGAAAGCCGCCCGCATACGCAATCAAATCCAGAGCCTGGAAAGCCTCGTGGCAGATCAGAAGATGGTTGCCCCCCACCAGGGAGACCAGGACTTCGTGGGGTATGCCCGCTACGGGGAACTGGCTTGTGTTCAGATCTTCTTTGTGAGGGAAGGTAAGCTGATCGGCCGGGAACATTTTCTGTTAGAGTGTTCAGCGGAAGAGGAGGGGCCGGAAATACTCCAGTCATTCCTCCAGCAGTTCTACGCCGATGCTTCTTACATCCCCAAAGAGGTGTATACACCCCTCCACTTGTCAGAGCCTGAACCTTTGGAAGAGTGGTTGGGCAAGCTGCGGGGTAACCGGGTTTACCTGCGCACCCCCCAGCGTGGGAAGAAGAGACAGCTGGTGGACTTGGCCATGACGAACGCCAGGGCGCTGCTGGATGAAATCAGCACCAGAGAAGCTTACAAAGAAAAGGCTGCAGAACGGGCAGCACGGGATTTGATGGAACTTGTGGATCTGCCAGCCCCACCCCAGCGCATTGAGGCCTTCGACATCTCCAACCTACAGGGCAGCAATGTGGTGGCTTCCCTTGTGGTCTGGGAAGATGGAGACATGAAGAGCGATGATTACCGCCGCTTCCGGATTAGGGGGCTGGAAGGATCTCCCGATGACTATCTAGCNATGGCGGAGGCCGTGACTAGACGTTTCAAACGGGGTTTAGAAGAGCAGGCGGACGGAGAAGGAGACGGGAAGTTTTCCGCATTTCCGGACCTGGTTCTAATTGACGGTGGTAAGGGGCAGCTCAGCGCAGCTATTAAGGCCAGGGATGAACTGCACATAGACATACCCTTCCTGGCCCTGGCAGAGAAGCGCGAGGAGATTTACCTGGCAGGTCGATCCGAGCCTGTGATCCTGCCGGTTGATTCCCCTGGGCTCCTTCTCCTGCGCCGTATTCGGGACGAAGCGCACCGCTTTGCCCTGGCCTACCACCGCAATCTACGGGGGCGGACTACCCGTGGCTCACTCCTGGATGATATTCCCGGTGTGGGGCCCAAACGGAAGCGGGACCTGCTCAAACATTTCGGCAGCGTGAAGAAAATCCGTGAGGCCAGTATGGAAGAGCTGCAGGAAGTGAAGGGGATCAGTGCCAAACTCGCGGCAGAAATATATCAGCATTTGCACAACAGCTAGCGGAAAGCCCGCTAGCTGTTGTTTTTGTTTAGTTTTCTTTGTAACGGAGCCACCGGATGATCTCCCTGGGCGTGGCGTTTTTTCCGTACATCAGCATGCCTAATCGGAANATTTTGGTAGCCATCAGCGTGGTAAGGAAGGCTGTACCCAACAGGAGCGCCATGGCCGTGAGGTTTTGCCAGAGGGGTACAGTGGTCAAACCGCTTCGCAGCATCATTATGGATGGGCTGGTGAAGGGGAAGAGGCTCGCAAAGACAGCGATTGCCCCATCGGGATTGGTGGTTACCGGTCCCATAAAGAGAAAACCGAGCATGGGCAGCATAACCACTAGACCCTGACTGTTACTTGCACTCTGCATATCCTCCATAGTCGCACCTAAACTGACGAAGAGTGCACTGAAGAGCAGGTAGCCACCCAGTCCGAAGACCAGGATAACTGGCAGGTTTACTGCTTTAAGGGCCTCCAAAACGGGAANGTCCAAAAAGTATACGGCTATGGGAAGCCCTAAGGCGAGCCAAAAACCAAGTTGGATCAAGCCCAACAGAAAGTGACCAACGATTTTGCCCTGCATCAGTGTTGCGGGGCGGATGGAGGAGAGGACTANTTCTGCCATGCGATCCCGCTTTTCCTGCAGGGCGCTCTGCATNAGCATNGTGCCTGAAGTGAAGATCAGGAAGAAAATAAGGATAGTAAAGACCACTGAGACGATCATATGCATAACTTCAGGCTCCAAATCCTCTTCCATGGCTACCTGTCTCACTTGGGCAGGAGCTGTAACATAGGCCAGTTCACCCACGTCGATATTCGATTCGGCAATGCGCATGTGCTGCAGCAGTGCGGTGAGACCCTGTCGGATGGTGCTCAGGCTGTCCATGTTGCGGTCGTTGTACCTGAGTTCCAGCTGCCCGGNGGAGATGAACTCCCGGTTTAGGACGAAGTAGCCGCTGGCCTTGGTCTCCCTCACTTCTTTTTCCACTGCAGCGAGCCCCGTTTCAGTTGGTTCCGCCAGTACGATGTTTTCAGGCAGCAGCGTCTGCAGCTGCCCTGCCGCCCCCAGCTCGTCGATAACATAATAAGTGCTGGTGGAAGGGCGGTTCCAGCGCTCGAGGAAAACGGGGACAACNGCAAAGAGGGCCATGATCAGCGGTGTGAGCAAAAGGCCGATGATAAATTGTTTGTTAGTGAGGTTACGCATAATCTCCCATTTGGCTATCTTCCACATATGCTTCATCTTCTACACCTCCTTGGGCGATTTGTACGAAAATATCATGGAGTGAGGGGCGGGAAATGACAAGTTCCCTGATCCCAAGCTCAGCGGGGAAACTGTGGACGAACTCCAGGGGTTCCACGCCTTCCCTGAGGATGAAGCGGTAACGACTCCCGTTCAGTACCTGGAAACTTTCCACCCTACCATTGTCAAGGCTAATTTCCTGGTCGGCCAGGACATCTACCCGGAAGTTGCCGTAGCGCTCCTTAATTGACTGGAGGTCTCCCTGCACAACTTCTTTTCCTTTATGAATCAAGAAAATCTCATCACAGAGCTCTTCCACAATGCCCATTTGGTGGCTGGAGAGGAGCACTGCCGCACCTGAGGTGGCAAGTGCCCGTATTTCCGCTTTGAACTGGTCCTGACTGACCGGGTCCAAGCCCGAAAAAGGTTCATCTAAAACTACGAACTTGGGCTCATGTAGGATGGAGGCGATAAACTGCACCTTTTGGGCCATCCCTTTGGAGAGCTGCTCCACCTTTTTATTGGCATATTCCTCCAATCCGAACTTCCTGAGCCACTCCATAGCCCTTTCCTTGGCTGACTGTTTGGGCATGTCCTTGAGACCGGCTAAGAAGAGGAGAATATTCATCACCTTAGTTTCTTTGTACAAACCCCGCTCTTCCGGTAGGTAACCCACTAGGTTCAAAGGCACACCCCGGGTCCGCTTGCCACCCTCTTGGAAGAAAATTTCCCCTTGGTCGGGGGCAGTGATACCCATGATCATGCGGATAATAGTGGTTTTACCTGCACCGTTCGGCCCTAACACTCCGAGGATTTTCCCCTGGGCAGCCTGGAAGGAGATGTTGTCCACAACGGTGGTGGAGCCGTATACCTTACTGATTCCCTTCACGATTAAGCCATCCATGTACGTACTGTCCTCCTGCTTTTGATTTATATCGATAATTATATCACGAAGAACAGCCAGGGGCGTCCGTAATTTTCCACAAAAAAGCGGTGGCCTGTTTGCCACCGCTTTTCGTTAGTAACCCATCTCCTTAAGGAGTCTGGCCAACGTACGCAGCCTCTCGCCGATTAACTCGCCATCGTCGGCAAGTGCCTGATAGAAGAGGTGCATATCCTCATTAATTTTCTCATTCTCAGTACAGACCTCCACCGTCATGGCATCACCCTGCAGGCCAACCCGATCGATGACGGGGTTCTCCGGATTATAGAAGTTCTCAAACCGGTATGCTTCGTCAAAATGGAGTTTAGCCCGGAGGACCAAAATGGCTAGGTCCAACACCCTATGCAGGGGCAGCTCCTCCGATTGGCGCGACCAGCGTTCACCCGTGTGGCGCCACACCTTGGCCGAAATGTCAACCCGGCCCCTTTCATTCCACTGGGCCAGGCCCAGGGAAAGGCCCTTGGCATCTGAATCGTAAGCTTGGCGGCCGTCGATGTTGCTGTAATCTTCTACTACAATAACCGGTTTGTGCTTCAAACTGGTAGGTATCTTCATTGTGTGCCTCCTTCGAGTAGTAAATTAGTAAAGTAGTAAATTACTGAAATACTAGACCAAGTATACAGCACGGGATGGCCGCTGTCAACGCCTAAACGTAAACATTTAACGCAGGAAGTATTAGGAAGATGCAGAACATATTAACTAAATATGGAGTGGAGGAATGTCCATGTATTTGAACTGCTTTGCTGAGGTCAAGGAGCTGACCAAAGAACTGGTGCAGGTTCCCAGCATAGTTAAAACGGCAGGTGAGGCGGAAATTGCCAAACGGGTCCATCAGTTCTACAGTGAACTTCCCTATTTCCAAGCAAATCCAGACCANCTTCTGCTGCAGCGGACGGTAGATGATGAGATTGAAAGATACAACGTGCTGGCTATGGTGAAGGGGACCAAGGGAAACTCCAAGCGCACAATCATTCTCATGGGTCACCTTGACACGGTGGGAGTGGATGATTTCGGCACCCTCAAAGAGTATGCCTTTGATCCGGACAGATTGCCCCAGCTCCTGCGGGAGATGGACTTGGGGGACGAGATCAACCGGGATATCGACTCCGGTGAGTATATGTTCGGCAGGGGTGCGTTGGACATGAAATCTGGAGTTGCGGGCCATATGTGGTTGATCCGCTATTTCTCAGAGCACCCGGAAGAGCTGGATGGGAACATAATCGCCGTATCCGAATGCGATGAAGAGGACAATTCCCACGGAATTATCTCCGCCCTGAAAGCTTTGAAGGAGTGGAAAGAGAAGTACGATCTGGAATACATAGCTGCTATTAACGCTGACTATTCTACGCCCTATCATGCTGAGGATGAAAACAGGTACGTTTATTTTGGCACCATCGGCAAGCTTCTACCCACTTTTTACGTCGTAGGCAGGGAAACCCACGTTGGCCAGGCCTATGGGGGCCTTAACCCCAATCTGATCGTAGCCGAACTGACCAGGCTGATTGAATTNAACCCTGAGCTCTGCGACGAGGCCCAGGGGGAAGTAACCATTCCGCCCATGTCCCTAAAACAGTCGGACTTCAAAGACGCCTACACGGTGCAGACTCCAATCGCTGCCTACGCTTATTACAATGTCTTCACCCACAGCATGAGCCCACGGGAGATTATGGCGAAAATGAAGGAGAAGGCGGTGGAGGCGTTTGAGAATGTCATAGCCTATGCCAACGACTCCTACAAGCGATTCTGTGAAATGGGAGGCCATACTTTTACAAAGCTGCCGTGGCAGGTAAGGGTATACACCTGGGAAGAATTCTACCAGAGGTTGAGCACAATTCACGGTGAAAAGTTTGAGGAGCACTTGAAAAAGTTTATTGCAGAGATGGATAGGAATGATCCAACGTTAGATCTGCGGGAGTTTAATGTGAGAATAGTGGGAGAAACGTTTAAATGGGAGCGGGACAAAAGCCCGGTTATTGTCCTTTTCAACTCTTCCACCTATTTCGCTCGGATTGAGATGACGGGCAGGACGGAAGAAGAAAGGCTGCTCCTGGCCAGTGTAAAGGAGGCAGTGGAAGTTGTACAGGATCATTCTGACAAACCCATCGTCACCAAGATGTTTTACCCATACATCTCCGATTCCAGTTTCATGGCCTTAGGGGATGAATGGGATGAATTGGCTGCCTTGGAGCGAAATACACCGGCGTGGGGGAGAAAATACGCCCATCCCGTCGCTGACATTGCGGCCATCAATGTACCGGTAGTGAATATTGGTACTTACGGCAAAGACGGCCACAAGCTCACCGAACGGGTGCACATGAAGCATACATTTGAACATATACCCAACATTACTTACCAGACGATTAAACGGCTGTTGGCCTAAGAATAAATCCCCCAGCCCTTGAATCTGAGCTGGGGGATTCCACAATTCTGTATCAGCGTTCTATCTAGAATTTCTTAGTCACACCTAGATGAACTTCGGTGCTGCCTGCACTGCTGGTGCCCATCCCTTTGTAGTTGGGCACGCTGAAGGTTGTGCCTGAAATGCCAAGCTGTACACCTAAGTCGTCTTTGAGGTCATAACTCAAATCAACTTGATAGAGGAAGGATATGCCGGAATCGACATTGGAATCTGTAGTGTTATCTTGATGAATCGTCCAATTTATCCACGGGCTGCCAGTTACGGTGGCTGCAGCTTGGAATCCTTCCNCCAGGTCGATTTGGATAACCGCTTGACCTACGAAATTGCGGCCGCTTAAANCGGTGGNTTTGCCGCCGTTGATGTTGGCGTTTTCAAATCTGTTGTAGAGGAACTGGTAGCCTAAGCCGCCGTAGACGCGGAGGATATCCTGTTCGAGGAAGAGGTAGTTGGCAGCTACCTGCCCCAAGTTGCGGGATATGTTCATGTCTTTTAAGCTGCGGGAATACTGGAACAGACCAGTGAAAAGCAGATCCTCATAGGGGTAGTAAAACGACANACGGCCGGATACATCCTGGGTTTCCAGCTTGCCGCTGCCTAGAATGTCATAGGTGGCGGTGCCGTAGCCTACTTGGGCCCTGCCCACGAGTTCAGCAGCAGCGGGTTGGGAGAACACTACGAGACTAAGGCTTAAGATGACCGACAGTGCGTATTTCACAAACCTATTCATGAACTCACTCCTCATGTTTTTCCTGTTGGAAATAATTCTAGGCGTTAGGGTTAAAACCTGCCGAGGAGAAGGCTCGATGCCAATTTATCCAGAAAAAAGAAAGGAAGGGAAAACTGTCTATGAAAAGGATTGTGGCTTTAACAGTAATGTGTGTGTTGGTCCTGTCCATGAGTGTTTCAGCTGCAGCTAGGATGAATCTGACCGGTGCGTATTTGCTGAGTTTGGAGGATGGCTCTAAGCTGCGGGGGTTCTCAATTACCGCCCGGGGTGAAGTGTACAAGAACATCCTACTGGATGGTGCCTTTCTCAGTGTAAGTGACAAGGAGGCTGATCTCTCTGAACGCCTGCTCACGGCGGGAGTCCTCTACCGCGTGGTGACTGAACCGGATCTGCAGGTGTTTGCAGGTCTGGGCTACGCCCATTTTACCAGCTCGGCAGAGCCGCAGGAAATGGGAGTCGCTGAGGCAGGGGAGGCTGCTCCTGCTGAGCGAGGGAGCGGTATATTTGGTAAGGTTGGTTTTGACTTTACCGTGGCACCCAAAGTGAATCTCCAAGCTGCCCTGGCCTATGCGCCCAAACTCAAGCTGGGCGAGGAAGACTCCGCTCTGACCACAGCCCGGGCCATGGTAGGTTACCAGCTCTTTGAATCAGTTCGGATTCAGGCTCAGGTGGAGTATTATCGCTTAGGCAGTGAAAATGCCGTTTCCCGCAGCTTGGTAGGCGGGGGAATAGCAGTCAGCTTTTAAGTCGCAGTCAAAAAACGAGATAGGTGTAAGGCTCCGTTTGAGATAAACGGAGCCTTTTCCTTAAAATATTTAAGTAAGCAATTGACATTATTAAGGATATGGTTTAATATTTGAATAGAAGCTTGAAATCCCAGAGATTGGTATTAGAAAATTTAAGGTGGTGACTTAACTTGGCGAACCCCATTTTGAGTAAGTGTCCCGTCTGCGGTAAAGCGATGCAGGTTACCAGGCTGCACTGCCCGGGTTGTAAGACGACGGTGGAGGGGACATTTGACGCCTGCAAGTTCTGTCGGCTCGATCAAGAGCAGAGGCAGTTTATAGAGGTTTTCCTTACTGCCCGTGGGAACATCAAAGAAGTGGAGAGGTTTTTGGGTATTTCCTATCCTACCGTGCGCAGCCGGCTCGATGCGGTTTTGGAGGCCCTGGGCTATCGGGTGGAAAGGGAACAGGATTTGAGACGTAAGGAGATTTTGGAAGCGTTGGATAAGGGAGAAATCACTTCGGAAGAAGCAATTAAGCTTCTGCGAAATTAGGGGAGGGAAGGTTGGATGCAGCAGGAGCAGAGATTAATCCTGAAGATGCTGGAAGAGGGGAAAATCAACGCCGAAGAGGCGGAGGCCCTGCTCAATGCCTTGGGTGAGGCTGAACCTAAGGAGGAGGAAGCACAGGAAGAACCTTGGGCCAGGTTGGAAAAAATGGGCGAAGAGTTCGCGGCCAAAGTTGAGGCTGCAACTGAGAGGTTTGCCAAATCGTTGGAACACAAAACGGAAGGACTTAGTGAGAAGCTGGTTAAGCTTCCCAAAATCTTGACCAGAATCCCTTTTGTCGGTTTTGAACAGGCCCACGAGTTTACCCAGGTGCGGCGGGGACCAGTCACGGCCGAGGAAGGGGAAGTGATCCCCATCGCCCTGAGCAACTTCAACGGCCCAATCTGCGTTGAGGGCTGGTCTGAGGATGGCTGGCAGCTCATTGTTGTCCAGCGGATACGGGGACGAGACCGGGAAACACTGCGTGACCATCTCTACAAGGCGGAATGGGCGGATGGAGAAGCGCGAGACAGCTTTAGACTTAGCATCCCCGATCAGCTAGATCGGTTTGTATCACTCCATCTGATGGTGCCGAGGCATCGGAAATACGAGGTTACGACGGTGTCTGTAAACGGCTCCCTTCGTTTGGAAAACCTAAAAGGAACTACTGTCGAACTGAGGACTACCAATGGTTCCGTTTCTACTTGCTCGGTACGGAGTGAGCGGGTGGACGGTCGGATCAGCAATGGGTCATGTAAAATGGATGGGGTGGAGGCGGATGTCATTCGCTTCCGGATCGGAAATGGCTCCTATCGGGTGCAGGGTTCGGCTAGAGAGGTGGACTGTGTAGCAACCAATGGGTCAATCGACCTGCGGGCGGATCAGATTCCCCAAACGAGCAATTACACCCTCCAGACTGTGAACGGGTCGATCACGGTCAAACTGCCGGATCAAGAAAACGTTGGTACCTCCGTGCAGTTGAGTACATCGGTTGGCCGCATTCACACCAGTCTCGGTGCGTTGGAAAACACCACCGATGAGCGGGCTGGCGGTGGAGCCTCGTTTTCCGGGCAGACGGTAGGTTTTGCCGAGAAACCGGTTAGACTGGCCCTTAGTGCCACAACTACATCCGGTTCAATCTCAGTGTCTACCACGGAGGAAGACTAGACCGAGATAATTATCCCAGCAGGACATGGGCTGAGCAAAGAGAATAATTTCAGACAGAAGAGGTGGTATTAACCGCCTCTTTTCTTTGGAAGAGAGGTAACAGNAATGATTAAGTTTATAGCCTGCGATTTGGACGACAGTCTTCTAGATCGCAGCGGCAAAATTAGTCCTGAAAACAAAGCAGCCATCAAACTGGTTAGGGAGAAGGGGATTGGCCTTACCATCGCCACCGGCAGAATGTTCCAGTCCGCCGCAGCTTTCGCCCGTGAGTTGGGTCTGGACGAAGAACAGCCCCTTATCTGTTACAACGGAGCTTTGGTTCAGCGCCTGTCTGGAGAAACACTCTATCATGAACCGCTGCCAACGGCCGTAGCCTGCAAGCTGGCAGAGCATGCCCGGGCTAATGATTGGGTAATCAATGCCTACCTTAACGATGAGCTTTATGTGCAGCGCTGGGATGAGCATGCGGCCCGCTATGCCACTACGGCCAGTGTGGACGTGAAGGTTGTGCCCAATCTAGCGGAATTCATGCGTAAGGGTGAAATGGAGCCTGCGAAACTCCTGGTGACCACTCCACCNGAGGAGGTGTCGGAACGCATAGTCCAGATCAGAACGTTGGCTGGCGATTTNGTGCAGATCGCCCAGTCGCGGGAGGATATGATCGAGATTACCCGCAGCGGTGTGCACAAGGGTAAGGCTCTGTTACGCCTAGTAGAGTCTATGGGCCTGGACATGTCTGAGGTAATGGCAATTGGGGACAGCAGCAATGATTTGACCATGCTGGAAATGGCGGGGTTGGGGATCGCCATGGGTAATGCGGGGCCTGAAATAAAGAACGCAGCCGATTATGTTACCCTTTCCAATGGGGATCATGGTGTGGCCTACGCACTTAACAAATACGTTTTGGGTAAGAGTTGATCCGCTGCCTTGCGAGGATTCAAAAAGGAGAAATCTGGGCTTTTAACTGAGGTATTTCGCCAAAAGGCAGAATTTAGCTTACTCAAAAGCAAAAAATCTTTGCATAACGATCTAAACTGTGTTATTATGTTAACGTAATATAATATGTTCCGAGTGTCAACTCGGACATATTTTAAATATGCCATTATGTGGTGAGAGGAGTTAAGTCATTGGCACAAGTTCTTTTAAGGGACGTTACCAAGCGCTTTGGTAATGTTGTAGCAGTCAACAATATCAGCTTAGACGTGAAAGACAGAGAATTTATTGTGTTGGTTGGGCCGTCCGGTTGTGGAAAAACCACTACCTTGAGGATGGTTGCAGGTCTTGAGGAAATCACTGAAGGTGACATCTACATCGGCGACATGCACGTAAACAACGTTCCTCCGAAAGATAGGGATATTGCAATGGTTTTCCAAAACTACGCACTTTATCCCCACATGGACGTTTACAACAACATGGCGTTCGGCCTCAAGCTGCGCAAGTTCCCTAAAGCGGAAATTGACAACAGGGTAAAACACGCCGCAAGGCTGCTCGGTATCGAGAACCTGTTGGATCGTAAGCCCAGAGCTCTCTCCGGTGGACAGCGTCAGAGGGTAGCCGTTGGCCGTGCCATCGTGCGCGAACCTAAGGTGTTCCTCATGGACGAACCCCTTTCCAACTTGGACGCCAAGTTGAGGGTACAGATGAGGGCCGAGCTGAGCAAACTTCACAGCAGGCTCGAAGCAACCATTATCTACGTAACTCACGACCAGACTGAAGCCATGACCATGGGTGACCGTATTGTCGTTATGAAAGACGGCCTTATCTATCAGGCTGGTGCACCCCTGGACATCTACAACAACCCTGACAACATGTTTGTGGCCGGCTTTATTGGCAGCCCAGCCATGAACTTCATCGATGCTGTGCTCGTTAAAGAAGGGGATACTTACATCATTGATGCTAAGACCTTCAAGGTGGAAATCCCCGCCGAGAGAGCCGCTAAGATTGAGGGCATTGGCAAGTATGTTAACAAGCCTATCGTCTTTGGTATCCGTCCCGAGGACATTGAAGACGCTGCCATCGTAGCCGAAGATCCTCGTTACCAGATTGTTGAGGCTGACGTAGACGTAACTGAGCCCATGGGTTCTGAAGTATACGCTTACCTGTCCAGCGGCGAGAGCACCTTTATCTCCCGCCTGGATGCTGGTACGGATGCAAAACCCGAGTCCAAGCATAAAGTGGGCTTTAACATGACGAAGATTCACCTCTTCGATCCGGACACGGAGAACGTGGTACGCTAGTAAGCAAGTCTGTTTCAGCTAATAAAGAGAGCACATAGGGTGCTCTCTTTTTTTGTCTGCGTGTCAGAAATGGAAAGATCTACATGGCCTCTAGCAGGAGGAATAGTGATTTCCAAGGAGAAATAACTAGGCGTACGGTCACGACAGAGATGGAGATTCTCAGCGACTTCGCTAAC
>JGI24708J26588_10000198_pt1 | contig 47279 bp, 36 predicted proteins | sample BioPla1DNA2_FD_26588 | JGI IMG/M metagenome (IMG submission 26588) | reverse complement strand
AAAAAAATTCTTTGCTTGTTGTAACTTGATTTAATAATTGCTTCCGTATTTGTTTTATTAAACCCCTTTTCCTTATAGAGCCTATATGTCTTAATAATTTTATCTAAGGTGGGGTCCTTTGATAACCTCTTGCTTTCCTTTATCCATTTTTTAAAAGATTTCTTGAAATACCTAATACGAATGGTTAAAAATAATAAGCTGATTAGTCCTAAAGCAAAGAATCCTATTATAGCCCCTTGTAATATCGGTACTAATTGTATATACATTGATAAATCCATAAAAACACTCCTCCCATTATTTTACACATATTACTAATTATACATAGTATTCTTAAAATGTCAATTACTTACATTTGAAATAAAAAAGATGCCCTTAGGCATCTATATAAGTAGGATAAATCTATTATTCTTAATATCTTATAGGTTTTTTAACATTTCAAGGAGTATCTTATTGGAGTTTTCTGAGGCTTTATTTACAAATTCCTGAAAATTAATATCTGCACTGTTATCTGCCTTATCAGAAATTGAACGAATTATTACAAATGGGACTTTATTAAGATAACAAGTATGGGCAATACTGGCTCCTTCCATCTCTGCGCAATAGGCCTTAAAATTATCCCATATTCTTTGTTTTTCTTCTAAACTAGAGATAAACTGATCCCCGCTGGCAATCCTTCCTATAAATACATTAGGCCTTGGGTTAAGAAAATGAATACATGTTTTAGCTAAATCAATTAGCTTTTCATCAGCCTTAAAAAAGCTCTCCCCCATCCTCGGTATGACTCCTAAACCATCTCCAAAGGCTGTGGTATCGAAATCATGTTGAACCGCATCCTTTGATATTACAATGTCCCCTATATCTAGTTCTTCATAAACCCCCCCAGCAACCCCTGTATTGATTACATAATTAATATCAAAGTTATCTATCAGGGCTTGAGTACAAACTGCTGCATTTACCTTTCCTATGCCACATTGGACTATAACTATCTTTTTATTTTCTAGGGTCCCTTCGTGGAAGTAACTTCCTGCTATTTGTTTTACCTTTAAATCTGTTGATTTATCTTTTAATCCCGCCACTTCTTCTTCCATGGCTCCAATTATCCCTATTTTCATCATTTCTTCCCCTTTTTCTTATTTGAACTTGTTTTACTATTATAAACATAGAAGAACCCCCAAGCAAGGGCTTGGGGGATTTTTTATTTAATATTAGGTATGGTGCCTATATTAATATTGTCATTAAAATCAGCAAAAGATGAGCTACCACTAGTTGAATAAAATTTATTTGTTATATTGATGGAGGTACTATTATTTAACCATTCCTTATATTGTTCCATCGTTAATCCTGGCCTTGTTTTTAATTCTAAGAAGATGACTAATTTATACTCTCCTTCACCCTTTGTTCTAATGGTAATCGTCTTATCTGAATCTTTAAAGCTCAATGCTCCTGTAACATTTTTAATTTTGTAGCTACTAGCAATATCTGATATTTGTGGATTTATTTTGAGAATAATATCTTTTTCACTCTTTATATTCGTACTATTATCACCATCGGACACCACAAAATCAATATTAATAGTTGCATAATCCGGATATACATACCCCTTATTTGAAGATTTTTCAACTGTAAGAACATGAATTGTTACATTAGCTGTAGCAATTTCTATTTTTTCACCTAACTCTTCATCGTATATTGTCATAGTAGCAGTTAATACCCCTGCTCCTTTGTCATTGGCTTTAATATGGCCACCTGTTTTATTATAGGTAATAACCCCTGATGTACTATATTCAATACTAGTTCCCGTTAAGTCTCCTGGCAAATTGCTGGTGAACAAGGAATCTGCAGCCATGGTATCTCCTTTTAGCATAATACCATCCTCACCTGAAGGCTCTAAATTAACAACATAGGCTATGGTTGATGCGCTCTTAGTAGAACCATCTATGGTAGCTGTTATTACTTCTTTGCCTACTTTTTCTCCTTTTACAGCTACGGGGTTATTCATTGAGCTACCTAAGCTAATAATTCCTTTGTTTTCAGTACCCCAATTTACTTTTAAGGTACTAGGATTTAAACTAGCCTTTAAATCCTTTTGACTGCCCTTTTGTATATATATAGCCTTGGGTAAGCTTATTCCTTCAGATACAATAACTTCTCTAGTTGCCATACCTACATTACCGAATTCATCCTCAGCAGTATAAGTTATAATATAGGTTCCTACCACATTGGTATCTAGTTTATCTACTATTTTACCATTTATTTTTATTTCTACTTTAATTTCTTCTTGGTCTATATCAACGAAGTCACCTAAATCATAATCGAAGTCTCTTGCACTATACCCTGGTTCTTCATAAGGGATACCTCGAAATACCTCCATGGGATTATCACCTAATAAAGCAACCTCAGGGGGTGTATTATCTACGATAAAAGCTCCATATATAGCCTCTCTTGCATGGCCCTTCTTATTTTCTGATCTAGCAGCTACATAGTATTTTCCTGATTCTTTTGGAAAAGGAATACCTTTTTCTGCTTCAAAGGTTGCTTCTGCTTCTTCCCCAGGAGTATTATTTGAAGTTGCCCTAAACCAGCTATTTGGAACTCTATATTTATTCTGTTCACTTTCTTTTATAACCTTGTTTTGATACAATTCCAATTCTTCCATAAAACTTTCATTATCATTCCATGGGGTGTCCTTCATAAACATTTGGAATTCCCCTTCACCACCCCAGTTAAAATATTCCATATAAATCGGATAGGCTACACCTTTCTTAAGAGATACTTTATTATTGGTGTATATTAGCTTTGGTGCAGTATCTATAAAGTAGTCAGTAATTTCTATTTTTTCTCCCCCAACTATAATGTATGCATAGTTTCCATCATCAGATTGTATAGCAAAGTAGAAGTCCCCTGTTCTATCAGGTACTATATAACCCCAAAACTTAGCGGCTTCTTTATAGTCAACTCCCTGTGCCCCAACGTATCCGAAAAATAGGTTTGACCCTATTCTATCATAACCTGTAGGATTTCTTTTAGATGTTTCTAAAAGCCCCGAACGAATTATAATTTCATCCTTAGGATATTTGAATACTTCACTTCTATCAGACCACCTTGCGGTATCTTGCAGGGTCGGCATATGATTAACGTAATAATATCTTGATTTTAAGCCCTCTGTATCTAACATATCAGAAGGATTAACAAGCTCCATTGTTGCATCCAAAGGAAGCCAATTGATATTTTGTTCATTATGATCATTAATAAATGCATATTGTCCAGATACAACATCATTTCCGCTAATATTGATTATAGCAGTTGCACCTTCTTTTGCCTTTAATTTTTCCGATTCGCTTAAAATCTTTTTCTTTCTATCAGGTTTGGAATCATCTGTAACAAAAGGAGAAGAGCCTACTGTCCTATCACCATCTCTAACTTCAATAGATATTTGCGAATATAATTTACCTTTTACTATGACCCTCATATCATTAACTTCTGCTTGCCCATTATTACCAAATGGGTCTGTATAGATTAATTTCCCATTATTAAATAGATATTCTCCTTCTTCCAAAAATTCATATGGAATCTTAAGAGGCTCACATATGAAGTCATATCTATTAGTCTGTGGATTCTTCCTCATGGACGCACTGAGAGTTCCTGTAATTTTCCTTGATTTTTCGTTGTAAGAAAATCCTTCCGGCAAATCCCCTACATTTACCCCCACCGGTATAATTTCTTCGTATTTAACATTTTTGAATTGATATTCATCTAGCATTTTAGCTTTAACTTCATTGTTTCCATAAAGGGTGTATTCAATTTCTTCAGTTGACCCTGTTTCAGTTATAATAACTGATTCTCTCACAATTTGTGAAATGCTAGCATTATATCTATCTGCTCCTAAAGTAGTAAATGGTGTCAAAAATATCTGCAATACAAATACAAAAGCTAAATACAATCCAAACTTCTTACCTACTTTCATTAAAATCCCCCGTTTCTTAAAATATTTTAATTAGTTCCCTATTAGATATTGAAATAGGAAAAATAATCTAATTCACTCTCATTATATATCCTTTTTTTAAAACATTCAATACCTTTAAAATAAAACAATGTAAATTGTTTAAAAAACCTGTGCATTTTTGGTAAATATTCTAAATCCCTATGGTTATTTCATAAATTAAAATAAATAGACCAAACAAAAAGATAGAGTGGATTATCAAAAATCCACTCTATCACTTTAAAATAACTATTTTATATTAGGGATATTCCCCGGCTTAACACTGCTGATATGTTCAACAAAAGCTGAGCCTTCATCGGCATCAATAGTTAAATAAAACTTATTGTTTACATTGACATTTGTATTATTTCCTACCCACTCTTTAAATTCTCCTATTTTTAATCCACCTTTTAAGGTTAAGTCTAAGAAAAGTGTTAATTTGTAATCCCCTTCTCCATTAATTTTAACTTTAACCCTTTTGTTCCCAGCTGGATTGCCCAATATTTCTAGATTTCCTTCATCTTTTATAGCTTTTGTGATTTTAAAATTATCTGCGATGCCTCCTATTGAAGGAGCTATTCCAAGAACCATTTCCTTACTACCTGTAATGGTTTCTGCATCTTCTCCGTCAGATAACTTAAAACTAACAGTAACAATTGCATAATCAGAAGATATATATCCTACATTAGTGGCAGCATCTACAGTAAGAATAGGAATTGTTTGGCTAACGGTAGCAATTTCTATATTTTCATCCTTTTCTTCATCATATGCCGTCATAATAGCAGTTAAGATGCCCCTACCTTTGTCAGTAGCTTTAATAGAACCATCTCCACCATTATAACTAATATTTCCCGATGTAATGTATTTTATGTTGATTCCTTCTTCTGCTCCAAATAATGGAGTTAGTGCTGTGGGTAATTCATATTCGAATAATGTATTAGCTCCCATAGTTTCTGACTTTAACATATAATCATCAAAGTCCGAATTCTTCAAATCAACAACATAAACTATGGTAGTTGCCGTTTTAGATGTTCCTATTATACTAGCTGTTATTACTTCAACCCCTACTTCATTTCCTGTAACCTTTACAGAATTATCTGTTGCATTTGTTAGGGAAATTATGTTTTTACCTGCTTCATCACTCCAGTTAACCCTTAGAGTATCGGGATTTAGAATGGCTTCTAGGGTTTTTTGGCTACCTTTTTGTATATACATAACCTTTGGTAAGATTATCCCTTCAGTTACTATAACTGTTCTGGTTTCTTTAGCTTTATTGCCAAATTCATCTTCCGCAGTATAGATAATAGTATAGGTTCCTAATTCATTGGTATCTATTTTCTCAACAACCTTATTATTAAATAGTATCTCTACATTAACCTCTACTTCAACGTATTCACCTAAATCATAATCGAAGTCTCTTGCACTATATCCCGGATCTTTAAAGGGCTCCCCATCAGCAACTATATTAAGGATTGTATCACCTTCTAAGATAATCTCCGGGGGATCATTATCCACGATAAATGGTCCATATACAACCTCTCTTACATTATTTCTTTTATTTTCTGATCTTGCAGCTAGATAGTACTTTCCTGATTGTTCTGGGAACTTAACTACCTTAGAAGCTTCAAAAGTAGCCTCTGCATTTTCTCCAGGGTCATTATTAGAAGTTGCCTTAAACCAACTATTTGGAACTCTAAAGTTATTTGCTTTATCATCTCTTATGATTGGATTTCCATACATCTCACCCATAAAACTGTCATAACCATTCCATGGGGTGTCCTTCATAAACATCTGGAATTCTCCTTCGCCACCCCAGTTAAAGTATTCTATATATATAGGATAAGCTATATCCTTCTTAAGAGATACTTTCTCATTCGTATATATTAGTCTTGGGGAAGTGTCCCTAAAGTAATCAGTTATTACAATTTTTTCCCCTCCGACGATAATATATGCATAGTTTCCATCGTCAGATTGTATAGCAAAATAAAAATCTCCTGTTCTATCGGGTACTATATACCCCCAGAATTTAGCTGCCTCTTTATAATCTACTCCTTGGGCTCCCACATGGCCGAAAAACAAATTGTCTTTGATCTGGTCATAGCCTGTACTGTTATCCCTAGCTGTTTCTAAAAGCCCTGAGCGAATAATTATTTCATCCTTCGGGTTTTTAAATACTTCTCCCCTATTGGACCATTTTTCAGTATCTGTTAAAAGTGGCATATGACTAACATCGTAATATCTTGATTTTAATCCTTCTTCATCTAGTAAATCTGGAGGATTCTTAATATTAATTGTAGATTCCAAGTCCAGCCAATCTATATCTGTTGCATCGGGGTCATTAATGAAGGCATATTGCGTTGATAGTAAATCATGTCCAGTAATATTAATAGTACCTATTGCCCCTTCTTTTGCCTTTAATTTCTCGGAAGGAGAGATAATGAATTTTTGTCTAGTTGGAGGCAAGTCATTGGATTCAATCGGTGAAGAATCAACTATTCTTTCTCCATCATATACCTCCATAGAAATTTGGGGGTATTTCTCATAATCCCTTACATTAACTATTGTATTTGTAACTTCAGCTGTGCTTCTTCTATCAAAAGGATCCGTATAATGTAATTTTGCATTACTAAAATAATACTCTCCCTCATTTGGGAATTCATATACAACTTCAAAAGGAGTACAAACCAGTTCATATTTTCCTGATTGCCCTCTTTTCATAGATGCATCCAAATTACCGTAGAGTTTTCTTGAATACTCTTCAAAGTAAAATCCAATGGGAAGGACTTTTACTTTAACCCCTTTTGGTATTATCTCCTCATAATATGCAGATTTGAATTTAAATTCGCCATTTGAGCTGTTATAATTCTCCTCTGTACCAAAAAGGGTGTATTTAATCTTTGTGTTGTCTCCCTTTGTTGTTGTAACTACTGCTTCTCTCACTACTTGGGTAATACTAGCACTTCTATACTCTGCAAAGGACTGAATAGGCATCAACACTAGCTGTAAAATTAATGTAAATAAAATACAAAACCCCAATTTACCCTTGATTTTCATTATTCTCCCTCCATGTTTTATTTATTAATATTATATTCCTTTGTACTAATTAAAAAGACAAATATTACATTTTTTATGTAACAATTCAATTATATATCCTCTTAAAAGTTTTTTCAATAGTTTTAACAATTTATTCTATTTTAATTTTAAAAAAGATGAAGATATCTTCATCTTTTTTCATATTCACCTATATTCCTAAATTTTCTATATCTGTCTTGCAATAAATCCTGTACAGATTTATTTTTCATCTCATCTAATCCCTTTTTAATAAACCCTTTAATCTCATTACTTATTTCACCAATATCCTTATGAGCCCCTTCTAGGGGTTCAGGTATAATCTCGTCAATAATTTTAAATTCCTTTAAATCTTTCGCCGTAATTTTCATAATATCTGCTGCTTCTTTTGCTTTTGAACTGTCTTTCCACAAAATGGCTGCAAAGCCTTCGGGGGATAATATAGAATAAATAGAGTGTTCTAGCATATATATTTTATCTCCTACCCCTAGGGCTAAGGCTCCACCACTGCCTCCTTCCCCTATAACTATGGATATTATAGGAGTCTTTATCCTTGACATTTCCATTAAATTGAGGGCTATAGCTTCCCCCTGTCCCCTTTCCTCCGCACCAAGCCCACAGAAGGCTCCGGGAGTATCAATAAAACATATTATAGGGCGTTTGAATTTTTCTGCTTGTTTCATTAATCTTAGGGCTTTCCTGTACCCTTCGGGATGGGGCATTCCAAAATTCCTTTTTATATTTTCTTTAGTATTCCTCCCCTTTTGATGACCGATAATTGTCACAGGAATATCCTCTAAAAAGGCAATACCACCTACAATGGATGGATCATCACTAAAATTTCTATCTCCATGAAACTCTATAAAATCCCCAAATATCTTATCTATATAATCAAAGGTTGTTGGTCTTTCCCCATGTCTTGCCAAGCCTACCTTATCCCAAGGGGTAAGATTACTATAGGCTTCCCTTTTTAGTCCCATAAGTTTTTGTTCGATTACCTTTATTTCCTTTGATAGGTCTACCTCATGGATATTTGAAAACTCCTTTAGGGCTTGAAGCTGGTTTTCCAATGTTTCTAAATCCTTGTTTAACTTTTCCATTACTCCACCTCCTTATGAAGGTGTAAGATATTTCCTATGGTTTCTTTTAAAAAATCTCTCTTTACGACTTTATCAATGAATCCATGCTCCAATAAAAATTCTGCTCTTTGAAATCCTTCAGGGAGCTTTTGTTTTATGGTTTGCTCAATTACCCTAGGCCCTGCAAATCCTATTAAAGCCCCCACTTCCGCCAGTATTATATCCCCCAGCATCGCAAAACTTGCGGTCACTCCCCCAGTCGTAGGGTCAGTTAATACAGATATATATAGAAGTCCTTCATCATCATGCCTGGCAATGGCACTGCTGGTTTTTGCCATTTGCATAAGGGAAAATATCCCCTCTTGCATCCTAGCTCCTCCCGATGAGCAAAAGATTACAATAGGAAATCTCCTTTTGGTTGCTTCTTCTACTGCCCTTGTAATTTTTTCCCCTACTACCGAGCCCATACTTCCCATCAAAAAGTTGCTATCCATTACACATATAACTGTCTCTTCACCACAAACTTTGCCTATCCCTGTTATTACTGCTTCCTTTATCCCCGCTTTCTCTTCCTGACTTCTAATCTTATCTTCATATTCGGGGTAATTTAAGGGATTTAGGGTTAATAAATCCTCATCTAACTCTATAAAAGTATCCTTATCCACAATCAATTCTATCCTATCTTTTGCTCCCATTCTAAAATGAAAGCCACAATAGGGACATAATTTGTTATTATCCTCTAAATCTTTTTTATACACAATTTTTTCACAAGAGCTGCACTTTATCCACATGCCATTGGGGATATTGGGGATGGGGGGGTTCTCATAAGAAGGAGCGGATGTGGTAACGTATTTGGTTTTTTTAAATAGGCCGTTTAACAATTTCTACACCACCTTCTAATGAATTACAAAGTATTGGATTTAAAATGCTTTTCTATAAAACCAGTATCTATACTGCCTTCTTCAAAATCTTTAATATGCGCAATTTGAAATAAAAAATCTATATTAGTATCCATCCCTTGGATTATAAATTCCCCTAGGGCAGATTTCATTTTGGCTATAGCATCTTTTCTATCTATGCCATAGGCTATAAGTTTTGCAATCATGGAATCATAAGTAGGGGGAACCTTATAGCCCTCATATAGGGCGCTTTCCACCCTAATACCAAATCCTCCTGGAAAATGCAGGTTTTTAACTGTCCCTGGAGAAGGCATGAAACCTCTTCTTGGGTTTTCTGCATTAATTCTACATTCGATAGCATGACCCTTTATTTTAATTTCCTCTTGTTTTAAAGACATGGGAAGGCCCGCCGCAATTTTTATCTGCTCCTTTATTAAGTCTATGCCCGTTACCATTTCTGTAACAGGATGTTCCACCTGGATTCTCGTATTCATTTCTATGAAATAAAATTTGCCTTCTTTATCTAATAAAAATTCTATGGTTCCTGCATTTTTATAATTAATGGATTTTGCAGCAAGTACTGCTGCCTCCCCCATCTTCTTTCGAAGGTTTGGGCTAATCGCTGGGGATGGAGCCTCTTCTATTACCTTTTGATGTCTTCTTTGAATGGAGCAATCCCTTTCCCCTAAGTGAATTATATTTCCGAAATCATCTCCTAGAATTTGAAATTCTATATGTCTTGGATTTTGTACAAATTTTTCTATATACATGGTATCATCCCCGAAGGATGCCTTGGCTTCCTGCTTTGCCGTGGTAAATGCCTTAAGAAACTCCTCTTTTGAGTAAGCAAGCCTCATGCCTCTGCCGCCGCCGCCTGCCGATGCTTTTATCATAACAGGATATCCTATTTCACTAGCTATATTTAAGGCTTCCTCAATATCCGAAACTGCTCCATCTGAGCCGGGAACTACAGGAACTCCCGCCTTTACCATGGTTTCCCTCGCCTTTGATTTATTTCCCATAAAATCTATCATATCTGCGGTAGGACCTATAAAAGTAATCTTACAATCCTGACACATCTGGGCAAAACGACTATTTTCAGATAAAAATCCAAACCCCGGATGGATTGCTTGAGCCCCTGTCAAAATCGTTGCACTTATTATATTTTCTATATTAAGATAACTATCACTGCCCTTAGGCGGTCCTACGCATATAGCTTCATCTGCCATCTGAACATGGAGGGCTTCTTTATCCATAGTAGAATAAATCGCAACAGTCTCTATGCCCATTTCTCTACAGGCTCTTATTATTCGTACTGCTATTTCTCCTCTATTAGCGATTAAAATCTTATTAAACATACAATCCCCCTTTCGGGTTTATCCAATAGCAAATGTAAGCTCGGCTTCACAGACCTTTTTATCTTCTACAAAAGCACAAGCCTTACCAATACCTATTGGCCCTCTTCTTTTTATAATCTCAACTTCCAATCTTAAAGTATCACCGGGAATAACCTTTTCCCTAAAACGTGCCTTATTGATACCTCCAAAATAAGCAGTCTTGCCCTTTAATTCTTCCAAAGATAGAAGACATACCGCTCCTACTTGGGCTAAGGCCTCTATAATCAATACCCCGGGCATTACAGGTTCCTTGGGAAAATGTCCCTGGAAAAAGTATTCGTTCATTGTTACATTTTTATATCCTATACCCTTTACCCCCGGTTCCAATTCATTTATTTTGTCTATTAATAAAAATGGATATCTATGGGGTATTATCCCTTGTATTTCTTTTATGTTTAGCATATTCTCACCTCTTATGACTTTATTCTAAATAGAGGCTCATTATATTCTACCAGTTCTTCATTTTTTACGAAGACTTCAACTACTTCCCCATCTGTATCAGCTTCTATTTCATTCATTAACTTCATAGCCTCTATAATGCATAAAGTATCACCTTTTTTAACTCTACTTCCTACTTCTACAAAAGGGTTTGCCTCTGGAGAAGGGGAATTATAAAAGGTCCCTACTATTGGAGATTTAACTATAGTGCCTTCTTTTATTTCTTCCTTGGGGGTCACTTCTACTAGTGTTTCTTCTTTTATGGGATTGATTTCTTTTATAGTTTGGATTTTAGGTTCTATAGAAGAGATAGATACCATTTCTTTTTCTTTTTTTATTTTTATTTTCAGACCATCTTTTTCTATTTCAAGGTGGGTTAAATTTGTCCCATCCATTGTTTTTATTAATTGTTCAATTGATTTATAATCCATAGCCGGCCTCCTTAGTTCATATATTTTTTAAATAGCAAGGAAGCATTATGTCCTCCAAAACCCAAAGAATTGGATAGAGCATAATTAACTTCACACTTTCTTCCTACATTAGGTACATAATCTAGGTCACATTCAGGGTCGGGGTTTTTATAACCTATAGTTGGAGGAATAAAATCTTCTCCTAAGGATTTTATGCATATTATTGCTTCTATTGCTCCCGCTGCCCCAAGCAGATGCCCGGTCATAGATTTTGTTGAGCTAATTGCTACATTTTTAGCTTCCTCTTTAAATGCCAATTTAATAGCTGCCGTTTCAAACTTATCATTAAGAGGAGTACTAGTTCCATGGGCATTTATATAGGATACCTCTTTTGGAGTAATTCCTCCCTCATCCATTGCTTCTAACATCGCCCTTGCTGCGCCATCCCCATCAGGATCTGGAGACGTAATATGATAAGCATCACAACTTGCCCCATATCCTACTACTTCGCCATATATCTTAGCCCCTCGTTTTATGGCATGTTCTAGGGATTCTAATATAACAATCCCTGACCCTTCGCCCATTACAAAACCACTTCTATCGGCATCAAAAGGAATAGATGCCCTATATTTATCAGTTGCCAAAGTAAGAGCTGTAAGGGAAGAAAAGCCCGCAACAGATATTGGGGTGATTCCCGCCTCTGCCCCCCCTGCTATAATAATATCTGCCCTTCCTCTTTGGATAGTATTAAAAGCTTCACCTATGGCATGACTTCCTGTCGCACAGGCTGTAACTACGGTGGAGCAAATTCCCCTGGCTCCAAATTGTATTGCAATGTTTCCCGCTGCCATATTGCTTATAATCATGGGTATCAAAAGGGGTGAGACTCTTCTTGGGCCCTTTTGCAGCATTTTTTCATGTTCCTTTTCAATTGTCCCAATACCACCAATGCCAGAGCCCACAATAACTCCAAACCTTTCCTTTACAATTGAATCAAGATTTAATTTGGAGTCATCTACCGCCATTTTAGCAGCGGCTACGGCGTATTGACTATATAAATCCATTCGCCTTGCTTCCTTTTTATCCATATAAAGGCTAGGATCAAAATCCCTTACTTCTCCTGCCAGTTTAACTTGAAAGTCCTCTGTATCAAAATGGGTTATTTTATCTATACCACATTTACCAGCCTTAGTGTTTTCCCAGAAACTTTCTACAGAGTTTCCTAGGGGAGTTACGCATCCCATTCCCGTAATAACAACTCTCTTTTTCATAACCTACCTCCAGTCTAAAGGCTTCCCATTGCCATTCCACCATCTATAGCTATAACCTGACCTGTAATATAATTTGCTTCATCAGAAGCCAAAAATCCTACTAAATTAGCAACTTCCCTAGCCTTGCCTATTCTTCCTAGGGGAATTGCCTTTACTATTGCTTCTTTATGTTTATCCGAAAGAGTATCTGTCATATCACTTTCAATGAATCCTGGTGCCACTGCATTAACGGTAATTCCCCTTAGGGCTAGTTCTTTAGCTGCTGATTTGGTCATTCCTAAAATCCCCGCTTTAGCTGCTGCATAATTTATTTGACCTATATTCCCCATAAGCCCTATAACAGAAGATATATTTATAATCCTACCATGTTTTTGCTTTATCATTATCTTACTTACATGTTTTATGCAATTAAATGTACCTTTTAAATTAACCTTTATAACTTCGTCAAACTCCTCTTCTTTCATCCTAAGAATTAGGTTATCCCTTATTATTCCTGCATTATTTACTAGAACATCAATGGATCCTAATTTTTTAAAGGTTGTGTTTACTAAATCCTCACAATCTTTATAGGAGCTGGCATCTGCCTTTATTCCTAAGGCTTTTACTCCCTTTGCTTCTATTTCTTTTATTGTCTTTTTGGCTGCCTCTTCATTGCTTATATAGCTAAATGTTATATTCATACCCTTTTCAGCTAAATAAAGGGCAATTTCTTTTCCTATTCCTCTACTGCCCCCAGTTACAAGGGCATTTTTATTGTTTTCCATAGCTACCTCCTAAGAATTTCTAAGGTTTTTTCCAAGGATGTCATGTCTTCTACATTACATACAGTAACAGAACGGTTTATTTTTCTAATAAAACCAGTTAAAACTTTGCCCGGTCCTAATTCTATAAAAGTATCTACCCCTTCTTCTATCATTTTATTAATGCTTTGTTCCCATAAAACTGAACTCATTATCTGCCTTTTAAGTAGGCTTTTTATTTCTTCTTTTTTCACATAATTGGCGTTCACATTGCTAATAACAGGGATAGATATATCTTTAAAATTAATGCCTTCTAATTCTTTTTCTAATTTTTGGGCCGCTCCCTTTAGCATTGAAGTATGAAAAGGCCCACTGACAGTAAGGGGTATTACCCTCTTTGCTCCCGCAAGCTTTAACTGTTCTTCTGCTATTTTTAGAGCTTTTAGCTCCCCTCCTATTACAATCTGTCCTGGGCAATTAAAATTAGAAGCTTCCACTATTCCCTCAGTGATTGTATTTAGAGTATTTTCTAGTTCTTCCTTGGAAAGTCCTAAGACTGCACTCATTCCTCCAATATTGCTAGGAACAGCCTCCTCCATAAACTGCCCTCTTTTTCTAACCAAGGATACCCCTTCCTTAAAATCTAGGGCACCACTTGCTATCAAGGCCGAATATTCCCCTAGACTAAGGCCTGCTACCATATCCGGTTTTATCTTTTTTTCTATTGCCCTTAGGGCTATCATATTCACAGTTAAAATAGCAGGTTGCGTATATCTTGTTTGATTTAATCTTCCTTGTTTATCTTCAAAGCATAACTTCCTAATATCAAAGTCTAAGACCCCATTTGCCTCTTCAAAAACCTCGTTACATTCTTCTATATTCTCTGCCAAATCTCTTCCCATATTTATATACTGGGAGCCTTGGCCTGCAAACAAAAATGCAGTTTTCATGGTAATCTCCCCTAGAATTTATAATAGATAATTAGCTTTATTTATTAGTATTTCATTTGCTTCCTTGAACATTTCTTCTATAATTTCAGTACAGGTTTGCTCTTTATTAATCATTCCTGCAATCTGTCCTGCCATAACCGAACCCCCATCAACATCCCCTTCTCTTGTTGCCCTTGGAAGAGCCCCTTGACCTAGTTCTTCATATTTGTCTAAGGATGCCGCTATTTTTTCAAGTTTTAAAAGCTCCCTTGATAGTCTATTCCTAAGAATCCTAACAGGATGCCCTGTTGGTCTTCCTGTTACTACGGTATCTATATCATTTGCCTTTAAGATTCTATCTTTGTAAGCTTGATGTATGGTACACTCTTTTGCGACTAAAAATCTTGTTCCCACTTGTACCCCTATTGCACCTAACATAAGGGTTGCTGCAATCCCTCTACCATCTCCTATACCCCCTGCGGCAATAACGGGAATTTTTATTCCATCCGCCACTTGAGGAAGAAGTGCCATGGTAGTTAGTTCCCCAACATGACCTCCAGCCTCGCAGCCCTCTGCAATCACAGCATCGGCACCACATCTTTCCATCCTTTTTGCCAAGGCCACAGATGGTATAACAGGTATTACTTTTATACCGTGTTCTTTCCACATATCCATATATTTTCCCGGATTCCCTGCCCCTGTTGTAATAACCTTTACCCCCTCTTCACATACGAGATGAGCTATCTCTTCAGCGTTATCACTAAGAAGCATTATATTAACCCCAAAGGGTTTATTGGTTAATCCTTTCGTTTTTCTTATTTCATCCCTTACATAAGGAGTCGGGGCATTACCGGAGGCAATAATCCCAAGGCCTCCTGCATTAGAAACGGCAGCAGCTAGACTATGATCTGCAATCCATGCCATACCCCCTTGAATAATGGGATATTTTACTCCTATTTCACTCCAAAAACCATGCATACCTTTTACCTCCTAGAAGAAAAGTCAGATGCACTCATCTGACTCTTTATTCCTGCTTGGACTCAATATACTTTACTGCATCTTCTACTGTCCTAATGCCTTCCATATCTTCATTAGGAATTTCTAGTTCAAATTCTTCTTCTAATGCCATTACTATTTGGAATAAATCCAAAGAATCGGCATCTAAATCTTCTTGAAAATTAGACTCTAGCTTGATTTCGCTTTCATCAACCCCTAGTTGTTCTACTATAATCTCTTGTATTTTCTTTAATATCATTTTAAATTCCTCCTAATATTTTAATTTATTTCCATTGGAGTAACACCGAACCCCAGGTTAGGCCTCCTCCAAATCCAACCAATACTAATAAATCATCTTTTTTTATTATCCTTTTTTGATTCATTTCATTTAATGCTATGGGAATGGTTGCGGCAGTTGTGTTGCCGTAATCCTGAATATTTTTATAAAACTTATTAATATCTATGCCCATCTTTTTTGCTACTGCATCCATTATCCTTGCATTGGCCTGGTGGAGCACATAGTATTTTATATCTTCATTTGTATAAGCCCCATTATTTAATACCATTTCTATACTCTGTGGAACTATAGTGGTAGAAAAGCGGTATACTTCCTTTCCATTCATATGCATGATTGATTGTTCTTCCTTGGTGGCATCCATAAAAGGATGGTTCATATGAGCCCCAGGACAAGATAATAATTCATCTCCCCTGCCATTAGAACCCGTATAAAAAGATATTAATCCTTTTTCAGTGCTTCTTTGTAAAACTACAGCCCCCGCCCCATCCCCAAACAGGACACAGGTACTTCTATCGGACCAATCCAGTATCTTTGAATTGGTATCTGCTCCGATTATTAAGATGGTTTTACTTTGTCCTGAACGGATAAATTGGAAACCTGTGTTAAGAGCATATATAAACCCTGAACAGGCTGCTGAGATATCAAAACAAGTCGCATTATAAGCACCAATTTCTTTTTGTACCAAACATGCAGTAGAGGGCATAAAAGAATCCGGGGTTATGGTGGCAACTATAATCAAATCCACTTTATCCGGTGTAATTTTCGCATCTTTAAGGGCCTCCTTAGCAGCCTTTGAGGCTATTTCTGATGTATTTTCCCCCGTTGATATCCTTCTTTTTCTTATTCCTGTTCGGCTGGCAATCCATTCATCAGTGGTTTCTACTATATTAGATAACATATCATTGGTTATAATTTGCTCCGGAACAAAGCTTCCTGTCCCAATAATCTTAGCTTCATACATATTAAGACTCCTCTTTTTGGTTTAAATGATAGCGACTTTTTAAATAACTACTTAACTGATTAAGTGATTTAACCAAAATTTCCTCATCTTCTAACTCCATTCCTTCTATCATGGCGGTAATCATATCCGTATGAAATTTTTCATGGATTCTATGAGCAAGCTTACCTTTCTTGGTAAGTTGTATTTGTACTATTCTCCTATCATCTTCAACCCTTTTTCTTTCTACATAATCTTTTTTAACCAATCTGTTTATGGCTGTTGTCAAGGTTCCCACAGTGATTTTCAAATCTTGGGCTACTTCTGACATAGTCCTTGGATGATACATTCCTATAGCCTCGATGGTGTGCATTTCTGTAACGGATAAATCGCTAAATGCCCCTTTTTTCAAGGCAGTTTGTTCAATAGTTAAAATATCATTAAAGATATCTACCATCAGATGATTTAAAACTTCTGTTAACTTTTTCATTCTGTATCACCTCAAGCATTTTTTGATACTCAAATATTTTGATAATCAAAGTATATATAAAAAAATTATTTTTGTCAATAAATTTTTTCCTTTCCAATCTTTATTTGAATTTTAAATGGGAATATGAGAAAAATAATTAAAGAAAGGAGGTTTTTTTATGTTTCATAGCAATCCTGAAGAAAATAAAAGATTAAAAAACAGAAGTGGAATGAATCAAACTTCTAACGAAGATAAAAGAAGACTTGAACAATTAGAAAATTTAGTTGAGGCCCATACAAGGACCGAAAGACATCTTGAACAATATTCTAACATTGCATCAGAGGAGCATCTAGAAAGAGCAGAGGAACTTCAAAATGTGAGGGAAGAAGAAATCGAACATCTTGAAGATATTATTGCATATGGAGAAAATGTAAAGAATAATCAGCTAGAAAATGTAAAGAAAAACTTTGAGTATACAAAAGGCTATATGAATAATAACTTAAATCACATGGATAAAAAAACTTTAGAAAAAACTAAGGAAAAACAAGAGCATAGAAAAGAACAAATGGACTTTTTACAGTAAAAAGGTCAGCATCTGCTGACCTTTAGCTATTTAAAAGCTGTTTTGCTTCTTCTATATATTCTTTTGTTTTTTCTGTCATTTCTATATTTACCAAAGCCTTGCTATTTGTGTCTTTCAAATCTTTTTCTAATTTGATGATTCTTTCAAGATAAGGTTTTGCAGACTCCTCATCCCCTTGTTCCATATAAAACTGAACTACAGCTAAATATGCCTGGGCAACTTCCTGATATCTTGGGGAATACATAGGATTAAGCTTTAGGGCTTTTTCTACAGCCAAGAGCCCTTCTTCAATATTTCCGCTGTGAAACATGCTTTGAGCCCGATTCATAGCTATAAATGGATTGTAAGGTTCTAATTTATATGCCCTTTTTACTAATGCAGCCTGTTTAGTTTCTAATATAAGAATTTGATTAGAATCATTTTTTTCAAGAATCTTATAGAATTCATTGTAAAGCTCTGATAAATCATAAAGTAAATCGGAATCTACCGGTTCTCCTTCACGGATCATATAATTAACATTCCAACCATTAAAGGCAATTGCCTTTTCCATAATATTTATCGAATCCAAAACATCTTGAGGCGTAACATTTTCGTGATTTACCAGTTTAGTTGCCTTTACGGCATAACTTCTTCCAATCTGCCAAGAAACTGGGAAGATTACTATCACTAAACCCAGTAGCATCCCTACCCAAGGTTTAATCGAAATTTCCATATCTTTTTTTACTTTTATACCATTGGCACATCCCATAAGGGCAAATCCCATAAGTGGGAGGGAAAAATAGGAGAAATTAAAATCTAAAGTACTATGGGCTAATAGCATTAGTATAGGCATAAGAACTAATGTTATTATTATCCCACTTTCACTCTTTCTGTTTTTAAAGTATAAGATAAATAGGGATACCACAAGCAAGATTAAAACCAAAATCCCAAGTAAGCCTGTTTCTAGCCACATCTGGAGAGGAAGGCTATGGGCCTCTGATGAGCCGTAAAAATAAGACTGATACTGCCTATACATGGAATTCCAAGCGTTACCCCCAGCTCCTAAGAGCCAATGTTCTTTTAATATATTCAATCCATCCCTATAGAAATTATTTCTCCCCGATGTAATACCTGTTATAGAACCTATTTGGGAGAAACGCTCAACTAAAAACTTTGGAAGAATTTTAAATAAAAATCCTGTCTTTAATGCTGTAATTCCTCCAATTAAACTTACTGCTCCCAAAAAAGCAGCTACTATTAGATATATTTTCGTTGAGATTTTAGATAGGAATGGTAGGGCATATATCAAAACAAAGCTTATTACCAATGCAGCTATAAAAGATACTATAGTAATAATCCACCCCTTTTTTATTAAACCTTGCCCTTCATTTTTCATTATTAATGGAATCATTGCAGTTAATAATCTTCCTGAAAATAAGGAAATTACCATAGAAGGTAAACTAGAAAGTATGACTTCCAACCGTTTTCCCTTTCCCGGAATAAGGATAATTAATAAAATATAAATAAAAGGTATAAATGCAATAGCACCCCTTGATACAGTCATAAGAAGTGCTGTTAAACTGATAAGCTGTAGGGCAGAATAAAGAGCTTTTAGGTGCTTTTTGTCTGAACATATACCAAGGGCTATTAGAATAAAAAACACAATTCCCATATATGCCCCAAAGCTATTAGAGTATTGTAATACTCCCCGGACACGACCATATTCATCTATTACCCCTTTAAAACCTAAGGCATCACTTAAATTCTTTCCAAGGCCCGCATCAATTCCCAAAAAGGCTGCTATGCTGCCACTTATACCCAATATGTTAAGCCACAAAAAAACGTCCTTTTTGGTTTTTGTAAAATCCGATAAAATCAAAAAAATTACCATATAACTTAAATATCTAANGACATATGTTAATGCTCCATAACGACTTGCCGCCACCCCAAATACTAAAGGAAGAACATATACCACCGGGAGCAATAGTACAAAAATCATAGTAAAACTATCTATCTTCAATTTTTCTTTTTTCAGGATTTTAAAATAAGACCACAAAATAAAAAGAGCAAAAATTCCTATTTGTATGGGTAATATTTCTTTTTCAAAGAATAGTCCCCTAGGAAAGGGAAGTAAAAATAAAATTATTCCTAAACCTATATATAAAGCCCACCGTAGATACCCTTGTTGTTTCATTATTTGTTATCTCCTCTATCTTTCTTGTATTTTAATGTATTATATCACATTACTCAATTTAAAATCAAAAAAATAGTGCCTACCAGACCATACTTCCACACTTTTACAAATGTGGGCATGAGGTCTGATAGTCACTATAATAGGCCTTAATTAAAGTAGATTATATCTTCCCTATAACTCTTTTGAAGGTCTTTTTGTAGAAATTCTAAAAACCTATTAATAATTGCTGAGGCTTCGCCCCTTTTCATTTTATCCTGAGCATTTATATTGTTATTCTCATCCCCTCCTATGATGCCTATTTCTGATGCCATATATATAGCATCCCTTGCCCAATTAGGAATCTTCCCATCATCAGAAAAGGAAGTCTTATATCCTGGGGTCGGTGCCATGGATTCAAAACCTAGGGTCCTCATTAGGATTGTTATTGCCTCCCCTTTTGTTATGGTTCCATTGGGATTAAATTTATAATCATCGGTTCCTGATATTATATTTCTATAATAGGCTTCTTTTACATATGGAAAGTTAAGATCTGATGATCTCACATCTAAAAAGATTACTTCTTCTACTTCCTTTTTATTTCTGCCACCTCTTTTTTTAGTTTCTTCCTCTTGTACCTTGATATCACAGGACTTTACAATTGCCTTTACAAAGTCAATCCTGCTCATGGCTGTATTGGGGCTAAAAAAGGTCTGGCTGCCATCAAATACTCCAAGGGAGTAGAGTTTTTCAATATCTCTTTGTGCCCAATATCCACCTATATCCCTAAACTTAGGGACTGGTAATCTTTCCACCATCGGTAGCATGGAAGCTTGGAGAGTCATGGTGTTTTGAGTTCTTTTATATGAATCAAAGCCCTCATCTACTTTTTTGGGAAGATTATAGGTATATTTTGATACCATTTCTTGGGTAGTAGTTTTTATATATCCTCCATTAAATGTGGTCATACTTGCTTGATTTTGGGAATACTTTAAGACTTTCATGGTGCTATCGGATACTTGAACATTAACTGTTCCTTCCCAAGATAAATTATTAACTTCTTCCCCCTCGCCAATCCTATCGATTGTATATACATAATCTAAGGATTGGGTTTCGGTATTTCCCCAAAAGTTCTTATAACCTACATTTTTTCCGGTCATCTTCACTTGGGCCGTACCTTCATTATTATTTATTGTATAATATTTAAATATCTCTATATTACCATCATAGAAGTCTATCGCTGGGCGGTTATCTATAATATCTGATTGAGAAAACTGAACATTCCCTGCTGTCAACCTATAATTATCTCCATCGATAGTTACCGTTTCCGTGTATCTTGTTACTTCCGTATTGGCAATTGTCTGCCCCTTATCATTATAAGGGGCATACTCTGTTTTAAGCGTTACACTCCTTGATAACCTACCAGGGATATTTCTATCCTCAGGGGTTAAAGTAAATGTGTATTTAGTTTCTTTTGATTCACCTTTTTCTTTTTCGTCTATTTTGACTATCCCTTTGAATACGATAGGTTCCCCTGATAGAAAAACAACTTCCTTGTATTCAATTTTATTATACACTCCCCCAGTAAATTCTATGGGGGTTGCCCACAGAATTTGGGTGAAAAATAAGGTAAATAGGATTGTTAGTGGTAATTTTTTCATGAGATCCTCCTTGTTGAATAATGGGGCGGTATGAAAACTGCCTCATACGTTTGAATGATATGTAGTCCCATCCCTGTCTAGGGTTAAAAGATTTATTTTACTATGATGATTTTGGCCTTAAAGTCATCCCTTATGATGTATAATCTATCGGCTTGTTTTAGCTCATCTGGTTCTATTATTTTGTTATTTTTGATGATTAGGGATTCCTCCAAGGTTAGGTAGAATGAATCTTTTCTTGCCATCCAATTATCTTTTCTTGGACTATAGTCAATGGCGTTAGATATATTTATTCTCCAGCCTGTCCATTTATGATCTTCTGGTGCACCTGCTGCTACCCCATTAGTGGTTCTTAATCTTAATAAGGAGTCCCTATTTTTTTGAACCATAAGGGCAACTATTCTATCTCCATCGGCATAAATATATACATATCTATCTTCTAAATCATTATCCCTTGCGTAATCACTATTTTCGTCTATGGCATAATCCCCTGCCTTAAACTCTTCTAAGGTCTTCATCTTCTTTTCATCTAAATCATATATTAAAGTATCATCATCATAGAATAGCTCCTTGGTGCCCCTAAATCCTTCCCAAGCATTATTGTTTAATAGGGCAAAATCTTTTAATAGGATACTATTACTTGGTAAGATACTATCTAATCTTCCTTCGTATATGTAGTCTTGACCAATATTCGAATTATTGATATCTTCGTTATAAACATATATCACATTGGCATTCATTTGATTCATTAAGTTCCCATCTCCTACAATAAAAGCATCCATCCCAGAATCTAGGGAATTAATATCTACCAATCGCCCGTTTTTTATTACTATAGTTCCATTATTAATACTTAAATTTCTATGCTTTACAGCTAGTTCGAGGGAATTGGAATACCAGTTTATTTCTCCTATTTTATCTAGGTAATTAAATTCGTTGTTTGCTTTAATTACCATGCTCTCTATTCTCTCGGTACTGAAGAAATCTTTAATTACCAAATATGCAATGTTTTCTCTATAATGTTTAAGCTTAGAGGGGGTTATTTTTTGCCCCCCTATATAAATAGGTAAATTTTCCGAATAGGATATGGTTTTGGCGCTACTTAGATTTTGCCATTCTCCATTATTAAATACCTTTAATTCGGTCAGGGTTAATTTATTGTCTATTTCATGGGTTACCGATATCCTTCCTTTATACAATCCCTTTATCTCTATGGATTTCCCTTGCACTGCTATTATGCTAATTACGCTTGTATCCATTTCATCAAAATATAATTTCACCCTATCCCCCACATAAAGGGTCTTAAAATCTGTCTTTAATCCGTCTTTTAAGAAAATGGTTCCCGGTCCCGTAAAGTAGCTTTCCACTCCCCCTATATCCAAGGCTATGATTAGTTGATTTCTATCTATAGTCTTAATGGTCCCAACCCTTGTTTTACTACCTTCTTCTATATATCCTGCTTCTACTGTTGAATATCCTTCCATATAATTTATTTTGCGGTTCCTGAGGGTTGCATAAACTTCCATTCCTACTCTAAAATCACTTAATTTAGCACTGAGGGTATCTATACTAAATATAGGATTTTCCCCAAAGGAAAGGGTATGAAGTGTCCCATCATATTCTTCTATAGACACCTCATTTTTACCTATTTCCGTAAGAAACCCTTCAATAAGACCCTGACGATAGGGGGTTCTCTCATCGGCAAAAATGCCCGTGGTACTAGAAAACACTATAAATAATATTGTTACTATCATTAGTATTTTATCCAAGATACTATTTCTCATCATTCTGACCTCCCTATCTCTTGCTGCCTACTACCATATATCTTCCTAATCTATTGATATAGGTTCCGATTGCCATTTGTTCATTAGTTTCTACCTTTTTAAGTGATACCCATCTTCTACTAGATGCATCATATCTATTAAAGGAGGCAGTATTTAATCTCCTCATAGAAGCCATATTCCCATTATAATCAAGATTTAATAAAATATTGGCGTCTAGATGTTCCATTTTTTCGCTACTTTTTCCAATGTATTGAGTCGCCTCTAATACATATTCCGTAGAAAGAGCAGTCATTCCGCTTTCTAAGTTCAGATTGCCCGTATTTGGAAACATTCTAAATCTTATTCCTGAATCTTTATTGTATCTATTTGCCAGCATCTTTTCAGTTTTAAATGCCTTGGGATTGATGACTAAAACAAAGTCTCTTCCGATAATTGTAATATTCTTAGAGTAATAAGAAGTTACTACCTCAGAGGCCATACGAATATCTACTTGGGTAGCTCCCGATAGGGGGCCTCTTATTAAGTCTATAGTCAATTCCGTATTATAATCCTCTCTTCCAAGGGTTATCTCAGCCCAATTCCCATTTTTTCTAATTATGGTCTTTTCGTTAAGTTCACCATCTATGTCAGGATTGCCTGTTACTGAACCGGTTCTAACCATATTACTTTCTTTAGATGCTTTAGATATATTAAATTCCCCAAGGGCTTTAACAATAAATTTGTATCTCGTTCTAGGCTCTAAATCCTCATAAATAAAGCTATTTAGCTTTGTGGTTCCTATCATTTCCATATTCCTATTATCTATAACTGCATATATTTCATACTCTATGACATCGGGAACAGAATCCCATACTATTTTGATATATCTATCATAGACTAAGTCAGCCCTGACCCCTCCCGGAGCACTAACTTCTGGCAGGGAATAGGAAAGAGCATAAATACTACTTGCCCCCCCATCGGAATTTATAATGATGACTCCTAAACTGTCTTTATTACCTTCTGGAGTGATTACCNTAAGAGTTTCTTCATCAATAAATTCTACCTCTTTAGCTTCTATTCCCGACTCTAAGGTATAGGCTTCTCCATCAATATAAAACACGTTTGTCCCTTGGGTATTTCCCTCTATCTTTCTAATAACAGGATTAAAGTATACCCGAGCTCCTGCNTTAAAGCCATAACCTTTTAGTTTAACCTCCTGTCCTCCTTCAACAGATATAACTTTAATCTCATTTAATTCATTTAAATCCATTACCTTTACAATCTTTGGGTTACTTATAAATGTAAATTTATTTGGGAGAATAACAACAGTTCCATCGGGATTTTGTATTTTTACTTCTACTTCTCCTGGTTCATGGGCAGGAGTGGTAGCATAAATATATTTCCCGTCCATTGACACACTTATATTTGACGCGGGAACTTCCCCAAAGTATACCCTAAGTTTTTCATTAAATCCTGCCATCGTATCTCTAAAATCTTTTCCTTCAATGGTTACTTTTGTTCCTCCACTAGAAGGTCCTTTATTTGGAGTGATGCTACTGCCACTAGGATTGCTTTCTCCTTTTGTAAATATTATATAAATAGGCAGCTGCCCAGCTATTTTGTCAGAAGATGCACTAGCTCCATCTTCATTTAAAACAACCAATCGATAGTACTTTCCTATTGCACCTTCGGGGACCGCAGGCATATCAAAGGTTAATCGGGTAGGAATACCTTCAAAATTTATCCTATTGGATGGTATATCCAGTATATTTCCGATGGATATAACAGCATTTTCTCTAAAATCACTCCCTAATATCCTTATAGTATTTCCACCCTTGTGATTTACCCTTATTATTCTAGCCGTAATTTCTTTTCCATTTAGATTAATAACCTCTGACGTGGGAGAAATATTTTGACTGGTAATATCAGTAATCGTAGGTTTACTAGCAGGATTTAAATATTCAAAAGTTGAAGTTCCTATTCCCCCATCTGGATTGATTACCCTTATGGGAACTCTTCCTACTGTATGATAAAAAGGTGTGGTTACGGTTATTTCCCCACTTGAAATATAACTTGTTGCTGGGGCAAAACCCCTTTCTACTATAAATCTTCTATCCACTACTGAAAACTTAATAAGCTCGCTGTAGGGGTATTGCCTTCCCTCATTGTCAACTAATAACTTAGTATTAATAAAAGATTCTTCATCGTTAAAGTTAGTGAAGGTATTAAAATATAAGATATCTTCATGTTTTAATCTAATAGTTATTGATGGACTCGGATTGGTATGGGCATTATACACTGCATTGTATACTGCTGTGAAATCCTTTTCAAGAGATACCTGAGCATTTCCTGCATTGATAAGCCCTGAATTCGGTTTATCTCTATCGATACTTTTATTTGTATTATCTCCAAACTGTACCAATACAGTTGTTAGATTCTTCTTTTTATCTACTGAATCATTATACACTTTAACATTTGATTCCCGAAAATCAGAACCATATATGGTTACCCCTGTCCTCCCTGCCTTATTTCCCGCATTGGGGGATACCTTTGTAATAATAGGTTTCGAACCCTCATATGTATAATTTACTGAATTCGACCTTCCTGAATCATTATTCTCGATAAATACTTGCGCTGTTCCCNCCGTCGCTTTAGGTGTAAGAACTTTGATATATGTACTGTTAAATTCTACAATCCTAGCCTTTTGCATCCCAAAATATACCTTAGGAAGAAGGGGTGACTCATAGTAGTAGTTATATCCACTAATTGGGGGATCAAGTTTTACCTTGCTCTTTTCTATATCAAACTTATCGTCATAAATACCGTTTTTGTTCAAGTCTGTATAAGGTTCATCTTTGTCCCTAACTTGGTTTCTATTATAATCTTCAAAGGGTTCAAAATCCCTAAAATCACTTCCAGTAATCTCCACTATAGCTCCCCCTGCTGCTGTCCCTGATGCCGGGACTATCTTTTGAATTCTAGGGTTACTACTGGGCACTACATAAGTATAGGCATTTTCCATGGAATCATTACCCCCATCAGGATTAATAATAACCACCGGAACCGTCCATCGTCCCACTCCTTTATCTTTCATTAAATCTCCGTTGTATGGCGGTACGACAACAGTCATACTACTTCCTGATGTCGCAACATTTATATTATTAGGGGATACCTCTACACCATTTATGAATACTTTTATTTTTTCATATCCAGTATCTATAAAATCTTTCCCAGTGATGGTAATGATATTATTCCCATAAACACTTCCTTCTTCAGGCTCGATTTTTGTAATAGCCGGTCTGCTTAAAGGCTGTTTATAGTAATAAAAGCCCTGTTCGTCTTTTCTAGTATCTTTCTTTGTATCCGGATTTTGAACTGTTACGTCATACCATCCATCTGACGGTAAAACTGGAACTGTAAAATAGATGGTATTTTTATCTATTACCTTTACCCTATCCCCTGTTACTATACCTTCTTTTTCTTCATAGGGGGTTACGATTTCTAATTCTAGGGGTGGGGTCTGTCCTATCATTACCTTATTGTCCAAAATGGTTAGATCAAATAATCCCCCTCCTAACTTATCTGCTTTAAGCTTAGTCTTTGTTTCATCTAATTTAACCGTATAATCATTTCCAATACCATCAGAAATAATCGGAACACCGGATGAATCTACATCAATTGTATAAAGTCGTTCTCCTGCCCTTAGTAAAATACTATGGTAATAATTTGCTACATTCAAAGTTCCATTTTGTATCGTAAATAAATTTTGTTTAGGAGAAAAAGTTCTTAGTTCAATCTCCCTAGTGGAAGTATTTATGTTATAGGAGTTTATTTCTTTACCTTCTAACAGTATTCTTGTCCCTATTAGACGGTAAATCCCATCTACCCCCCCCGTAGGATCGGGTTTTAAAAAGTTTTCCCCTTTAACCACAACTAATGTACCTGTATTTCCCTTCCTTGGCTCAATTGATGTAATCTTGGGATCTGTAAAGGTCTTTACATATATGAAGGGATAAATATCCATACCTCCTTCAATATTCATGACTTGAAGCTGCGTCTGACCTTCTCTGCCTTTAGGTGCCTTAAAGGTAATAGTCTTACCATCTGCTTCCCTTCTAATAGGCTTTACTTCCGCCCCATCTATGAAAATCTTAACCCCATCGGTAAAATTACTACCGGTAACTATGATATCTTCTCCTCCATCGACAGATACCACGTTTGGATTTACATTTTGAATAATAGGATTTTTGGAGGTGTCAGGATTTACAAATTCAATATAGTCAAGAATCTGTGTATCAAGTCCTGTTTCCTTAGAATTTCTCATGGGGTTGGTTAGCCTAATATATGCCTTTCCTAGAGCCACACCTGTTGCAGGGGTTCCCTCTTCTAATTTTATTAATATTTTTGTCCCTATTTCACTTCCACTAGAACCATCCAATTCTCTTCCTGTAGAATCAAACACCTTTAAAATCACATCATTCCTTCCATTAAGACTTTTATTAGGGTCATTAAAGTCTTCACTAGGATTGTTCTTATCGATTCTAAGATTTGGACCCAGTTCTACTATAGGATATCTGACTACTTCCCTTCCATCTGCATTAGTATATTTATGGATCATGAAGTTTTTACCATACACCGCCATATACCTATCACTAGGAATCTGGAGGGCTCCATTATTATTAGTAACCTGGATTTGTTTTGGAACAGCATCAGTGATTTCGGGTTTTACCTTACTAAGTATAAATGTATATCCATTTATTTTTACGGCTCTTTCCTTAATAGTTATGGTATTACCATCTTCTTTTGTTAATACGGTTTCCGTTTCTATTACAACATCCTTTACAGGATTCGTATCTGCATCTGTGATTTGTGGTGCCCTGACAGTTATTTTATCTAAATCGTTATTAAAGGATACATCATATTCACTGCCTCTTTTAATAAAATTTGCTTTATTCCCTATTATAACCCGTATGGTCCTTTCCGCCTTTTTTATCTTTATCCCAGAAGGTCCATAGGTTCCATGACCATATTCTACTTTTAAGGCATCGGGGGTGGAATTTTGATTTACCACCATGGTTGATTCCGCAGAAGGGGCGAATTCGGATACATTTAAGCTTCCTATAAACTGTCCAGAAATTGTTACCAATTCTCCTGTATCTGCACCTCTATTTGGCTGCACATCTATGATAATTGCTTTATTCCTTCCATCAATAATAGTAAATTTATCAGTAATTATCGTTTCCCCTGTTACTTCTTGCATTGGATCTTTTCCTTGGGATATTTTATTTGTTAAAACTACATAATATTCACCCACAGGAAGATTAGGTACCTGGGTTGTTAAAAAGTCATTTTCCTCTGCAAGGGATTTTGCTTTATATACTGTGTTTAATCCTTTATTTGTATTACTGTAAGGGTCCGTACCGTCTAAATTCTTTAAAAAGAAAACATCATATTCATCTAATTTATTCGCTGTAAAATAGACAGTATCCCTAGGTTCTCCCCTATTAGGAAACATTTCAAGGGTCCCCTCAATGGCTAAATCTTTTGTGAATCTAAACTGATCTAGGTATGTATAGTTAATTTGTACCTCTACATCATTGCTTTTACCGTTATTAAAGTTAACATTTTTATTGGTAAATTTGCTTTTAAATATTAGCTCTTGAAGACCCAATTCACCGCTGGGCTTTTCTACTTTTAATACAGTTTTATCCTCTGATAGGGTATGGGAAAGACTTTTAATAGACTTATAGTTATTTTCCCTCCCAAATAAAGCATCTATATTAAGCTCTGAATTCCCAAGATTTGAAAGTCCTGTCCCTTTGATCTCTAAATCATCAGTACCAATTTTTACATTTCTCCTAACTTCCGTAAGGGTTGGCATATTTGCTTCATTAATCGGGATTCTAATACCTTCGATTGAAATAAATTCTCCTAATTGATTTTGGTTAATACGAAATTGTAATTCTCCTTCGGAATTTATCTCCCTATTTCCCAATGTCACAATCCCGCCTTTATAGGTTACAATTCCTACATTGGCATCTTTTAAACTCGTTCCCGTAATAGTTATATACATATTTTCGATAATACGGTTTCTATCATATGTTTTACCGATGGTTACACTTGTAACAGTAAACCTCGTCTGATCAAAAGCATATACGAATTGCTCAGGCAAAAGACTAATCCCCATAATTAAAATCATAAACCATGATAAACAAAACTTAATTCCTTTATGCATATATTCATCCCCCGTCTAATAAGTGAAGTACCTGTCACCGCAGTTATTAAATCTTGTTAATTTTCTAGTATTACAAACAATCCAGCTTTTTGGGTGGTACAGGTTACCTTTTGATTAATATAGTCGATATAACTTATTTCTTTGTTCCAAGTTCTTCTTATTTCATCGTAGCGATATATATTTAAATTAGCTCCATTGCTATTTTTATAGGGTATGGATACATCTATCGTGTTCCACCTGCAATTTTGAGCCCTTATTTCTATAAAATCGGATTTTACTATCCTTTGCCCTAATTTAGTTTTTACCCCCTGGACCACTCTCGGTTCCGCTCTTCCTATATATAAATTTACCTCTGAATTATTGCCCCCTAGGTTGTAGAAACTTACATCTGCATATTTTGACTTTGTATATAATTTTCCTATATAATCGCCCATGTAGGTCTTATAGTTTATTCTTCTAGTCCAAACCTCTTTCCCCATTAATTCATCCAAATCTAATTCCACTATCGTCCTATTAGTGTATCTTCCACTTAGGTATAGGGTATCTGTACTTACTTTGATATCTGCTAGTACATCTCCTTTTAAATCTCTATTTTTAACTTTGTACTCTTCCGTTGGTATGTTATCTCTATCTCCCCTAGGTAACACGCTAAGGGTCCCATATGTTATTGTAGAATGGTTATTATCATTTTGAATTATTATATTGTATAATCCTGAACCAAGCCTTCTTGGCAAGTATACAACTAAATATGTATTTCCTTTATTGTCTTTTTTAATTATTATATAATCTGCTTCTTTTTCGTTAAAGAAAACCCTTATAGAAGATGTATAAAAGAAATCCCCATAAATCTTGATATATGTATCTGACGAATAATCTTCTATTACCGTTTGATTGAGGATTTCCTTATCTGTTACAGAAGGGGAAGCCATGGTTGTAAATTCCCAAGTGATTGGACTGCTATATCTTTCTTCTTCTACCGCATCATTTCTTAATACCCTCCCAGCTATTCTTACAATATAGTCTGTTTGAGGGGATAGTGGTTTTATAGGAATATACAGATAAGCTTCCTTTTTAGTTCTATCTTTTTTAAAGATATATGTGTAATCATCATCATTTGGATTGGCTAAATCATTTCTACACATATTCAAAAATTCCGTATCCAGGTATTCTATATTACTACCAATAGCTTTTATGCTACTTGAAAGAAGAAACTCTATTCCTACAGGTGAATTAAATTCTAGTTTCCCATCTATGTCCTCAAAAGTTACTTTAAGGAAACTTCTATCCTTTAAGGCATTATGGGGAAGTTCTCCTTCATCAATCCAAGGATATCCTCCGTTTGACTTTGGATAAACATCTGTTACTTTCGGGGTTGATTTAGATAATAAAGAAAATCTTGCGGTATCTTCGATGTAATCTTTATAATTATATTGAAGCTTATCTTTAAGGGTAACCTTTTCGTTAAATCTTAACCCATAATTATATAAAACCTTTAAATCTACCCCTGATGTAAATTCCCTAAGGCCTTTTCCTGGTGAGTATACAACTATGATTTTATAATCCCCAGAATGATTGTATTCCCTGAATTTATCCAGCACATCTTTTCTAAACTCCATATTAAGCCTTGTATTACTTACTACCCTTATATCTCTTTTTTCTATGATTATATCCTGTTCCTCTATCGGAAGAGATAAGGCTCTTCCCGATATGGGTCTTAATATTATCTTTTCGACTCCCTGTCTTAGGTTTTCTCCGATTAAGGTGTAATCCCAATATCTAAGGTCTTTATCGAATACGCAATCCGATGTATAGTCTATTACAACTTCTATATCTGAATTATTAAGTCCTCCTGAAAGCTTTTCTACATCCTTATCTTCTAATGTTAAGGTTAACTTAGTATCATTTTCATATTTAACTCTTTGCTTGGGTATTACAATTTCCCATGCACCATTTTTGATGTTTTTGAGAACAATTTGCTTGATATCTTTCTTAAAATCCTGTCCTGTTATAGTAATATTTTTAGAATTATATCGACCTATGATGGGTATCCATATTTCTTCTCCTTTATATTTCAACTCTAGATTATAATTCCCTGCATATTTTTCTTGGGAGAACTTTTCTGCATTGCTGCCTTTAATTTTTACTGTAAGTTCCCTTTCATTGCTAATTGTAAAATCACTTTTGTTAATTATAATGGTATTATTACTATCCATAATATTTACCAAGCGGATACCTTCCAAATCCTTCGTAAAATTCTTATCCCCATATACGGTAAAATCCCATTCACCTTTTTCATAAATGTCTGTTACTTTTGCCCCATTGTTTTTCATACGGCCATATACAACTCCTTCTACGGTTTGAGAAGGAACCTTTGTATCTTTTTCCAGTCCCCAAGAAGTACTTTGGGGAATCATACCAATTAATATTAATGGAATAAGAGCTAGACAAAATCCTTTTATTTTTGTAAGATATAAACTTTTCAAAACACAATTCCCCCTTAAGTATAAAGATTGGCTTATTGTTTTTATCGTCATATTATGTAAATATCTTTATAATAAAAACAACCCCTATTTCGGGGTTATTTTTTGGTTTTATCTAATATAAAGTGTAGATATTCTAAAAATTCATCTTTTAAATCATCACGATTAAGGGCAAATTCGACGGTTGCCCTTAAAAAGCCCATTTTATTTCCTACATCGTATCTTTTCCCTATAAAATCATAGGCATAGATAGCCTCTTCCTCTGAGAGCTTTTTCAAGGCATCGGTTAATTGTATCTCTCCCCCTGTCCCAGCTTCCTGAACTTCAAGATAATCAAAAATTCTAGGGGTAATAATATATCTTCCAAGAATTGCTATATTTGATGGTGCCTCTTTTGTCTTTGGTTTTTCAACCATATCAGTTACTTTATAAACCCTATTTTCTATATGTTTAGCCCCTATTATTCCATATTTATTAACATCTTCATCAGGAACCTTTTGCACCCCTAAGATAGAAGTCTTAAATTCATTAAATATTTCTATCATCTGTTTTAAACAGGGATTTTCTGAAACAATGATATCATCCCCTAATAAAACTGCAAAAGGTTCGTCCCCGATAAAATTTTTTGCAGTTAATATTGCATGTCCTAGGCCTTTGGGTTCTTTTTGGCGGATATAATGGATATTTGCTAGTTCTGAGGCTTGTCTTGCTAACTTTAAAAGTTCTACTTTCCCTTTTCTTTCTAAGTCTAATTCTAGTTCTATAGACTTATCAAAATGATCCTCTATGGACCTTTTACTTCTTCCTGTAACAATAATTATATCTTCTATACCTGAATTTACTGCTTCCTCTACGATGTACTGAATGGTTGGTTTATCCACTATGGGGAGCATTTCTTTAGGCTGTGCCTTGGTTGCAGGGAGAAATCTTGTTCCTAGCCCTGCTGCTGGGATAATTGCTTTTCTTATTCTCATGGTTTTCTCTCCTATATTTTGGGCTATTATAATACCCTATACTTTTTTAAGATTCTTCACTACGCTCAGAATGGCAGCTTAATACAATTAACTCCAGTCATCCTGGGTAGAGCGAAGGTTCTTAGTTTCTCCATTATGTTCTAAATAACAGGAAGTAGGTATGGTCCTTTCCTGATTAACTGTAGAATTAATCTTTATATTTAAAAAATTTATTCCCATGGATGCGTGATTTATCTCCATTTCGTAAGTGATTTTAATTTCACCTTCCCCCTCATATAAATCTGTATTAATTTTTTTAGCTAAGACGGAAATAACCAAAGCTCCCTGACTAGTATCATAGTAAGTTGTATGCTTTTTATTAAGCTCGAAGGTCATATTGGAATTAATCCCCCCAAACCTCATAACCGACACCTTACCATTATCAATCTTTATTGTAGTCACTGTATCTTCTTTGTCTTCATTTTCCTCTTTATATGTTAGATATTCTTTATTATTTTTTATATAATAATATCCTGGGGCAACTATTTCAACAGCATCCTCATGCCCTTCGTATTTTTGTGTTCCTAGTATGGATAAAATAACTTTCTGACCCTTTTGTGTATTTTTCATGATTTACTCCTTCTTAGTACTTTTCTATATCTATTTTTTGCACTGGCGGTATCATTTTTTTAAGAACAATGGCTGCTATTTGTTCAAACTTTGTTGTATTATCACTGACATAGAAAAAATGATTAGGAGAACTTTCTGATTCTCTTAAGCCCTTTTTATTTGCTAAAAGTTCCTTTAGATTCATTGCGGCCTCTAGAGCAGGATTTACTAATTTAACCTCAGGCCCAATTACATCTTGTATAACCCCCATAAGAAGAGGGTAATGGGTACACCCAAGGACTAGTGTATCTATTCTTTTTTCATAAAATGGCTCTAAATATTTTTTAGCTACTAAATAAGCAATATCGTTATCTGTCCAGCCCTCCTCTGCTAAGGGAACAAATAAGGGGCATGAAGATGAAAAGGTTTTTATATTTCCATTGTACTTTTTAATAGCATTTGTGTAGCTTTTTGACCTTATGGTTGCTTCTGTGCCAATAATCCCCACTCGGCTATTTCTAGTCGTCTTATATGCCATAACAGCCCCGGGCCCAACCACTCCTATAATAGGAATCTGAAAAGTGTTTTGTACATCTTCTAAGCTGTTGGAGCTAGCTGTATTACAGGCAATAATAATTGCCTTAATATTCCTTGTAAGTAGGAACCTAATAATTTGTTTTGAATATTTAGTTACAGTTTCTTTAGATTTACTTCCATAAGGGACCCTTGCAGTATCTCCAAAGTATATTATTTCTTCATTAGGAAGCACCTTTAGTATCTCGCTAACTACTGTAAGCCCCCCGACCCCTGAATCAAATATTCCTATGGGACGATTGTCCATTTGTATTCCCCTTCTCCATTAGTTTTCTACTTTTTTTAGAGCTAATTCAATAAGTGTATGACAAAGTTTCTGCTTTGGAATACCAGCATTCTCCCAAAGCATAGGATACATACTGATGGAGGTAAAACCAGGCATCGTATTTATTTCGTTAAAAATCACCCTATTAGTATCTTTTTCCACAAAAAAGTCGACCCTTGATAACCCTAAACCTTCAACAGCCTTAAATATACGTATCGCTTTGGCTCTAATTTCATCGACAATTTCCTTTTCTAAATTTGGGGTTAATATTGTTTTTGATTCATTATTGTTATATTTTGCATCGTAATCATAGAATTCTGCAGCTGGAATTATTTCACCCACTCCTGAGGCAGATACATCTTCATTTCCTAGAACGGCACACTCTACTTCCCTACCTATTATGGTCTCTTCTATTAGTATCTTTCTATCATGAAGGGCTGCTATATTTAGACCCTTTATTAATTCTTCCCTATTATGAGCCTTAGTTATCCCTACAGATGAACCTGCATTGGAAGGTTTAATAAAACATGGATAGGCAATAACATCTTCTATCCTTGATACCGTATCATTTATATTCTTTAATTCTTCCTTATATACGACGGTATATAAAGCTTGCGCAATATTTTGTTTTTCTATAATAATTTTGGTATATACCTTATCCATAGAAATACCCGAGGCTAAAACCCCACACCCCACATATGGGATATTTGCCATTTCTAGCATTCCCTGGATGGTCCCATCTTCTCCATACATGCCATGAAGTACAGGAAACACCACATCTATAGGAATTATTTTAAATTTATCCCCAGCAATTTTCACTAAACCCTTAATGGTAGCATCGGGACTTATAAAGGCAGGGGTTGCAAATCTTTCCCATTCCCCTGATTCTATATGTTTAATAGGACCGTTATATAACATCCACTTACCCTTTTTTGTTATACCTACGGTAAGAACAAAGTATTTATTTGTATCAATACTGCTTATTACATTTTTGGCAGATACTAAGGAAACCTCATGTTCCGAGGACTGTCCCCCAAAAAGTACAACTACTGTCTTTTTATTATTCAATCCAATCCCTCTTTTCAAATGATATATAGTATTATTGTATGACCTTAGGCTTATTAGAATCATAAATATGTATAATTTATTATTTATCATATTTTTATGCTCAGGCATAATGAAGGATTTTATCACTTATGCCCATTACCTATACATTTTAATGTTTTATGTTAATGAATTCAAGTTCTTTTATTATAGATAAAAACCCAATAAAACAAGGCACATGAATGTGCCTTGTTTTATTGGGTTAGGACTGAATTTTTATTTTGTATTATTTGTAATATCTTTTCTTGCCTTCCATTTTCAGCATTAATATAAACTATGAATGGATTTTTTTCATGTACGCCCTTAAACTCGTAGCAAAGTACCTCCCTTTTAGATTCTAATGGAATAACTGCCATATTTACTTTTTGGATTTTAAAATTGGAGGTTATCTTTTCCCTTGCTTCTTCTTCAGTTAATTTTATTTCTGGCAACTTTCTATCGTGGTGCATCATTATATACCCCAAAGATTCAAAACCTATTATCTCTCCATTATTCATGGATACCTTTACTTTAATTAAATCGGGGTACATTATTACTTCGTCTATTTGAGGAGCAAAATTTATAACAACCGTACTATCTACTTTTTCATAATAACTAGGCTTCATATGGGGATAGTCTTTTTCCTTTAGAAATTGCTCCGCCTTTTTTCTAGCTTCCTCTAGATTTATTTCCTTTCCGGAAGACTGTGCTTCTGTGTAATTTAACATCCAAAGAATCATACCTTTTTGTTGAGTCACATCCACTGAAATTGTCGGTTCATCTTGATTTTTTAAAATTACTTGGTAACTATATACTGGGATTGTGTGTTCTACCTTTGTATCTGTTTGACCTGTTTGTTTAATGGAATTAATTTTATCTTTACCTATAAAATCTTCAACTATTTTTTCTCCTTCTTCTTTTGTAATCTTTCTTTTATTCCTAAGCATCCTAGGTTCCATCTTTTCTATATGGTCTGAGAAGGGGCCATCGTAAATTAATGTAGGAATATCCTGGAATTGCTTACTAACCTCCGATATTGAACCTGTTATTTTCTTACCTTCCCCCTTAGCCAAATCTTGATATCCCGCCTTTTCTACCTTTTCCCAGTCTATTCTGCTGCCATTATTGATTTCTTGCTTTATATTATTTAATTCCTTAGAAAGAGCCTTTGCATATTTTTGTATCTGAGATACCTTTTCCCAGTCTTCTTTATCTAATTCATGCCCTCCTATTGCCTTATTCGTCATGGCAAAGGAAAAGTCACTGGCTTGGGATAGAAACTTTAAGGCTTTTGAAATACTAGCATGCTGATAAGGTAAATCCCCCAGGTTTCCTTGGGCTGAGGAAGCTTCTCTCCAAATCTGAGCAAATATTGGAGCACTTTGATCGGGATTTTTAGTGAGTTTTGTTTTTGATAGCAAATTATCCATATTGTCTACATAGGTAACCGTTTCATAAAAAGACTTTTGGAAACGATTTTGTAAATATTGTCTATAATTTAGCTTTTGCTTATACTGGTATATGCCAAAACCCAGAGTAAGAGCCAAAACCACCATTGTAATACTATACATTTGGACTCTGGATAATTGTTTTTTCCATTGATAAAATTTGTTATTTCTTTCTTTCAAAAAATTCACCTTCTTAGTATCTTATTTTTTACCAAAAACATGCTTTCCTATTCGTTTCGTAATCGGTACTGACCAAATCCATTTACTTTTAGCTGTTGCAGGGTTCCAATAATATATCGCCCCACCGGTAGGATCCCACCCATTTAAGGCATCCCTTGCCGCTTTAAGGGAGGAGTCCCCCGGGTCTAGATTAATCTGACCATCTTTCACAGCATCAAATGCCCCTGGTTGATAGATTACCCCCGCTATGGTGTTGGGAAAAGATGAATGCCTTACCCTGTTTAAAATCACTGCTCCAATTGCAACTTGACCTTCATAGGGCTCTCCCCTTCCTTCCCCATGGATAGCCGATGCCATAAGCCTCACATCCTTACCTGAGGCTGAATCTCCTCCCCCTCTTTGTGAATTATCTTTAACTTGAATTCCTATTTTTTCAAGGGTTTGCTGTCCTGCTATGCCATCTGCCTTTAATCCATTTTTAGATTGAAAGGACTTAACAGCCTCCCAAGTTTTATACCCGTATTTGCCATCTGCATTACCTGTATAATATCCCCATTGCTTTAGTTTTTGCTGTATCTGCCTTACTACATCTCCTTCCGAGCCCCAGGTATACGTAGCAGCCTCTATGGTCTTAGGGGTAACTAAATAAACCCACCCACTAAAACCAAGATTAATTATCATAACGGCAGAAAGTACTATAAGTGATATCTTTTTAAAATCCATAACCTACCTCCTGTATCTATTTTGCAAATACATGCTCTCCTATTTGAGTTATAATTGGTCTTGACCATATCCATTTGCTAGTTGCCGTTGACGGATTCCAATAATATATCGCCCCCCCTGAAGGATCCCAGCCATTTAGAGCATCTTTTGCTGCTTTAATAGAACCTTCATCCGGAGTCAGGTTTATTTGACCGTCTTTTACGGCATCAAATGCCCCCGGTTGATAAATTACTCCTGCAATAGAATTAGGAAAGGACGAATGTCTGACTCTATTTAATATAACCGCCCCCACAGCTACTTTCCCTGTATAGGGTTCCCCCCTAGCTTCTCCGTGGATTGCAGCGGCTAAGAGGTGTACGTTCTTATTTCCCTCAGAAGCAGTATGGCCTGTGGGGATTCCTAAAGCGGCTAAGGTAGCACTACCTGTCACCCCATCCACTGTAATTCCATTTTTTCTTTGGAAACCTCTTACAGCAGACCAAGTTCCATAACCATATACCCCGTCTATATTGCCCTTATAATAACCCCAGTTTTTTAGCCTTCTTTGAATCTCACGGACTGTCTCACCCCTAGAGCCCCAGGAGTATATTTTTTTGCTGCCGGAAGTGCCTACTCCTGTACTAATGCCAATTTTACTTAAGGTAACCGGCCCCGCTATACCATCTGCTTTTATGCCATGTTTTTGTTGAAACTTTCTTACAGCTGCCCAGGTCTTGTATCCGTATTTCCCATCTACATTGCCATAATAATACCCCCATTGCTTTAATTTAGTTTGAATCTGTCTGACCCCACTTCCCTCCGAACCCCAGGTATATGTAATAGCTTCTACCGACTCCGGAGTAATATATGAAGTAAATAATGCTGCTGAGCTGCTTATTATCGCGCCAATAATAAGTAAGCTTATGGCAATTTTCTTTGTATTCATCGTGAGCCTCCTAGTTCGCCTTTATTTCCATAATAGTATTTGTGAAAATATAGTTTTTTATCCAAAAAGGAGAATAAAAACAGATGCATAATGCATCTGTTTTTATTCTCCTATACTTCTTCCAAGGACTCTTATATAATTTACATAGGGATCTGCCGTTCCCTGCATCTGACAATTTTCCTCTTTCAAAATCTTTACATAGTCTATAATATCTTTGGTAATTCTTTCTCCCGGGCATATTATCGGAATACCCGGAGGATATGCCATAATCATCTCGGCACAAATTTCCCCTGCACATTCCTCTAAGGGGATTGCCCTTTTATGGCTATAAAAAGCATCCCTTGGTGATACTATAAGTTCTGGCATATCGGGAAGGCAAATTATATTTTTTACATCATGGACTCCCCTTTTCTTTGCAATATCTGCCACTGCATCCACCAGTTTGTCTATATCTTCTTTTTTATCTCCCAAACTTATAACAGCCATAACATTGTATATATCAGACATTTCGACTTGTATACTATATTCATCTCTTAAGACTTTTTCCATTTCAAAGCCACTGATTCCAAGTCTTCTAACATGAATCCCTAACTTGGTTTCATCCAAATCATAGCAACCGGGATTTCCTATTAGTTCTCTTCCAAAGGCATATATTCCTTCTATTTCATTTAACCTCTTTCTAGCATACCTACAGAGCCCTAGGGTTTCTTCTAACATCCCCTCCCCCTTAGTGGCTAGTAGCTTCCTAGCCGTATCAATGGAGGCCATAAGTAGGTACGAAGCACTAGTTGTAAAAGTTAAATTGATTACCTGTTTTACTTTTTCTTTCTCAATCATATTTCCCCTAAGAAGTAGGACTGAACTTTGGGTTAAGCTGCCCCCTGTTTTATGGGTGCTACATGCACTCATATCTGCCCCGACCTCCATAGCTGTCAAAGGAAAGTCATCATGAAAATGCATATGGGCTCCATGGGCCTCATCTACCAAAACTGCCGTACCATTTCTATGGGCACTTCTCACGATTGCCTTAAGGTCTGATACTGCTCCATAATATGTAGGATTAACAACAAAAACTGCCTTTGCGAAATCATGGATTTCTACTGCTTTTTTTATAACAGATGCTGCCACTCCCATGGCAATGCCCAATTCTTCATTAATCTCTGAGGGTACATATATTGGGATTGCTCCAGATAAAATGACGCCTCCTATAGTTGACTTATGTGCATTCCTTGGAATAATTATCTGCTCCCCTGGTCTTACGGCACTCATAATCATGGCCTGTATTCCCGAGGTTGTGCCATTTACTAAAAAGTATGCACTCTCAGCCCCAAAGGCATCTGCTAAATATTCCTCTGCTTCCTTAATAACTGAAATGGGGTTACAGGCATTATCAAGATCCTCCATCCCATTTACATCCGCCTTCATTGTATTTTCACCTAAAAACTCTAAAAGTTCCGGATTTCCATGACCATATTTATGTCCTGGCACATGAAAGGGTACAATATCCTTATCCATATGTTCTTTTAGAGCCGTAAATAGAGGGGTTTTTGTATGATCAATTCGGTTCACTTATCTGCCTCCAATTCTTAATTGCATAAAATTTATTATAATGATAATCAAAATATGAGTTTTATGCAATACAAACTTTTTAAAGATTCTTCCCTACGTTTAAAATGATAGAAGGTTGATATTTAGAATTCCAGTAATTAAAAAAGAATTATGAAATTATCATAATCCTTTTTCAACAAATTGATATTTCTTGTTGACCTTTTTCCCTTGCCACCATTCCACGATTTTAAACTTTATTTTAATGGGAATTTCCTCTTCATAAGCTGCTTGGGTTATTATTTTATATTCTTCTTCACTAAGAACCTGTTTTAAATCCTCCTTCGTATCTTCCGGGACTACCCCGTGGGTCACATCAACAAAACAAAGAGGAGGAAACATAACACACCACCAGTTCTTTCCTGTAGCTTTCCCTATGGATACTTTTAGCGCTTCATACTCCCCTGTTGGAAGAATGATATCTCCATATTGCTTCGTTGGAAATACCGCAGGGCCTAAGGTAACTTTAACAGGATAATTTTTACCCCATTTCTTTATTATTTCCTTTGCTATTTCTTCCATCTTATTGCTATTTTTAATAAGGATGTCTCTTGTTACCTCTATTTTATCAGAGGTAGAAAGTAGGGGAGTCATTTCTTCTAAAATAGCATCCCTTACTTCTATCTTCATTTCTTGGTCTTCTCTAGAATCACTATTTGCTACGACATGAAATCTAATAACATGATTTGCTAAGGAAGTTTGGATGGCTTCTGAGTATCCTTTAGTATAATTTAAAATGACTCCTGTAATGATACTTCCTAGGATTATAGATACAAGGAGTATGGATTTTTCCCTTTTAAACCAGTTGATTATTTTCATTAATAATTCCCCCTTTTTGGTATATTTTTATTGTTTCCATTTATAATCCTTTTATACCATAAATTTATTTTGCCTGTCCTATACGGCGGATTTTTACATGGATATCAATTATAAAATCCATCTCTTGAAATTCTTCTTCCCAGTTATCCTTTACCTTATTCCACCTTTTGTAATCTTGCCTTTCTAATTCTTTTCCTATTTCTATTACATCTGCCTTATATTCTTCCTGAAGTACTCTAAGGGAGTTACGGATTTCTTCTTTTATAACCTTTTCAAATGCCATTTCAATCTTTTTAATTTCCTTATTGTCCAATGCACTTTCATCAAGTATATATTCATCAAGGTTTCCCTCTGCTTCAATTATGATATTACAAGACAGCTTCCCGTTATCTTCATTAAATCTTATCTTGGACTTGGCGCTAGATACATGATATGCAACATGGAAATCCTTATAAGGAGCACTAACCTCTAGCCTTCTATTTTTCTTTTTGATCCAAAGAATTCCCTTTATCTGCCTATCGTCAAGCCATCCTGCTAATTCATAATCTTTAATAATTGCTGCCCCGGCAATTTTAATATCTTTTTCCCCAAGATGTATTTGAGGAATGATTGCCATTTTATCTTCTTGAAGGCTTTTAATAAGTTCTCCTAAGGTTTTTTCTTCAAAACGTATGGTTTCCCCTTGGTTGTTTTCAAATAACTGTGTAATATGCATTCCTATCATGGGCTGCATATCGGGGTGAACCTTGACAACATCCTCTGCGGCACCATCGATTGCTACAATGGGAATACTTCTACTAAATTCTGAATTCCTTAAAAAAATATCTAAAACCTCTTTAAATAAGGCTTTATCCTTTAGAAGTTCATCACCTAATACTATTGCCTTAGTATGTCCAAAATAAATTGTCTTGTTAATGCGTCCTTCTAATCCTTTATAGGTATTAGAAAATGTTGGTCCTGTACTAACCTTGGCATATCTTGGTTCTTCAGTTACCCCTTGCTGACCTACAAGTTTTGGAAGGTTAGGGATACTAAAAGCTACCCTGAATTTTGTCCAATGGGTATTCAAATTAGGATCATCTTTTTCTTCATCAAATATAAATTTATCTATACCTATCGCTAAGACAAATGCCCTTCTATCTATGCTCATTCTATCCCAGCAGCCTGTAAGTATAGTCACTATTAGTATAGTGGATAAAATAAATATCTTATTTCTTTTCAATGGGTTCACCTAGCTTTCTTACCCTTGCAATAATCAGAAGAATGAGAGGTATGGGAAGAATAAACAAAATCCTAAAATAGTTTCTAATAAGTTTTGTCCATTCTAAAGTTTCTACAATATTATTAGGAATAAGAGATATAAAATATAAAACAGGTACTAAGGGAAGTACTAAAAATCGCTGTTCCCTAGCTTTGATAAGCCTTGTAATAATCAAGCTAATAAAATATAAGCCCGCACTGATAAATGAGAACACAGATAAAATCCAAAAAATCATCATAAGAGCATCTTGTCTTTCAATAAAAGCACCGGGGATTTCTATTACTTGCATTAAGGTCATAACAGGCCATATTTGCTGTTTTGTCCCTATGGAGCCAAGAACTCCTATGGTGATTATAACTAAAATGGTACTCATAACCCCAACAGCTCCTATGGCGGTAAAAGAGACCCTCCTTAACTTTTTAGGATTATTCACAAGCGGAGCAACCATCAAAAGTAGTTCCACAGGGGTATAGGTAAATGCCATAAAATACATTCCCTCTAGCATTTTAGGAATGGGTGTTGTAAACACAGGCATCAGATTGGAAAAATCTGTATCCGGAATTACAAATATCAAAATAATAATTAGGGGAATAAACATAATAAATATAAGAATTTCTCCAAGTCTCGCCCTACACTCATAACCTTTTCGAACCATATAGGAACATATTAAAAGCATGGAGGCTATTATAATCTCAATGGGAGTCCTAGGTAGGAGGACCTGTTTTGTCAATTCTCCAAACACCCTTAGCTCAAGGGATATACTAAAACATAATTTTATAGCTAAAAGACTGCTTAAGATAATTCCAATAGGTTTTGATAGTATTTTAGAAGAAAACTCAACAAAGGTATCCCCCGGAAATCTCATAGCTATTTCTGTTACAAGGTATCCATAAACAAATGCCAGTAAAGTTGAAAGAATAACAATTATCCACGCATCCTGATTTGCAAATTCAGCCGCACTCCTAGGAAAAAAAAGTACGGATGTACTAAATAAATCTAAAATGAGTAGTATTTCTACTTGTCTAATAGAAGCCTTATCATTTTTAGAAAACATAATGCCCTCCTACTCATTCTTTTTTTATCTATTCTTAAACGTATTCTTTCATTAGGTCTAGCAAAAATTGGCCTTCTTCTCATCATAAATATAGGCAACCTAAAGATAGAGTCCTTCAAATCTTCATATTCATTGATGCCGGAAGAAACATAGGGAGACATATATGGGATATTAAAACTCTTTAAGGAAACAAGATGAATCAATACAATCAAACTTCCAAGCAAAAATCCATAAAGACCAAGGGTCGCTGAAGATATGATAATAAGATACTTTACAAGTCTTAGACCCACGGTTAGAGAATTATCGGGAATGGCAAAACTAGAGATAGCCGTAACCGCCACAATTATGACTACAACCGGGCTAACTATTTTAGCTTCAACAGCAGCCTGTCCAATGATAATCCCCCCTACAATCCCGATGGTGCTTCCTATGGGCCCTGGGAGCCTTGTTCCTGCTTCCCTAAGAAGCTCAAATGCCAATTCCATCAATACGACTTCTACGACTGAGGGAAAAGGGACTACTTCCCTCGATGCCGCTATAGCCATAGTAAGAGGAGTCGGTATCATAGAAGGATGGTAATCCGTTAAGGCTAAATAAAATCCTGGTATCGCTGCCGCAAAAAATGCTGCAATATAACGGATAACCCTAGTAAAACTCATAATAGTCCAACGCTGATAATAATCTTCTGCCGATTGAAAAAAGCTATTTAATGTGGATGGAACCAAGAGTACAAAAGGGGTAGTATCCACGATAATGACAATTCTTCCTTCTAATATGGCTGCAGCCGCCTTATCGGGCCGTTGGGTCGATTGAATTTGTGGAAAAGGGGTTTTCCAGTCGTCCTCTATAAGATGTTCTATATATCCACTATCTAATATTCCATCTATTTCAAATCTATTTAAACGTTCTTCTAAATCCTTTAATATATCTGGTCTAACTATATCCTCTATATACATAAGAGCGATATCTGTTCTGCTTCTAATTCCTATCTGAAGCTGCTTTACTTTAAGTTTTGTATCCCTTATTCTTCTTCTTATAAGGACAGTATTTATCCTTAGGGCTTCACTAAAGCCCTCCTTAGGCCCCCTTATAACAATTTCCGAATCCGGCTCTTGTACACCTCTGCCGGGCCACCCCTTTGTGGCTACTATAATAACCTTGGCATAGCCATCTATAAAAAGTGCTGTATCTCCTGAAAGTATAGCTAAAGCGGCTGCATCTAGTGTATCTTCTTCTTTTATATCTGCAGTTGTAATTCCCCCATCACGGATAAAATCGAAAAGTGATGTTTTTATCTCATCTATACTGGGTGGAACCTGCCTAACTTGTATCATTAGCTGTTCTAATAAGGAACCTTCTATAATTTGTCTGTCTGTCATTAAATCAATATATGCAATAAACATATTTACATTTTTATTTTTGCCTATGGGAAATTTTCTTCTTACAAAATCGCCACAATCCTTAAAAAGCATTTCAAGATTTTCTATATTTTCATTTAGATTTTTAGAAAGAGGTATTGTAATCTTATTTTCAGCGTCATGAAAGACATCCTCTCTTTTTTTATTGTAGAGTTTATTCCCAAACCACTTTTTAATTTTACTCATCTTAAACCTCCATATTAGCATTAGCTCAATACTTTAAGGACTATAAAAACTCCCAATCCGCCTATAATATATATAAGGCCGATATATCTTGCCCATTTAGCTTCCTCTACATATTTTTTTGATTTAAGAACTATGGCATCATTAAAGATAGTAAGAACACCAATTCCTACAGTTAATACCATAAACCATACAGAATATAAACTTTTTATTTTTTCGAATATAAGACCCATAAATTACCACCATCATATTTTTTATATTTATTTCATTTTCTGTATTTTTTACTAATTTTATTCACAAAAAAAGCCTTCAGGAAATTTTCCTGAAAGCTTTATTTTGCAGCTTCTCTTCTTACATACTTAATAACTGCTCTTTCTTGATTTTTAATATGTTCTGTTGCAACTTTTTCTGCTAGGCTTGGATTTTTATTTTCGATGGCATGAACAATTTGTTCATGTTCTTCTTGTATCGCTTTAAAGTCACCAAAACTCTTTAAATATGCAACTCTATATCTATGAATCTGTTCCCTTAAATTATTTACTATTTGAATAAGCTTTTCATTCTTGGTTGCCCCAAAAATAATATCATGGAATTCTGTATCCTTTTTAATCATAGTATCCACATCTTCTTCTTTAGCTGCATCAGAAAATATATCCATGGTCTCCTTTAACTGACCCAAATCTTCCTTTTCCATCTTATCGCAGGCAAGCCTTACAGCTAAAGCTTCTAATACACTCCTTACCTCAAGTACATCTTGAATGTCCTTTTCCGTAATATTAGCGACCTGTGCCCCTTTTCTCGGCACCATTACAACAAATCCTTCCAATTCTAATTTTCTTATGGCTTCTCTTATAGGTGTTCTGCTAACCCCCATCTTTTCCGCCAATTGTTTTTCCATAAGTCTCTCCCCTGGAAGCAAGTCTCCAGATAATATGGCTTTTCTAAGTGTATTAAACACAACATCCCTAAGGGGAAGATATTCATCTAAATTCAAATTTAATGCATTTTTATCCATCGTTATCTCTCCCTGTTAAATATGGTAGTAACAAATACATCCTTTGCCTTGTTATGAAGCTTAAGCTCCTTACTAACTGCCTGGGCCTGTTTTTTTTCCTCAAAAATCCCATATACTGATGGGCCACTGCCACTCATTAATGCGCCTAGTGCCCCATATTCTACCATGGTCTGTTTAATCCTATCAATAGCTGGATATTCCTTTATGGTTACGCTTTCTAATACATTCCCAAGATTTTTAGCAATAAGATTTAAATCCCCTTTTTCGATGCCCTCAATAACCTTTTTTGTATCAGGCCTTAAAGATAGTTCATTTAATTTAAGGTTTTTATAAATATATGCCGTAGATACATTAATAGATGGTTTAGCAATAACTAAATAACAAAAAGGCATGGGGGGTAATTTTGTGAGTTTCTCCCCTATACCTCGGGCTAGGGCTGTTCCCCTTAAAATGCAATAGGGTATATCTGCCCCTAATCTAACACCTAAGCCCATTAATTCTTTCTTTGGGATATTTAAATTAAACAATGCATTGAGTCCCACAAAAACCGCAGCTGCATCGGAGCTTCCTCCTGCAAGACCCGCCGCTACAGGTATTCTCTTTTGAAGTTCTATTAATATTCCATCCTTAATACTATAAGTTTCAGTCATTAGTTGGGCAGCTTTATATGCAAGATTTTTCCCATCCTCAGGGAGCCATTTTAAATTCGTTTTTAGCTTAATCCCCGGAGCCCTCATTTTTCTAATGGTAATATGGTCATATAGGTTAATACTTTGCATAATCATTTCTACATCATGATATCCATCGGGTCTTTTGCCTAATACATCAAGGGTCAAATTAATCTTTGCCCTAGCTTTAAGTTCTATTTGGTGCATGGTACTCATCATATCATTCCAGTCCTAAGTGGTATACTTAATATTATATACATTATTGCAAATAGAAGTCAATAACAGGTAGGAATGTACTTATAATATTATATTAAAAATAAAAGGCCTGCATGAGCAAGCCTTAAATTGCCGATAGTTTTTTAATTATTAGCAATTTCTGTCCCTTATAGATTTTTTCGGGGTCTTCAATATCATTAATGGCTGTTAGTTCTTCTATAGTTGTATTATATCTTTTTGCTATTTTCCATAAGGTATCCCCATCCTGTACCATATATATTATCAGGCTCGGCATATTCATAAGTACATCGGGGTCTATTTCTGTTTCCGCCATATCAATTATAATATCTATTTCTTGTTCATCCATAATTTCTGCATCTACTTGGAACATCATTTTAACCCCAATATCTCTTTCTGATTTAAAAGTATGCATAATATCATCTACATCGACCCTTATATCTACCTTTTTATCGATTGATGCCCC